>Ga0190329_1000055_pt1 | contig 31019 bp, 28 predicted proteins | sample 48720423_MG_FD_161655 | JGI IMG/M metagenome (GOLD analysis project Ga0190329, IMG submission 161655) | Hydrothermal vent sediment bacterial communities from Southern Trench, Guaymas Basin, Mexico - 4872-04-2-3_MG | ecosystem: Environmental > Aquatic > Marine > Hydrothermal vents > Sediment ... | reverse complement strand
GCTTGTCAGTCTTCACGCAAAAGAAAGGGAAGACACCATTATCGGCACACTCTGGGCCGTGGGAATGGCATCGGGTATTTTACTCATTGACATGACACCCGGGTATTTTAATCTCAGCTCCTATTTGTTTGGTGATATCCTGCTGATTTCAAGTAAAGACCTTTTATATGTTGCCGGCTTGGATATTTTGGTTCTTGGCGTTTCCGTACTTTTTTTCAACCAGTTTTTCGGTGTTTGTTTTGATACTGAATTTACCGCCTTAAGAGGCATCAATACGACTTTCTTTTATCTCACATTACTCATTCTCACAGCTCTGACCGTGGTGCTGATGGTCAGAATTGTGGGGATTGTGCTGGTGATTGCGTTGTTGACAATTCCTTCAGCCATTGCCTCTTTTTATGCAAAACGACTGTGGCAGATGATGCTGTACTCAATTTTATTCTGCACGGTGTTTACCTGGGCGGGGTTATTCCTCAGTTACTCATGGAGTCTTTCTTCCGGGCCCACCATCATTGTCTTAAGCGGCATGGTGTATCTTGTTCTGCTCGTGGTGCATAAGGTGTTAAAATTATATTAAATACCCGGTAGGTTTAATTTAGGGAAGCAATCATGTTTAAAAAATTAAAATTTATTATTTACACTCGACCCTTTATTTTTTGTGTGTATTACTTTATCCAGATTTACAGCATGACCCTGCGGCTTAAAGTTAAAAATGAGAAACACTGGCAGAATCTCATGAAACAGGGCACTCCCGTTCTTTTGTGCGCCTGGCACCAGCAGTTTTTCTCCGCCATCCGTCATTTCAGGGCCTATTCCAGATACAATCCCGGCCTGATGATCAGTCAAAGCAGAGACGGAGATCTGATTTCAGGGGTGGCCAACAGGATTGGCTGGCATACTCCCAGAGGATCTTCTTCACGGGGGGGGAAACAAGCTATGGATATGATGATCGACCATTTAAAGACGTACGGACTTGGTGCCCAGATTCTTGACGGACCGACCGGGCCCATCGGCAAAGTCAAAGCCGGTGCCATTAAAATGGCGCTTGAGGCAAATACGGTGATCATCCCCTTTTATGTTTCAGCAGAAAAGGCCTGGTTTTTCAATTCATGGGATAAATTCATGTTGCCCAAACCCTTTTCACAAGTCTGCATCACCTTTGGCCGGGAAATCCATCTTGAAGCCTCGGATAACCCGGATACGTTTGAACATCATCGCCAATATCTTGAAAACACCATGAGGCCCCATTTGTTCCTTTAGAATTCGGATAGAAAAAACAAAAAACCTCTGGAAATTTTCCAGAGGTTTTATTTTTAAGTTGGCTCCCCAGCACGGATTTGAACCGCGGACCCATTGGTTAACAGCCAATTGCTCTGCCAACTGAGCTACTGGGGAGCAGCGCCTTTGAATAAGACTTGAAGAGATTATATCAACCCATTTTTTTTGTCAAGATTTTTATCAAAGAAAAATAAAAAAAATTGACATCATTCTGCATCACGTTTATCCTTTGACAATATAAAAATCACGCTGCCAAGAATTTGATAAAAGGTAATTGAATTATGATCACTGAAAACGGAATTGTAACCGATGTCACCTCATCTGTCGCCTGGGTAAAAACAACCCGCTCCACTGCTTGTGAGCATTGCACTTCCAGAGAAAGCTGTGGAACGGCGGAGAATCAAAAAGAAATGATCGTTATGGTTAAAAATATCCTTAATGTTAAAAAAGGGGATCATGTGATCATTGGACTTGAGACCAGCCCCATGCTTTTTTTAACATTTCTTTTATATGTATTTCCCATTATTCTGCTGCTTATCGGCGCTTTGATTGGGAACAGTCTTGCCCCTGTTTTTCAAATGGACCCCTCTTTTGTCTCCATGATTTCAGGGTTTTTATTTTTTGGACTCTCCTTTTATATCATCCGAAAAAAAAGCAACTCTCTTTCAAAGAAAAAAAAATACAAACCCTTCCTTGTCAGAAAAAAATCACAAACCATCCCTGCCGATTGCACCCTGTCCTGAATTTACATTTTTCCCTTGCCAATATGGCTACAATATAATATAACCGCTGCCTAGTTGTGGGTTTGTCGCATGAACTCTAACCCCTAAATATGAGAGAGAAGTATTATGACATCACAACGAGACCTAAAAGTAGCTATATTAATTATGATCATGTTTTTGATCACAGGAATTATATGCTATGCCTCTTTTACTCCCCCTGCACCGGAAGAACCCGTACGCATGATGTTTCAGAACAAAGCAGGCAACGTTTTATTCACCCATTCAGTACACACAGGCGATTATACGGATGATTGTCTGGACTGCCATCATAATCTTGAAGATGATGAAACCTACAACTGCAGTGAGTGTCATGAAGATACAGGTGATGAAGATTTGCCGTCAAGAGCTGATGCATTTCATACTCAGTGCAAGGGATGCCATGAAGAGATTGACGCAGGTCCGGTAGAATGTAATTCGTGTCATTTATTATAGTTTATCCAAGGGTTATATTTAAGAAAACTATGAATAAATGACCTTGGTTTTTTACAAAACAAGGACTTATTATGATTAAACGATCTTTTTTCACGTTAACCAAACCAAGGCTCCTCTATGATCTTGTGGAACCGGATCCTAAAGAGCCGGAGTCAATACCCATCCCATCCGACCTTACTTTAGTATTAGATGAGCCCATTGACAGTACAAGGCAAGCTTTAATAAAGGAAGGAGACTCGGTTGAAAAGGGAGAAAAATTACGTCTTTACAATCAAAGTACAGACTACACAATTTCTCCTGTCACGGGAACCATCAGCGCGATTGACACTTATTTGGATGATTTTGGCAACACATCCACCTGTCTTGTTATCAAAAACAGTCAGAGCCAGACCACTGACACAAATTCGATGACATATGATTTAAAAGATGATATTGCCTCTGCGGATGAATACTTCAGAACACTGCCGGGGGCACCGCCGCTAAAAATTCTTGCCAGTGATACTGTTAAAATTAATACCATTATCATTACCTGCGCGGATATGGATCTTTTATCAACAACCCATCAGTATATAACCCTGAAATTTTGGGATAAGATAAAAGAGGGGGTAAAAGTTTTAAAAAAGCTGACCCGTGTCCCCAAATTATGTATCACAGTTCCGGAAAATTTAAATATTCCAGGAGAATCTGATTTAATTCAAGTATTCAAAACCTCAATGGAATACCCCTCCAATTTACCGGCAATGATTTTAAAAGACCATTTAAGTATGATACTGCCTGCAGGAAAAACACCGGAAGATATGGGCGTTAGTTTTATCAGTGCTGAGGCTGTGGTGTCTTTAGCCACTGCATACAAAACAAAATCTGCGGGGTTTGAAAAAATTCTGACGATTATTGGAAAACAGGGAACAAAATACAGGGCCAAGGCCACCATTGGAACACCTTTACACAAAATTTTCAATGCCTTCAGTATTCATATCAACGACCAGGACAGAATTGTTATCGGTGGACCCATGAAAGGATTTGCAACCTATACCCATAACCATCCTGTCCAACCGGATATGGATACGGTGATAATTCAGGACAGGGATATAATCCCGGAAGTATCGGACACCCCCTGTGTTAATTGCGGAAAATGTATCCGGATCTGCCCGGCAAATGTTCCTGTAAATATTCTTGTACGATACCTTGAGGCTGACCAGTATGAAGAGGCGGCCGATAAATATGATCTTGAATCCTGTATTGAATGTGGTCTTTGTGCATATGTCTGTACGGCAAAGATACCTTTATACCAATATATCAAATTAGGAAAATACGAGCTTTTCAAACTTAGAGCTTTGGAGACTGCCAATGACGAATAATAAATTAACAGTATCCCATGCACCTTTCTGGCATGATGGAGACAGTCTTTTTAAAATGAACCTGAATATCATGATCGCCACTCTTCCGGCAGTTATTTTTGGTATTATTCAGTTCGGAGCACCTGCGGTTGGCGTAATTGCACTCTCTCTTTCCAGTGCCATGCTCTGGGAACTTATATTAAATGTTGTATCCAAACAGAAAATCTCTATCGGTGATCTGGATGCTGCAGTCATCGGGCTTGTTTTCGGCATGATGCTTCCGGCAACATCCCCCTGGTGGCTTGTCATTACCGGGACGCTTGTAGCAGTGGTCATCGGAAAAATGATTTTCGGCGGTATCGGGGCCAATCCATTTAATCCGGTCCTTATAGGAATGGCATTCTTAATGCTTTCCTGGAAAATCTTTTTTAATTTCGATGCCGCCTATGTCAATTATGAATTCAATTTTACTGCCCTTGCACCGCTGGCTGCCCTCAAGTCCCAGGGAGTCTCTGCGGTTACGGATCTGTTTCCCATAAGTGACCTTATCATGGGCAAACAGGTCGGCGCTATTGGTTCCACCTTTGGGCTTGGTCTGATTGTCGGTGGCATCTACCTGATCTTAAGAGGCTATATCCGATGGGAAATACCGGTGTCGTTTATTGTGGGCATCATTGTAACCGCCCTGGCGTTCAGCATGGCAAATCCGGATACCTACGCAGGACCTGCAATCCACCTATTTTCAGGGTATACCCTGATCGGGGCATTCTTTCTTGCCACTGAGAATTCTTCCTCTCCGGTAAACAGGCTTCCCATGCTCATTTATGGTTTTTGTGCGGCAGCAATGATCATCCTGATGAGGAATATCGGTGCCTATGCAGATGGTACGATATTGGCGATCCTGCTGTTGAACCTTGTGAACCCCCTCATTGACAAAATTAGGCCCAAAGCGTTGGGGAAGGGAGCAAACAATGCGTGAAATGATTAGTATGATAGTCGTCTTGACGGTACTTACCGCTTTTTCCGGCGGATTGCTTGCCGCCATAGAATCAGGAACAAAAGACAGAATTGAAAACCAGGTTTTAAAATTTCAAAAAGCGCCTGCCATTCAGGCAATCTTTCCGGAAGCAACCAATGATCCTTTAGCAGAAAGATTTACAATAAAAGCTGAGGGGATTGAATTACAGGTTTTTCCGACGATTCTTTCAGATGGTTCTAAAGCCGTTGCCTTTGAAACAAAAGGAACCGGTTTTGGTGGCCCTGTCGGCCTTATGATGGGCATCAACCTGGATACTGATAAAATTATTGAAGTAAGAGTGACCACCCATTCCGAAACTCCGGGCATTGGATCAAGAGCCAAAGATAACCTTGAATTTGTCTCCCAATTTTCAGGACTTGGAATGGACACAACCTTTGCCATAAAAAGTGATAACGGTGATATTGATGCCATGTCCGGCGCAACCGTTACTTCAAAAGGCGTTAGTGTTGCTGCAGCCCAGGCAAAGGAAATCTATCAAAAACTAAAACCTGAAATTGTCAAACAGATAAAATAAGGCAAACTATTTTAGGAGAAAAATATGGCACAATCCTTAGCAAAAGAATTTACCAAGGGCCTCTGGGCTGAAATACCTCCTTTCCGGCTGGTATTGGGGCTATGCCCGACCCTTGCTGTAACAAAATCGGTTGAGAACGGAATCGGAATGGGAGTGGCGACCACCTTTGTTCTGGTTTTTTCCAATCTGTTAATATCGCTTCTTAGAAATGTGATTCCGTCAAAAGTCAGAATTGCCTGCTATGTTGTCATCATTGCCACCTTTGTCACCATTGTGGAGTTGTTGATGCAGGCTTATACATATGAATTGTTCCTAAAACTGGGGATTTTCATTCCCCTGATTGTTGTGAACTGTATTGTTCTTGGCCGGGCAGAAGCCTTTGCCAGCAAGAACGGCCCTGTTTTGTCCGTTGCCGACGGACTGGGGATGGGCATCGGATTTACCCTGTCTCTTGCATCTCTCGGTGCTGTCAGGGAGCTTTTAGGAAACGGAACCATCACCATCTGGGGTGGAACCCCTATTTTTGAAATGGGAGCCAACTTTCTTCCGTTCCAATTCATGATTGAAGCACCGGGCGCTTTTGTTGGTCTCGGGCTCATGCTCTGTATGATGAACATCGTAGGTAAAAAATAAAAAGGAGATTCTACTATGGGTGATTTATTCGTCCTGGCAATAAGCTGTATCTTTATCAACAACATTCTCCTTGCCCAGTTCCTTGGAAACTGTCCCTTCCTGGGCACATCAAAAAAAATGGAAACCGCCGCAGGCATGGGCATGGCAGTTATTTTTGTCCTTGTTATGGCCGGTATTATTACATGGATAGTAGATGTTTACCTGTTAAAGGCCCTTCATGTCGAGTATTTGAGAACCGTTTCCTTTATTCTGGTCATTGCATCCCTGGTTCAGTTTGTAGAAATGTTTTTGAAAAAAAGCATTCCCGCCCTTTATGCGGGGTTAGGAATTTTTCTGCCGCTCATCACAACCAATTGTGCCGTTATGGGTGTCTGCCTGATCAATATCAAAGAGGATTATACTTTTCTTGAAACATGTGTTTCCTCCTTTGCCTATGCTGTTGGTTTTGGGCTTGCGCTTGTCCTGTTTGCCGGTATTCGAGAAAGAATTAATCTGGCAAGGGTACCAAAGCCTTTACAGGATACATCCATCGGCCTAATTACAGCGGGAATTATTGCTTTAACATTTATGTCTTTTAAAGGAATGGTTTAAAAACAAAAGAGACGCTATACAAATATAAGGTGAAATTATGATCTCAGCTTTATTATTCATGTTAGGTATCGGTGCTTTGTGCGGTATTATTCTCAGCCTTTCATCCAAAGTTTTTTATGTCTATGAAGACCCGAGAATTGCACAGGTGGAAAATAACCTTGCCGGTGCCAACTGCGGTGGTTGCGGATATGCAGGATGCTCTTCTGCTGCCGAAGCAGTTGTAAATGGTAGTGCTCCCCCTTCTGTGTGTGTTATTTCAGGCAAAGAAGGCGTAGAAGAAGTGGCTAAAATAATGGGCGTGGATGCTGGAAGTGCTGAAACTCCATTATCCTATAATATGTGTGAAGGCGGTTTTCGTGCCGATGATAAATACCACTATATGGGAATCTCTTCCTGTAAAGCCATGGCGGTTGTATTTGGCGGAAAACGGGTTTGCGGTGTGGGATGTATCGGTCTTGGCGATTGTGTAAAAGCATGCCAGTTTAATGCGCTTAAACTTGGACCCAAGGGCTATCCCGTGGTTGACGATAACAAATGCGTGGGATGCGGTGCCTGCCAGCAGGCATGCCCTAAAGATATCATTCAGGTAAATACCCTTTCTGAAAAACTCATGAAATTTAATCAAGCACAGGATCCATTAGCACCCTGTGCTCAAACCTGTCCTGCTGAAATTAATATTCCCCGATATATCAACCAGATCAGAGAAGGTAAATATAAAGAGGCTGTCCAGACCATCCGCATGAGAAATCCCTTACCCCTTTCCTGTGGCAGGGTCTGCCCCCACCCCTGTGAAGATGAATGCAGAAGAGGGATTGAAGATGAGGCGGTTTCCATTAATCAGCTGAAACGCTTTGCGGCTGATTATGAAATGAATTCAGGTTCCAGAATTCCCATTAAATGTGCGCCGGATACGGGCAAAAAAATAGCGGTCATCGGTGGCGGTCCTGCCGGTCTATCTTGTGCATTCTTCTTGCGCAGGATCGGGCATCAAGTAGATATCTTTGAGGCCATGCCAAAGCTTGGCGGCATTATCCGATATGGTATCCCTGAATACAGGCTTCCCAAAAAAGTTCTTGACTGGGACATCCAGGGAATTCTTGATCTTGGCATCAAATCCTTCTGTAATGTCAGATTTGGTACTGACTTTGGGATTGGATCTTTGATGGCCGCAGGCTATGAAGCTATATTCCTGGGAGTGGGTGCCTGGGAAGATTATTCTCTTGGCATTGACGGAGAAAATCTTAATGGCTGTTTTAAAGGAATTGATTTCCTCCAGAGAATTTCCAGTGGTGAAAAAGTAGCCTTAGGTAAAACTGCCGCTGTAGTCGGCGGGGGGAATAGCGCTATTGACTGTGTCAGAACTCTTTTAAGGTTGGGCCTTGAAAAAGTCTATATTGTTTACCGAAGAACCCGAAAAGAGATGCCTGCCAATGAAGTTGAGATTGTGGCATCAGAAGAAGAAGGCGTTGAATTTGTTTTCCTGGCGGCCCCCACTAAAGTCATTGGCGATGACAATGGCAATGCAGCCCAGCTCGAATACCTTAAAATGGAACTGGGTGAACCCGATGCCTCGGGCCGTCGTCGTCCCGTACCTATTGAAGGTTCCGAAACCCTTCTTGATGTGGAGATGGTCATCTCGGCCATTGGACAATCTCCGGATACCTCCTTTAAAAAACAAGATCCTCATACACGAATGACCCAATTGGAATTGACCCGGTGGAACACCATTGATAATGATCCGGCAATCCTACAGGCTTCCATCCCCTATATTTTTACAGGAGGTGATTCAGCCACAGGCCCCGCCCTTGTTGTTGATGCCATTGGCAGTGGGCGACGTGCCGCCCGATCAATTGATCTTTTTCTGAAAGGGGAACCTGTCGAACCGGTAAAAAATTCTTTACAGAAAAAACGGATTCCTGAATCTATTTTTACAAAAGTGCCCGGTATCAAAAAAACCACCCGTGCTAAAATGCCGGAAATTCCTGTCAATCAAAGGCTTGACTCCATGATTGAAGTTGATCTTGTGCTACCGGAAGATGCCGCTCATAAAGAAGCTGAAAGATGCCTGAATTGCTGTAGAATTTGTTATAATCCGGATATTGATTTTCCAATAGCAAAGGCCAATTGATTTTAAAATAATAATTTAGAATATTATAACGGATAAAGCGTATCGTATAAGAGACCTTTTATCCGTTTATATTTCCCGAAATAATTATATGGCCAAAAACAAATTAAAAATAATTATTGTTTCTATTGTCATACTTTTCGCCTTCCTGACAAGTTGCGGGCTTTTCTTTTTTCTTGAGTTAACCTCCTTTATTAAAGACCCCGCAAATCCTTCGGCGATTGAAAAAATTTTTACCATCAAACCCGGACAAAGTCTTGCGGTCATTGCAAAAAATCTTGAAAAAGAAACCATCATATCAAATAACACGTATTTTAAATTATTCACAAAAATAAAAAAAGCCGACAAAAAACTTCAGGCAGGAGAATATCTTCTTTCTGCTGCAAAATCCCCTGACCAGATTCTTAAAATCCTTATCAACGGCAAAGTTAACTTATACAGGATAACCCTTCCGGAAGGATTGAATATAAAAGAGGTTGCAGATTTAGTTAAAAAGGCAAATTTGTGCAATATTACAAAATTTGTGGATCTGTGCCACGACAACTCTTTTATTCTTTCTTTGGGCATCCAATCAACAACTCTGGAAGGCTATCTTTTCCCGGACACTTATTTTTTCCCAAAGGATACTCCCTGCGAAGATATCATTACCACTATGGTTACACATTTTAAAATTATTTTCACTGAACAATGGAAGGCCCGGGCAAAAACGCTTGGCTTTTCTATCCATGATATGGTGACCCTTGCATCCATTATTGAAAAAGAAACGGGGGATGCTTCGGAAAGGCCCTTGATCTCGTCGGTTTTTCATAATCGACTAAAAAAAAACATGCGCCTGGAAAGTGATCCCACCGTCATATATGGCATTAAAAATTTTGATGGAAATATTAAAAAGAAACACCTTAGCATGATAACCCCTTACAATACGTATCAAATCAAAGGACTCCCCATGGGTCCCATTGCAAACCCCGGGGCCCTGTCATTGCAGGCAGCTTTGTATCCTGCTCAAACCGGGTATCTATTTTTCGTTTCTAAAAAAGATACCACTCATCAATTTTCAAAAACCATCCGGGAGCACAATCAGGCAGTCAAAAAGTATCAGCTCCGAAAAAAATAATCATTCAAAGCGTTCAAATTGTTTCAAATAAACAACCACAGCACCGCTTTTAGATTTCTTCTTTTTATCCCATTCATACCAAATAACCAGATTCTGTTTTTTCATTTCCCGCAACACATCCTCAACGACATCCGGTAACACCGGCCCAAGATCGGAATGAAGCCCCTTACCGACAATAATTCTTAAAGTAAAAAAGCCCTGGTGTTTGCAACTGTGGATAAAAGAGATGGTTTTGACCTGGGCACCGATGGCGTTGTAACCGTGCAGGTCCAGTTCAACTTCAACAGGGGGGTACCGTTTTAATCTTTTGTGCAACGGCATAGGCGGTGCCTTCTTTACAGGTTGCGCCTCCCCTTTTTTAAACGATTCCTCCAACAATTCAGCAAAATTTTCTTTGGACGGGGTTTCCGTAAAATTCTGCTCATCAGACAGAACACCCAACACCTGCACCCCATGCTTATTTATTTGAATCTTTTTTTTGTCTGTCTCTATCTCCTTCTTTTTTGTAAATATCTTTAAAAAATCATGCTCGGAATCAAAAACCGGCAGGTCATTTTTATTGCGCTTTCTTACGTTTTTTTTCTCTTTCTTTCCCATACAAATCATTCTATCGTGTTCCCCTTTAATTTACAAGTTTTTGCCTCTCGTTCATTTGACAACACACCCTCTTTCCTGCTATTGTCAGAACCATGATCAAAGGAAGCATTGTAGAATATATAGACCAGCAAAAAATCATTTGCGCTGTGATATTACAGGAAATAAAGGGCAAATTAAGATTACTCAATGAGAATAATCGGGAAGTTAATTTTTCTAAAAATCGACTGTCTCATATATCATCGGTATGTCTTGACAGTGAGCTTGCCCGGGATACCATTGTTACCCAGTTGAAACAGCTCGCACAAAACCGGAAAGAACTTTCAGAAACCATCGACATTAAAGAATTATGGGAAATTCTTCATGAAGAATCTGAAGATATTGATATCGAGACCATGACCCTTTTCTGTTTTGATCCTCCCCTGACTTCAGACCATGAAGCAGCGGTTATCCGGGCTTTCTTTTATGACAGACTTTATTTTAAATTCAACCAAATAATTTTTACCCCTTACACACCCGAACAGGTTAACGCTAAAAAAAGACAGATCAAAGCGGCTGAAAAAAGGGAAGTCATGATTCAAAAAGGCGCCGCATGGATCAATAATATATTAAACAATAAAAATGGCAGTAACACGACAATTGATCAAAATATTATCACTGTTTTAAAATCCTATTATTTGTTTGGGAATGATTCTGATTCCTGTCAGACTGCTAAAAATATTATCAAAAAATCCCCCCTCAATTCACCTGAACAATTATTTAATGTCTTTGTAAAAGCAGGGGTCTGGAATCAAAATGAAAACACTCATCTTCTGGCCATGCAGATTCCCACTAAGTTCTCTCAAGAGGTAGGGGAACAGGAAAGAAAACTGATAACCACCCCGACCAACTTTTTTGACGACCCCTTACGGAAAGATCTGACCTATATCCCCTTGATTACCATTGACGGTCAGTCCACACTTGATTTTGATGACGCGATCAGTCTTGAAAATACGGAAACCGGATATACGCTTGGCGTTCATATCATTGATGTTGATGCCTATATTAAATCCAATGACCCCATTGACCTTGCCGCCAGAGATCGGGCCACTTCCATTTACATGCCGGATGATAAGCTGCCAATGATACCGCCCAATCTTTCCGAGGATCTTTGCAGCCTGAAAGAAAACGAAATAAGACCGGGTATCAGCACCATCGTTAAACTGAACCGATTTTTTGAAATCCAAGGGTATGAGATTGTTCCCAGTATTATCAAAGTCCATCAGCAAATGAGTTATACCGGGGCAAATCTTTTAAATGGAAAGGATGACCCCATTACCACCCTCTATAAAATTGCGACATTATTACGGGAAAAAAGGCTCAAAGCTGGTGCAATTCAAATTACCCTGCCTGAAGTGAATGTATGGATCGAAGAAAATCAGGAGATTGGATATTTAAAAATTGACAGAGAAAATCCGGCACGTATGCTGGTTTCTGAAATGATGATCTTTGCCAATACCCTGATGGCTGAGTTCCTTGCAAATAATAATGTACCGGCTGTTTTCAGATCCCAGCCACAACCAAAACAACGGCTGTTTAAAGGCATCGAGACCTCTTTAACCTTGAATTTCATGCAAAGAAAGCAATTAAGCCGTGCCATGGTCGGAACAAATCCGGAAATTCATTCGGGCCTGGGAGTCAAAGCATATGCTACCGCTACTTCCCCCATCAGAAGATATCATGACCTGCTAACGCAGCGGCAAATCAAATCCATTTTTGGATATTACAAAGCTTACACCAAAACCGAACTTGAAAATATTCTTCAAACCCTTACACCGGTTATTACCAATGCCGGCAGGGTTCAATCATCAAGAAAGCGGTACTGGATTATCAAATACCTGGAATCCATGCGGGGAACCGCCTACGAAGCCTTGGTCCTTGATTGTTATCGGGATCACTATAATGTACTCATCAAAGAATTCATGTTTGAAGCAAAACTTCCCTCAAGCGGTATCAAACTCAAGTACGGGGATATCATCCAGGTCACCATCCAGCATGCCGACGCCAGAAGAGACCAACTCTCTTTATTTGCATAAAAAAAGATTGGGGTCAGGCTTGGCTTATTGGAATCAATAAGCCAAGCCTGACCCCACCCCAATTATTTAATGTTTAAAACTTCTCTGTCCCGTATAAACCATTGTTGCATCATTCTCATTACAGGCTTCAATGGATTGATAATCATTCATAGAGCCGCCGGGCTGAACCACTGACTTTACGCCCTGGGCAAGCCCCACATCAATACCGTCCCTGAAGGGAAAAAACGCATCAGACACCATGGTAGATCCGATAAGACCGCCCTTGACTTCTTTAACATCATTTTCAATTTGTGCTCTCTTGTCCGCATCTGTCAAATCGGCAAAGGAAACCTGATATCGTTCAAAGCAATATCTGTCAGCAAGTTTCCGGTATGCCTTATCCACGGCGATTTCTGCCACCCCTACCCTGTCCTGTTCACCGGTCCCAATCCCTACGGTGACATTATTTTTCACATAGATCACTGAATTGGAGGTAATGCCGGACTCCACCAGCCATCCGAACAGCATGTCTTCATACTCCTCTTGGGTGGGCTCTCGATTAACCGTATACGTCTTTCCTTTATATTCAGTTGTGGCCACAACCAGATCCTTTTCAGACCGGGCTTGGGGAACAAAAGACCACTGAGCCACCAACCCACCATCCATCAGACTTTTAAAATCAATCACCCGCTCACCAATAAAATTTTGAAGCGCATCCATATTACCAATCCGAATCACTCGTAAATTTTTTCTGGCACCCAGAATATCGATAACCCCATCTTCAAATTCAGGGGCCACCACAACCTCTGCATACTGGCTGGCAATGGCCTGGGCTGTAGCAGTATCCACTGCCTTATTCAGAGCGATACAACCGCCAAAGGCTGCCACACGGTCTGCCATATAGGCGTTGTGATAGGCTTGTTCAAGGCTTTGTGCCCTTGCCGCCCCGCAAGGGTTGTTATGTTTGACAATCACAGCACACGGGGTATCGGTAAAATATCTTAAAATATTCAAGGCATTATCAGCATCGGTAAGATTGGTTTTTCCCGGATGCTTGCCCGATTGAAGCAGTTCAATATCAGAAACAAGATACTTTCCCGGGGCAATGGTCTGGGCATCGCCAAGGGCAAGATTGCCGTTGACAAGCCGGTAAAGTGCTGCTTCCTGGCCGGGATTTTCACCATATCTTAACCCCTTGTTCACCCCGTCAATCACCCATGACACCTTTTCATAAAAAAGGGTCTGCCGCTTCTCCCCGTCAACAAAAGAGACTTCCATCTGCGGGGTAAAATGATCATCCATAATTGTTTTATACATTTCTTTGAGATCTTTGGGCATGATTTATTCTCCTGATTTATAGCATGATTTAACGTCATTGATTGATTTTTCGGCAAGATAACGACTGATGGTTCTGTCATAGACTGCGGTGTGGTCAAAGGCTTTCTGGGCAAGGGCGAACCTGTCCTCAAGGGATAAAGAGCCGTCATTGGCCTGAAGTTTTTCCAGTATGGAAGGATATGTGGAAGGATCCACCACCGATGCTACCCGGATAAAATTTTTGGCAGATGCCCGGATCATAGTGGGACCGCCGATATCAATGTTCCCCCTGGCATCTTCCAGACTGACTCCCTCTCTGGCAATGGTGTCACTAAAGGGATAGAGGTTTACCACGACCATGTCAATGGCACGGGCATCGGTTCTGTTTAAATCCTCCTGATGGGCATCATTATAAGTTTCTGTCAACAGACCCAAATAAATTTTAAAATCAAGGGTTTTAACCAGTCCTCCCTGGGTTTCGGGCTGGCCTGTATAGTCTGATACTTGTTTTAAACAGGCATCTGCTTTTCCACCCAGGATCTCTTTTATTTTACCATATGTCCCACCCGTGGACAAAATCAGAATATCCGGATTCAACTCAATCAGCCCGGGAATAAAGGTCTCCAGACCTGATTTGTCAGACACACTCACCAGAATGGTTTTAATCTTCACCTGATCATCAATTTTTTCAACTATATTCTTACTCATGAACTTTCCTTAATTTTATTATGAAAGGTTAATATTTTTTCTTTTAGTGATCCGAATAAATAATATAATTAGCGCCTTAAAGTCAAGTTCCTATATCCGAAATAGGGAGGGTCTGCCACTAATTAGGTTGTTTTTAAATCAGTTTTCATATAATATTGCACTTATCCCAATTTACTTGAGCAGTCAAATTCGTTGCCCTGTATTTAGGGAAAAAAAGGAGAATAATTTAGAAATTATAAAAAGTTAAACAATGCATGATCTACAAAAAATCTTAGTTATCGATGATGAGCCATCTATCTGTACTGGATGTAAAATGATCCTTTCAGAAAAAGGGTATGAGGTTGACCTATCATTTTCCGGTCAGGACGGGCTTGCAAAAATTGCAAAGAATTCATTTGATCTGGTTCTTCTGGATATCAGGCTGCCTGATATAAACGGCATTGAAATTCTAAAAAAAATTAAAGAAAAAAAAACTAATGTCTGTGTAATCATTATGACAGGCCATGGAACAGTTGAGAATGCAGTAGAAGCAATGAAAAATGGTGCATTCGATTTCATTACAAAACCATTCAATGAAAAAGAACTTTCCAAATCTGTCCTTAAAGCATTTGAAAACAGAAAACTTGTCCGTGAAAATCTTTTTTTAAAAAAACAACTCTATGATAAATTCAGTTTTGATAATATCATTGGGGAAAACCCCCTAATAGTTGAAATTTTTCATAAAATAGAGCGGGTGGCACCATTAGACACAACCGTTCTGCTTGACGGAGAAAGCGGTACAGGAAAAGAACTCTTTGCCCATGCCATCCATATCCACAGTAAAAGAGCAGCTAATCAGTTTCTGGCTGTAGATTGTAATACTTTTTCCTCTTCTCTTATGGAAAGTGAGCTTTTTGGTCATGCCAAAGGTGCATTTACAGGAGCTGATAAGACAATGCCCGGAATTTTTGAAATTGCTTCAAACGGCACTTTGTTTTTGGACGAAGTGACGAACCTCGACCTGAATATTCAGAGCAAATTCCTAAGGGTTCTGGAAACAGGGGAATATAAAGCAGTCGGTGCAAGTCAGGTAAAAAAAACAAATGCCCGAATTATAGCAGCCACGAACATGGACATGAAACAGGTGGTAAAGGAAAAAAAATTTCGTCAGGACCTCTTTTACCGTTTAAATATATTCCCTATTTACATCCCTCCGTTAAGGGACAGAAAAGATGACATCCCCACACTTGCATATCATTTCTTTAAACGGTTCAGTCGTAAAACCGGAAAAAAAATATCAGGATTTTCAGATGATGCCCTTAATGCCCTTGTAGATTATGACTGGCCCGGCAATGTCAGGCAATTGAAAAATGTTGTGGAAAGACTTGTCATAATGTCTGATGAAAATCAGCTAAGCCAGAAAAATTTATATGACAACCTTGAAATCAAGCGCGGGGATGCCTCTAATGACATTCTTGTTCCTGGAAATATTGATGAACTCAAGGCTGCAAAAAAACGCTTTCTTGAAAAAAATTTTAGTAAAATCGAAACCTCTTTTTTAATAAAGGCACTTTCAAAAGCGGATGGTAATATTACCGAAGCTGCAAGAATAGTCGGAATGCAGCGGTCTAATTTTTCGGCATTAATGAAAAAATATAATATTAAACGTTCTAAAAATTTATAATAAATTTAGACCCATAGGTCTGGGTAGTATAATTATATATATATCGTATATTAAAATATACTATCATAAATTTGCACCTCTCCTTGGAAAAGACCGTTAATTTCCCATTTATCATATAATTTTTTATACGAAATGCAAACCATGGGTAACATTTTTCAAAAAAATCACTCTGGCATATTGTGATATAACCATCTGTTTTAATTATAAATAATTCTATTTTTTTAATTTTTTGCTACCGGTGGCATGCTATGTGCAGTTTATGATTTGCAACCAATAATAGAAAAAGAAAGGATACTGATATGAATGCTTTACAAGAAATAATTAACGTTGAAAAGACGATTCATCCTCATATATTAATTATGGAGGACGATTTAAATGTTGCGAAAGGCTTGGCAATGATTCTGACTGAAGAAGGATATGATGTTGAGATTCAAGGGACAGGATATGGGGCTATGGATGCCATGGGAAAACATGATTATGATCTTCTTATGGCAGATTTACGCCTTCCTGATATTGACGGCATGCAAGTTGTCAAACAACTAAAAGAAACCAAACCTGACACAGAAGTTATCGTCATGACAGGTTATGCTACCAGTGATCTGGCAGTTAATGCTATGAAACTGGGTGCCCATGATTTTATTACTAAGCCATTTACCGAGGAGCAGATTAAATCCGCTATAAAAGAGGCCCTTGATCAAAATACTTCAAAATCTAACCGGGAAAACTTATCGTCCGTTAATCTGGAAAACAATACATCTATTCAGAAAAGAGAAGTACTAAAAGTGTTGAATCGGACATCTGAAGATGAAAAATTCTGGATTAATCTAATGGAAGAAGGAAGTTCTGCTCTAAGCGACTATACATTGTCTTCCGAGGCAAAGGCTGCTATTGCATCCGGTGATCTGCAATGGATCAATGAAAATATTGGAGAGCTGACTCAAAAACAGTTAATGTTTATTTACAAACGTCTCGAAAGAGAAGCATGGTAACATTCAAAACAAGAAACAATCATTTTCGCTTGCGTATTTTTAATTTGAAGAATAAAAAACATATATGACTGAATCAAAACAATTTAAAACTTTTTACCGGATATTCAGGGAAGTAAGTAAGCTTGTTCATTCTAAAACCAAACCAGATATGAATGAGGTGTTAAAACTCATTGTTTCCGGTACGACACGAGGTCTTAAAGCAAAAGGTGCGGCACTATGTATTCTAAATAAAAAAACCGGCTTTTTTCATATTGGTACCTCCTTTGGAATAGATGAAAAATATATTGCACTGGAACCTTTGACAGGAAACAGGTTTATGTCATGGCCAGGCGAAAAAAAAAGCCCACAAATTATAACTGATATTTTACATGCTTATAGAGCAAAGTACCCTCAGGAAGCTTGGGATATCGGTATTCGAATGATGCTGGATGTGCCATTGGTAATTGATGACACAGTCTTTGGGTTTATCAGGGTTTATTTTGGTAGAACAAAAAATTTTTCCGACGATGAACTGGATTTCATAAATGCTTTGGCTGAACAATGCGCATGCGCAATCAACCATAATGACAGAATAAAATTTCATATCATGCAGTATAATAAGTTGGCCACAAAAATTGACAGACTATCATCCTTAGGAAGGATGGCTGCCGGGATTGCTCATGAAATCAATAATCCGCTTACTGGAATATTGCTTTATAGTTCAAATCTTTTTAAAAAGGCATCAAAAGATGGGGCTTTTAGAAATGGGCTTGAAATTATCATGCAGGAAACACAAAGATGCAAGGTTATTATTCAAGGATTACTTGATTTTTCAAGAGAAAAGAAACCTGAAAAAGTAGATGCAAATATTAACACTATAATCGAAAAAGCGCTTGCGTTAATGGAGAATGAATTTCTCATAAAACGCATTCACATAAAAAAAAATCTTGATCCAGCTATTATAAGTTTTCAATTAGACGATAACCAGATCGAACAAGTGCTGATCAATATACTGTTGAATGCAATCCATGCCATTAATGAAAAAGGGATGATAAACATACGATCCAGAATAAATAAAAAAGATAAGCATGTTTATATAGAAATCCGGGATAACGGGTATGGCATACCTCAGGACAAATTAAAAAAAATATTTGAGCCGTTTTATACTACAAAAGCAGATGGAACGGGGCTTGGCTTATCCGTCAGCTATGGTATTATCAAAAATCATCAGGGCACGGTAGATATATTGAGCGAACTCGGTACCGGAACAGTGATCACTGTTGGTTTGCCAATAATTGATAAATCACGTGCTGATAAGAAAGAGGATGATTCATAATGCAAAAAAAAGTATTGATTATTGATGATGAAAATATAATCTGCAAAGGCTGTGAAATGGTTTTAGGAGAACTGGGATATCTGTGTGAACATTCTTTATCAGGTGTTGCCGGACTTGAACTTGTTTTAAACAATTCTTACGATGTGCTTCTTCTTGACATGAAACTTAAAGACATGGATGGCATGGAAATCTTAGAAACGGTGAAGAAAGCCAAGCCTGGCCTTTATATTATTGTTATCACAGGATATTCCACCGTAAAAAATGCTGTCACGGCCATGAAGCTGGGTGCCAATGACTATATATCAAAACCGTTTAGTGAGGACGATATTGCCATTGCCATTCAAAATGCTTTTAACAATTAATCATATCTATAAACTCACGGAGTAATTAAATGACGAAACAAAATATAAAACCAGATAACCTTCAAGGATCAGTAATGGTTGTAGGAGGTGGTATTTCAGGAATGCAGGCGGCTTTAGATCTTGCCAATTCAGGATTTTATGTTTACCTGGTTGAAAGATCCCCTGCCATTGGTGGAAAAATGGCTCAGCTTGACAAGACATTTCCAACCAATGACTGTGCAATGTGAATTATTTCTCCTAAACTGGTCGAGGTCGGCCGGCATTCAAATATTGAGCTTCTCACTCTCACAGAAATTTCAGCTCTTTCAGGGACTGAGGGAAATTTTGAAGTTTCTCTTATAGAACATCCGCGTTATGTGGATACAGACAAATGTATAGCATGTGGACTGTGTGCGGAAAAATGTCCTAAAAAAGTTGATGATGAATATAATGAGGCGCTTGGAAAAAGAAAGGCTATTTATGTACCCTATCCACAAGCGGTCCCTTTAAAATATGCAATTGATGAGACTTATTGTATTTATTTGAATAAAAATAAATGTGGGGTCTGTGAAAAAATTTGTCCTTCAGGTGCTATAAATTTTAAGGACACTAAAAAAGAATTTTCGCTCACCGTAGGGTCAATCATACTTTCAACCGGGTTTAGTTCTTTTGATCCTTCAAAACTGGATAATCTTGGCTTTAACCAGCATCCTGATATTGTTACCTCAATGGGGTTTGAACGACTGCTTTCTGCAACCGGTCCTTTTGGTGGCCATTTATGCCTGCCATCAGATAAAAAACATACTAAACCCCCTGCAAAAATTGCATGGTTACAATGCGTGGGTTCAAGGGATGAAAATAAATGCAGCAATGGGTATTGTTCTTCAGTATGCTGTATGTATGCTGTGAAGCAGGCTGTTATGGCAAGAGATCACAGTAAAGAACCTCTGGATTGTGCCATATTTTACATGGACATGAGAACCCAGGGGAAAGATTTTGACAAGTATGCAGAAAACGCCAAAAAAGGCGGCGTACGGTTCATACAATCCAGAGTCCACTCTGTAATTCCATGCAAGGATAACAGCGGTATTGAAATGATGTATGTAAATGACTCAGGTCATATTGAAAAAGAATTATTTGATATTGTTGTTCTGTCCACTGGTCTTGAAATAGGAAAGTCCTCTGTTGAACTTGCAAAAATTATGGGTATTGAATTAGACCAATTTAATTTTATTAAAACAGACAGCTTTAACCCTGTATCAACCTCTTTACCCGGCGTTTATGCCTGTGGTGTCCTGACAGGGCCGAAAGATATCCCGCAGTCTGTAATGGAAGCAAGCTCTGCGGCGGCAGCAGCGACTGAAAAGATAGCCCTTGCAAGACATACAAAAACAAAAGAAATTACCCTTCCTGATGAGCGGGATACTTCCAGAGAATTTTCAAAAATAGGCGTTTTTGTATGTAATTGCGGAACAAATATCGGTGGCGTCGTAAATGTTCCGGAAGTTGTTGAATATGCGAGAACTCTTCCCGGGGTTACTTATGCTGAAGAAAATCTTTTCACCTGTTCTCAGGATACCCAGGATAAAATGGCTCAGGTTATAAAGGAACAAGGTTTGAACAAGGTTGTAGTGGCCGCCTGTTCTCCTAAAACCCATGAAGGTTTGTTCAGAGAAACTCTTATTAGTGCCGGTCTGAACAAACATCTTTTTGAAATGGCAAATATTCGAAATCAGGATTCATGGGTGCATTCAGGACAGCCTGAGCTGGCGACACAAAAAGCCAAAAAACTTGTGCGAATGGCAGTTGCCAAAAGTTTTCTTTTAACTCCCCTGTTCGAAAGCCAGTTACCCGTCACACAGTCGGCACTTGTGGTTGGTGGCGGTATTGCCGGTATGACAGCCTCACTTTCCCTTGCGCGTCAGGGATTCCCTGTTTCTTTGGTTGAAAAAAATCAAAACTTAGGGGGAAATGCAAGACTGCTTAACAAAACATACCTTAATGAAGACATTGGAGCGTATGTAAAACAGCTCATACAGCAGGTTGAAGAAAATGACCTGATTACTATATTTTTAGGTTCCGGCATAAAACATGTTGACGGTTTTGTGGGAAATTTTGAGACAACGATTGTATCCGGAGAATTTGAAAAACAAATTTCCCATGGCGTTGCTATTCTTGCTTTTGGTGCAAAAGAGTCAAAGCCGGATGAATATCTTTATGGGGAGCATCCGTCAGTCCTTACACATCTTGACCTTGATGCTGCGCTTAAAAAAGAGTCTTCCATTATTAAAAAAGCTAAAAATATTCTTTTTATCCAGTGTGTTGGATCAAGGAATGAAGAATATCCTTATTGTTCAAAAGTCTGCTGCACCCATTCCATCCAAAGCGCTATTGAAATTAAAAAATTAAATCCTGAAGCAAATATTTATATTTTGTACAGGGATATCAGAACATATGGTAAACGGGAATTGATTTACAAACAGGCAAGGGAACTTGGAATTCTCTTTTTTAGATATGATTCAGATCATAAACCGATTGTAATATCCGGTGAGAACAATGTTATTGTAGAATTTGAAGACCATATCTTAAAACGAAAACTCTCTGTTGATGCTGATATCCTCTGCCTTGCCTCAAGAATAGAAGCAAGAAACAATATTAAACTTACTCAGGCATTTAAAGTTGTTTGCGATAGTGATGGATGGCTTTTGGAGGCTCATCAAAAATTACGGCCTGTTGATTTTGCAACGGATGGAGTTTTCCTATGTGGGATGGCTCATTATCCAAAGCCGATTGATGAAAGTATTGCCCAGGCAAAAGCAGCTGCATCTAGAGCAATAACAACCCTTGCCAAAGACAGTATAAGTGTCGGAGGTATTGTATCAAAAGTGAATCCCAGACTTTGCTCAGGTTGTCAGGCTTGTATTGAGGTATGCCCATACAGAGCAATTGAAATGGATTATGAAAAAAATATTGTTGAAATAAACAGTGCACTTTGCAAGGGGTGCGGCGCGTGTGCAGCCACATGCCCTTCTGAAGCGCTGACCCTTGATGGATTTAATAATGAACAATTATATGCACAAATTAAAAGTGCAATGACCGCATAAATAAAAAAGGAGTTTTCTTTTGGAAACAGATATATTCGAACCAAAAATAATCGCTTTTATGTGTAACTGGTGTACTTATGGCGCGGCAGATCTTGCAGGCGTCTCAAGACTCCAATATCCACCGAATATCATACCTGTAAGGGTCATGTGTTCAGCGTCCATATCACCGCATCATATTTTGAGAGCCTTGCAGAGCAAAGCTGATGGAGTTCTGGTAGGCGGCTGACATATTGGAGACTGTCATTACCTGTATGGTAATCATATGACGATCAAGCGAATTACCTTCGTTCAGGAACTTTTAAAATTTATCGGACTTGAAGGACGTCTTCATCTTGAATGGATTTCCTCTGCTGAAGCCCAGAAATTTGTACAGGTTGTTACAGATTTTACGGAAAAAATCAGAGAAATGGGTCCTAACCCTTTAAATGTCGACAATGCTATTAAAGGAGCGGTATAGAATGGACATCATAAATCAAGTGGAGCAGCTATTTATACAAAATAAGATTGATATTTTTTTAGGATATACGGAATTAGACGGACATCTGATTCCCCATGGATTTACCCATGAAAATTTAGATGAACTTAAGGAACTTAAGGTAAGTGAAAACCGCTATTCTCTTGAAAAAATTGCAACTCATCTATCAGAAAAAGATCCGGATCTTAAAATCGGTATGATTGCAAGAGATTGCAATCAACGGGCTTTAAATCTTCTTTATACGTGGAATCAGTTGAACCCTGAAAATATTGAAATTGTAAACGTTAATTGTTGCCCGTCACCACTCAAGCGCCATAGCAACTGCTCTTATTTGGAACCAAAACAGAGCGGAGAGTTTAAAAAGGAGCATGGCATTGATTATAATGCTGACCCTGACTCTCTTATGGAAACATTTAATAATAATGAACGATTTTCCAGATGGATGTATGAATTTAATAAATGTATAAAATGTTATGGCTGTAGAAATATATGCCCTGTATGTTTTTGTACAGAGTGCAGTCTTGAACATGCAAGTCTTATTGAACCGGGAACGTTGCCTGCTGAAGTCCCTATCTTTCATCTTGTCAGAGCAACCCATATGGCAGGAAGATGTATCGACTGCGGATTATGTGAAGAAGCATGTCCCTCACACATTCCATTGCGCCTTCTTTACAGAGAGGTCAATGAAATCACATCAAATATTTTTAATTATAAGCCCGGTGATACGATGGAAAAATCTCCTTTTACTATTATAGGAGATAAAGTAGAGTTAGAGCCAAAACCAATGGATTTTCATGTACAAGGAGAACAATAATGGACTGTAAATTTGTACCGTCAGTCTGCTCATATTGTGGAACTGGCTGTGGTGTCCTTTTTGAAGTAATCAATGGAAAAATAAACTCCACAATACCACTTAAGTCCCATCCTGTTAATCAGGGGAAACTCTGCATAAAAGGATGGAATCTCCATGAATATATTAATAGTTATATGCGATTAAAAACACCGTTAATAAAAGAGGATGGCCATTTTCAAAAAGCCACGTGGGATGAAGCAATTAACTATACAGCAACAAAATTTAATAAAATCAAACAGGAATTCGGTCCTGATTCTATAGGGGTTTTAGTGTCTGCTAAAATTACCAACGAGGAAAATTATCTTGCCCAAAAGTTTACCCGGGCAGTTATCGGGACCAACAATGTTGATCATTGTGCCCGCCTGTGACATTCTTCCACAGTGGCAGGTCTTGCCGCTGCATTTGGAAGTGGAGCAATGACAAATTCCATTGCTGAATTTGAGACAGACTCCAAATTAATTTTTGTTATTGGATCCAACACAACAGCCTGTCATCCTCTAATTGCCAGTCGAATTATCAAGGCAAAGGAAAATGGCGCAAAGCTGATTGTTGCTGATCCAAGGAATATTCAGCTTTCTAAGATTGCCGACCTTACTGTTAATCATCGACTAGGCTCTGATGTCGCCCTGTTGAATGGTATGATGCATGTTATTATCAAAAACAACTGGCATTCTGAAGAATACATTAATACAAAATGTGAAGATTTTGAAGCCTTTAAAAAAGAAATCGATAAATATACTCCGGCAAAGGTTTCAAAAATTACAGAGGTTGATAAAAAAGATATTGAAAAAATGGCAGAACTCTATGCCACAAATTCTCCTGCCGCATTATTATATGCCATGGGTATTACCCAGCATACCACTGGTGTTGACAATGTAAAATCCTGCTGCAATATTGCCATGCTCTGCGGTAATGTAGGGGTTGCCGGAGGAGGGGTAAACCCTTTAAGAGGGCAGAACAATGTGCAGGGCGCCTGTGATATGGGAGGACTGCCAAATGTGTTTACCGGATATCAACCTGTTGGTGATCTTAGTGTGCTTAAGAAATTCTCAGACGCATGGGGATGTGAACTTTCCTCCACGCCAGGTATGACAATAACAGATATGATTTCAGCTATTGACCACGGCAAAATTAAAGCCATGTATGTTATTGGTGAAAATCCAAAATTAAGCGACCCTGACTGGAATCATCTGAACCACGCCTTAAAAAAACTTGACTTTCTTTTAGTTCAGGAGCTTTTTCTTTCAGAGACTGCTCAGGTGGCCGATGTGGTCTTTTCATCTGCTGCTCTTGGTGAAAGAGAGGGTACTTTTACCAACACAGAAAGACGGTGCATGAGAACAAACAAAGCCGTAGAACCGGTAGGCAATGCATTATCAGACTGGGAAATCATTTCAAAATTGTCCACAGCCATGGGATATAAAATGTCTTATACTTCTGCCGAAGAAATATTTAATGAAATTACCTCTTTGACTGAAAAAAGCTACGGCGGCATGACCTATGAACGACTTGGCATTAATGGGCTGCAATGGCCATGTCCCAATATAGATCATCCAGGAACACCTTATCTTCACAAGGAATCCTTTACCAGAGGGAAAGGCAAATTCCATGCGATTGAATATAAGGATCCAGCAGAACTTGCCTGTGAAGAGTATCCATTCCTGCTTACGACCGGAAGGATGTTTGCCCATTTTCATACCGGCACTATGACAAGGGTATCAAAACATCTGGACGTGGAACAAAAAACCGGATATGTGGAAATTAATCCAAAAGATGCGGATAAAATGCGAATAGAACCAAATGAGATGGTCCTCTTGACTTCAAGAAGAGGTCAAATGGAAGTGCCTGCCAGAATAACGACTGTTGTAAAACCCGGGACGTTATTTTTGCCCATACATTTTGGTGAAAATCCGACCAATATTTTAACCAGCTCCAATGCTTTTGACCCGCTTGCAAAAATACCGGAATTTAAAGTAGGGGCCGTTAAAGTTGAAAAATTAATACAATAAATAAATCCATTATAATCGGGTTCAGGCACCCTGCCTAAATCTGTTTCGGCCAGTAGCTCCGGTCTTCTGATAAAGCGACCTGCCTGCGCAGGAAAGCAGACTGTCAAAAGTCTCAGAAGACTGATGCTCACTGAGCCCGATGCCGCTATTTAAAAATCCATATCTTTTTATAAAATTTGTTTATTTTTATCCTTGACATTGCAATTTTATTCGGTATAAATAATAAATTATCGAATTATTCTATATATATTTAACCAAAATAACGAATTTAATTTTGGAGACCCCATGGATGATATTGACAGACATACCTTAAAAGCATTGCAACAGGACGGGCGAAAAAAGAACAGCGAACTTGCCAAAGAGGTAGGGCTTGCACCTTCCACCATGCTGGACCGGGTCAAAAAACTTGAAGACAAGGGAATCCTTAAAGGATACCGGGCGGTTATGGACCCTGAAAAACTGGGACTGAAAGCCCAGGGATTTGCCTGTGTTTCCCTTAACCGGCATCAGGTAAAGGATATTGAGGTATTGGAAAACGAAATCAAAAGAATTTCCAGCGTTAGGGCCTGTTATCATATCACGGGCCGGTTTGATTATCTTTTGCATGTGGTTGCCCCGGATATCAGTGACCTTGGTAAATTAGTCAAGGAAGAGCTGGCTACCATTCCGGGCATGGGTAAAATCGAGACATTTGTTGTATACGCAGAAGTTAAACCTGATCAGGGATGGCCGATTGACGCAGCTTTGACTTAACAAAAAGCTATGCATGATTGACAAAAAGGAGAAAAAATGGCGAAAAAAAAAGCAATTCATGATTTTTATAAAATGAAAAAAAATAGCGAAAAAGTCACCTGGCTGACATCCTATGATTTTCCAACGGCCCAGTTTGCAGAGGCTGCAGGCCTTGATATGATTCTTGTGGGTGATTCCCTTGGCATGTGTGTCTATGGGTACAAAGGAACTATTCCCGTTACCATGGACCAGTGCATTGTTCACTGTGATGCTGTTCGACGTGGTGCCCCCAATACTTATGTCATTGGTGACATGCCTTTTATGAGCTATCAGACCTCTGATGAGGATGCGGTATATAATGCCGGCCGTTTTCTCAAGGAAGCAGATGTTGACGCCATCAAGCTTGAAGGCGGCACCCGGGTGGCGTCAAGAATAAAGGCCATTGTGGAAGCGGGAATTGTTGTCATCGGTCATATCGGTCTCACCCCCCAGAGTTCGGGAGCGCTGGGCGGGCACAAAGCCCAGGGCAGGACAGCCAAAGATGCCGCCCTGGTGATTGAAGATGCCCTGGCGGTGCAGGAAGCCGGTGCCCACATGCTCCTGGTGGAAGCAGTCCCGCCGGAAGTGGCCCAGTATATTGCTGACACCTTGACCATGCCGGTATTCTCAATCGGTGCAGGCAAAGAGTGTGACGGGCAGCTTTTGATTGTCAGCGACCTCATTGGCCAATTCCAGGCATTCACCCCCAAATTTGTTAAAAAATATTGTGACGTTGCTACCATCATCACCGATGCCATGAAAGCCTATTGTGCCGATGTTCGTGAAGGCAAATTTCCGGAAGACCAGCATTGTTATCACATGATGGAAGGTGAAAAAGAAAAATTCCTGACACAAATGAAAAAACAAGAAAGGAATCGCCATGACAGACCTTAAAGAAATGCTAAAAATTAAAGCAGAGGATCTCGACATCGTTAACCAGCTCATCACAAATCCTGATAATAAACAAATGAGAGAACTATGCAACCTGATTGAAAAATTTGGCGGTGCCAGGGCCATTAATACAAAGGCAGAACAGGCCAGAAACCCTGAAACCTTAATGAAACGCCTTAAAAAAATAAATTCCCCTTATGTTGCCGATCTTGAATGGCTGATGGAACAACGGGACAACAAGGCATTTGTTTCAATGGATGACTATTGCAAAAATATTCTGGGAAAAGATGCGGATGCGTCTTCTGTCGACTCGTCCAATGCTGTGACCCTTGAAATCAGTGCCCTGCAGTTTTTCCCCTGGCTGATGGCCCAGGCAAGGCAGGCCATTGAGAAACAAGAACTCATGCCAGGCCGAATCATCCGAGTCAGAAACATGGCTGAACAGGTTGAAGATAACGGGGATATACTGGCCACAGCCCTTGCCATGCAGATTATCGGCGCCACCTATGTGGAATCCCTTGACACCAGAGGAACCGACGGCAGCAATGTTCATCTTGGCGGCCCTGACACCATTACCGGGTATTTTGCCGGAATCGGCCAGCCCAATGACTATCCCATAAAATGGGCTGAAGAATATCTCCACTATTACACAAATTATGGCATCAAGCAGGTGTTGAATATAAATTCCGGTACTATTCTTTTAGGATACATGATGCACAGGCTTGGCGTGGATATTGAATTTAAAATTTCCGTTTACGTGGGCAATGACAACCCCTGGTTTATCATGTGGACACTCATGACGGCCAAACTCTTCTCCCGGGAAGACGGTACAACCTCCCTTGTGGGCTTTAACCTTTCCAACTCTGTAAATAATGAAACCATCCGCCAGGCAAATGTCATCCGAAAACAATTAGATCTGGAAAAACAAGTCCGCTTTGAACATCATATCACGGAAACCTATCAATCAATTGTTCTTCAACCCTATAACAGGAGAGATGAACTCATTGAAATTGCCAAAAAAGTTCCCAATATGGCTGCAAAGCATGAAGGCGGTGAAATTGCTGTTGAGGAAAAAAGAGACCACCCGTCTAACATTCTTGAATATTTTTTGACCAAACAGGAAGTTCTGGATAATGGCCTGATGGATACGCTTCAAACCAATTATCTTGACAAGCATGATTCCGTCAACCTGACAGCAGAGGCATTAATAAAATCCGGCATTGGTGTCATTGCAGCGAAAAACCTGCATTCATATTAAGCATAAGGAAATGTAAAAATGATTCCATCAAAAATGTATCAATTTTTGCAGGATGTCCTGCCTGAAAGTGTGTGGAAAAACCGCCTGATCAAAGATGGTCCTTTAAGATTTCTTGAATTCGGGCCCCTGGATGTTGACCGTCTTCAACGCTTGGGGATCAAAGTAGACCGCCTGGGGCCAAGGCTTGTATCCTGCATGTGGAATGAGGAAAGCCCGGTTGAAATCGGCGGATTCCTTGTGGTGGACAACCTTGCCATGGGGCAGCCCTCCATGGGCGGTACAAGGATGCTGCCGGATATCACCCCGGATATCATTCATAATTTGGCAAGGGGTATGACCCTTAAGAATGCCGCTGCTGATCTTCCCTTTGGTGGTGGAAAATCCGGTATTGTCCGACCTGACAACTTTTCTGAAAAAACCCGGTATGAAGTTATCAAAGGATTTGGACAGCTCTTAAAACGATATAAACAAATTTATATCCCGGGACCGGATGTGGGAACCAATGATGCAGATATGAAAACCTTTGCCATTGAAAACGGCCTGAACAATGTCGTGTCAAAACCGGCTGACATGGGCGGCAACAGGATTGATGAACTCGGCGGTGCTGCCAATGGCGTTGTGGTAGCCACGAAAGCATTGCTGGAACATCTGCCCCGATTAAAACAACTGCCCCAGTTTAAAGACATGGTCATCCCCAAAGCATCTGACATGGATATCTTGATTCAGGGATTTGGGGCAGTGGGTGCCCATGTGGCAAGGCTTTTCCATGATTATGACCCTGAAAACTGCCCCATTATCAAGGGAATCAGTGATGTAGACGGCTATCTTTTAAATTCGGATGGACTCCCCTGGAAACAACTCTTTGATATGTGGAAAAAGTTTGGCGCTGTGACCCAAAAATATTTCCATGATCAAATCCTGCACAAAGATCACTCTGAATTAAAACATATGGTCTTTTCAAACACTTCCAACAACCTTCTCACCGAATCCGCATTCTGCCTGGTTCCGGCATCCCCTGTATCCAATTACCTGGATATAAATACTGCCTCAAACCCATCCATGACCGCGGACAGAATGGGGACATGGCAAATTATTGTTGAAGGAGCAAACACCTATTCACCAAATCCGACAAAAAAAGCCGAGCGCCGACGAATGGAACGTCATGTTTACAGGGACAAAGGTGTACTCATTGCAACGGATTACCTGGTTAACTCAGGCGGGGTCATTTATGCGGCCCATGAAAGAATCATCCCCACACCGGATCATCTGTTGATCCCCAGGGATATTCTGGGAAATCCCACTGCTATTGAATCATGGCTTGAGAAAAACCAGGATGATTTTGCAAGCCTCGCAGAAATCCGCAGGAAAGCAGCTGTTGAAAAACTTGAAACCGTCATCCGCAGAAATATGGAAGAACTGGTTGACGGCCTTTGCAAGGATGCAGACAGCCTGCCCTGTGAAATTGCAGAACAAATCAGTGTGCAGCGGATCGCATCCAGGGAAAAGTCAAGAACCGCACGGGATATTATGGAAAAAGCCCCCACCATCGGTGTGGACAAAAGCATGACCGATGCTGCCCAATTGCTGGTAAATGCCCATGTTCCCATTGTCAACGTCGTGTCTGAAAAAGGCAAACTCATCGGCATCGTGACCCACTGGGATATTACTAAAGCCATGGCATCGAAACTGCCCATGGATTCTCCACTGACCCGGGTAATGACTGCTGATGTCATTACAAACAGTCCGGATGCCACCATCATTGACTGCATCCGGATGCTGGAGAATCATGAAATCTCAGCCATGCCCATTGTTGATAAAGATAAAGTGGTCGGAGTTATCTCCGGTGATATTCTTGCCAAAAAAACGCTCTTCAGGCTGTTGCAAACCATGACATAATTGGTCAATCACATCTGTGTGTTGTAATTCTCAACGAATTGACGTATTTTAATATTCTAATCAACTCTGATAGGAGAAAACAATGACTGCTGATGTTTTTTTTATGAATTTAGAGGCCACCTCAAAGGAAAACCTTCTCCAAAAACTTTCACGGCTTATTAAAAGAGCCGGTATCAAAAATATTTTAAAAAAAAATGACCTGGCTGCCGTGAAAATCCATTTTGGTGAACAGGGAAATACCGCTTATATCCGCCCGATATTCATCCGAACAATCATCCAGTCCATAAAAAGGCATAAAGCCATCCCTTTCCTTACCGATGCCAATACCCTCTATGTGGGGACTCGATCCAATGGCGTATCCCATATTCATACGGCCATTGAAAACGGATTCTCTTATTCTTCAATGGATGCCACACCCATTATCATTGCTGATGGGCTAAGGGGAAAAAGTGAAACAAAAATCAAAGTGGACCAGAAAAACTGCAACCATGTCTATATCGGCTCAGAGATCATTGGTGCGGATGCATTGGTTTCTGTGGCCCATTTTAAGGGCCATGAGCTATCAGGGTTTGGTGGCACTCTGAAAAACCTTGGCATGGGATGTGCCTCCAGAAGAGGAAAACTTGATATGCATTCCAATGTGAGCCCCAAAATAAAAAGAAAAACCTGTATCGGATGTGCGGAATGTAAAAAACACTGTCCCGCAGGGGCCATTCACCTTAAAGAAAAAAAAGCCTATATTGATCAAAACAAATGTATCGGATGTGCGGAATGCATTGTCCGCTGCCCGACCGGATCTGTGAATATCAACTGGAATCAGACGGTTCCGATCTTCCTTGAAAAAATGATGGAATACAATCTTGGGGTTCTTAAAAATAAAGAAAAAAAAGCTTTTTTCATCAATTTTATTACAGACATCTCACCCAAATGCGATTG
>Ga0190329_1000050_pt1 | contig 32748 bp, 53 predicted proteins | sample 48720423_MG_FD_161655 | JGI IMG/M metagenome (GOLD analysis project Ga0190329, IMG submission 161655) | Hydrothermal vent sediment bacterial communities from Southern Trench, Guaymas Basin, Mexico - 4872-04-2-3_MG | ecosystem: Environmental > Aquatic > Marine > Hydrothermal vents > Sediment ... | reverse complement strand
AGAGAAAGTAAAAATAGTAGAATTAGAAAAGCCGAAAGCAGTTGAAGAAGTTAAGTTTGGACAATCATATATTAAAGAAGAAGTTGCAAAGTCAAAAGAAATGGAAAAATCAATAGAAAAAGCAAAGGCAAAGCCATTATCAAAATCAAAATCGTTAAGTTTAGTTCCAATACCGCTTATACCCAAAACATTTGGAAAAGTTGGTGGGAGTATATTTAAATTATCAAAACCAAAAATAACATTTAAAACAAAAAGAGCAAAATACAAACCATCATTAACAGCAATAGGATTAAAAATTACATCAACTAAAAAACCAAAGGAATTAACAGGTTTAGAATTAAGACCTGTCATTATTAAAAAGAAAAGTAAGAAAAAGAAGAAGAAAAAAGTAAGTTAATAACATTTAAAAAAAAGTTTAAAAATGATTAGAGAGTATAGTAATTATGAGGTGATAAAATGAGAGGAAGATATGATGTAAAAGAAGATGAAGTACCAAAAAAGCTGGTAAGTGTTGCTAACAAAATCGAAGAAATTTGGGAAGAGCATTACAGGAGTTATAAGAAATATAGTTTGATATCTGAAATTCTTCACAAGTTTGAAAAAAGGAATAAAACTTGTAAAGTAACATATTTTGGTCCACGGGCAATATCAACAAAGATGAAAAAATGGTTTGGATGGAAAAAATATCGTGTCAGTGAAAATGAAGTGATTTATCAGTATAGAATGAGATGGTATGGAGGATATGTTTATGTTATTGAATTTTTATGTCGAGATAAGAAAAAGAAATTATGTCGAAATAAGAAAAAGAAATAAACATATTATATTATTATAAGGTGATAAAATGTATAGCATTACATCATGGGCAATACCATATGGTAGAAAGTTTGTAATATCGGACAACAAAGGAGAACTGATTGGAGAAGTTATTGCGAAAAGAGTTACAGGAACAAAAGGAAATAGAAGTATTTGGAATTTAAGATTTTCTCCATCGTGGAGTGCTTCAAAAGAATATAGACCTAATTACGCTGATGTTTATATATACAAACGTAGTAAAATTGAATTAGAGGAAGCAGTTAAGGATTTAGTTGAAAATAGTAAGAGGTGATAGTTAGTAAAGAAAGTGGGGTGATAGTCATAAATATAAACAAAATAATCAAAGAAACAAAAGAGAATGAAAAAAGATTGAAAAGAAAATTGCATAGTTTTATAAATGAAACAAAGAGAAAAAAAGTAAAAAAGCAAACAATAGCGAAAGGATATATAAAAATAGATGGTAAAGTTTATGAATATGAGATTAAAGAGAAAAAAGTAAAGAATGTAAGATTGTGTTAAGATTTAATCATTTTATCAACTATTCTTTTATATGATGATTTATCGTAAATTACAGCAGGAGAAGGAGTAGTCCAACCTGCATATTTCATCAATTCTAAACCATCCAAATTTTCATCTTCAACTAAATGTGTCAATCTGCAATGTCTTAAAAAATGAGGATGAACTGAAAAATAATAACCATATGCATAATCTCCGGATGGCATTACAGCATCAAGACGAAATGGTGGTATATACCTACGAAAGTAATAATTAATTATTGTTGGACTATATCTGATCAACCTTCTAAATACAAATTCATCATATTTACCTTCTTCTAATCGTGGTTTTAATAAATATGTATAAATAAACTTAAACATTCTGCCTTCTATTTGATGATTTTTGTCTATAACTAATGGTAGTGATTTCTTTTTCAAATAAATTCTCTTCGTTTTTAGATTTATAGAAGTTAAAACAACTAATAGAATATTTTTTTTCTTTTTTCTTTTTAATTTTTTTATATCAAAATCTCTAACTTTTGTTGCCAGTGCTTCTGTAAGTCTTTGTCCAAACAAGTAAAGATGAAAATATAGCGCTAACAAATCATTAGGGTTCCACTGTGCGATTTTATACATTTTTAAACCAGCATTATATATTTCTTCTTTTGATGGAACTTCTAATGGTCTGGGCTTTTTAATATTTAAATTTGCATCTGCTTTTACTCTATCTACATTCAATTTATCTAAAACCATAATTTAACACTCCTCTAGCTTTGTTTTTTTAAATTGTCTAATACATTTATTAGTATTTTAGCATATTTTAAAGCAGAGTTAATATTGTTTGATTTGATAATATGCACTTCATCATCATAATTAAATTTACCAATACCATTTTCATAATTCAAAACATATTCTTTGCCATTTACAAAAAAAGATAACTCCATAATATATTTTACAATATATATAATTTAAATATTATTTCAAATTTTAAAATTAAGAAAGAATACTATCAAGTAATTCATCAATATCTTCTGTATTTTTTCGTGGCTTATCGTTAATCACTATTCTTTTTTCTTCGTATTGCTCAATATTTGCTTTTTCTTTAACTTTTAAATCAAACATCTGTTTTATATATTTTAAATCATTTGAATTAAGATTAAATTTCCTTCTTACTATTTCATCAAGCAATACAAGTTTATCTCCTCTTTTTTTAACATATTCATTTATGTTTGCTTCGATTTCCTTTAATACTGCATCCAATTTTCCTTTTTGTCCTTCTTCTAACAAATATCGTTCTGACACATCTTTGAACATAGAGTAATTCATTTCTAATTTCCTTTCTCTACTTATTGCTTCATAAAAATCAACAAGTTCTTTTGAAGGTGCAGTCGTTATAAAATTGTCTATATCTGAACCATCAGTATTCTTAAATTTCTTAAAATAATAATGAGGTGAACCATAAAGCAACGATTTAATTTGATTTTCTTCAATCATATATGCTCTCCATAAATTTTTATTTATCCAAAATGCTTTTGTTCTATCAACAGGTTTAACATCAATAATAATATCTAAATAGCCGAGAACTCGTGTATCTATTTCCTTTAATCGTGGTGCATTAAGAATTAATAATAAATTTCTGTATCTAAATGTTTGAATAACATAATTGAACATTCTTTGAGCAAAATCATACCAAGTCCTGCTGTCTAATTCTGTTCCCAATTCTTCAAAAATAATTGCATTTCCTTTTTTTAGAGGATATTGATAATCTAACAATCTAAAAAAGAATGTGTTTTTACCATAAATTATCCTGTTTTGTTTATTTTCTTTAAAGGTTGGATCGAACAACTCTGCAATTTTTAAACAAACATAAGATTTACCACTTCCAGGTTTACCCATCACAAAAATAATACAATTTCTATTTTCACGATAAATACGATTTTGAATTTCTGTTAAAATAGGTAATTTAAACTTTTTTCTTAATACTTTTTTTTGCCAATCTTCTAATTCACTTTCTTCCTGCAGTATGCCTACCTCTTTTGCAAAATTTAAATAATCTGCAAATGAAAGATTGGCAACATTAATATTAGTATATTGTGGCTTATATAATTCAACCTTCATCATTATTTATTTCATCATTATTTAAATTATCATTTAATACATCTCTATACTCATCAAGTAGTTTATAAATACTAAATCTTATCAATTCTGTTGTGTTATTAAAATAACCTAATTTGACTAATCTACTCATATTTTTTTGAACACTATAAGGTATTAGTATTGATACAAATTTTTTCTTTACCATATTGTTTAATATATAAAAAGAATTATATAAATCTTAATTTATATTTTAAAATTGATTTTTTATTTTTCGTTGCACAACAACATATATTAAACATCCTATATAATGCTATTAAAATTAATTCTATTTAATTTTTTGATGGTTCAAATACATAAATACTTATTTAAAAAAAGTCCTCTGAAATTAAGCGTTAAGGGGTTTAAAAAGGACATTAAAATATAAAAATGATTTTTAATAATATAATAACATTATCTTTTTTTATGAAAACAATTCATATTACTTTTAATGATAAACATTATGAAGTTTTAAAAATGCTTGCAGAATATAAAGGATTTACAAAACCAACAAGTTTGATTAGATATCTAATAAATGATTACATTTATAAAAATAAAAAGAATATTATAAAATTAAAAAAAATCAAAAAAATGGAACTTGAAGACTTAAATAGTTTATTTTTAGAGTTTGAGTATAACGAAAGCAATACTAAAAAATATGAAGATATTCTAAAAATGTGCAATCTACAGGAAAAAGAAACAACTCCTAAAAAAGTAGATAAAAATAAATATAAAATATACAAAGAATTAGAAACAATATTGTTTTCAGAAGATATTGAAGACGAAGAATAATTGTTTTATATTTTAAAACTAATCATATTAATTTCCAAAAAATATACTCATTTATAGGTGATGGCTATGGAGTATAATACAATAGATGAAGAAGTGAAAGAATGGTTGAAATCTGATTTGCCACCTTTTATAGATGGCGCAGATGTTGGAAAAAGAGGAACAATAAAAGAAGTAAAAATGGTGAACACGAAATACGGACAAAGATTAAGAGTAGATATTGAAATAGATGGAGTTGTGAAAAGTTTGTTTTTAGGAAAAAGTTTAGTAAATGTTCTTGTTGCAAATGAAAAACTAGGACCAGAGGTGTCGAAATGGGTTGGTAAAATCGTAAAAGTAGTTTCAGTGATTACTACGAAAGGTAATTATAGGCCTATGATTACACCAGAATAACCTGCTTTTTTATTTTTTTTTGAATTTGAGAGGAGGTGGATTATGATAAATTTGGAATATTCAAACAAAAAAAGAGATGAATGGATTTATAAATGTTTACTCTCTGAAAGAGAATGTAAAGCATTAATATATACATTATATTTTCTGATAGAAAAAAAAGAAGTTATAGTTAATGATTTAAGGTTTTATTTAGGCACAAGAGGAGAGAGGTTTAAGAAAGAAGAAATAAAAAAATGGTTAAGAAAATGGAACAAACACGGACTTATTAAATTGAAAAAAAAGAGATATAATTATGTTTGTTTGAATTAGGTGATAATATGAACGATATACCTGAAGTATTTAAAAGAGATGGTTATAAATTTGTGCTTGAAAAAGATAAAAAACCAATTGAAAGAAATTGGAACAAAACAAATAATTACAAGTATAATGACATTCAATTAATCAATTGGATTAATAATAATGGAGATGTTGCATTATTAATTCCGAACAACATAATAGTTATTGATTTAGATATTGCAAAGTTTGATGAAAAATATACTGATAAAATTTTAAGTGAATTACCAAAAACATTAACAATTAAATCAAAAAATAATGGTATTCATCTTTACTATAAGTTAAAAAATGCTAAAGTAAGTGCTGTTAGTATTAAAGATAAAAATAGAATATACAATATCAACAAAGAAGAAGAATTAATTAATGTGCGAGTAAGTGGATTAAAAATAACAATACCACCAACAGAAGGATATAAGGTAATTGTTGATAGAGATATAGCATCACTCTCAAAAGACGAATTAACTAATTTTATTAGTAAATACTATAATGAATTTGAAAATAAAGTAGATGATTTGTCATTTGAAAAAAAAAGAGCAGATAGCAAATATTATAAAGATTTAATTAATGAAACAATAAAATATTTCTTACAGCAACTAAAAGAAAAAAATATAGAACATAAAGTAATTAATAATAGAATACATATCAATTGTCCATTTCATAACGATGGAAAAAATTTTGATTTTGTGATCTCCATAAAAGAAGTAGATGGAAAAATTTATTTAAGAGGGTTTGATAATCACGAAACAGGAAGTAAAAAAATATATACTATTTATGAAGTTATGAAAGCGTTAGATATAGAAGTGCCTCAATTTCTAAAAAAATTAAAGAACGATGAATATTCTATACAACATAATAAAACAATAATAAGAATGGATATTGATAAAGGTATATATACTATTTCTGACGATTTAGTAGAAACAAAATATACTAATATATTCATAAAAAGTGGTATAAAAACACATCTTAAGTTAGACAATACAAACATATTTAAATTAAATGTAATTGATGTTTTGAATGGCAAAGAATATATTTTAAATGGAAGTTTAAGCGAAATAGTAAAACAGATAAAAGAAAGATTTTATACTACTACTAAAAGAGCAATAGAAGATATAATAAATGTTGTTCTTTATCATCTTGAAGAAAAAGGCAAAATCATTACAGAAGAACGATTAACTACTGGATGGGGATGGTTCTACGATAAACAACAAAATAAAATAGTAGGTGTAGATATTGAAGAACATTTAGATTTATTTAAAAATGAAATAAGCAAGGATGATTTAAAAGAGAGTTTGGAAACACTTTACGAACTAATGAATAAAGTATATAAAAGCGAGAGTTTAAAAGTAAAAATGTGGAATTTATTGTATTATGCTTTTATGTCTCCTTTATCGTTTGTATCAAAGCAATTAAATAAACCAATTAAATCCTTTGTAATGGTTTTTGGTCCTTCCGGAACTGGAAAAACGACATTTAATATTATCTGTAAAAATATGTTATCATTACCTACAAGTAGTGAATATATTACAGGTGGAGATAGTATTGCAACTGCTTATCAGTTTGGTAGACATTTAAGTATGAATACTTATCCACTTTTTGTTGATGAAGTTGGCAATTTCTTAAACAAAAACAAGTTTGGAACTTTTAAAGAAATGATTAAAACAGCAGGAGAAAGTATTACATCCATTAGGAGTAGGAAAGGTAATGAACCTGTCGCATTAAGAGTGGTTTTCGCTACGAGTAATTTTGGTATTGAATATATTGATATGAGCAGTATGTATAGAATGGCATTAGTAAAAACAGATGTATTATCTCAAAGAACAATACAAGAAAGAAGCGAAACTTCACAAGAAATAGAATATAAAAAAGATGTTTTGTCTAAAATACATAGTTATTTTGTAAAGAATTATTTATTAAATGATGAAGAAAATCAAAAATTGTTAGAAAAATTGGGTAAAGAAGATTTAAATTTTATAGGATATGAGTATCTTTGCAAGTTGTTTAAACAGGCAGGTTATACTGATGAATTAATTAATAAACTACTACCAAAACCTTTTGATTTAAATAATATTGATGATCTGGAACAAAAAGATGAATTTGAGTTAATTATAGAAACATTAAGAGATAAACTATTAGAATATGTTTCAAGGCATTTAATAACTGACGAAAAAAGAGATAAAAGTTTAAGAGAACAATTAATAATTCTGTTGAATAAGATAAATGTCTTTAATGGATTATACGTGTTGAAAAATAAAATAATGATAACATACGATATTGCAGATGAAGTTTATAAACGAAAAGGTTATGAATTAGAGAGTGGATTTTTATCTAAAATAGCAAGAGAATATAATATTGATTATAATTCAAGAAAAATAAATAAAAAATCTGTGAAAGGACTGATAATGCCAAGGAATGTTTTTCTCAATTATATTTTAAGTGAATATGATGATGAAAAAAGTGATGATAATAGTCAGGATGAAAACTACCACCAAGGTAGTAGTGGTAGTTCTGATGAAAATTACCACCAAGCTGGTGGTATTACCACCAGCGAGGTGGTAGGTTTGGTGGTAAAAAAATCAGAAGCAAGAGACAAAATACCACCAATACCACCAGATTTTGAAAAATATGTTATTAAAAATGAAAAAAATAAAAATTATTCTTCTTTTAATAAGTATATATTTTCTGGTGGTATTGGTGGTATTGGTGGTAATAATAATAATTTCGATAACAGTAAAATAAATAATAATAATAATAATTACCACCAGACCCCCCCAAAATTACCACAATTACCACCAAGAGTGTTACGTGTCACAAATCAAAACATAAAAAAAATCATTCTCAATTTTTATCTGTGCTCGGTTTTGGAGAATATACCTTCAGTGGTAGGTCCAGATGGAGTATGTTATGGACCTTTTTATAAAGGAGAAAGTGTTATTTTACCAGATAGATTAGCAAAAGTTCTTAACGAAAGCAAAAAAATAAAAATAGAATGTGAAATAAAAAATCCATCTTTTAATGAAGAGCAAGTGTCAATTTGGATTGAAAACACAATACAGAAGTATAAATACAAGTATAAAGATGGTTTTACAAAAGCAGATCTAATTAATGAATTGCCAGAATATTTGCACAAATATATTGATAGTGCTATTGATAAAATGATAAGTAGGCATATTATATTTAAGATAGAGGGTGGTATTTATCAATTTTTATAGAAGAGAGAAGAGAGAAAAGGAGGGAGAAAAGAGGAGGTGGGGGTTGAAATTCTATTTCAATCCTTTTAGTCTAATTGTTGGGTGTTGTGCTTTTTGCTTATAAATATTTGTTTTTAATACTTTAAAAAAGTTGATGGGTTTAACCAAAAATATGCGATTATTTTAAATATTCTCTATAATACGCTTAAAATTAATTATGAGGGCACTTTTTGATAAACAAATATTATATTATTAGAATACAAAAACTCTTTTCAGAATTGATTTTAATAGGTTTATATGAGATATTATATGGTATATTTTACTGCTCGTCATATATATTCCCTTGCGATTTTTGAGATTTGGTACGAAATCTAAATTCGAAATTTTTTCGTATCGTCCGAAATTTTTTCGTATCGTCCGAAATTTTTTCGTATCGTCCGAAATTTTTTCGTATCGTCCGAAATTTTTTCGTATCGTCCGAAATTCTAAATTTTTCAAAATTCAAAAAATTCTGAATTTTCTAAATTTTTGAATTTTCTAAATTTTTCAAAATTCAAAATTTTTCGAATTTTTGAAATTATTAAATTGTGACACGTAGCACAAATGAGGTGAAATTTTCCGACATATTGACATATGTAAATATGTAAATATATTGAAATACGCAGGTTTATAATTAATTTTTTAAAACTTTTTATATTCATACAAAAGTTTTTTAAAGATTTATATATATTAAGATTAATATGGAAGTGGAGTTGATTTTTGACACTCCCCCTGAAATGGGGGAGTATCATAGTAAAAAACCTCTCCGTTTGAACGGAGAGGTTAAAGATGTTTTTTGTGAGCGAGACGGCTCCCTCTCTGAAGGGGGAGCCGAGATTATTTTCTATAAGTGGGTAACACCCACTAATTTAAAAGAGTATAAAGAGTGGGTGTTATCCACTTTAAAATCTCTTTATGCAGTCCACAAGTTTTGGACTGATGATACTTGTGGACTGCATGTTTCTTTCAGAGATGAAGATTTAAGCGCTTCATCTCTGGTAGCTTTAGAAATTGCATACTTTAAGTATGCACTACCAGAGATGAAGCGCAGATATTTTAGAAAATACGCAAGGAGCGTATTAGAGTATAATGGAAGATATACGCTCTTTGCGGATAGAGATGAGAATAGAATTGAGTGGAGAGCTCCTAATTTGGGTGATGCTTCTTCACTCAATTCTATAGTAAAAAGGTTAGAAATTATGTTTAAAATATTAAATGAGGGCTTCAAACTTGAAAAGAAGTTGAAGCCTTCATTTAAAAGAATGAAGAAGAACTTGCAAAGAGTGCAGTGGTTCTTTGCAAGTTCTTCAAAAGAAATGGAGTGGGATTATAATTATGGTAATTTATTAATAACCCGTCGTTATAAAATCAACTCTAAACTTTTCTATTACTTAAGAGATGATTTATATGTTGAACCACGAAAATTAAGAAACGCTATGGGAAAAAATTATTCTTATGGAACAGAAAAAGGAGAAATGTATTATTATTATGTAATGTTTTCTTCATTAAAATTTTTAAGGCGTATTAAAAAACGAGTTTATGATTATTGGTTGTCTTATGTTGAGCGTGAGTATATTAAATATGGCTTCAAACTTTTAGGATTGTGAGGTGATAAAAATGTGTGAGATAGTGTATTTAAGGTTCGTAAAGGAGAAAGAAGCAAAAGAAAAAAAGAACTTGATAAAGAAGATTGCAAACGACATATACAACCGAAATCCACATGGAATTGGTTGTTTGATAGAGAGGAATAAAATTGTGAAAGCGATTGATATAAATGAGTTTATACAGAAAATAGATAAAGAACTATTAAAAAATGCAAATGAGTTTGTTCTACACGCAAGACTTGCAACAAGTGGCTTAATAAACGAGAAAAACACACAACCAATTAAAGTTGGAAATGTAATTGTAATACATAATGGTATGTTTAGTGAAGTAGATGGTGTTAGAGATTTTGGAATTTGCAATATACATCGTGAAATGGGATTGGAAAAAGAAAAATCAGACACATTTGTTTTTACTGAAAAACTTAATGAGTATAAAAAGAACTATAATTCTTTATCTACTGCTCTAAAAACACTATTAGAAAAGACAGCGGGTAGTTTATTACTATTTGTTAGTGATGGGAGTGAATTACTTTATGTGAAACATAAAAGAAATTTTGATTTTAAGTATGTTAAAGATATTGATTTGATTGTGGGAGCAACGGATATTAATAGGATATTATATTTGCTCAAACCAAAGAAAAAAATAATGGGTTTTGAATTTGTAAGCGAATTTGAAGATGTGGGTAACTTTGAGTTAGAAGAGAACAGGTTGTATTATGTAAATGGTTTAATAAATGCTGGTGAGAAGGTGATGATTGGAAAAAAAGTAAAGAAAAGAAATATAGGAAGATTTAAATTCGGTGGTAGTTATGGGTATTACTAAAAGAGGTGAAATTATGGAAAAAAGAGGTGAAAGTATGAAAAGAAAGGTAGAAGTTGGAGGAGATATTATGCACGATCTTGAAAGGTTGTGTGAGTTGAAAGATATAAATATAGAAGAGATAATTGACGATTTGGACGATGAAAAATTTTTTGAGTTATTTGGAGACATAGATGAAGAAGTGAGAGAGGACATAATAAGCATGACAGGATTAGATGTTATGTTCTATACAGGAGATGGTCCTTATCCTGAAAATTTTTGGTATACAGGTAGTTTTTACATAGAAGTGGATGAAGATAAAGCCGAGGATTTAGTGAGAGATTTGAACAGAATTCCAGGTGTAACTGCTTATGTTAAGGAGGTGAGAAAATGAAAAGAGGTGAATTGCTAAAAAGGTTAGACTATTTTATAAAAGAGATCGAACAAAGCTATACGGATTTTGATGAAGTCTTTAGAGAAGTTATGAATGAAGGAGAAGAAAATAAAGAATATGATGTGGGGTTCTATAATGCCCTGAAAATGGTTAAAAGTTGGTTGGAATAGGAAAGATAAAGAGGTGATAGAATGAGTAAAGTAAATAATCTGAAAAAGAATGAATTTGTTGCAAAAGTGATTAAGTTAGGAACTTCTTTTGCAATAGTGATACCGAGTGAGATAGTAAAAAGAATGAGCATTAATGAGACGAAGCATTTAAGAGTAGAAGTAAAAGGAGTATTAATTCCTTTTTTTAAAGAGGATAATGGTGAGAATGATGGGTAGCATAGAGAAGTATTTCTGGGTAAAAGAAAGGATATTATATATTCTTTATTGTTATCCTGTTTCAATTTTTAGTAAAAAAGTTGCGTTTGATTTATATTCTGAAATATACAATAGTGTGAATTTGAATAATTTTCTTATTGCATTTAATTTATTGATAGATGAAGGTTTTATTGAAATAGAACGAACTTCTGTTGAAGATTTGAAGAAGAATGGAATATTTACACGAAAACAACCACGATTTAGAAGGAGATTAAAAAGATACAAAAATAAATATATTCTAACTGAAAAAGGTAAAAAGTATATAGAAGAGATATTAAGAGTGTTAGGGGGTGATGTGTTTGGTATATGATGTATATTTTACAACTAATTATACTAAATTGTTTGTTAAAATTTGCAATAAAAAAGTGGAAGAGGTATTGAAAAATATTATTAAATTATATCGCACAAAGAGAAAAGATTTTTATTATACTGATGTTATTCTTGATAAACTTGAAGAAATAAAAAATGTTTTTCAAAGATATGATTTTAAAAGTAATATTGATGAAATAATAGAGAGTTTTACAAACACTTATGTTGAATTAGAGAAGATAATAAGTAAAGAATATAAACAACTTTACGAACATCAAAAAAATATACTACCAAAACTCCTAACATTCAACGCATATGGAATGTTCTGGGACATGGGAACAGGTAAAACACTTACTTCGTTAATTTATATGAAAGAAGCAAGTAAGTTAGGTTTGAAATTTATAGTATTAGTTCCTGATAGGGTTTTATTAAAGCAGTGGATTTATGAAGGTGAAAAATGGAATATAATGAATAGTAGTGAATGGAATGTTGTATTAGGATATCCAAGTATTAGAGAAATGAAATGGAAAAATATGGTTTATTATAATTATAATATTACTACTTATCCTTTATTGAGGAGAGATATAAATTATGTTGTAGGTGATTATAAAACAAAAGAATGGAATGGTATTATACCTAATTCTGATATGAGAGGTAAGTATATTATTATTGCTGATGAGGCAAGTAAATTAAAAAATAAAGACACTCAAATTTATAAGGCAGTTTCAAGTTTAAGAGTATGGAGCAAAGGATTAATTGCATTAACTGGAACGCCTTATGAGAACAATCTATTAGAAACATATAATATATGTAGATTAATAAAACCTTCTTTTATGACACCAAAAGAGTTTTATCAAAAATACACTATAAAACATAAATGGAATGTGGTATATTGTAATGTTGATGATTATTTAGAAAGAATAAAATCATTTACAGAGATTGTTAAGAAATCAGATATTGTAGATTTACCTGATATTATAGAAAATTGGATTAAAATATCAACTCTTGAAGATAAGAAACAATTTTTAGATGATTTTTTAAAGCATTACTCAAGTTATAATGATAAAGTTTTAGGATATATACAAATATTGAGATCTCTTGATAGTTATTTTAATAATTACAAATATTCTAAAAGTAATTACATACAAGGATTTGATTTCAAACAATATCATCCAACAAATGAAAAATTTAAGTGGTTGTATAATTTTTTATGTGAATTAAATGAAAAGTGTATTATTGTAACGTATTATTTAGGAACATTTGAAGCATTATCTTTGTTTCTTGAACGAATAAAAGAAAAAGCAGGAATTGATAATATTTATTTGCTTGAGAAATCAAAGAATTTTGATACTATTAAAAAGTTTAGAGAAGACAATAAAAAGTCAATATTATTAGCAACTTCTACGATTGATTATGGTGTTGATTTACCGAACGTTAATTATCTTGTTAATTTCGATATACATTATAACCCTGCTCGTTTGAAGCAAAGAAGAGATAGGATTTATAGAATAGGAACAACAGATAAAACATTTGTGTATTATTTGTATGGCGATCTGATTGAAAGTAGTGTTTATGATATTATTTTATCAAAACAAAAGATAATTGAATACATCGAAGGAAGCGAAGTGTTAAGAGAAAATATAGTTAATAATATTATTCAGGAATGGAGAATGAAGATTGCAGAAGATACAGGATTGAAAGTTCGATAAGTTTTATATTTTAAAACTGATTTTAATATTGAACAAAATCAATATAATATCAGGTGGTATTATGGATAAAGGAGTGTTGTGTGATTGCTGTGGAGAAGAAATGACATTATTAAGAGTAGAAAACGACTATGTAGATAAAAATGGAATTAAATCTGATATAGAGTATTATGTTTGTTCTAATTGTGGTAGTGAGTGTTTGTGGAAATTCTGTGATACTGCTTGTATGAAATCATTTTGGGATAATGTAAATAAGCAATTCTTTAAAGTATTTTATGCGTATGAGTATTTTCACGAAGAAGAGGTGTTGGGAAATGAACGATAAAAAACAATTAAAAAAATTAGAAGAGGGATATTATGATTGAAGATGATGTTTTGATATTGGATATGTTTATATGGAAAGATAGAGTTAAACAATCTCTTAAAGATTACTTAAATTCTTGTTCTGGGGAATATTATGACTATGTGATGAGTGTTGGTATATTAATAGATCAGCATCTAAAAGATAGAGGTATTCTTACTTACGAGGAATTATTGGAAATACTTGATATTTCTTATGATTTTCATTTTAAAGATGAGTATCGTTCGGATATAGAACAGATAGATAATGATATAGTGAAGATATGTATGAAGGGTGTTTATCATGAGTAGGATTTTGAGAATAATGGGTTTTTTATTAGGAGTTTCATTACCTTTTATATTTATATTGTTATTGATGTTGTTTGGAGATTATTATTGTGATTATTGGGGAGATAAATATAGTTCTGATAGTTGGTGTTTTGATCCTAATTATAGATGTTCTGTAGAGTGTGGTGTATGGAATAGAAATTTTACTGGTATAATTGACAATACTTTATGTGATTGTGGTGATGCTTGGGTTTCTATTTGTAGTGGATTTCTATATCCTAAAAATGAAAATAAAAGGGTGATGAATAATGGCAGAGGATAAAGGATATACAATAAGATTAAAAGAAGAAATTATAAAAAGAAAAGAATTAGAGTTAGAAAACGAGTTATATAAACAACAACTCAAAACGATAAAGTGTATGTTAGAACAAATGTTAGAAATAATGGATAAGACAATATATCAAGAGTAATGGTGATGAAGAATGAAAAACAACAAAATTATAACTTTGTTCAGGAAGTTGAAGGGTTTAGAACTACGAAAAATAGATATTATGAATGAATTAACATATATCATTAAAGAGATATTTAAATCATTGTCCTTTGAAGATATAGAGATAAATATATATTCTTATGAATTTGAAGTAATTTTTGGTGAGCATATTAATTATGAGGATATAGTAGAGATTAATAGAGTTTTAAGTGATTATAATTGTAAAATATCCAGTATACAAAATAGTGATAAAGGAATAATTATATATGTTGTCGTTTGTTATTGAAAAAGGTGATGGAGAATGAAAAACAATAAATTGAATATTAATGACATAACATTAATACCTAATGATTTAGCAAAAGCATGTTGGGATATGATAATTTATGGATTAACAAAAGACGAAAAAGTTGTTGATAACAAAGAAGATGCATATGATATTGTCTGTGATTTAATAACAGAAATTATTTATGAGATTAAACAACGCATCAAAAGAGCATGTGAGTTTTATTTAAGATACAAAGATAAACCTCAACTATTAAAAGAAGAAAACATAAAATGCGAGTATTCAAAAAAGATTGTAGAAATATCACAATTACCATCAGGTGAGTGGATTATATTTTTTGAAGATGGAGATTTTATGGGATATAACGAATGGCTTTTCCGTCTGGCTTTTAAGGATGTATTTGAGGAAGATGTTTTTGAGGATAATGAGAAAGGTGATGAGGAGTGATGCATTATGGAAGAAGCACATAAGATTTTAAACAGGATAGGTATAGCAACTGGAGACGAAATAGAGTGTAAGGCAAGAGTATTTAAGAAAATGGCAATAGATATAGTGACTACATTAGGAGAGCGAAGAGATAAGAGACATGGCAATTTTTGGGTATATGAAGATAAGGATATAACAATAGAATATGATGACTGGGGTTGTAATTTGTATGTAGTAGATAAATACGGACAGGTGGTTTTAGTTACACAAACAGGAGACATTACAAAAGCATTATTGTGGGATGGTTGGATAAATAAGTTAAAAGAATTATATCAACTTGTAAAGTTAGTTAAAGCAAAGAAGGAGTTAAAAGAAAGATATAATGAGGATTATGTTAAAAAAATATTGATGTATGTTGATTTAAGAAGTTAAATAAAAAGAGTGATGAAGAATGAAAGTGTATTTATCGCATGGAATGGGAGTAAACTCAACTGCGTTGATGTTATTGCTTGAAGATTATGGTGTAAAGTTTGAAAGTATTTTTGCAGATACGGGTGTTGAGTTTCCAGAAACATATGAATATCTTGATTATCTGCAAGAACAAGGATATAAAATAACTGTATTAAAACCAAATGTTAATGGGTATTCAAATATGTATGATTACTGTAAGGCTTATAAATATGTTCCATCTCATAAGCCAAGATGGTGCACATATCAATTTAAGGTAGGAACAATTGCTAAATATGTTGAAACTCCGTGCATTATGTTTATTGCGATAGCATACGACGAAAAACATAGGGTGTTTTCAAAACCAGATACAAATGGAGTTTTCAATAGTTATCCACTTGTAAACTACGGAATAGACAGGCAGAAATGTATAGAGATTATCAAAGAACACGGCTTAAAAGTTCCTCCTCGTTCTGGATGTTATATTTGTCCTTTTATAAGCAAAGAGGATGTTCGGAAACTTTATTTAAAACACCGAGATTTGTATGAAAAACGGAAAGAATTAGAGAGGCTCGCAAGTGAACGAAGAGGAAAACCAACATACATAACTTATGGAAAAAGCACAGAAAGTCTCGCACGTGAGAATATATCAAGTATTGAGGAATATTTTAAGAATGATGTTTTAGAGAAAAAAGAACAAAAAGGTGATGAGGAATGAAAGAGATTGTTTTTAAGGATGGAAATATAAATAAAGATATAGATATGATGAAAGAGAGGCTTGCGGAATGGTTAAATGTCTCAAAGGACAAAATAAAAGCAGTAGGAGTGAGGTTTTATTTCCTTGATGAAGAAGACGATATTTTACAAACAACTGATTTCTTTTCAAAAGATTTTAATCCTGATGATTATGGGGTATAAAAGGGTGATGAGGAATGATAAGGTATCCGAAAGTTTATGACATAACGAGTAAGATTATGCAAGATATGGGTTTGTTAGATGGAGAAGTTGTTGTTGAAGAGAAAATAGATGGTAGTAATTTTAGGATACAAATACAAGGCGATAAAATAAAGATTGGATCAAGGAGAGTTGATGATTTAGCAGAAATAACACGAGAAGAATTGATTGTTTTGAAAGATGAGAAGATGTTTAAGAAAGGGTTTAATATTGTTTTTGAAATGAGGGAAAAACTATTTAATCTACTAAACATATATCAACAAGACAAAATACTTTTATTCTGCGAGTATTTACAAGACAAAAAACATAACGCATTATGTTATGAAAGAATACCAAAAAATTATTTAGTGCTTTTTGATGTTGTTTTTGAAAAAAATGGAGAGTTAAGACATATTTACAAGTTAAATGATAAAATATTAAAACACGAAATAGCGGATTATTTAGGTATTGAGAAAATTAATATTATGTATGAAGGTGAGTTTAAGAAAGATTTATTTAGTAAGTTTTTAAAAGAGAAATCACAATTGGGTAAGGAGATTGTTGAAGGTATTGTAATAAAGAATTATAACAGGCATTATCCTGTTGATTTAATATCTACGAAGGCGTATAAAGATTTTGCTTTAGTAGGAAAATGGGTAAGAGAAGAATTTAAAGAAGTGTTAGCAAGAGAATGGAGAGGTAAGAAAGCAAAGGGTAATGATTATGAAGAATTAATTAATTCTTTACTAACACAAGCAAGATTGAATAAGGCAATAATGAGATTAAAAGAAGAAGGTAAGATTAATAATGAGAAAAGAGATTTAGCAGTATTAATACCTGAATTTGTTAACGATGTTGTTGACGAGGAAAAAGAGAACATTAAAGGAGTGTTATGGAAGTTATTTTTTGAAGAGTTTAAGAGGAAAGCACAAAGGTTTGTGGTTAAAGAGTATTTAAAGAAGTTAGAGGAAAGTATTTGAAGGTGATCAAAAATGGTAAAGTCATTAGCAAAAGGGAAAAGGTTTGAAAGAGAGGTTTGTAAAATATTATCAGAAGCAACGGGTAAAGAATGGAGAAGAGTTCCTATGTCAGGTGCTTTTTCAACACGAGAAAACATAAACGATACACGATTTAAAGGTGATGTATTCTGTGAGGACTTTAAAGATGTGGTTGTAGAGTGTAAGAACATAAGTGGTAAGAAGATTATTATAAATGATTTATTTAATACTAAATCACAATTTCACAAGTTTGTTAAACAAGCAGAAAGGGAAAGTGGTGATAGAGAATGGTTGTTGTTCATTAAATATAGTAAGGGCAAAATATTATTAGTGTATGATATGAGAATAAGTTATGATTTAGTTAAGTATGTTGAGAAAATGATAAAAGATGCAGTTGTGCTTTATGAGGATGAAAGTGAATTAGTGATTGGTGAGGTAAGATGAACTGCAAGCGATTAAAAGAATTACTAAAAGAAGTAATGCAAGAGAATGTTGAATTAAAAGAAGAAAATATGAGGTTGAAAAAAGAATTAGGTAAGTTTAAAGCAAATTTGGTTAAATATAAGAGGTGAAAAAATGAGCACTGAAACATTTAATAATATAATTGATATGTGCGTTGCGCAGTCAGAAATTATACAAAGAAAGATGATAATCACAATTACAAAGTTATTTTTTGCAAAAAACATAAACAACAAAGAGGAATGTTTGAAAGTTATAAATAATACATTAAAAGAGTTAAAAGAAGCAGAAAGAATATTTAAGGAACAGAAGAAAATATTAAAAGAATTGATTAAAGAGGTGGAATAATGGATAGAGAGTGTATTTATAAAAAATTAGGAGCATATGAAGAAAAAGATTGTTGTGCTAGATGTGAAGGGTTTGGTTTGTTTCTGAATGAAGATGGATATTATTGGCGTTGTAGGTTATATATGACAAAAGATGATTTAAAGCAAGAAGTTAAAGAGAACACAGAACTATATAAACTTTTATCTGAAATTAGTAGTCCTGGTTTTGATGGTTGGAAATATAATGAATTGTGAGGTAAAAAATGAAAAAAGAGCAAATATATAATTATTTAGAAATGTGTATGGATTTTAAAAGAGTAGTGATATTATTTTTTTCTATATTTTTTACTATGCTTTTAATGTCTGTTGGAGAACCACCTATATTTTTTAATCAATACGATTTACTACATCGTGTATTATATTTGTTTATTATTTCTGCTTTTATGTCTATTTTAATAAGCAGTTTTGAAGTGGTTATTTATAGCATAATGTATAAATATGATGAAAATAAATAAAAGAAAGTATTTAAACTACTTTTGAGTAATAAATTATAGAGGTGATAGTATGAATGAAGTGATGCAAGTAAGAATGGAAGAATTTGAGAAAGCAGAACACAGTGCGTATTTAGATGGAGCAATAGGGTTGGATGAGTTGGTTGGAGTAACAACTTCGTTTATTGTGATTGCAATAATTGCAGGATTTGGTGCTTTGATGTTGAATGAAATGAAAGACAACATCAACGAAACTGCCAATCCAGATGCAGGAACTGTGCTTGATAATGGTGTTAGTGGTATAAAGACAGTTACAAGTTATTTAGAGTTGATTGGATTGGCAATAGTGATAGGAATTATTTTGACTGTTGTAATGGTGTATCTATATAGGAGATTTCAATAATTGAAATCTCCAATTCTTTTTTTTAGTTTTTTATTAATTTGTTTTAAAATATAAAATATAATTTTTATATTACTTTATATATATTATAAAATATGGAAGGATTGGCTATTATACTTTTTGGAATGTTAACATTTTTTTTGACGATACTTGTATATAGTAGAGAAGCATATGTTCAAATATTAACTTCTTATTTGGCATATTTGAATGTTTTATTAATGTCTTTTATTGCCTGGAAATATGCAGAAGTAAATATAGTATATGTTTCTTCAGTTTTGAAATCATTCTTTATGATCCTTGTTTTTGTATTTATTATGTTTAATTTTTATCTGATATTTAAATTGCTTGGATGGTTGTATAGATTAGTTGTAGAGAGATTTATAAGGTGAGATATTGAGAAGGTATATGTATGTTCATAAAGATTTTTATGAAATAGTTAAAGATATTTGTGTTTTTGAGAATAAAAAATCTGTTGAAGTAACAAAAGAAATTGCAGATTTTATCAAAAGTAGTTATATAAAAGACAAGTATGGATTTAGACTATTCAGGTGAATAAATGTTTGGTGAAGAAGGAGAAACAATAGCACAAAAAAGTATTGATGTTTTATTGGATTGGAAAGATATTTGGAACAATATTCGTGTAGCGCTATTAAGATTAAAACCAAAAGAAGTAACTATTGAGCAGGATGGTATTCCTGTTGCAGTTACTACCAATATCTTTGAAGAAGACACAAAAACAAAGCCACTGGTGACTAATGAAGGATTAAATATAATATATAGTGAATTAATTGCATTAGTTAACAAAAATACATTTTTAGGTAAGTTAAGAAGAGATGAAGCGATGAAAATGTATGTTCAAATAATTGATAGACTTATCAAAGTGTTAGTAAGTAATTATGACACTATTCTTTACTCTGATGAATACGAATGTATAGAATATGTTGATGAGAAAGGTAAAAAAATAGTAGTTAAAAGAAAAAAGATTAATCCTGCAAACATTAATTTAGTATTGCATATCATAAGTGAAAATATATTTATGGCTTTAAATAGAGCAATAGATGGACATACATCTGAAACAATTAAAACAATACAGAAAATACACGAAACTGTTGTTGAAAGAAGTATGGAAAATGAAGAAAAGAAAAAGAAAAGGTTTGGTATTTTTGGGTGATAAAGTGTTTATAATAAATATATTACTTTTGATTTTAGCAACTTTTGGAACATCGATGATGATAATGCAGTTAACAAAAATGAGTGAAACAGATTATAAACTAAAAAAGATTAGACATCGTGATTTATGGTTATTTGTAATGAGTTCCTACATAACTTTTGTAAGTTTTGTTTTACTTTTTGATGTTGCTTGGCACTGGTTAGCATTATATATTATTTTTAGCATATTTGTTTTTGATGAAGATGCAACAATTAGATTAAACAATTGTCCTTTATCACGCAAATCGGTGAGATATGTTGATGCAGTAATATTTTTTAGTTATATTGTTTTATCATCTATTTTAATTTATACATTTGATAAAACAGAAAACGTGTTTATACAAGCATTACCATGTTTATTATACATTTCTCTTGTTTTAAGAGTATGTATAGATATTTTATTATCAAAGCAAAGCAACACAGCAAAAATACCTTTTGCATATTATATCACTCCACATTATTTTTCATTATTGTTGTTTATGCTATTGACTGCTTTACTTAAAATATTTAATGTTGTGGGTGTTTTAATATGAAAAAGGTGTTGAAGTATTGTTTTATGATTGGTTATATTACTTTATACATATTGTTTATTTACTATTTCAAAGTTAATGATTTTGCAAATGCTTTAAGTATATATATTTTGTTATATTTAATTACTTTAAGAATTAATTCATATAAAGAAGCGAAAACAAGAAAAGCAATAGAGTATAAATTAGACAATATTTATCGGAAATTGTTAAAAATAGACGAGGTGATCAAAAATGAATATTAACTTAAGTAGTGTTAGTTTGTTGAATGGAGCAGTATACAATATATTGTATTGGGTATTGATATTGGTTGGTGCTTTAATAATTATAGGAATGTTTGGAGTTATTATATATTATTACTTACAAGCAACAAAGTATGATGTTATTGCATACATTAAAAGAAAAGGAACAAGAGGATATAAAAAAGATAAATTGAGGTATTTTAGAACTGATGATGGCGAGATTTGTAAGTTGTTAAAGACGAAAGCAATAATACATCCTGAAAAAGTGAAACCTTTTATACAATTTTCTGAAAAACACAAAAAACCAATTGTGTTTTTATATACTGAAGATATGAAAGAATTTTATCCACTCGTTGAAGAAGATTACACAATTAAAAAGAAAATAAAATATGATGGAAAGGATGTTGTTGTTGAAGCAAAAGGATTAAACAATATTGTTTTTACTGATGATAGAATGATAAGATTACATGCGTTTGAAGAAATAAAAAGGAGTTTTGATAGGAGCACTATAGAAAATCCGTTAAAACCTTTAATGAAGTTTATGGGTTATGCGGCAATAGGAGTATTTATGCTAATATCGTTAATGGTTATAACAAATACATTAAAAGATTTTTCAAAGCAAATGGTAGAAATGACAAAAGAAAACAATAAACAAAATGTAGAAGTATTAGAAAGGACACAAGTTATATATAATGCAACAGAAATGTTGTTAGAAAAACAGCAGGATTATGTTAGAGAATTAAGAAGATTATCTGATGCAGTTAGTAAGGTAGTAGAGGCGAGTAAAAATGTTCAGGAAACAACTCAACAAGAATAACAATAATGAAGTTGAGAAATGGTATAAAGGAATAGTAATATACAGGTTTGATTACACTATATTTTCTTTATTTTTACAAATTGTTGTTGATTTTTTAAGAAATACTCATTTGAATAGTGAAAAAATTGATTTTAATGATATATTTGATATAGATTATGAAAATAATATAATAAGAGAGGGTGGTATGAGTATAAAGTTAGATGATGTTAATTTAGATGATAAGAAAGTTAAGAAAAAATTATCACTTAAAGCGAGAGTTAAATTAAAAGCAATAAAAAATAAGATTGATATGAAAACTATAAATTCTGTTTATAACAGATTGTTTAATAATTTTGGTGTTTATGCAAAGTATGGAATGATGAGAGTGGAATATAGTATGTTAAAAAACAAAGTTGCTTTAATTTTCTATACAAAACATAAAGGAATAGTAAAAAGAATGAAAGAAAATCGTGCTTTGATGAATAGAGGAAAGTATAAATTGTATCACGAAAATATAAGTATATTTATAGCACCAACGACATTTGAAGATATTGAGAATGAATTAGATAGTAATGAAGTTTTGAAAGAAGTTGAAGACATAATTCATACATAATGATGATTGAGTTGTTTGATTGTGGTGAGTATAAAGAAATTAAAAAAAGATATAACGGCAAGATTGTATTAATTATACCTTATGCAGAGAAAAGAGTGAAGTTGTTAAAAGAAAAAATGAAACTGATTAAATTAAAGAGGAATAATACTTATAACTACTTTAAATCAGCGAAATACTCAAATTATGATTATTTTATTTTGATTTCATTAACAGATGTGAATAATGAGATTATTAAGATAAAAAAGATGTTGGAGGAATATTATGGCAGAGATGGTTAAATTCAAGAACTTTGAAGAAGAATATGATAGTAGAGTAATAATACGCACATTTGAAAATATAATGGACGCAATAAAAGAAGGAGAGTTTGCAAGGGTTAATAGTTTGGTTAAGTTTTTAGATAGTAGTATGATTTATTTAATGAGTAGTAGTAGTGCAGATATAGAGACAAAAAAATTAATGAAAAGAATTGAAGAGTATAGAATGAAAGATGACAATTTAGCGAATTTAAAAGTTGAAACTGATAGGGATAGACAAATATTGAGAAGTTTTGGTGTTGGTAATGTTGATGTATATTATATATTATGGCATAAGTTGTATAGTAAATGGTTAAGAGATATTGTATTTGTTTTAAGTAAGACAAACAAGTTAGGAAGAAGAAGTATTGATTTTGTGTATAATGATTAAGAAATTTTAAAAATGATTTAAAGAAAAATATATTTAGGTGATAAAATGGTTTTGTATGTGTTGAATGCGGCGGTAATAACGAGCACAGGAAAGTATGATGTGAAGAAGATTACAAGAGAAGGCGCTATAAGAAAATTGAAAGGAGCAAGAAAAGTTGTAAGTGCAGTTGGACATCCTGGAAGTGCAAGTTTTCTAACACAAGTTTTAAAGTATAAAATACCTACAAATCGTGTGATGGTGAAGATGAGAAAAGGTGATGAAGCAATTGTTTTAAAATTGAAAAGCAGACTTCCAGAAGGGAAGGTTTTGAGTGAAAAAGAATTGAAAAAATATCCTTATGAATTATGGTTAGTAAAGAAAGTAGGGTGATAAAAATAAAAATGAACAAAAAAGAACAAATAAGGCGTTTGAAAAAGTATGTTAAGAGTAGAGGTATTGAACCAGATTTGATAGATTTTGATGCGTTTGTAGATGGTAGTTTAACTTACAAAGAAAATAAACAAAAGATTAATGAAATATTAAAATTACTAAAAAATCAAAAATACTCGTTTGATAAAATTGATAGAATTTATGCTTTTGTTGATGAATATACAACAAAAAGAAAAAAAAGAAGTATCTCCATGGATTTAAGAAAACAAGCAAAAAAAACTTTTTTGCTTGGTGAACTTGCATATAACAAAAAACTACTGAAAAAATATTTAAAACATCCTAACAGATATGATGTTGAAAATGTAGATACGCAACAATTATTTAGTATTAAAAAAATTGAAGAGGAAATACAAAAAAGAATGGTTGATGATTACTACTACGATATATGGTGATGTTTTTGGGTGAAAATATTAAAAAAGGAAGTATAATTGATATTGGATTTTTGACAATTTTTTTAGTTGCAATAATTGTTGGTATGCTCTTTTCAAAATTTTTTTGCAATAAATTATTTACTGAAAGTAAGATGCAAGAGATAATGAATGAAACAGAAACAGGACAAGCAGTAGTAAATGAAGTTTATAGTGCTTTTAATGTTATGAATTATGGTATTGTTTTAATATTCGTTGGATTGTATATTACATCATTAATTTTAGCATATAGAATGACATCAGAAGGAGCGTTTTTGGTATTTGCATTTATAATTGTTTCATTCTTTACATTTTTAGCAGCAGTTTTAAGTCATATATATACTGAAATGATTACTAATTCAACAGAATTAATGACTGCTGCACAAGAAATGAATATGGCTTATTTGATATTAAATAAGATGCCATGGTTAATATTTTTTGGTGGAATGCTTTTGATTGCAATAATGTATGTAGGAGGTGAAGGTGGATATGAATAAGTTATATATTATATTTACAATTATTTTATTGAGTTTTGGAGTTAATGCACTAACAGGATGGGATTATTATAGAGACATTACTATTGATAACACAGGTAATTCTAATACTTTAACGGATTATCAGGTATTAATTACATTAGATACAGCAACATTAATTAGTGCAGGTAAAATGCAAAGTGATTGTGATGACATTAGATTTACTGAAAACGATGGGACAACATTATTAAACTACTGGATTGAAGATGGAACATGTAATACTGCTAATACGAAGATTTGGGTTAAAGTGCCAAGTATTCCTGCGAGTTCTACTTATACGATAAAAATGTGGTATGGAAATAGCGGAGCAACAAGTGGAAGTAGTATTGATGACACCTTTATTTTTGGAGATGATTTTAATGACGAGAGTTTGGATACAAATAAATGGAATGTTGAGGGTAATGGATTATATACAGAAGATAATGGATATATTAGAGTAAAAAGTGGAACAGGTTCAGGATGGCAATCAACAATTTTGCTTCACGAAAATGTTTTAACAAATAATTATATCATACACTCAAAAATAAGAGTTACACAATTTAGTAATGATGCATATAAAATGGGTTTGGTTATTCTTACTACGAGTGATGATGAAATTTGTGGTGGTGGCACCTGTATATACACATTTTCAAGACAAGATAAGTGTTCTGGAGTTATGACAAGATGGGGTGATGGAACTACTATTAGTTGTAGTTCTATTGGAATTTCAACAGACGTATGGTATGATATTGTTATTGAAGGTTTTGGTACATCAACTTATCCTGAAAATTGGAAATCGTTAGCAAATGGAAATGAATATGGAACATGGAGTAGTGACCCACATAATGTAGTTAATGTAGGTATTAAGGTTCAAGGTAATAGTCCAAGTTTAGAAATGATTGTTGATTATGATTATCTATTCATCAGAGAATACACCAATCCAGAACCAACAACAAGCGTTGGAAGTGAGCAAACGCCTTCAACAACAAACATTTTACCAACGATATATCTGTCAGGAATAAATGAAACAACATATTTACATTCTTATTTCAATATAACTTTTTATGCTATTGATGAAGAAAATGAAACTCTTACATTAAAAGCATGGTTAAATAATAATTTGGTGTATAATAACGATACATATATAAACAACACTCAAATAACATACAGCACAGGATTTTTAGATGAGGGTAGTTATAATTTTACAATTGTTGCAATAGATAGTGAAAATGGTAAAGATTATGATGAAATATTGTTTGATGTTAAAGCATATGAATTAACTGATTATAATTACAACAATTATCAATATGAAGATGAGGAATACAATTATACTTTAACACTTACTTATAATTATGAAATATTTAATCCAAATAATGTTTATTTAATTTACAATAGCACAATATACACTCCAAACTATTATGGTAATGAAGATCTTTGTGATCTTTCTGATATTTTTAAGGGTAGTGTATGTAATTTTGTAGTAAATGAAGGTGAAATAAACACATGGGATTATTATTTGAATTTAGTTGGAGTAAGAGAAGGACTTAATTTAGTATATAAAATGGATATTCAAAAATACCTACCAAACGCTACATATTATATTGAATTTAATTACACTTCTGATGAACCAACTCAATATTACATATATGATATATACAATAATACAATTGCATCTGGAACTCTTAATATAACTGACGTGTGGCAAACATTTAAATATCAAGCAAATGCAATATCAAGAATAAGATTTGTTGGAAATAGTGAAATAGATAATACTTATGCAACTATTCAGTATTTTTATTATAAAACAAAAAACATAACATACTATACTCCTGTCAAAACAAATTTAATTACTTCAAATGCAACAACAACGAATTTTGAATGGTATTATGATGATAGCGGTAGTAATGAAAGTATATTAACAGACACAATATCTTTAATGTGGAGAAGTTGGTTAAATGATATTGAAACTTCCGACGCAAAATCAAATTACTGGGAAGGTAGTAATATTGAATTTATTACTTATTTATCAATTGTTTTGAGTTTAAAAAATGAAAGTGGTGGATATTGTAATTATGATTATGAATTAAACAATATATTATTAAAGAGATATTTTGAAAATGATGTTGAAAGTTATAGTGAAAATACTTATGTTTCAAGGAGTATTGCAAAATCTGGAGAATGTGATAAATATTACATAGCAACTGAAACAGTAGATATGGGCAATAAAAAAGCAAGTTATTTAAATAGCATAACTATTAATGAATTAGCATATTCAGAATACTATATTATAAACAATATAAGAAATAATGTAAGTAAATCGTTAGCAATATGGAATTATGATGTCGAAGAATGTAATACTTCATATAATAAAAATCTTTTAAGTTTAGAATTAAGAAAAGAAGAAAATTATGACCTAGATAATGGAACAATTAGAACTTTTTTAATTTTATACGATGACGATGGAGTAGTTGTTGAAGATGGTTATTTTTATAATAGTCCTACCTCAAATCAAGATTTATGCTTATATGGTAGTTATTCTAATGAATTAACTTATGATATTGATGTAGAAGGTAGTATTTACTACAAATCAGAAAATATGAGCAGTGAAAGAAGTTATTATTTGAATAATGCAAGTTATGTTGGTAATGTGATTGATATTGATTTATTCACAATTGATACTGAAAATACAGATAACTTTTTAGTGACTTTTAATGTTAAAGATGAGTTTGGAAATAATATAGAAGGCGCACAAGTAAAAATATTAAAATTAAACGAAAGCACGAATAGTTATTACACATTAACTATCGTTTCAACTGATGTGAGCGGTAATGCTTATGCATATTTAGAAGTTGAGAAATATTATAAATTCATTATAGTTTATGAAGGTGAAGTATATTACACATCAAACCCTGTGCAGTTATACCAAAATGAGTATTCATTTATAATAAGATTAAGTGGTGAGGGTATTAATCCAATTTCATTTTTAGAAGGAGTAAGTTATGATTGTAATGTAAGTGATGATGAAACAAGTGTAAGTTGTTATGTTAATGATAATACAAATAAAGTTTTAGCAAGTAGATTAATTGTTTACGAACAAGATATGTTGATGAAAGAAGAAGTATATAATGTTTTAACATACACATCTTCAGCTTTTTATTCTTATACAATTGCAGAAAATAAAACACATAGTTATTATTTTTATATGAATATTGATGGGTATGGTTGGTTTTTAGCAAAGAAAGGTGTATTTAATGATTATAAAAGAGATGTGTTTAATGGTATGTTTATTATAGAAAGTATAATGATTGTAATGGTATTAGGGTTGTTAAGTATGAGAAATCCACAATTAACAATTATATTGACTTTGTTTGGATTGATAGTTTCATATTTGTTTGGATTTATGTCTATAAGTTACTCGTTTTTAATTTCCGCAATTGTGATTGGAATTATTGTATTGTGGAGGTTGAGGAAATGAATATGAGCAATTTATTTGTTGTAATTGCAACAGTTAGCATATTAGCAGGATTATTTAATTTAATGATTAGTGAACAATCTATGTATGTAAGCGATTATGATATTAACGATACAGAATATTTATTACAATCTCAAAATATAGTAGATAAACAAACTCAATTATATAATAAAATAGATGACATATTGAATGCAGATAGTTGGATAAGTGCAACAACAAGCACTATGGTTTTTGGTGTTACTGGTTTAGTTGAAATAGGTAGATTGTTTTTAGATAGTATTATGTGGCTTCCAAAAATGTTTTCAGGAGTATTAAATGTTTTATTACCAACACAAGTAGCAGATATTGTAATAACAACATTCATATCTTTAATCGTTATTATAATGGTTATCAAACTGATTATGTTTGTGATCGGTAAAGAGCAATAGGTGAAAATATGTCGTTAATTGATTATTCAAATACAAGCGTATACAATATAAGTGCATTAAAAGATGTTCAAAGTTTTTCAGATATTTTTTTAACTGTTGATAAAGTGTTTGGAGTGAATTATTTATTTGGAAGTGTAAGTCTAATAATTTTGTTTATATCGATATTAATGATGTATAAAGATTATGATATAAAAGTAGGTTTGTTAACATCATCATTAATAACTTTAATTGTTTCGTTAGGTTATTATTTTGCAGGATTAATTGCATGGCAACACTTATTAATATCATTTTGTATGTTAGTTATAGTCATATTATTTTCATTCAGATGGGTAGATGAATAATAATAGAAATTTTAAAAACGATGAAAGTTATTATTATAATGAATTATTATTTTTAAGGTGTTAGATATGAGATGGACAGGAGCATTTGTAACAATTATCATAGTTATTTTAATGTGTGGATTTGGAGCAATATTATTGAATAAATTGGAGTATGTTATATATGAAGAAGTATTTCACGAAGTTTATGATGAATTATTAGGTATTTCAAATGAAACACCACAAATATTTTATACTGATTTTAAACCTGTGAAGGAAGGAAGTGATGTAGTTTCAGCAAGAAGTATAACATCTGCACAAGAAGCAACATTAGAAAGAAATATTGATTACACTATTAATTATGAAACAGGTATGGTAAATATTACGAATGTTCCGTTTACAAGTGGAACTACAATTGAAATATATATTGATTATGAATATCCGATTGATGAGCCAACAAAATACACAGAAATTGTTGATTATGGTAATGAAGGACTTAATATAATAACAGAATATTCAATAATATTATGTTTAGTTGTTGTTATGATAATAATAATAGGTATAATAACATATTTTAAAACAATGAGGTGATGTGGTATGAAAAATACATACAATACAAAAAGGAATGTATATTTAGGTAGAAAAGTTAAAGATATAGGTAAGAAAGGATTAAGTAATAAAAAAGAGTTTTATGACATTATTAATGCAATTAAAAATGACTACAAAAAAGGTAAGATTAAAAAAAGACAAGCATTAGGGAGATTGTTGTTATTGTATAGATTGACATTTAAAAAGAATAATAGTAATTTGAATATCAGTAGAAAAACACAAACACAAATAAGAAATAAAATTAAAGAAACGATGAAAGAGTTGTGATATTATGACAACATTTAGAACGATTGAAGAATTTTTTAAAAAGAGAGGAATTTCAAAAAGTATGAAAGATATACTGGAAGAAAGAAAAAAAGAAAAGAGAATTAAAAGTATAAAAAGTAAACTATTAGCAGATATAAAAAAATATCCAGTTCTTTTATCAACAATACCACAAAATAAATTAAAAAAAATAATAGAAGCAGAATACAAAACAGATATTTTAAAAGATGTTAGCAGAAAAGTTTCTGATGTTAAAAGATTGAAAGAATTATCAAAAGAAAGAAGAAAAAGTAAAGAAACATTAAAAAAATATAAGAGTGTATTATCAACATACAAAAGTAAATTACAAGAATTATCAAAACAACTTAATTATTTAGAAAACAAAGTTAAAAGAATGAGTAATGAAACAATAGATTATTACAGAAAAGCAGAAGAATATCATAATCGTATGTTTTTAGCAAATACAGATGTTGACTATAAGCGTTTTAAAGAATTAAGGGATTATTATTTGAAAAAAGCAAAATCAAATGAATTAACTCTAAAACGATATACAGAACGATTGAAAAATAAAAAGAAAGTATATGAGAATATGTTGAGCGAGGTGAAGTTTAAATGGTTAACAATTTAGATGAATTAATCAAAGAAGTTCAAGGATTAAGTGTTTATACTAAACAAGAAAGAGAAGACTGGATTAATAGGATTAAAAGTGGTGATGTTGAAGCAATAGAAGAAGCGAAGAAAATTAAGAAAGGACTGCCTGTTAAATACACACCAAAAACAGCATATAAAGTTTATAAAAGAGAAATACCACAATCAGGAAAAAGTTTAGAAGATATTAGTAGTGAAATATCTAAAGTAGCAGAAGAATATCATATTCCAGAAGAAGATGTAAAAGAATTATATGAAGAAGCAGAACACTTATCAGAAGAGCAAGTAGAAGATTTAAAAAGTAAAGAAAGTAGTATATATTGGTCTGCAATTGAAGAAAACAGAAAAATGATGCAGGACTTTAAACCAGAGTTTCTTCCAGCATATTTACACAATAAAAAAATAATTGAGGAATATCAAAAAAGAGATTATAATAAGTATAAAGAAGATTTAAAGAAATATCTTTTTGGCAAAATGCTGATGAATTATAAAAGTGCACAAAAATTACAAAAAGAGAAAGAGAAGAAAGAAGTTATTGAGAAATTAAAAAAGGATAAAGAATTTGAAACTGCTTTAAGATTTGCAGAAGCAGGATGGGGTAAACATAGAATTATGACAACTACTAAATGGTTAGGTAGAGAAGCATTAGATATATTACCAAAATTATCATTTAGTCCAACAGGATTTATAGAGTTAGGAAAAGAAGTGATCACAGGTAAAAAGAGTATTAAGGTAGGAGAAAAAATAATTAAAAAAAATGAAAAGGAATTAGAAGAATTAGCAGAAACATACTTAACATTAAAACCCAAACTCAAAGAAATTGATAAGATTACAACAAAAGATGTGTTAAAAGGAAGTGCAGTAGCGACAGTAGAAGCAGTGCCATTAATAGGTAAAAAAGTTTCGGAGAAATTGTTTAAAAAAGATACAAAAACAGAATTACTTACCTCTTCTTTACCAACAGAATTAGCAGAAGATATAGCAGGAGGAGTATTATTTTTAAAAGGTGTAAAGGGTGGAGAAAAATTAGCAGAAAAATTGTTAGGTAGTAAAGGTAAATTAACATATAAAGAAATAGAAAAAGTTGGTAGTGGAGTATTATTATATTTAGCAGGTAAAGATTTATATGAAAGTGCAAAGCAAAGCATAGAAGAAAATAATCCAGAAAAGTTTTTAGAAACAACAGCGCATTTGAGTGCATTCGTTATAGGTGGAAGTGCAGAATTTTCTAAAAAACCACGCATTAATAGAATTAAAACATATAAATCAAAAGTAAATAATATTAAAAAAATCGTTGAGAAATTCAGGGGTAAAAAAGGAGAGAAATTAGTTAATGATTTAGTAAAAATATATGGTAAAAAAGGATTTGATGGGAAAGTTAATATAGATACAAATAATGTTTATATAAAATCAAAAGATTTGAACATTCATGGAAAAAGAGTAGCAGGAGACAAGTGGATATTAATTGATAGAGATACAGGAAAAGTTATGATAGCAAAATGGGATTTTGTAAATTTCAGAAAAATGAAAGAGTTTAATAGTTATGCAGAAGCACTAAAATTTTTGACTGATAAGTTTTCAAAGAGTGTCAATAAAATGAGCAGAAAACAAGCAGTTAAAACATTAAAAGAAAGAGGATTGTTTGAAAAGTATGCAAAGAATTTAAATGAGTTATTTAAAAAGCATAGAGAAGCAGAAGTTTTACCATCTGCTTATGCTTTATCAGACATTTTTAAATCCACACCTAAAACACGAACATTTGAAAAATATTTTTCATTTAAAGAATTTAAAGAGAAAAAGCCAAGAGTTGAGGAAGTAAAAACAAAATCAATAGAAAGAGCTAAAGGAGTTAAAGAATTAGAAAGTAAAGAAACAAAGTTATTGGTTAAAGAAAAACCAAAAGTTGAAAAAAAAATAGTTGAAGTTAGAGCAGAAAATCTGAAAAGAGTTGAAAGTGAGAAGTTAGCAGATATAAAAGAACGAGAAAAAAGAGTAAAAGAAGAAATTCAAAGAAAAATAGATGAATTAACAAAAAGAAGTAAAGTTATTATTGAAAAACCAAAAATAAGTAGAATAACACCACTTAAATTTGAAGAATTATTTAAACCAAAAGCAAGAGAATTAGAGAAAGTAAAAATAGTAGAATTAGAAAAGCCGAAAGCAGTTGAAGAAGTTAAGTTTGGACAATCATATATTAAAGAAGAAGTTGCAAAGTCAAAAGAAATGGAAAAATCAATAGAAAAAGCAAAAGCAAAGCCATTATCAAAATCAAAATCGTTAAGTTTAGTTCCA
>Ga0190329_1000049_pt1 | contig 32817 bp, 20 predicted proteins | sample 48720423_MG_FD_161655 | JGI IMG/M metagenome (GOLD analysis project Ga0190329, IMG submission 161655) | Hydrothermal vent sediment bacterial communities from Southern Trench, Guaymas Basin, Mexico - 4872-04-2-3_MG | ecosystem: Environmental > Aquatic > Marine > Hydrothermal vents > Sediment ... | reverse complement strand
GAAAAATTCAAAACACATTATGCCATGGTTTCATCTTCCTTTACAGGCAGGTTCCACAAAGGTTCTCATGGACATGGGAAGAGGTTATACCAAGGAAGAGTATATTGAGATAGCTGGGAAAATACGGGAGATTATCCCCGAGGCAACCATAACCACCGATATCATGGTAGGCTTTCCAACTGAGACTGAGGCTGATTTTGAAGAAACTCTTGATGTGGTAAAAAAAGTAAAATTTGATCATGCCTATATGTTTATTTATTCTCCAAGATACCCATCTAAATCGGCAATTGTTTATAAAAATAATATTCCGGAGGAAGTTAAAGGAAGAAGGTTAAGATGTCTCATAGAGGAAGTCAATATATATATTAAAGAGAGAAGGGAATTAATGTTAGGCAAAGAGTACGAAATTCTTATCGAAGGTCCTTCCAAGAAAAGCCCGAGTTATTCTAAGGGTAAAACGCAGGGCAATTTAACATGTATAGTCCCGGGAATTTTTGAACCCGGGACTTTTTTGAGGGTCAAAATTAAGGAGATTATTGGGCTTACTCCCTTAGGTGAACCTCTCCAGGTTACCTCATATCCCGTATCTTCTTAAAAATAAGTGAGTTTCTTGGTATAACAATGTTTCCACTCTCAGGTAATTTGTCAAAAAAATTCCCATCTTCTAAAATGAATATGCATATCTTTATTCTGGATGTACTAATAAGTTCAAGATTTGTCGTGAGCCTGATTGTTTCTCCATGATTCTCTACATTAACAGTAATATCTTCCCAGAATTCGTTCTCTCCACCTGCAAAGAGTCTGTAGCAATGGCATAAACTTGGGTTTCCACATTCGATTTTCATCATTACATCAGAACCCGGAAGCGATATTTCATCTTCAAAGGCATATCCTGTATTATCCCATCCTGTTGAGCTATCGTTATCGGTGTCCATGAATAGGATAATGCTATGATATGGGCTGGAGGTTTGATATGTAAAATTTTCTATATCCATACGAAAATAAAATTGGTCCACGGTTAATATACCTTCAAAGATTCTCATGTCTGCACACCAATCGGGCACATCACCCACTGCGTCGTTTACTATCACCGTGAATAATAAAAGAGTTAGTGCCGGGATAATACCCATTTTTACCTCCTTTTGGATAAATAACGGCAAATTACCTGCCACAAGACACAGAGGTAAAATCAGCTGGGATACAATGAATTGCAAGATCTGGAATTTATGAGTGGGAATTATAATTCTTAACCAGAGGCCCTTAAATCAATATTTAAAGACATTTTATAACTGGAAGAATGTGAACACAAATTTACAGGTTGGAAGGAAAAATCCACTATTTTGTTTTTTCGACTTTTAGTGTAAGGCCTTTTACTCCTGTAACTTTTACTTTGGCTCCCCTTTCAATGTCTTCGTCACTTATTGCTTTCCATAATTCACCGTGCACAAATACAGTACCACCTTTTGGGGTAATTTTTGTGCGGGCTATGCCTTCCATTCCTATCAAACCTTCTTTTCCAGTCTCGGGGTGCTTTTTCATTGCCTGTATGGCCTTGGCAATTACCCATAGGAAAAACAATGTGGTTAACAAAGTTGCAAGTACAATAGTTCCCGGTGAAATTCTAAACACCTCTCCACCTCCTTTGAACAGCATAATGGAACCTAAAAAAAATGATATGGCCCCGCCGAGTCCCAGTAAACCATGAGATTGTATTTTCACTTCAGCTACGAAAAATATCATGGCAAGCAATATTAGAATAATCCCGGCATAATTAACAGGAAGTGTTTGAAACGCATAGAAGGCCAGAATAAGGCATATCGCTCCAATTACACCTGGAAATATAGCCCCGGGATGTGAAAGTTCAAAGAAAATTCCGTAAAAACCCAGAAGTAAAAGGATATAAGCAATGGTGGGATTTGAAAGCACAGACAGAATTTTTTCTCTAAACCCCATCTCTACAGTTATTATTTTATAAGGTTCTTTAAGCTGGAGAATAACTTCTTTTTTATTTATTTTTATTTTCATTCCATTAACCTTCTCCAGAAGTTCATCAAGATCATTTGCCACAATATCAATGACTCCCTCTTTTAATGCTTCTTCTTCGGTTGAGGAAATAGATTTTCTCACAGCTTTTTCAGCCCAATCTGCATTTCTGCCTCTCGAGGCAGCTATTGATTTAAGATATGCCACAGCATCATTAGTAACCTTTTCGATCATAGTAGAATCCATCTTTTCTTTTCCTATAGCGACAGGATGAGCAGCGCCTATATTAGTCCCCGGTGCCATAGCTGCTATATGGGCTGCGAGAGTTATGAATACTCCAGCAGATGCGGCCCGTGCTCCATGCGGCGAAACATAAACACAAACCGGAACTTTAGAATTTAATTCTTTTTTTACTATTTGCCGCATAGATTCATCAAGTCCACCCGGCGTATCCAGAGATATCACAATGAGATCCGCGCGGGTATCCTCAGCCTCATCAATGGCTCTAACCAGATATTCAGCCATCGGAGGATTAATTATTCCCCGGGCTTTAACATGGTAGACCCGACTGCTCAATAATAATAAAAGCAGGAAGATTTTCATTGATTTTCCTCCATCTTTATAAGATATTTGTATATTATAATGTCTCTCATTATTCTTTCCACATATTTGCGTGTCTCAGAGAAAGGAATAAGTTCCATCATTAGAAAGGGATCACGAGTGTTATATATTTGTTTCCAGCTTATGGCACGGGAAGGACCTGCGTTATATCCTGCTATGGCGAGTATAACATTGTTTGTGGTATCGTAAAGTGATTTAAAATACTTTATACCCAGCATTAAATTAAATTCAGGGGACATAAGATCTTCGTAACTTATATTTCTACCGGTTAGTCTATAAGCAGTTTCTGGTAAAAGTTGCATCAGCCCAATCGCTCCTCTGGCACTAACGGCATCTGGATTGAACCAGCTTTCTTCCCTTACTAAAGAATGAATCAGTAAAGGATCAAGCCCAAAAACACTGGCGATCTTTTGAATTTTTCTATAATAGGATAATGGGAATATGCCTTTGAGCAGAACTAAAGGAATGGGATACTTTCTTTCCAGGGAATTAAGGAGTTTTAGTGAAAGATGGATCACTACATTATCAAAGGCAAGAGAGTCTGCGATTAGAATACCCCGGTAAAGATATTGTGGCTTTTTAGGCAGATATCTCAATGCTTCATAGTATTCACCATAGATAAGAAATAGTCTGAATTTTTTCAGAGAATCAGGATTTATCGGGGTCACAAGTAGGGAGTTCAAAAAACTTCCGGAAGTTATTACTGGTAGACCTCTTGTATAAAGTGAAAATAAATCGAGATATTCCTTCTCTTCAAGCTTCGGCTCCACTGTTTCACCGAGGCTCTTCAAAAAGAAATAGGACCGGAGCTTTATCTTTTGTGAATTTGTGCTTAAAGCATTTAAAAAAAACTTTTTTGCAAGGCTGTCTGTTCCATGATATAGAGCATATAGGCCCATAGTATAGGAGAGTTCCGGGGATTTAATATGATGGTTTTGTGCAAGTTCATAGGGTGAAAGTATTTTCTCCTTTAATAGTAAATCCAGGAGTTCCCTCGCACTTAAAATATCACCTTTGTTAGCGTAATAAAGAAATAGTTTTAATGCTTTTTGATGAAGTCCTAACCGCCAGTATGCATATGCAGCATAGATGTCTATTTTTTTTCTGGCCTTTTGAGGGAGTTTTCGCCGGAATTTTTTATATTCTTTTATGAAATTAGAGTATCTGCGCATTCGGTAAAGACTGATTAACCGCTTGGGGAGAAATCTTCTATTTTGAGTTTTCTTGTAATTTAGATAGGCCTTTTTGTATTCACCATTATAAAAATAAACATCGCCTTTTTCTCCATAGTATCCTTTTATATATTTTATTCCATCGAGAGAAAGATAATGTTCGGGAAACTTTTTTATGAGTGTTATGAAAAACACTTTTGCCTTAGAAGGATATCCCTTTGCAAGATATAACTTTCCCTTTGCCCAGTACACCGATGGAATATCCTCGGGGAACCTCCTGAGAATAGTGTCTAAGAGATGGAACTGTTTATGCTGCATCAAAAGTGGGATGATGAGGTCCAGTACTTGCGAAGTATAGGAAAATTCACTGCTACCTATGAGAAGAAAAAAATTAAGAGCAGAATCTACAAGACCTCTTTCCACCAGCTTCAGGATATATCGAAATGACAAATATTCTTTGATTTCCGGAAATCTCTGCATGGCCAGCTCACATAATTCTATATATTCATATTCTTTATCAGGAATTTCTTCGAGAATATGTACTATGGGTAAAAGGAGTTCGTTCTCAGGCGGGTTTTTTAGGTCAATGAAATCTAAGAGAAAATGGTATTTTTTTGTTTTTAAAATGGATTCAAGAATCGCGAGCGTATCTCCTCTGGTTTCTGCCTGTCCGCGTAAGCGTATTACTTCAGAAAACTCTCTTTCCTCAAAAAGTGTTGAGATAGGCGAGGTAGAGATGGTAAGAAATAATAAAAAACTAAAAGAGAACATTAGTCTATTTTATAGCCCTTTCCTTGATTTAACAAATGTTTGAGAATAAAATTTAATTCTCATAAAGGGGGTCTTATGTCCGTAAAGGAATATAACATACTTGATATTGAAAGAAAATGGCAGAGATGGTGGGCAGAGCGAGGTATTTATAAAACAAAAAGAGATCCTCGGAAGAAATATTATGTGCTGGAAATGTTCCCATATCCCTCTGGAGACCTCCATATGGGGCATCTCAAAAATTATGTTATAGGTGATGTAGTTGCAAGAGTAAAAATGATGGAAGGATATGATATATTGCATCCCATGGGGTGGGATGCTTTTGGGCTTCCTGCAGAAAATGCAGCAATTAAGCACGGTATTCATCCAAAAGAATGGACTTACAAAAACATCGAAACTTTCAGGAATACTTTAAAATCAATAGGTATCAGCTATGACTGGGATAAAGAGATAGCAACATGTGAACCTTCTTACTATAAATGGACTCAGTGGCTTTTTATACTTCTCTACAAAAAGGGACTTGCATACCGGAAAAAAGAATTTGTAAACTGGTGTCCTACTTGTAAAACAGTTTTAGCGAATGAGCAGGTTGTGGATGGTAAATGTGAGAGATGTAAAACCACTGTGGTTAAGAAAGAACTGGAACAATGGTTTTTTAAAATTACAGAGTATGCAGATAGGTTAGTGGATGATTTGAAACTGCTCAGGGATAAATGGCCTGAAAATATTATCAAACAGCAGGAGAACTGGATTGGGCGTTCTTACGGAACAAAAATAGTTTTTAAATATGAGAGAGGCAACCTGGATTTACCTGTATTTACTACAAGGGCTGATACACTTTTCGGTGTCACATTTATTACAATTGCTCCTGAGCATGAAATACTGAAAATTATACTTAAAGATTCTCCATACAGAGAGAAAGTTGAAAAATATATTGAAGAGTCGTTGAGAAAGACAGAGGCTGAAAGAACATCCTTAGAAAGAGAAAAAAGTGGTATTTTTACAGGTACCTATGCCATCCACCCCTTTACAGAAGAAAAGATCCCCATCTGGGTGGGGGATTATGTTTTGGCAAATTACGGAACGGGTATTGTGATGGGGGTTCCTGCACATGATCAGAGAGACTTTGAGTTTGCAAAGAAATTCGGTTTACCCATAAAAGTTGTGATCAAACCTGTGGATGGAGAAACACCGAAACCAGAGTTCATGGAGAGTGCATTTGAAGATTATGGAATAATGGTTAACTCTGGTGAGTTTACTGGTTTGACATCCAAGGATGGGATAAAGATGGTACAGGAAAAGTTGAAAGAAAAAGGTCTTGGAGAAGAAGCTGTTTCCTATAGACTGAGGGATTGGTTGATATCCAGACAGAGATACTGGGGGGCGCCCATACCAGTGATTCACTGTGAGAGATGTGGCATTGTCCCTGTTGATGAGAAGGACCTGCCGGTAAGACTTCCTGAAAATATTAAGGATTTTAAGCCGAAAGGTAGGTCGCCTCTGGAAGATGTCCCCGAGTTCATTAATACAACATGCCCAAAATGTGGAGGGCCTGCAAAGAGAGATCCTGATACCATGGATACATTTGTTGACTCTTCCTGGTATTATTTTCGGTATATTGATCCTGATAATGAGAAAGAGATCTTTTCTCCCGATATAGTAAATAAATGGATGCCGGTGGATCAGTATATAGGTGGTGCAGAGCATGCAACCAAACATTTGATATATGCAAGATTTATCAATAAAGTTCTTTATGACGAAGGCATTGTGAAATATCCGGAGCCCTTCGAAAACCTTTTTACACAGGGTCTGGTTCATAAAAGTTTTTACTACTGTCAAAACTGCGGGAGACCTGTTAAAGATGAAGAAATTAAAGATGGTAAGCATGTAGAATGTGGAAGTGAAGTGGTTGTGCTTACAGAAATGATGTCAAAATCCAGAGGAAATATCGTACCGGTAGGTCCTTTTGTTAAAGAACATGGCGCAGATGTTGCGAGAATAACAATTCTATTCGCTGGTCCCGCAGAAAAAGATATGATTTGGTCAGATGCGGGGGTAGAAGGGGCAAAGCGATTCATTAATAGAGTGTGGAGACTCTATACAGAAAATGTGGATATACTTGGGTCCGAGATACAGCTGGATAAAGAGAACATGAACGATGATGATAAAAATTTATACATCAATCTTCAAAGAACCATATACGAGGTAAAAAAAGATTCAGGAGAATTTCATTTCAATACAGCTCTTGCGAGGATTATGGAGTTTATTAATGTGCTGTATCAGTTTAAAGATAGGAATTCTCCTGTATTTAGATTGTCTCTCCGGAACCTGGCTATTCTTATTGCGCCCTTTGCTCCTCATCTTGGTGAGGAGTTATGGCATATGATGGGGAATCAGGATTCAGTATTCAAGGAAAGATTTCCAGAACATGATCCCGAATACCTGCATTTCGAAGAGGTGGAGATACCTGTGCAGGTGAATGGTAAAGTTAGAGGCAGGTTGAAAATCAAGAGAGGAGCTTCCGAAGAAGAGGTATTTAAGAAAGCTGCATCCCTGGAGAATGTGCAGAAATACATCAAAGATAAAGAAATCATTAAAAAGATTTATGTAAAGGGTAGACTTTTAAATATAGTGGTGAAATAGAAAAGTTAAGGAGGTATTTTATGGAGGTAAAAAAAATCAGGAACTTTGCCCTTATTGGACATGGAGGAGCAGGAAAAACATCACTTGCTGAGGCCATGTTTTATAAAGCGGGGGTCACCAATAGATTAGGATCTGTGGAGCAGGGCAACACTATAATGGATTTTGACCCCGAAGAGGTAAAAAGACAAATATCCATTAATCTTGGTGTCGGACATCTTGAATGGAAAGAGCATCTCTTCAATATAATTGATGCACCGGGTTATTTAGATTTTGCAGGTGAAGTTTGTGCTGCTTTAAGGATTGCGGACAATGTGGTGGTAGTAATTGATGCTGCTTCAGGTGTGGAGGTTGGGACGGAGAAGTACTATGAAATAGCAAAAAAGAGAAATTTACCCACTTTCATTTATGTCAATAAGATGACTGCCCAGGAAATCGATCTCGATGCATTATGGGAGGATCTCAGGCAATATTTTGGTCACGGCGTCACTCCCTTCCAAATCCCTCTCGGGAAAGGTGCAAACTTCAAAGGTGTCTTTGATCTTGTTCACGGCGATCTGAATTCTTTAGATCCCGAGTTTAAAGAAAAAGCAGAAGAGGAAAAGGAAAAGTTCAGAGAAAATATTATTGAGCTGTCAGAAGAGCTCTTGGAAAAGTATATGGAGGGAGAAGAAATTAAAGATGAGGAGTTAATTCCTGTATTAAAAGATGGAATAATTAAAAGGGAAATCATTCCTGTAATATTTGGAGATGCAAAACAAGCCGTAGGAATTGATGAACTTCTGGATACACTAATGAATTTTGGAGCCTCTCCTCTTGAAGGTCCAGAGGAAAAAGGCATACTAAATGGCGAAGAAGTGATTGTGAAAAAGGATCCTGATGGCAAAACCGTGGTTTTTGTATTTAAAACCCTCCAGGAGGCTCATCTTGGGGAACTCTATTTTGTTAAAGTTATATCTGGAAAATTGCAGTCCGGGACCGAATTGCTCAATGTAAATAAGGGTAAGAGTGAGAAGATTAATCAGATTTATTTTGTAAGAGGTAAGGAAAGGAAGGAGACAAAAGAACTTGGATGTGGGATGATTGGTGCGCTTGTGAAATTAAAAGAAACCAAAACCAATGACACCTTGGCGGACAAGGACTATCCCGTAGCACTTACTCCCATAGAATTCCCTCAACCTGTTATATCCATAGCTATAGTTCCTCAGACAAGAGAAGACCAGGAGAAAGTATCTGAAGGTCTGAACAGGCTGCACGATGAAGATCCTACTTTTGAATTCAGATACGATACGGAGTTAAAGCAGACCCTGATTTCAGGTTTGGGAGAAATGCATCTTGATGTTATTGTATCCAAGCTAAAAGAAAAATTTGGTGTTAATGTAACCACTGAGAAGCCAAAGATACCATATAGAGAGAGTATCAGGAAACCTGCAGAGGGTATGGGTAAATACGTGAAGCAAACAGGGGGACATGGACAGTACGGAATATGTTATATAAAAATTGAGCCTCTTCCCAGAGGGAAAGGATACGAGTTTGTCAATCAAATATTCGGTGGAGCCATCCCTTCGCAGTTTATTCCCTCTGTGGAAACTGGAATTAAAAAGGCGATGGAGCAGGGGGTACTTGCAGGTGCTAAGGTAGTGGATGTGAAGGTTACACTGTATGATGGTAAATATCATCCAGTCGATTCTTCCAACCTGGCTTTTGAAATTGCTGGTTCGCTTGCTTTCAAAGAGGCAGAAAGTAAAGCTGATCCCTATCTCTTAGAGCCCATTTATGAGGTTGAAGTTAGAGTTCCTGAAGAATTCATGGGAGATGTAATTGGAGACTTGAATTCCAGAAGAGGCAGGATTCTGGGAATGGAAGCAGAGGGTAAGATTCAGGTAATAAAGGCTCATGTACCGCTTGCTGAACTCTATAGATATTCATCCACCCTTCGGTCTATAACAAAGGGTAGAGGTACTTTTACTATGAAATTTTCACATTATGATGAAGTCCCGAGAGAAATCGCTCAGAAAATAATCGAAGAAGCCAAAAGAGAGAAAGAAGAGAAATAATTTATTTAAATTCAAGTATATATCTGGTATTAAAACTTCGGAAATCTGCTCTCAAATGACAGAAAGCATCAAGCTTAGAGCCCCTCACTCCGAGGGGCTCTATTATTCTTCTTGTTCTATGTGAAAAGGGAGAATCATAAATTATTTCCACGAATCTCTGTTGTCTCCCCAATAAAAAGATCTGCTGCGCCTTCTCATCGAGTTTCGTTTTAAAATATCCGCGCTCAAACATTTCATTCAAGGTATGTATACCCAATCTTTCCATTTTCTCTAATATTTTAATCCAGATTTTCATTGTTGTTTCAGCATCAGGAAGTGCCCTATGGTTGCCTTGAGAAGCTATATCCAATTTTTTAGCCACTCCTGCAAGGGATTTTTCGTGTATTGGATTGAACACTCTATTGCTCACACTGAAAACATCAATTATATAATTGTAAAAAGGTGGTTCACCTGATAACCTGATTTCCTTGTTCAACATGCTGAGATCCAGAGACAAAACATTAAAACCTATAAGTACCGAATCCATAATAAAATCCTTGATTTGATTTTTAATTGATACAAAAAAGGGTGCATTTCTCAAAAGAGTATTGGTTAAACCATGAATATCTGTGGACCTCTGAGATACTGGAACTCCCGGATTCACCAAGGTGCTGAATGTTTCTTTCTTACTTCCTTTTTTCCAGGCTACCAAAGCGATCTCCACTATTCTATCTTTATGCATTGCAACACCTGTAGTCTCTAAATCAAAGGCTACAAAACGAGTGTTATTTAAAGGAATTGGGTCTCTTGGAATATTCCCAAATATCACTTAAATTCTCTCCAGAATCTTTTTGATTTTTTCTTCAATCTTTCTGCGTAATTGTTTATTTACAGCAATTTTTCCAGCTTCTTCCAGAGTTCGTATAGCCTGGAGGGTATCTCCTTCTTCTAAGTAAATATCACTTATAAAGATTAGAAAATCAGCCTTAAACCTGAATGACTCCTGTCGGTACTGATCAATAAGAGTCCACATAGCTTCTTCCAGTCCTTTATTTCTCATGGCCTTTATGGTGAATATAAGTGCATTAAATCCACTTCGTGTATTTACGTTTTCGTGTAAATATTCAGCATAATTAAGTAATTCATCCAATTTGTTATTCCTGTACAGGATATCCATGATGCGTATATCTGCTTCTTCTTTCATTTTTCCTGTAACTTTGCTGTAAAATTTTAGAGCCTCCTCATCATTACCTGTTCTTTCCTTTAATTTGCCTAAAAGGAGAAATACATCATTTTGGAATTTCTTTGTCTTTGTAGAATAGGTGAGAAGAATTTTTTCTATTTGGTGATCTCTATGATGCTCCACGAGATATTTACATGCTAGAAGAGTAGGCTCTTTATCAGGATAGAAATTTATCATAGAATTCAGTGCATCGAGAGATGCTGTGAAGAGCCCTGTTTTATAGTAATATAAGAACAATTCGTACAGTAATTCTGGATTTTTGGGGCTCTCCGGATATTTTTTTATATAAGAGATATTCAACTGAGGTGCGTTTTTATATTTTCCTGATTTATAATTGCAATATTCTGCCCTATAAAAAAGATCATATTTGGTTTTGGGATCGCTTGTAAGTTGGGCGGCTTTGATATAATTCTCTCTTGCAAGATTAAAGATACGTTTTTTCTCGTAAAGTTCACCTTTTAATTTGTACACATAAAATTTTAATTCTCTGTCCTCAAAATGGCTTTCGAGGAATCTCAGTATTTTTAATGCATCATCAATATTCCCCAGTTTGATCTTAACTTTTGCATTGTAATAAATACTCCACCCGTAATACTTACTTTCTGGTGTTACGTGTTGAAGATCTTGAATCGCCATTCCCAGCTTCCCCTGCAGATAGTATATCTTACCGCGTCTAAAATGAATGAAATTTGTGTCTGTATAAGTTTTAAAAAAATTAAGAAGTGTATCATAGATGGCCAGTGCTCTACTGAATTTCTGCAATCGGTAAAAGGATTCTGCCTTGAGTCTGTAAAACCTTGCAATAAGATTTGAATCCTGAAGCATTGAGGCATTAATATCTATAAGCAGGTCGAGAGCTCTTTTATAATATCCTTTCGTTTCGTATATATCAGATAAGATAAGCTTTACGGGACATATAAGGGGATGGTTAGGATTCTTTGCTAAGAAGTTTTTTAATTTTTCTTCTATGGATGGTGTTCTCATAGAATCCATGGCAAAATAAATAATTACCTCGGTATAGAGTCTTTCTTCGTCTCTCAGGCTTTCGATACTATCTTTATAAGGTATAATACCGGATAGATATCCGACATCATAATATGCCAGTATTTTTAATAAACTGAGTTGTAAGTCTTGCGCCTCTTTGTAAGCCTTCAGTTTATTATTTTGTTTATAGTAAATATAAGTCTTTATATAATGGGCTGGAGGTAAATCTACATTCTGCAATTGCTTCAATGATTGATTAAGACTATCAATACCTAAATAACATAGAGATTTTAAAAGTCTTAAGGTATCATTGGGTTGTTTTAAAATCTTAGAGGCTTTTAATCCCTTTATGTATTCTGATTGTGCGAGGGCTAAACTAACAAAAGTTTCAACGGTTTTTAATGATTCTACAGAACTCATATAGGGGAGAAGTTCTTGCATTACAAGATATGCAGAGTCAAGATTAAATAGAGCTATGTGACTGCCAAATAAGATTTTAAGTGTTGTTTTTTTCTCTTCAGGGTAGTAGGCCAGATTTAGAGCTTTGTATGCTGTGTTTATAGATTGTTGGTATAAATGATTATTATAGTAGTGAAGGGCTTTGTTGATGTAGTGCGAAAATGTATTTTTTGATTCAAAAGGGGGAAATACTATGAAAAAGAATATTAAACCGAAAGCAGTTTTTTTAAATGATTGAGTAAAAATGCTATCACCTCACGTTTGTAAATTTCTTCTATTTTTACTCTGCATCCTGTAGAGATGGAAAAATTTACATATTATAGTATTCATTTAGCCAACTTCACAAGTGCATTTTCTATTTAATTTCTTAAAATTGGGGGTAACATTTTACTGTTTTTTATTTCTCGTATGTACCCCTTTTACTCTAAACCACTCCCTCTTTCCGTAACCCTCCTTATATTGTTGTGGTATTTAAATATAAACAAAAATATCATTTTAATCAAATTGATGTATTTCCGTTTAGTTTTTGTTTTCCCCTTAATTTTTTGAAAAAATTTTGCATGAGATTCTTAGCTTCTTTTTCCAGTGGACCTTTTCTAACCCTTATATTGTGATTGAGTCTTTTATCCTGAGGAATCTGATAGAGGCTCGTACTCCCACCGAATTTAGGGTCCTCAACAGCATATATGATTTCGTCCAGGCGTGCAAGGACAGCTGCTCCAGCACACATAATACAGGGTTCCACGGTTACATACATACGGGCTCCATTAAGCCTCCAATTGCCTAAATATTGGGAAGCAGCCCCGATGGCTATAATCTCAGCATGAGCTGTAGGGTCCTTAAGTCTTTCTGTTTGATTGTGGCCTCTACCAATGATTTTGTCATTATAGACGATTACACAACCTACAGGAACCTCACCTTCCTCAAAGGCTTTATAAGCCTCCTTTAATGCTTCTTGCATGAAATAATAGTCATCTTTATCTTTCATGAGACTCAGCTTATTTTTTAAAACGCGCCCGGAGGGACTTGAACCCCCAGCCTACGGATTCGTAGTCCGCCGCTCTATCCAATTGAGCTACGGGCGCTTAAATAATATTTTATGCCTTTTCCCATATACTTTCAAGGCTTTTTAATTCATATTTATAACATAAAGGGGGCTAAAGCCCCCTTTATGTTTATGTTTCTGGTTAAAAGACTTTATTTTTACATTACTCCATATGCAAGCATTGCCTTGGCGACTTTGAGGAACCCTGCGATATTTGCACCGGTGAGAAGGTCTCCAGGTTTGTTGTATGCTTCAGCTGTTTCTTCACACTGCTTGTATATCTTCTTCATTATCTCTCTCAGCTTGCTATCCACTTCTTCACGGGACCACTGCAATCTCAAACTATTCTGGCTCATTTCAAGGCCAGAAACCGCCACACCACCGGCATTGGCTGCTTTAGCAGGTCCATACAATATACCGTTTTCTTGATACACTTTTATTGCTTCCAGAGTTGATGGCATATTAGCTCCCTCAGCAACCACTTTAACGCCAGCTTTTACAAAAGCTTCTGCATGATCCTTATGAATTTCATTCTGTGTAGCACAGGGGAGTGCTATGTCTACTTTAAGACCCTCATCGCGTATTACATCCCATACAGATTTGCCTTCGTAATATGGTACATTGTATTTTTCCGCGTATTCTCTAATTCTGCCTCTTTTCACATTCTTTAAATACATAACGAAATCCCACTTCTCACCTTTTATTCCATCCATATCTACTACTGTACCATTAGAATCAGAAAGTGTTATTACTTTACCACCAAGTTGATTCACCTTCTGTGCAGCGTACTGTGCTACATTACCTGCTCCACTGATAGCCACTGTTTTCCCCTCAAGAGTCATTCCTTTCGCAGCGAGCATTTCAGATGTGAAGTATACAAGACCGTAGCCAGTAGCTTCGGGTCTTATAAGACTTCCACCATATTCAAAAGCTTTTCCTGTGAGGACCCCTGTATGCTCGTTGACTATCTTCTTATACATCCCGTAGAGAAATCCAATTTCCCTTGCTCCCACACCGATATCACCTGCCGGTACATCAGTGTCAGGTCCGATATGTCTGTAAAGCTCCTGCATGAAAGCATAGCAAAATCTCATAACTTCTCTATCAGATTTACCTTTTGGATTAAAATCTGAGCCTCCTTTGCCTCCTCCCATGGGGAGTGTAGTGAGTGCGTTTTTGAATATCTGCTCAAATCCCAGAAATTTGATTATCCCGAGGTTTACACTGGGATGAAACCTCAATCCCCCTTTGTATGGACCGATGGCACCGTTAAACTGCACCCTGTATCCTCTATTAACATGAATTTCGCCTTTATCATCTTCCCACACGACCTTGAACATTATAACTCTTTCTGGCTCCACAATTCTTTCATATATTTTTGCTTTTACAAATTCAGGATGTTTTTCTTCAGTGGGTTTAAGGGTTGTGAGGACCTCCTCCACTGCCTGTATGAACTCTGGCTGATCCTTATCCTTCTCCTTAACTTTTGCAATTACATCATCTATCATTGACATCTTTAATACCTCCTTGTTTTGAGTTATTAAAATCCATTCCAGGATTTGGGTTAAAAAATTTTCTTTTATTAGATTTTCTGGTATTCATACTATTTAATTATACTAAATTTTGCACATAGGGTCAAATCTTCAGTATCACTGAAAAATAGTCTTCTCAGGATAAAATAGGATATTTTCGTTTATACATTTTCTATATCTTTGGCAAACTGGAGAGTATACAGATGGTAGTAAAGTCCTCTCTTTTTTATCAATTCTTCGTGTTTTCCACTTTCTTTAATTGTCCCATCATAAATCACTATAATATTATCTGCATCTTTGATAGTTGATAGTCTATGAGCAATCACAATGGACGTTCTATTTCGAAGGACCTTTTTAAGAGCCTTTTGTATAAGATACTCAGTATGCGAGTCTACATTGGCTGTTGCTTCATCAAGGACCAGGATTTTAGGGTCAAAGGCGATTGCTCTTGCAAAAGATAGAAGTTGCCTTTCACCCACAGAGAGTGTGGTGCCTCTTTCACCAAGTTCTGCCTTAAGACCTCCATCAAGTTTTTGTATGAATTCATGAGCATATACATATTTGATAGCTTTTTCCACCTGTTCTTCGCTTATTTTTTCGTTATATAATTTAACGTTTTTTTCCACAGGACCCGAAAAAACGAAAACATCCTGTAGTACCAGGGCCATCTGAGATCGCAGATATCCAAGATCATATTCCTCAATATCTATATCATCGATCAAGATTCTACCTTTGTTATGCCTGTAAAACTGGAAAATAAGACTTATCAGCGAAGTTTTACCTGCTCCTGTTGGCCCCACAACAGCCAGTGTCTCTCCTGGATTGACAACAAAGGATATATCTTTTAGAACCCATTCATCCCTATTATAAGCAAACCATACATTTTTAAACTCTACTTTACCCCGAATCTGTTTTCTCAACCCTTTGCCCTTAAATTCTGGGTTTTCATCCAGCAGAGCAAATATTCTCTCTCCGGCAGCCATAGCAGATTGCATAATATTGTATTTTTCTGAGAGGTCTCTTATAGGTCGGAAAAACATGTCAATGTATGATATAAAAGCAACCAGAGCACCGAAAGATAGATTTGCACGAATTACCTCACCTCCACCAAGCCAGATAAGCACTGCAAGGGCCAATGCTCTAATTACTTCAATTAATGGGCGAAAGAAGGCGAAAATGTAGAGCTGCTTCATATTTGCGGTAAATAGTTGGTTATTGACGTCCAGGAATCTTTTCCACATTGTATCTTCCAGAGTAAAGATCTGGATTATTCTGATTCCTGAGATAGTCTCCTGAAGGAAAGCATTCAAGGCTGCAATTTTCTTTCTCACAATTCTGTAAGCATTTCTAACCTTTATACGGAAAACCACAGTAATAAAAACTATTAAAGGCGTCAAGGCGACCATATACAGGGTTAGACGTGGATTCATTCGATACATAATTATAAGAATCCCTGCCAGTAACATTATATCCTTTAGCAGGTATACAAGCACAGAGCTGAACATTTCATTGATAGCGGCCACATCATTGGTGGGTCGAGTTACAATTCTACCTGCAGGATTTCTGTCAAAATAAGCAAGGGGAAGATGGAGTATATGCTCCATAATTTTTATTCTCATGTCGTACATTACTCTCTGCCCAACATATTGCAGGGTGTAAACCTGAGCAAAAGTAAATACGAAGTTGAAGATGAGTATTCCCAGAAAAATTGCTGCAAATATATATATTGCTCTGATGTCCTTTTCTCTTAAAATTTTAATTTCTTTTTTATTGAAATTTTTCAGGTAGTTTTCAGGTATTGCATACTGGTTGTTCTGTGTGGGAATAAAATATTCTGACTTCCCCTTTATGAATTTATTTACTATAATAAAACGTTTTTTCCCTAAAAGACCTTCTTTTTCAAGCTCTGCTTTGTCTGCTCTTGAAACCTTTGATATATCCAGGAGGACCTTCCCATCAGTTAACATTACAGTGTGATTCATAAATCTGCTTTCCAATTGTTCAGGTTGTGTGACCTCCACATAATGTGGGATTATATTACGATCAATTGCTGTTTTGGTGATATAAGGTATTGATAGGTCAAAAATAGTGGTAAAAGTTAAGAATAGAATAGCCAGTGCCATTAACTTTTTATAAGGCTTTAAAAAGGTAAAGAATCTCTGCATTATGGATTTGTCATATATTTTTGTTCTGGTTTTATCCTGCAACTTCTTCCTCCAGCTTCTGCATTTCATATATATGTTTGTAGATACCTTCTCTCGAGATCAATTCTTCATGTCTTCCTCTATCCACGATTTTACCTCTATCCAGAACAATAATTTGGTTGCAATCTTTGAGTGCAGAAACGCGATGAGAGATTATTATCGCAGTCTTCGTTTGTAAGAAATCGGATAAATTCTTCAATATGCGTGATTCTGTCTCAGCATCCACTGCAGAAAGTGCATCATCGAGTATAAAAATAGGTGCGTTTCTCAATACAGCTCTGGCTATGGCCAATCTCTGTCTCTGTCCTCCCGAGAGGGTAACCCCCCGTTCTCCTACCTGAGTGTTAAAACCATCAGGCATTTCCATGATTTCATCATATATTTCCGCTACTTTCAAAGCCTCAACAATTTCTTCTTCTTTAGCATCCGGATTCCCATAAGTAAGATTTTCTCTAATGGTTGCAGAAAATAGAATACTTTCCTGTGGTACAAGGCTTATGGATTTTCTTAAATCGTAAAGGTCCATACTTCTTACATCTACACCGTCTATATAAATAGAACCCTCCGGGGGATCAAAAATTCTCGGTATTAAATAAACAATAGTGCTTTTCCCAGAACCTGTTCTACCAAGAATTCCCAGTTTCTCCCCCTGTTTGATTTCGAAGTCTATATCATAGATAATCGGCTTATTGGGTACATATCCAAAGGTTAAATCTCTTACACATATGTTACCTTCTACCTTTATTTTTCGAGGATGTGGAGGACTTGTAATTTCCGGTTCTGTTTTTAAAATTCTCTCTATACGGTCCATAGAAGCAGCGCCTCTCTGTAGGAGGTTGGTAACCCAGCCTATTGCAATCATAGGCCAGATCATCATTCCAAGGTAGCTTGAAAAAGCGACAAAATCTCCCAGCGAGATCTCGTTAAGGATTACTTTTTTCCCACCAACAAGTAATAATATCGCAATAGATAAGCTGGCGAAAAGATTGATAACAGGTTGGAATGCCCCCCATACTTTTACAAGTTTCATATTTTTTATAACAAAACTTTTGTTAATTTTTTCAAAATCATGGAGCTGTCCATTTTCTTGTGCAAAACCTTTAATCACTCTTATACCAGTTATAGCCTCTCTCACACTTTCAGTCAGTGTAGAAAAGGTTCTCTGGACATCCTCAAAGAGTTTATATATCAGTTTCCCAAAGGATAACATGAAAATTGTAAGAATAGGAAGAGGTATAATTGTATAAAGTGTAAGTCTCGGTGAGATACTTATCATAGCACCCAGAGAAAAAATGGAATAGATGAACGTGTCTGATAGTGCTACAATTCCCATTCCAACGGCCATTCTAATAGCATTTGCATCATTTGTGGCATGTGCCATAATCTCTCCAGTACGCTCTTTATTGAAGAAATTTGCAGACAATTTAAGCAGATGATAATATAGCTCATTTCTCACATCACGCTCTACTTTTCTGGCTGTGCCCATTATGAAATATCGCCAGAAAAATCGAAATACAGCAATAAATAATGCCAGCCCCATGATATACAACCCAAAGCGCAGAAGTATACCCGATGTGGCATTACCTGATCTCAGTAAATCTACAGCTCTGCGAACGATAAGAGGAATAACCAGTTGTGCAAGATCAACCAGTAAAAGTGCTATAACTCCTAGCAAAATCTGGAATTTATACTTGAGCATCCTTTTTAGTAGTCCTCTCATATCAAATAAACCTCATTATCAGAATGGCCAGGAATTCTATTGTTATGACCGGAATAATGAGTATGCTGTAGACTTCTTTCATTGACACACGGTAGTATTCCTTAGTTGTGATTAAACAAAGATGAAAGGGGGAAAGCATCACTCCCATAAATCCTGACACATAGGCTATATATACAAAGGGTTTATATTGTGAAAAAAGAGGCATCAAGAAAGGGAACGTAACTCCAACAGCAGCCTGAGTGAGACCCGTAACAAAGCCCACGCTGAAGGGTAATATGGTTATTGCAAAAAGTGGAGATGTGCGATCTTCAAAGAATTTAACAAAAGAATTGAGAAAAGTAGTATGTTCAGTAGCACCTTTAAATATCAGAATCACCAGTATCAAAAAAGTTGTTTTAGAGATTAAAGATTTTTTCAGTATCTCAATAATTCTTTTCCCTGAAATCCTTTTCCATAACACAAACAAAATTGTGGTTAATGATAGAGCCACAATAGTGCTAACCTTAAGTACCAGAATAAGTACTATTAGGAAAAATATCGGCCATAATGCATGGATAGATAATTTAAACCACTGGTCATTTTCTTCTCTTTCATGATAAATTGGATATTTTTTACCGGGAATGAGTATATGAAGCATTATAAGGCCAATAATGATAGAAATAAAAAGAAATATTGATTGTTTCAATATGAATTGAGAAATTTTGATGTGAGAGAAATCCGATGCAATAATGATGGCAGGATAAAGAGGCCAGGAAAATTCCCATATATGACGGAACCAGTAATTAAAAAAAAATTTGAGTTTGTTCTTAATTCCTATTATATCTCCAGTGGTGTCAGAAAGAGTTGCTGTCATCATAGCCCCGGCAGGCATGGGCAACAATCCAAATATAGCTGGTAATAAGAAAAGAGGTGTACGCATATCTTTAGTCACAGCTCTTAGAAAACGGAGTAGGTCTTTATCAAAGTGTGAATATTTAAAACTGTGTGCAAGTGTTTGAACTAATATGACCAGAAAGAATACTCTGAAAAATGTAGCATCGAATATTTCCTTAATATGTTGTGTAGATAATTCCCCGAAAATAGCTACAATACAGGTTAAGATCACGGGGACCAAAAAGGCTAAAATTTGGCCGAGTTTTTTTGTCATTCCTGATCGGCAGCTTCTTTCATCCTTGTTAATAGTTCAAATAAATGTTCTTTTTCGTCTTCTGTTAACTCCTTAGTAATTTTTCTTAAAAAATCCACCCTTTTGTCTATTACTCTTTTTATTACTTCTTCTCCGGCCGGTGTTAAAAGTACAATTTCACTCCTCCTATCTTTCTCTCTTTTTGCTTTTTTAACAAATCTTCTTTTCTCTAAACGTTCTACAATCCCTGAAATTGTACTCTTTGCAAGATAAAGGTCCTTGGAGAGATTGGTCTGATTCAAGGGACCATTAAAATAAAGATGTACCATTAGATTGAACTGAGGCGGAGTTAAACCAATTTCATTTAAGGCTTCACGGCCCTTCTTTGTGATTTTGAAGGCCAGGTCTCTCATCACTTTTTCCAATTCTCTTTCAATCATCTAAACACCTCCCTGTTCGTAATACTAACATTTTAAATTATAAGGTGATTATAGTCAAATATTTCTTGACATTTCAAAATATATACACCAAATTATTATCATGAATAGGGACGAAATAACAGGTTTATATAATAGGCGGTATTTTAATGAGTTATTATTTAATGAATTCAAACGGTATGAAAGGTATAAAACTCCCTTTTCGATCGTGGTACTGGAAATAAAAGAAAAAGATAGAGAGAGTTTCGATCAGAAATTAACTTTCTGGGGAAATCTTCTGAGGAGATTTTCTAGAGAATCGGATATTCTGGCAAGATTTGGGGTGCATAAATTTGCCGTATTACTTCCTGATACTACATCAAACGATGTAGAAACTTGGGAACAAAGAATTTTAAGTCATATGACTGACGAAGAAGCTACAGTACAAAGGATAAGCATTCCGGATGAGTGCAATACGTATGATGAATTCTGGACTCTTTATAGGATAAAAATTCTGGGTGAGAGGAGTAGCCCTTTAAAATATATTTTTTATTCTCCTCCTTTTACAGGTTATGAAGGTCATTTAAATATTATTAAGAAAAATTTCCCTTTAAAAATTCATGGTCCCTTTGGCGTAGGTAAAACTACCCTGGTAAAAATTGCTAATAATAATCGCAATATACTTGAAATTTCATGTAATCCTGTACTCTCTGAAGTTCCACTGTATACTCTTAGAAATTTATTAGAAACTGTTTTTAATTATTATCCCGAAATCGTTCACAAAGTTCAAACTAATCTCAATAAAGAAGGGGCTGATTTAATTAATAACTTAGTGCAGGGTCTTGACATCAAAATGATAGGCGAGGAGGGGGCCGTATACAATATTTTACACCACAGCCTATCAAAAATATTTACTCATAAAGAAATACTTAACGATGTTTTGATAGTGGTAAAAGGGGCACAGTGGCTGGATAATCCCACACAGGAGATTTTGAGGAATCTTTTTGTTGAAGAACCAAAACTCCCATTTATTTTTATATGGGATGAGGAGAAAGAAATATCCAGCGAAAATTATTTAGTTAAATGGGGTTTCGTACATGGTATTAAAGGGCTCTCAGATAAAGATGAGAAGGATTTTCTCACCAAAATAAGCGAAAACAAAGTTTCTTTACTACCGCAAGAAGAGGGAGTAATTTCTGGTAATCCATTTTTCTTAAAGGAGGCCGTATTTAATAAAATATATATCTCTTCAGAAAAGATAACTTTTAAAGAAGAAATCTTTCTTCAAAGATTCAACAAATTAGATAAAAGATCCAGAGAAGTATTATATCTTCTGGCTATGACAGACGCCCATGAAACTGTAACAAAACTTCAGCATTGTTTAAATTGCCAAGAAGCCCGATTGTGGGATAAATTAGATAATCTATTGGCATACGGTTTGATAAAATTTGTACAGGGAGGACATGTAAACTTTGTACACCGGGTGATTCCTTACATTGTGAATCAAAAATTAGCAGGGGTTAAGAAAAAGCTCATTTGTGATAAGCTGGGCAAAGTACTTAAAGAAGAGATGTCCTACCCCAGGGAATTTTACACTTTTTATTTATGTAATGGGCTGGACAATGAGCTGAATGGTGTTGCATGTATGGATTTTGCATCTATATTACAGAAATTTGAGCATTACTCACAGAGCATTTATTACCTTAACAAGGCTTTGAAATCTGTACCGGGTACTTCTGAAAAAACAAGAATCCGTGTGCAAATCGGTAAGCATTTTATAAAAATGGGGGATTTCAGGAAGGCAGAAGAAGTACTTGAAGAAACAGCAATTATCTCTCCTGAGAGCCAGAAATGGGAGATTTTGTGCACAATAGGGGAATTACATTTACTGAGGGGTAATCTGGAAAAGGCCCATGAGTTGTTCAGGAAAGCAGAATTGTGTTTGAAAAGTGGTGCATTAAAGCCAGCCGTTGATTTGGATCTTGCCAGAGTTTTAATAGAAAAACACAAGTATAAAAGAGCCAAGTCTATTTTGGAAAGAGTTGTGAGGAAGATTAGCCTTAAATATCCTGAAATTTTAGCTGAAGCCTATGGATATCTTTCACTGATCAGTGTTCTGTTAGGCGATATTGACGATGCAGATTACTATCTAAAGGAAATGAATATCTATTGTGAAAAAGCTGGCCATAAGATTTGTAATTCAGACATTCTGGAGAGAATTACTGATTCTTTGCTCGAGCAGGGTAAATTATCAATGTGTGAGGCAATGCATCAGAATCTTATAAAATTAACTGAACAGTATGGTAGTATTAGCAGTTTAGCAACAAAGGTTCTATCGTATATGGATTTTCTCCTTAATATAGGAGATATAGGAAGATTTGAAGTTGGAGTTAAAAAATACAATAAACTGTTCAATCTATCTGACTCACCAAGAATACGATGTGCTTATGATGTAATTAAAGCACGATATTTAGGATATAAGGGCGATTATAGCGAAGCATACAGGTTGCTTAAGTCGTCTGAAAGCTATGCAGAAAGATATGAATTTTATGATTTACTGGCAAAAATATACAGTATATTAGGCGAATTGGGGCTTATTGAGAAAGATTTACAGCTGACGAATGATTCCATTGCAAAGGGACTCAAGATTATTAAAAAAATCAAATATCCAGCCATGTCCTCATTACTCCACTATTACAAAGCTATTCTTGAAAGAGAGAAAAATGACCTCATAACTGCAATGGAGTTTGCAAAGATTGCGCAGAAAGAGGCTGTGCAAAGTGATACCAATCATCTTTTACCACTGATATACGCTGAAATAGCCATAATTTCTATAATGTCGGGGAGAAGGAAGAGGGCTATAAATTATATTAATAAGGCGAGTAGCAACATTAATCCTTATAAAGAAACAATTTATTACCTGCATTATTTAATAAAAAATGTAGATTTTTGCCAGAAGATGGGAGATCTAACCAAAGCAGGAAACTTCAAAAAACTGCTTATTGATCTGGCTAAAAAGCGTGGAATACTCGGGTTAATTAAATGATTTCAAAATTTTTATTTCATATTGTGACTTCACTTTATATCTTAATTCCAATGGATAATACCCAACAGGATCACTTAAGAGCGTACGGAGTAGTCTATAATTCGCTTGCTAAGGGTGTCAAAGCCGAGTGGATTTTAAATTTCAGGGGAGGCTCTTTTTTGATTGAAGACAACCAGGTGACCAGACGCCTATGTGACATAATGGGTGTGAGTTACGAACATATCAATGAGGAGGATGTGGTAGTTCTTAAGGGAGAAACCCAAAAAAGCAATATAGAGTTTATACTTCTGGAGAAAGCTCCACAGGTTGCGGTATATGCTCCTCCCTATTATGAGCCTTGGGATGATGCAGTTATGCTTGCCCTTGATTATGCGCAAATAAAATACACCAGAATATACGATGATGAAGTTCTTCGAGGGGAATTGAAAAATTTTGACTGGCTTCATCTACATCACGAGGATTTTACAGGGCAATTTGGTAAATTTTATGGTAGATACAGAAATGCACCATGGTATAGGAGGAGGGTAGAGTTTAAAAGAAATATTGCCCGGAAATGGGGATTCAGTAATGTACCAGAACTGGAACATGAGATTGCCAGGAGAATCAAAGGCTTCGTAAAGAATGGGGGATTTCTTTTTGCAATGTGCTCTGCTCCTATTACATTAGATATAGCCCTTGCATCAGAAGGCGTTGATATTCAAGATATTCCTTTTGATGGTACACCTCCGGATCCCCACTGCAACTCCAAACTCAATTATTCTAACACCTTGGCTTTTAAAAACTTCAGTGTATATACAAGTCCTTTAGTATATGAACATTCAGATATTGATGTAACCCTTGAAGCAGATAGAAGAGGAGAAAATACATTTTTTGTGCTACAGGAGTTTTCCGCCAAGATTGATCCAATCCCTGCTATCCTAACCCAGAATCACACAAGATTTATAAAAGAATTCCTGGGTCAAGATACCGGATTCAGAATGAGTAAGTTGAAAAAAACAGTGATTATTCTCGCCAGAGTGCCAGAGACCGATGAAGTTAAATATTTATACGGTGATTATGGTAAAGGTTTCTTCACGTTTCTGGGGGGACACGACCCCGAAGATTTTAAGCATTATATAGGGGATCCTCCTACTGATTTGAGAAAACATAAGCATTCACCAGGTTATCGTTTGATATTGAATAACATATTGTTACCGGCAGCTAAAAGGAAAAAGTTGAAAACGTAAGTGATTTCATAAATAAACTTGACCAAATTCTAAAATAAGTTTATATTTTCTCGAGGAGGTGAACTATGAAAAAATTAATTATAGGCATAGCGGCCCTGGCGCTGTTTTCAACGGCGTGTACAAAAGAAGAAGAAACAACAGCTGGTATTGCTACAGTTGAAGAACTGAGACTCCTGGGATCTGTAAATCCGGACGCAAATTTCCAGAATACGGGGAACTTTGATTTAAATTTGCTTGCTCTTGATGCGAATGACAATGTAATTCAGCTTTCTGGAAGCCAGATAGATATGATATTGGATTCTGTTGTAACACCTACAAAAGATACTACCTATCAGATAATAATAAGAGATGTAACATTTGTTCAACCTAGTTCTGGAGGTAAGATAAAAGTGGGAATACTCCTGGATTCCAGCGGAAGCATGGATTGGAATGACCCCTATTATGTGAGAAGAGATGCAGCACGTGATTTTATAGAGCTCTTACTCCAGAATTCAACATCTCACAAGGTTGGAATATTTGACTTTGCTGGAGGATATGGGGATGCGAATGGTGACGGTATAGATGATTATTATCTTAGAGTTCTTCAGGATTTTGTCTATGTTTCAGATACCACAGCTCTTTTTGCTGCTCTTGATAGTGTAACTGCATCTGGAGGAACACCTCTCTATCTTTCTCTATGGTATCTTCTTGACCATGTTCATAATAACTTAGAAGCAGGATACGGCCATGCAATTCTTGTTTTAACTGATGGTGAAGATAATGAGAGTGATAATATTACTTCTGATAGTGTTATTACCAAAGCTTTAAATTATCAGATCCCCATATATGCTATAGGCCTTGGAGATACTTCGTACATAGATTTCACAGAATTACAGCGTGTGGCAAGTCAGACGGGTGGAGTATATGCCAATGCATCTGATGCCAATGCTTTAACACAGATATTTAATTCCATGGGACTTGGTCTTTCTCAAGGTTATAACAGAATTGCAGCTAAAATTAGCCCTGTTCCACCATCTGGTTCCGGTATATGGGGTAGGGTGAGAGCAACATCTGGCGGCAAAACTGCAGAAACAGGCTGGTCATTTACTGCACCGTAAGATCTGAACCAGTTTATTGAATCATTTGCTGTTAGAGAGGGGTAAATTCCCCTCTCTAACTTCATTTTTTTAATTAAAGATTAATTTTATTCTGTTATTATCTGAACACTCCGGGAGGCTCCAATTCTATTTGCACCTGCAGTTATCATTTTAAGGGCATCTTCATAACTTCTTATACCGCCAGCAGCTTTAACCCCTATCTTACCCTGGGCTGCTGTACTTAGAATAAGGACGTCATAAACAGTTGCTCCTCCGGGACCAAACCCCGTTGAAGTCTTTACAAAATCTGCCCCTGCTTCTATTATCAGTTCAGTAGCTTTAACTTTTTCTTTATCCTCAAGATATGCAGTCTCAATAATTACCTTGAGAATTTTATCACCTACGATCTTTTTGATTGCAGCTATTTCATTTTTTACGTATTCATAATCTCCTTCTTTCAATTTCCCAACATTAAGCACCATATCAAACTCCGAAGCCCCATCTTCTAACGCTCTTTCCGCTTCTCTTATTTTTATTTCAGTAGTATTCTGACCAAGTGGGAACCCTATGACAGTACATACATTAATCCTGGAGCCTTCTAACTTTTGCGCTGCAAACCTTACATAACAAGGGTTTATACATATAGTTTTAAATCTATACCTTATAGCTTCATCTATTAACTTTTCTATATCTCCTCTGGTAGCAGTAGGTTTCAAATTTGTATGGTCTATAAGATTTGCAACTTCGTCACGGCTTATTATTTGATAATCACCTTGTTCAATCTCCTTAGCCTGTAATTTTAATTCTTCAAAATTCATAATTCCTCCTTTTTAAATATGATAACACAGAAGGGTTAAAAATAAAAGTAATCAGTGGGGAAGTATTATATCTCTGACTTTTTGTATAAGCTTCTCTACTTCTTCAGGCTCCGGTGCTTCTGCATAAATTCTCAAGATAGGTTCAGTATTTGATTTTCTTATATGTACCCATTTTCTCTTAAATCGAATATAAATACCATCCCTTTCATCATAATGAGCACCTTTAAACTCTTTTTTAATTTTTTCAATTGGTAAGTTCCCTGTAAATTCCAGTCTTTCCTTCTTTAAGAAGTATTCTGGCAATTTTGCATATATTTCTTCAAGATTTTCTTCTGCTGCCAGCGACAGAATTAAAGCAATTCCTGTTAAAGAATCCCTTGTGGGGTTTATTTCCGGGAAAATCACCCCGCCATTACCTTCTCCACCTATTAAAGCTCCTATTTGTATCATTTTTTCCACTACGTTAGCTTCTCCCACAGGTGTCCTGTGGATTTTAACCTTAAACATAGAGGCTATTTTTTCAATAAGCATTGACGTAGAAAGATTCACAACTATTGGGCCTTTCTTTTTCTTTAGAACATAATACGATGCCAGAGGAACCGTGTATTCCTCGGAAAGAATACCTGTATCTTTTATACCTATTACCAGTCTATCTCCATCAGGATCTGTAGCAAATCCTATATCTGCCTGGCCATTTTTCAGGATTTTGTCTAATTCTTTTAAGTTTTCTCTCTTGGGCTCAGGATTATGGGGGAATATTCCAGAGGGTTCACAATTCAATTCAATTACATCACAATTTAACCTGCGTAAAAGCTCTGGTATGGCTCTGTAAGCAGCGCCATTAACACAATCACAGGCAACTTTAAATCTCTTTTTTCTGATTTCATCAACATTTATGAAAGGATGCGCCAGGATCTTATCTATATGGTCTTTTACAGCTTGTATATTTTGATGTACTGTTTTTATTTCATTCCAGTGGATGTAGGGAGTAGTATCAAGGTAGCCTTTAATATGTTCTATATCTTCTCCTGTAGTGAATACACCACCCTTTTTCACAAACTTTAAGGCATTCCATTCTATGGGATTATGACTGGCAGTGATCATAATACCACCATCTGCATCCTTTTCTCTAACAAAGAAAAGAAGTGTGGGAGTAGGCACAACTCCGATATCTATGACAGATTTTCCATGGGCCAACAAAGAGGCAATTACTGAGTATTTTAGCATTGTGCTGTGAGGTCTTGTATCCTGGCCCACTATATACTTTATTCCTCCATTTGCTAGAGCAAAGGCTTTTGAATATTTAATTACTATTTCAGGCGTAATATCTTCTCCAACTATCCCTCTCAAACCTGAAACGCTAAAAAGAAGCGGGCTCATTATATAAAAAATAAAAGCTGGCGGGCGGACTTGAACCGCCAACCTGCGCATTACGAATGCGCTGCTCTGCCGGTTGAGCTACGCCAGCTTTTTCTTTTTTAATGAGGTTTCCTCTTTCTTTCAAATTTTTGTTCAATAACAGCCTGGGCTGCGGAAAGTCTTGCTACCGGGACTCTGAATGGAGAACAGGAGACATAATCCATGCCAACTCTGTGGCAGAATTTTACTGATGTAGGTTCTCCACCATGCTCTCCACATATACCTACCTTCAGGTCAGGCCTTGTCCCTCTGCCTTTTTCTATTCCTATTTTTACCAGTTGACCGACACCTCTCTGATCAAGGACCTGAAATGGATCATCTTCCAAGATACCCAGTTCAATGTATTTCGGCACAAATTTTCCTACATCATCCCTTGAGAAGCCAAACGTAGTCTGAGTGAGGTCATTTGTTCCAAAGGAGAAAAATTCAGCAACTTCCGCTATTTCATCTGCAGTTAATGCTGCTCTTGGCAATTCTATCATTGTTCCTACCGAATACTCTATTTCTATTCCTGTTTCCTCCATTACATCCTTAGCAATCTTGTCAATGATTTCCTTCTGAATCTCAATTTCTTTCTTTACAGAGACAAGGGGAACCATGATTTCTGGATATACTTTGACTCCTTCTTTTTTTGCTTCGCATGCGGCTTCGAATATAGCCCTCACCTGCATTTCAGTAATTTCGGGATAAGTTATTCCCAGACGGCATCCTCTGTGTCCCAGCATAGGATTTGCTTCCCTGAGAGCTTCTGCTTTTGCTTTGATTTCTTCAACTGGAATTCCGGTGCGCTCTGAGAGTTCTTTGATTTGTTCCTCTGTTTTTGGAACGAACTCATGAAGAGGTGGATCAAGAAGTCTTATGGTAACGGGAAAACCGTCCATTGCCTTGAAAAGACCTTTAAAATCTTCTCTCTGCATTGGAAGAAGTTTGGAAAGTGCCTTCTCCCTCTCTTCTTTGGTTTTTGCCAATATCATTTCTTGCATTGCATAGATTCTTTCACCTTCGAAAAACATATGTTCTGTTCTTGCCAGCCCAATTCCCTCAGCACCAAATTTTCTGGCTCTCTCTGCATCCTGTGGGGTATCAGCATTTGCCCTTACACCAATCCATCTGAACTCATCAGCCCATTCCAGCAGTTCAGAAAACTCAGGGAAAAATTCAGGGTCAATGGTGGGAACCTCTCCTATCATAACATCTCCTGTTGAACCATCTATTGTTATGATATCACCTTTCTTAACCGTTACATCACCCACTCTAAACTCTTCTTTTTCATAATCCACCTCGATTTCTTCTGCTCCTACCACACAGGGTTTTCCAATCCCTCTTGCTACGACAGCTGCATGGGATGTCATGCCTCCACGTGAGGTGAGAATCCCCTTTGATCTGGCCATTCCTTTAATATCTTCAGGAGAAGTTTCATCTCTAACAAGTATTATCCGTTCCCCTTTTTCAGAAAGTTCAGCTGCTTCTTCTGAATCAAAAATTACTTTTCCTGATGCTGCACCAGGAGAAGCGGGCAGTCCCTTTGCAATGACATTTTTAGGAGCTTTGGGATCTACCATGGGGTGAAGCAGCTGCTCGACCCTTTTAGGATCCACTCTCATTATTGCTTCTTCTTTGGTAATCAGACTCTCTTTTACCATATCCACCGCGATTTTAACTTCAGCTCTTGCACTTCTTTTTCCCACCCTTGTCTGAAGCAGATAGACTTTTCCTTTTTCTATTGTAAATTCAAGGTCCATCATATCTCTGTAATGTTTCTCCAGTCTATCGAATATTTCCACAAGCTGCTTATATGCTTCTGGCATTTCCTTCTCAAGCTCGGAGATAGGCTTGGGAGTTCTTATCCCTGCCACCACATCTTCTCCTTGTGCATTAGGTAAATACTCTCCGTAAAGAACCTTTTCACCTGTCGAAGGATCTCTTGTAAAGGCAACACCTGTTGCAGAATCGAAGCCCATATTACCGAATACCATGGTCTGGACATTTACTGCTGTTCCCCAGTCATCAGGTATTCTGTGAAGCTTTCTATACTCAATGGCCCTTTTGTTGTTCCATGATTTGAAAACTGCCTCTATAGCCATCCATAGTTGCTCTTGAGGATTCTGAGGAAATTCCTTGCCAGTGAGTTCCCTGACCTTGGCCTTATATTCTTCGACAAGTTCTTTTAAAGCATCGGCATCCAGCTCGTAGTCAAGATTTACACCTTTTCCCTTTTTCTTCTTATCAAGGAGTTCTTCAAAAACCCTGTGCGGTATTCCCATAACGATTTCACCGAACATCTGGATGAATCTCCTGTAGGAATCATAAGCAAATCTTTCGTCACCTGTCCTTTTTGCTAATCCTTTAACTGCGTCATCATTTAACCCAAGATTTAGAATGGTATCCATCATGCCCGGCATTGAAACTCTTGCACCCGATCTCACTGAAACGAGTAAAGGATTTTCTGTGGAACCAAATTTTTTACCGGTTAATTCCTCAAGTCTCCTGACCGCCTCTTCTACCTGCTGTTTTAACCCTTCCGGATACCTTCCGGTTTTGAAGTAGTGAACACAAGCCTCAGTGGAGATGGTGAACCCTGGTGGAACTGGAATTCCCAGGTTTGTCATTTCGTGAAGGTTAGCTCCCTTTCCACCAAGGAGATTTTTCATCTCCTTTGAACCCTCGGCTTTTCCTCCTCCAAAGAAATATACGTATTTTTTACTCACTTTAAAACCCTCCTTTAATTTTATTCATATTTGTCAGTTTTGTTTTTAATTATAACTTTTTTGTTGAGAACACACAAATAAAGGCTATTTAATAAATAGTTTTGCAGGTTTTTTCCCTGGTACCTGAATTATATACAGCCCCCTCTCCAATCCCCGAGAATTCAGTATAAAACGTGTTCCTTCTTTTGTCAATTCAATATTTATTTTTCTTAAATCAAGTGTATACACTGTTGGCTTTTTATCTGCATTCTCTATATATACCAGTTCACCCTTAGTAGCAGGGTTTGGATATACATACAGTTTATCTGTTAAGATTTGCTGACCGTAATCTACCTTGATGTAGAAAAGGCCTTCTTCACCTGCAACCCATAGATTTCCAAGAGAGTCTATCTCTAAAACATCTCTGACCTTGTAAAAGGGAGTTTCCAATGGAATAAAGGGAGAATTGCTCGCATTGAAACTCTCTACTACATTTCCATCATCCTCTGTTAAAACTCTTAGAGCAGAATCCTGAAGGGCCCATATATAGTTTTTATAAAATTCTATATCTCTGGTCTCTCCTGCACAAAGTTTAGCCAAAGTACCATTATATTTATAAAGGCTATTTCCTGTCCCGATATAGGTTATCCCTTTGTGGTGTTTTATCACGTTTATAAGGGGTGTCCCAAAATCCGTTTCTGTAAAGTGAAATAAAAGACTACCATTTTTATCCACTACAAGTACACCGTTGTTTTCAGTTCCTATCCATATCTTCCCATCTCCATCAGGTTCTACCCATGTAGGGTAATCCACACTGTACAAAAGTGAATACGTATAGGCCTTACCATTTTTATGTAGTTGGTATATCCCATCCTGAAACAGGGCTATAAGTGTATCATTACCGGTATAAATATGACACACTATAAGAGAGGGCAACTCGGTAATCCTTTCAATAAATTGTCCGTCAGAATTATATATAATAATACCCTGTCCATTGGCAGAAAACGTTCCGCACCAGATATTATTTTCTGCATCGATGCTAAGGCTTCTAACAGCTCTGTCTCTCTGGTAAAGACTATCTACAGTGAAAAATAAATCATTTTGAAAGTATATCAATTTTGAAGGGAGAATATCTCTGTTTTCTTTCCAGGTTAATATACCTCCCCATAGTTTTCCATCCCTTGCTATCCTTATGCTTGTATATCTATTGAAATACACCCCCTGCTCTTCTCTGTAATTTTGACCATTTTTTATTATCCTCAGTCCAGGACCTAAATCGTAATAGTTTTCTGAATAAAAATAAGTTCCGTAGATGATAATACTATCAAGAACTACAAAAGAAGTTGTTGTTATGGTAGTGAGGTTCTCCATTGTCTGAGAGTATAACCTCAAGAGTCCTGAATGAGTGGCTGCATATACGGTATCTTTATTGATTTGTAGATTGTAAGTCTTACCGGTGTGATATATATAAATTGAGTCACCTGAAACAAAAACAAGTTCATCTCCTGTTCCATATGCGTAGATGTTACCTTCTTTAGCAAAAGCTGTCAGACTGCCGGATATGTAAGGTAAAGTAAATTCAGAAACACTACCACTACTCCAGTAGTAAACTTTCCCCCCTGTGGTTATGTAAATTGTATCATTATCTTCATAAAAATATTTTACTGTATCCATTATTTCTTGAGGGGGTAAAATCTGGTCATTTTCAATAGAATAATCCCCCTTGGTGTCAACGACAAAAAGCCCATCGTTAGTACCTATAAAGAGAAAGTTCGATTGAATCTTTAAGCTGCGAGTATTTTTTATTGATTGAAAGGGAAGTTCGTATCTAAAAAAATTCGATTCTCCCGGAGGTTTTACATAAATACCCTGATCTTTGACTACTGCCCATAACCCTCTCTTACTATCTATTTCTATCTGGGTTATAATATTTTTAGCAAGTCCATTTACACTGGTGAAGCAACTTGAATGTTGTAACTTAAATGTATTACCAGAAAATTCAATATCACCGGAATTAAAATATCTTATACCTCCATTTGTTGCTATAAACACAGTGTCTTCTCTCACAGCAAAATCCATAGGATATCCGCAGTTAGTATAAGCCTTCCATTCCGTGGATATATAAGAAATAAGTATCAGAAATATGCTTACTGTGATGTGCATTGTTTAAAAATAAATTAAATGTTCAGAATATTCAAATCCTTGACCGAACAGTTACACCGCTTTAATTTTTAGCTGTGAAGTATTTCTTTACGCAATCAGAGCTTGCTGAGCTTGTAGGAGTTTCCCCCAATATTTTGCGATACTGGGAAAAATCTATATCTCCTTTCAAACCCCGAAGGAGGCGGGGGAGGAAACTTTACACGCGTCAGGACCTGAAAAGAGCACTTATCATTAAAAAACTCCTTGAGAAAGGTTATACTCTTAAGGCAGCTTCGAGGATACTGAGGGAAAATGGTACAGAGGATGTTATCCCTGAGGTTTATTCCACCATGATAAGAGAAATTAAAGACTTTTTAAAAGAACTCAAAGAGAGTGTAAGCGAAATGAAAAGGGAGATACATGAATCGCTTGATAGTAGGAATAATTCAGGGTC
>Ga0190329_1000048_pt1 | contig 32833 bp, 26 predicted proteins | sample 48720423_MG_FD_161655 | JGI IMG/M metagenome (GOLD analysis project Ga0190329, IMG submission 161655) | Hydrothermal vent sediment bacterial communities from Southern Trench, Guaymas Basin, Mexico - 4872-04-2-3_MG | ecosystem: Environmental > Aquatic > Marine > Hydrothermal vents > Sediment ... | reverse complement strand
TTTGAATTCAGCGGCATTCAATTTAAAAAAATTGACCCTGATGTATTCGAATTTAAAGTGCCTCAAGGGACCAATATAATAAAAATGGATTGATCATAATTTAAGGTTACACAATGAAAAAAAAAATCAGACAACTTGCCAGAGAGAAAAATGCCATCATTCTTGCTCACAATTATGAGCCCCCTGAAATTCAAGATGTGGCAGATCTTTGTGGCGATTCTCTTGAATTGAGCATCAAAGCCTCAAAAACCAAAGCTGACGTGATTGTATTCTGCGGCGTCCATTTCATGGCTGAAACCGCTTTTATCCTCTCCCCTGAAAAAACCATACTTCTGCCGAATACGGATGCAGGCTGCCCCATGGCAGATATGGTCGATCCGGTTGCATTAATAGCCAAAAAACAGGCGTTGGGAAATATTCCCGTCGTCACCTATGTCAATTCTGCTGCTGCCGTAAAAGCAGTCTCTGATATTTGCTGCACCTCTGCCAATGTCATAAAGGTTGTCAACAGCATAGATGCCGATGAAATCCTGATGACGCCGGATAAAAATCTTGCCAAATATGCTGCTGCAAATACAACAAAGAAAATCCATCTGTGGGATGGATACTGTCCCTTTCACAATACATTAACCGCACAGGATGTAAATCAGGCAAGAAAAAACCACCCGGGCGCTCTTTTTATTGCTCACCCGGAATGCCCGCCCGAAGTGCTTGCACTTGCTGACAGCATCCAATCCACTTCAGGAATGATACACTTTGCCGGAGCGTCTGATCATACTTCGTTTATCCTGGGAACGGAAACAGGATTACTCTATCCCATCTCAAAAGCATATCCGGATAAAAAATTCTTTCCTGCATCTGAAAAAATGTATTGCGATGATATGAAAAAAATTACGCTGGAAAACCTGGTCAATAGTCTGGAAAATTTAACAGGAAAAATCAGTGTGCCGGAAGATATCAGAAAAAATGCCCTGGGGGCTGTTCAAAAAATGGTCAACCTGTAATCGTAGAAAAATAATAAAATACATAAAAAAAGGAGCCTTGTGAAATTGGGCTCCTTTTTTTAGATTAAAGTTTGATGCAATTTTACATTGAATCAAACATTTCATCTGGAATATCTTCATTAGAATAAAATGCCTGGACATCATCGCTGTCATCTAAAACTTCCATAAATTTGATCATCTGCTCGGCTTCTTTTCCTTCAATCTTTGTCAGAGTCTGTGGAATCATGGTAATTTCTGCCAGTTCAGACTTGATTTCTGCCGCATCAATGGCATCTTTTACCGCATCAAAATCTGCAGGTTCGGTAATGACATCAAATGAATCCGTCTCTTCTTTAATATCTTCCGCCCCGGCATCCAGAGCTATCTCCATCAAGGTTTCCTCATCTGAATCCTCTTTGTTGACGACAATCAATCCTTTTTTGTCAAACATCCAGGCAACACACCCGTCTGTTCCCACATTTCCTCCAGCTTTACCAAACGCATGGCGAACCTCTGCAATCGTTCTATTTCGATTATCTGTCATGCATTCCACCAGAACAGCGACACCGCCAGGGCCATACCCTTCATATAAAATTTCCTCATAATTAACCCCCTCAAGTTCACCGGTACCCTTTTTAATCGCTCTTTCATAGGTATCCTTGGGCATATTCTGGGCTCTGGCTGAAATCAATGCGCTCCTTAATCTTGGATTCGTTTCAGCGTCTCCCCCACCCATCCGGGCAGCAACAGTAATTTCCTTTATCAGTTTAGTAAAAAGCTTACCCCTTTTAGCGTCGGTAGCGCCTTTTTTATGTTTTATGGTTGACCATTTGCTGTGTCCTGACATTCTGTAACTCCTCCTTACTTCTTACCTTTTGCAATAATATATATTTCTTTACTCTGTTTTCTGCAACTATCCGGTTTAAAAATTTTACAGTCTTTGAATTTTAATTTAACATTTTTTTGAAATACATTAAAGTCATTCCCCTGAAATATTTTGCAGACGAAATGACCATTTTGAGCTAAAAAATCATCTGCAACCCTTAAAGCCATATTACAAAGGTCAAAAGACCTTAACGCATCCACATCCTTTCTGCCGGTTGTGGCAGGGGCCATGTCGCTGATGACTGCATTAAATCCTGAATTTTTATCTAGAAAAGAGTCATTATCCAAATTTAATATGTCCCCTTTAACTGTCACCACATTATCGGGCAATTTAATATCAATCTGTTTCAAATCAATACCAAACACTTTGCCCTGATTTCCCACTTGTTTAGCGGCATATAAAAGCCATGATCCCGGCGCGCATCCCAGATCAAGCACCCGATCATTTTTTTTCATGATCTTGAATTTATTTTGAATTTCTTCAAGCTTATAGATGGATCGCGCCGGATAATTCTCGGCTTTTGCCCGCCTTGTTAAATGATCTTCCCACTGATTTTTGCCTGGTTTTAGCTTTTGGAATTTTTTCTTTTTTTGGGCTGCCATTAAAACAATACCTCCATGGCACTTTTCAGGAAACTGACACTTTCAATGGTCATTCCTTTTATTTTAGATAACTGCTTGATTGAATTGCTGGGAACAAGACATTTCGTAAATCCCATTTTTGCGGCTTCCTTGATTCTTGCCTGAACATGACCCACTGCCCGTATCTCCCCTGTCAGTCCGATCTCTCCAACCAATGTGGTCTGCTTATCCACCGGTTTGTCTAAAAAGCTGGATGCCAATGCTGCCGCAATGGCAAGGTCCACCGCCGGTTCCACAATTTTTACACCCCCTGTGACATTCATAAAAATATCAAGACCGGAAAGATTCATCCCCAGTCTTTTTTCCATCACAGCAACAATCAATGAAACCCTTTGACTATCAAGCCCTAAAACAGTCCGCCGGGGGGTTCCAAGGCTGGAACTGGATACAAGGCCCTGGATTTCGACAAGAATCGGCCGCGAACCTTCCATACAGGAGGTCACAACAGAACCCGGTGCAATGGCTGACCGTTCAGATAAAAAGACCGCCGATGGATTGGGAACCTGGGTCAAACCCTTTTCGTTCATCTCAAACACACCAATCTCATTTGTGGGACCAAACCTGTTTTTAACCGCCCTTAAAATTCTGAACACATGACTTTTATCCCCTTCAAAATAAAGAACGGTATCCACCATATGTTCCATAATTCTCGGGCCTGCAATGGCGCCGACCTTGGTGACATGGCCCACAAGAAAAACAGGAATGCCGGTTATCTTTGCAAGCCGCATAAACTGCATGGCTGCTTCCCTGATCTGTGTCACAGAACCTGGGGTTGAAGAAACATCAGGATGAAACACGGTCTGGATAGAATCAATGACCAGGGCATCATATTTAGATTTCTCCACCATGGCCAGTATGGAATCCAAGTCTGTTTCAGATACCACAAACATGGAAGCGCCCTTTGAATTCAGTCGTTTTCCTCTCATGGAAAGTTGTCGGACAGATTCTTCACCCGATACATAGAGACACTTTCCCCCGGCCTCGGATAATTTTGACAACACCTGTAACATTAAAGTAGATTTTCCAATTCCGGGGTCACCGCCGATCAGAATTAATGACCCATCAACAAGTCCTCCCCCCAGCACACGATCAAATTCTGCTATTCCGGTTTTGATTCTGTCGGTTTCTTCCACTACCACAGAATCAATGGGAACGGGTTCAGGCAGAAAAGAAGATTTTTTCTTTTTTGAAACACCTGCAACAATCCGCTCTTCCACCAAAGTATCCCAGGCACCGCACTCCAGACATCTTCCCATCCACTTCGGAAATTGACCTCCGCAGGACTGGCATCTGAATGTAAACTTATCCTTTTTTTTCATTTAATCTTACCCCTGCCTGTCCCTAATTTATAAAATATAGAACCATATCATCTTGCATGATCCATATGACTCACTGGCAATCGATTCAATTCATCTTTATAAAACCGCCACCTTGGGATGAACCCGGTCATTAATGCAGTGAATCTGTTATTGTGCTTTCTTTCCAGAAGGTGAACCATTTCATGTACAACGATATATTCTAGATATTCAGGCGGCTTCTTTGCCAATTCCAGATTCAGCCAGATGCGTTTTGCCCGCAGGTTGCAGGTGCCCCATCGGGTTTTCATCTTCTTGATTCCAAACTCATTGACCTGAACCGTCATCTTTTTTTCCCACTTCTCTATCAGTGATGGCACTGTTTCCTTCAGCTTTTGTCTGTACCATTCATTTAAAATGGATTTCCGTTTCATCGCATTTGTTTGAGGCCTTATATGGAGCTCGATAGTGCTATGCTTTAAAACCACTTTGGGAGCCGCTTCCCGCTCAATAATCTTTAGCAGGTAACGCTTGCCGTTGAAGTAATGACTCTCCCTGTTTATAAATTCTTTTGGTACTTCCCTTTTCTGATTTTTCAGCCGGGTTTGCTGCTTTCTTATCCAGCCCAGTTTTGAAATGACAAATGCACGAATAGTGGCCAAATCCAGTCTGTTTGGCGCTGAAATTCTAATCCTGCCTTCCGGGGGATAAACACTCAAATGAATATTTTTGATGTTTTTTTGCACCACATCAACTATCATATCACCTAATTTCAATTGCACCATATCAGTATTCATCTGCATTCCCCATGGGCTATCTTTTTATTATTTTCCAGTAACCGCCTTTGGCAGGGCCAATGCGTTTTAAACGGCCTTCTTCACGCAGCTTCCTGATAGCCCGTTCTACAGCACTTTCTGACTTATTAATTCTTTCTGCAATTTCCGGGATAGATAAAGATGAGTTTTCATCCAAAAGCAAAAGTATGGCATCCGGCGTTTTCCCCAGCGTTTTCTGTGTAGTCCTTGGTGTGGCCTTATCCTGTGAATCGGGAATGATTCCCTTAAACAATAGCATAAGACCGGATGGTTCATAATCAAAGATTGGGGGATAAGCGCCATGCTGTTTACATTCATTATGTATCTTTTCTATCCCGCGTCCCCAGGCTTCAATTAGACCGGTTCGGAAAAAAGCATTGGCAATCAATGGATTAAACGGTTGAGATGAATGTTTTTCCAGCAATTTCTCAACTGTCCAGTTCTCGGGAAGATGTCCATTATTCCAAAAATAAATTTTGTCTTCATAAACACTGATTTGAATAGGAATCCCACTGCTGTAATCTTTATGGATAATTGCATTGAGAAGGGCTTCCCGTAATGCCGGTGGGGGGAACAGATATTGTTCCACCCGCTGAAGGCCTTCATAACGGATATAGGCTTTCATGTATTTCGTCAGCAGCAGATCAATGGTTTTATCCACCTGCTGAAACAGGTTGCCGTGAATCTCGTCCTGATAGATCAGATCGGAATCGGTTTCGAAAAATCCTATTTTCACATAAGCGCCCGTCACATACTGCTCAGGATCTTCATGGAACAAAAGCGTCGCCGCTCTTTTTAGGTATTTTCCTTCAATTAGATGCAGTTTTCTTAACAGTGAGTCCCTGTTTTCCTGCAATACCGACTCTTCCAGCCGTTTACTCCGCACCGCTTTTTCATCAAGAGATTCGGCTGACAAATGTGGCACTGGGACACCGTCCCAGTGCAGGCCGTTGACCACCCCTTTGTCGTTTTTGCCGATAACGAGCGTGCCGCCGGCCGCATTGGCAAAGCCGCAGATCCACTTGATGTATTCATCCCGCCAGGATGCTTTCCATTCTATGTTCTGGTTCTCTTTCATACCAAGCGTATCCTTTAGTTTAGATTATAGGCAAAAACTAAAATAGGATAATATATTATTTTAGTTTTTCGCGCAAACAATCATATCATTTTCTTTATGTTTGGGGTTATAGCTTCAGGGGAAATTTTGAATTCGCTATATTTACTTGTTAAAGGCTGTTTGCCTTACGGGAGCATATGGATCGTTGCTTACACGGTTTTGATGACCGCAGCGGTTAAGCCGCCCTGCTGTCTGAGCGAAGGATGAGCGAGTTCAGGGCGGTCAGCGCAGGGAATCTTAAACCGTGTGGCAATGTCCATCCAGCGGACGTAAGGGGATCAGTCTTTAGCAGATGTAAGATAATCAGTCGATAACTGACGCAGGGTATGCAGCCGATATCTGATCTAATATAACCAGCCAGTAACGGGTTGTAGGATATTTCTTATGGAAAATATACAGAGGCATAAAAAGGGACATAAAAAGGGACTTGTGTTTTTATCCCATATCATCTAATTATAGCTTTTCATTTTTAAACAAAAAGGATTGCCATGCCCTACACGGGTGAATTAATTGCCTTTGCCACTGTATTTTGCTGGACCATCAGCATCCAGTTTTTCGAAGCTGCGTCCAAAAGAGTGGGAGCAACCCCGGTCAATATTATCAGGTTGACTGTCGCGTTGATCCTTTTCAGTCTTTTTTTGTTTATCCGGCAGGGGGATATCCTGCCGGTTCACTTTCCGGCCCATGCCTGGATTTATCTTTCTCTTTCCGGGGTCATCGGTTTTTTTATAGGAGATATTTTTCTTTTCAAAGCCCTTGTTGAACTTGGTCCAAGAGTTACCATGCTGATCTTCAGCCTGTCCGCACCCACTACAGCTTTGATCGGCTGGTTGTTTCTGGATGAAATATATGTTCTTCATCAATGGGTGGGTATGTTTGTCACCCTTTTCGGTGTTGGAATTGTCATCCTTGAAAGGAATCAAAGACCGTCAAATTCTACAACACTGAAAATCAGAAACATCACGGTAACAGGGGGTTTATTTGGATTTGGCGCCATGCTGGGTCAGGCAGTGGGATATAGTTTAAGTAAAATCGGGATGCAGACAGAATCGGGATATCTGGATGCATTTTCAGCAACCCAGATCAGGGTGATTGCGGCATTTCTTTGCTTTCTTGTTTTTTTTACAGTCACTGGAAAATGGGGAATGGTTAAATCCGCTGTGAGGGATACAACCGCTGTGATTTTTACGGCTGTCGGGTCTGCTGTCGGCCCGTTTTTAGGGGTGTCTCTTTCCCTTATGGTATTGCATTATCTGACAACCGGCGTGGCATCTACATTTCTTTCTCTTGTGCCTGTTTTTATTATTCCGTTTTCAATTTTTCTTCACAAAGAATATGTTTCCATCAGGGCAATTGTCGGGGCTGTCATTGCCGTGTTCGGCATTTATCTTTTGATGGCGTAATTAAAGCCGATAAACACCGGTAGGATGCCAGGATTGTAATCCAATGCCTTATCTTGTATGATGCGTTAAGTGAAAATTGGAGTTACTTTTTTTAGGATAGTATTGTCAACCATGTTTCTTCCCACAACACAACAAGAAGTAAAAAAACTGAAGTGGCAGCAATTGGATGTGATTCTTGTCACAGGGGATGCTTATATTGATTCCCCGTTTATAGGGGTTGCCATCATCGGGAAAGTTCTGGTGGATAAAGGCTTTCGCGTGGGGATCATTGCCCAGCCGGACATGGACAGCAACGCAGATATTTCACGACTGGGAGAACCCGCTCTTTTCTGGGGGATTACAGGGGGGTGTGTGGATTCCATGGTGGCAAACTATACGGCTACTAAAAAACGAAGGCAAAAAGATGATTATACGCCCGGCGGCATCAATAACCGGCGCCCGGACAGGGCTGTGATTGCCTATGCCAACCTTGTCAGAAAATATTTTAAAAATACCCGACCCATTGTTCTGGGTGGTATTGAAGCAAGCTTAAGACGAATTGCCCATTATGATTTCTGGTCAAACAAAATTCGACGATCTATTCTCTTTGATGCAAAAGCGGATTACCTTTTATTTGGCATGGCCCATCATACAGTCGTCAAATTTGCAAGTGCGCTCAAGGAAAAGAAAAATCCAGACAATTTGAAGGGTATTGCTTTTATTTCAAAAGAAAAGAATGGCATGGAACTGCCTTCCTTTGAAGCGGTTCAAAAGAATAAAGAGGACTATATTAAAAGTTTTCACATATTTTATAAAAACAATGATCCCATCACTGCGCAACGGCTTTGTCAACGGCACAATGACCGCTATCTGGTATTAAACCCATCACAACCTTATAGCACCACTGACGAACTGGATCATATCCATTCTCTTGGATTTGAAAGAGATCTTCACCCGTTTCATAAAACGTCAGGGAGTGTCAAGGCACTTTCAACCATACGATTTTCCATTCCCATCCATTACGGCTGCTATGGTGAATGTAATTTTTGCGCCATTTCAATTCACCAGGGTCAAACTGTTCGATTTCGAAGTGAGGATTCCATTGTAACTGAAGCAAAAGCTATTTCACATCTTGAAGATTTTAAAGGGTATATTACAGACCTTGGCGGCCCCACTGCAAATATGTACGGTTTTGAATGCAAAAAGAAACTAAAAAAAGGGGCTTGTCAGGATAAGCGCTGCCTCTTTCCTGAACCCTGCAAAAGCCTTTCCCCGGATCATTCAAAACAAATACAATTGATACAGAAAATCGAACGCCTGCCTGGTATTAAAAAAGTATTTATCAGCTCGGGTATTCGGTATGATCTTATTTTAAATGATAAAAAGAAAGGCATGGCATATCTTGAAAAAATAGCAAAAGACAATGTGTCCGGGCAAATGAAAGTCGCACCGGAACATGCGGTACCCCATGTTTTAAACTTAATGGGTAAGCAGCATATCGATCTGCTCTTAGAATTTAAAAACAAATTTGATGCCTTGAGTAAAAAAGCGGGAAAAAAACAATTTTTAACCTATTATTTAATCGCTGCCCATCCCGGTTGCAGCATGAAAGATATGGATGCGTTAAAAAAATTTACCACCCAAAATCTTAAAATGACACCTGAACAGGTTCAGATTTTTACGCCATCCCCTTCCACCTATTCGACCTTGATGTATTATACCGGTTTAGACCCTTTTTCCATGACCCCTTTATTTGTTGAAAAAAATCCAGTCAAGAAAGAAAAACAAAAAACAATTGTTACGAAAAAACCGCTACGACAGGGTTATACGATAAGAAAATCTTATGACCGATGATACCTTTAAAACCTAGTTGTGAAATTTATTTTAAGGTGACTTCCAGTTTCACCGGATGGTGATCCGAATGTTCAAAATTAAGATAAATACCCTGGACCTGTTTAACTTCAATATTCGGTGACACCAGGAAAAAATCGATCACCGTTGTCAGCGTTGTCTGTTGATCATATGGGGCGACAAGGCGTCTGTTGGTCGGAATTTTTTGATCATATACCCATTGCCATTCCGGTAAATACTTTTTTCCGATATCCATGCGATTTTCATTATCCATGGGGTTTTGTTTAAATTCAGAATTAAAATTTGGCGGGCACTGGTTCCAGTCTCCACCGACAATCACATAATTGCCTTTTTTATATTCTTTGAGTAAAAAATTCTTAAGATATGCCATCTGATTGCTTCTGAGCGTTCCGTCATCATAGGCTGAGTTGTGGGTGTTAATTACCAGAAGATATTTTCCAGTTTCAAGCAAATATTTTGATACCAGAAAACACCGGTCCAGCATAAACAGCCCCTGGGGCCATGCATAATTCCCTGGAAAAGAATGCCGGACAACTGAAACAGGTTCAAACCGGGCCAGTGTCTGCAATCCTGACAAAACAGATCCAAGGGGATTGGAAGGGGGAACAGGTACAAAAAAGACGTCGTAATTTTTACCAAAGCTTGAATGAAATTGGGAAAATATTTTTGCTATTTTTGAAACCTCATCAACAGAATAACTTCTCTTTGATTTTTGATCCACCTCCTGAAATAAAAAGAAATCAATATCGTTTTGCCGGGCAATAAATGTTTCAATGGCCGATATATTTTTTTCCACAATTTGTCTGGCCGGTCTCACCTGTTTTCCACCATCATAGAAAAAATCCATGTCCCGGCCCAAGCCCCCGTAACCGATATTCCAGATCAATAACCTGAAATTTTTCTGTCCGGAAATCGCTTTGGCCTCTTTTTTTTCAAATACCACGACAGTTGGATCAGGCTGGTAATCTGAAACGGTTGCATATCCTATCAGGCAGACAAATCCCAATACCAAAATACAAATAAGGCCGAAAATGATCTTGAATAGATTCTTCATACTGGCAGAATAAAGGTTTCAATCGTGAGAGTCAATATTCAAAGGATTTAAAAATATGATTGACAAAGATTATCGAATGGTTTAACCATTAGAATAGTAAAATTATATTCAGGAGAGAGTATGACAGAGAATAGAATTAATGCTCACCCGATTTTAGATATTCCCCGAAAAGAAACCATCTCTTTTTATTGGAACAAATCAAAACTTGTGGGCAAAAAAAATGAAATGATCTCATCCGCACTTTTTGCGAACAATATAAAAATATTCGGCCATCACCATAAAGATGGGTCAGCACAAGGGATATTTTGTGCCAATGGTCAATGCGCAAAATGCACGGTCATTGCCAACGGCATACCGGTAAAAGCCTGTATGACCGCCGTCAAAGAAAATATGATTGTTGAAAGTGTTGAAGGACTGCCCAAACTGCCGGATGTGGATAAAAAGCCAAAAATCAGCAATATTGAGCATATCAATACAGATGTCCTTATTATTGGTGGCGGGCCTGCTGGATTGTCCGCAGCCATTCAACTGGATGACCATCAGATTAATACCATTCTGGTGGACGATAAGGATAAGCTGGGGGGGAAACTTGTTCTACAGACCCATAAATTTTTCGGGTCGGTGGAAGATTCCCATGCCGGCATGCGCGGCATGGATATCGGTGGCATGCTGGCTCAAAAAATTGAAGAAAGTACTTCTATCAACGTATGGAAAAACAGCACGGCTCTCTATGTATTTGATGACAAAAAAGTCGGCATCCTCAAAGATGGGGTCTATAAAATTGTTACCCCGAAAGTCATTTTAAATGCCGCCGGTGCCCGGGAGAAATTCTTAAGATTCAACGGCAATTCATTGCCCGGAGTATATGGCGCCGGCGCCTTTCAGACCCTTGTAAACAGGGACCTTATCAAACCCACAGAAAAACTTTTTATTATTGGCGGTGGCAATGTGGGTATTATTGCCGGATACCATGCTCTGCAGGCCGGCATTAATGTTGTGGGACTTTGTGAAGCCCTGCCCGAATGTGGGGGATACAAGGTGCATGAAGACAAGCTCAAAAGACTTGGCGTTCCCATATACACTTCCCATTCCATTGTATCGGCCAATGGGGAGGAATCGGTTTCTTCGGTCACCATTGCCGGAATCGATAAAAACTTTCAGGTTATTGAGGGAACCGACAAAACCTTTGAGTGCGACACCATTCTTATTGCCGTGGGTCTTGAATCTGTTTCAGAATTCACTGAGGAAGCACGATCCGCCGGCATCAAGGTTTTTTCCGCAGGGGATGCTTCTGAAATTGCTGAAGCATCATCCGCCATGTTCAATGGTAAAATCGCAGGATTAAAAGTTGTTCGGCACTTCAAACCAGACACAAAAGAGATCCCTGAATCCTGGTATGAAAAAGCAGATATCCTCAAATCTCATCCAGGCCCTGTCCAGAAGCTTGAAGTCCCGGTCAACGAAAAAGGAATCTTCCCAGTCATCCACTGCAAGCAGGAAATTCCCTGCAACCCCTGCAGTACGATCTGCCCTGAAGGCTCTATCCAAATGCAGGGAGATCCCATTAAAGGCCTGCCCAAATTTAACGGAGACTGCAAAGGATGCATGAAATGCCTTACCATCTGCCCCGGGCTTGCCATTACCCTGGTGGATTACAGAAAAGACAAGGACAACCCGATGGTCTTTCTGCCCTATGAAATATCCAATTTTGAAGTCAAAAAAGGAGATGATATCGCCCTGGTTGATGTAGATGGAAATCCTCTGGGCACTTACACGGCTCTTGGAGCAAAGGCAACAAAAGAAAGCAACCGGACCCGAATTGTAAGGGTTAGAGTGCCAAAGGAGATTGCCAAAAAAGTAGTGGCATTTACCATCCAGGGAAAAGAAGTTACTCGGGAACTGACGGAAAGAATTCCCCATGATCATATTCAGGATGATGAAGTGGTCTGCCTCTGCGAAAGAGTGACAGCAGGTGAAATCAGGGATCTTGTTAGAAAAGGCATTACCGATATGAACCAGATCAAAGCTATCTCAAGGGCCGGCATGGGACCCTGCGGGTATAAAACCTGTGAGAACCTGATGAAGCAGATTTTCTGGGCAGAAAAAACAGCCCGGAAAGATATCGTCAATAATATTCGACGACCCCTGTATATCGAAGTTCCCCTGGGCAAATTTGCCAATGGAGGTCAATAATGAAAAAATATGATGTTATCATTATCGGTGCGGGTTCTGTTGGTGTGCCGGCTGCCTTGTCCCTGGCCAAAAATAAAGTAAAGGTACTTGTCATTGATGCGCTTGCATCGCCGGGTCAGGGGCAGAACAAAAAGGCCATTGGCGGCATTAGGGCCACCCATTCTGATAAAGGAAAAATCTTCACCAGTCAGAGAAGCATTGAAATCTTTTCCACCTGGAAAGAGGTTCATGGCGATGATATCGGCTGGATTCAAAACGGGTACAGTTTTCCTGCTTATACAGATGAAGATGCTAAAAAACTAAAGGATTTAATGAAAATTCAAAAGTCCTTTAATCTGGATATTGACTGGTTGACCCCGGAAGAATATCTGAAAATTGTCCCCGGCATTAACAAAAAAAACTTGGGAGGCGCAACCTATTCGCCGAAAGATGGCAGTGCATCCCCCCTTTTAACCATTAATGCCTTTTATTTTAAAAGCCTTGAATATGGTGCCGAGTATAAATTTAAAGAAAAAGTGGAAGCCATCACCATTTCAAGTGACTCCGACATAAAAATTAAAACCGACAAGGATGAATACACCGCTGCAAAAGTCATCAATGCCGCAGGCAATGCTGCCCGTGAGATGGGACAAATGATCGGTCTTGATTTTCCGGTGGAACCGGACAGCCATGAAGGTGCCATTACAGAGCCGGTTCAACGGTTTTTCGGACCCATGATTGTTGATTTAAGGCCTTCCCAGGATCCGGCGACAGAAGATTCAGCCAATTTCTATTTTTACCAGAACAATGAAGGCCAGGTGATTTTCTGCCTGACACCCAAGCATCTGATGAAAGGGACAGACAGTGAAGCCACATCTGTATTTCTCCCCCAGGTGGCCAAACGAATGGTGGCTCTCTTTCCAAAACTTGCCAATCTTAAAGTCAGAAGAACCTGGAGAGGACAATACCCCATGACGCCTGACGGGTTCCCTATTGTTGGAGAAACAAAAGAATTTCCTAATTTTATTAATGCCATCGGCATGTGCGGCCAGGGCTATATGTTAGGGCCGGGGCTTGGTGAATTATTAACCAGAATTGTGACTTGCGAATTAACACAGGATGATATAGATGTTTTAAAACATTTCAATTTATATAGAGATTTTTCCGGAATAGAACAATTTAAATAGGAGACCTGCGGGATGATTTAATGTTTAAAAAAGCAAAGCAGAGCAGAGTATTCCAGGATGTGGTTGAACAGATACAGGATGCCATTATAAACGGCAAGCTTTCGCCCGGCACAAAACTTCCGCCGGAACGGGAATTAAAAGACAGATTCAACACTAGCCGCGGAACTTTAAGGGAAGCCTTAAGAGTGCTTGAGCAAAAAGGACTCATTGAAATTAAACTGGGGGTCTCAGGCGGAGCCATTGTCAAACGCATTGATGCCGAACCTGTTGTTGAGTCCCTAGCCCTTTTAATCCGTTCGGGAGGTGTCTCCCTTGAACACCTTGCAGAATTTCGAATCAAAATCGAAGGCAGCTTGGTTGAGCTTGCTGCCACTCGTGCCACAAAAAAAGATATCAAGGCGCTGGAAGCGCTGTTTAATCAGGCAAAAGCCTGTTATAAAAAAAATGACTGGGGAAATTTTCTCAAGATTGATGAAAAAATGCATACCTATATCGGTACCATGACACGGAATCCTGTGTTCCAGTTTGTGCAAAAAAGCATCCATGACAATATTCACCCGTATTATGAAGAATATCTCCCCATGAACAAAAAAAGAACCCTTGAAAATCTTACAGACTTTGAAAAGATCATTGATGCCATGAAAGTCAATGATGCAAAAGCAGCTTCTGCCATTATCATGGATCACGTCAAACGGTTCAGCGACAAAATGCAGGAAAAGATAAACAGATCTAATTAAATAATTAAAATGAAATGAGAAAGCACGTGAAAACACCACCCCAAAAAACGCCGATTGATTCTATTGTCGTCAGGCAGGAAATAGAAAAAATGGGGCTTAAATCCGTTGGCCTCGCTTCTATCAGGGAGCTGAACCGAATCGTAAATAATATTGAAGCAGCCACCCATGAGAGTTATATCCGAATGGAGATGGGGGTGCCAGGCTTTGATCCTCCGAAAATAGCCGTGGATGCTGAAATCGAAGCCTTGAAAAGAGGTGTCGGCTCCAAATATCCGCCCTTTGACGGTATTCCTGAATTGAAATTTGAAATTTCCCGATTTGTTAAAAACTTTATTGATGTGGACATCAAACTTGAATCCTGTTTCCCCACAGTGGGCTCCATGCAGGGATGCTATATGGCCATGATGTGCACCACCCGAAGAATAAAAGGCAAAGACAAGATTCTCTTTATAGATCCGGGCTTTCCTGTCAATAAACGCCAAGCCAGCGTCATTGGTGTGCCCTATGATAACTTTGACGTGTATGAATTCAGGGGTAATAAGCTCAAGGCAAAACTTGAATCCTACCTTGAAAAAGGGGATATTGCCTCCCTTATGTACTCTAATCCCAACAATCCTGCCTGGATCTGCTTCACTGATCAAGAACTTCAGATCATTGGTGAGCTGGCCACAAAATATGACTGTATTGTCATGGAAGATCTGGCTTATTTTGGTATGGATTTCAGAAAAGATTATTCTGTTCCCGGGGAAAAACCCTTTATCCCCTCTGTTGCCAAATATACGGACAATTATATCCTGCTCATTTCAAGCTCCAAAGCTTTTTCCCTTGCCGGTCAGAGAATCGGCATGACCGCCATCCCTGACAAGCTTTTTAATTCCAAAGGCAATAACCTTGAGCCTTATTTCGGGTCTGATAAATTTGGCTATGCCTATATTTTCGGCGCCATGTATGCCTTAAGTTCCGGGGTTTCCCACACCAACCAATGGGGGCTTGCCGGGCTTTTAAAGGCGGTCAATAACGGCGACTATAATTTTGTGGAAAATGTAAAAGAGTATGGAGACCGGGCCCGTGTCATGAAAAAACTTTTCACGGACAATGGGTTTCAGATTGTCTATGATATGGACGAAAATGAAAAAATAGCCGATGGATTCTATTTCACTATTTCATATCCCGGATTTAGTGGGATCGAACTGGTAGAAGAACTGCTTTACTATGGCATCAGCGCCATTTCACTGACTACCACAGGAAGTGACCGGCATGAAGGCTTGCGGGCTTGTGTTTCTCTGACAGGGAAGGAGAGATTCAAGGATCTTGAAGACCGGTTAAAATCCTTTGAAAAGGATCATCCCCCCGGCAATTAGATTTTTTAAATTTAGCTTGACTTTATATTGATTTGATACCTTTATGAGAGTAGTTTCAGAATATAAATTTTGAATTAATAATCAAGGCGACTCATGATGAATATTTTTGAAAATTCTCAAACCGCTGAAATCTTAATTGTTGATGACGAACCCATGATAAGAGATCTGCTTGAAAATATCATGGAAAAAACGAATTATGCTTGTTATTTTGCAAAGAATGGTGAAACAGCATTGGAAATGCTCTCCAGACAGACATTTGATGTGGTGCTTACTGACATTGATATGCCGGTAATGGGTGGTATTGAGCTGGCTAAAATTATTAAATCAAAATTTACTGCCGATGTTATTGTAATGACAGGCCAAACCCGAAGCTATCAATATGATGAAATTATCAATATCGGTGCCAGTGATTTTGTTGAAAAGCCTTTTTCACCCAGAGAAATAATACTCAGAGTAAATCGTGTGTTGCGGGAAAGACATCTTAAACAAGAAACAAGAAAAACCCATGATGAGCTCAAAGAATCTTATCTTGATTCCATCCATCGTCTGGTCATGGCGGCAGAATATAAAGATGAAGATACTGGGGATCATATTGTCAGGATCGGGCAATATTGCTCGCTCATCGCTAAAAAACTGAATCTTTCCCGGGAGTTTAAAGAAACCATCTATTATGCAGCGCCCATGCATGATATCGGAAAAATCGGCATCCCGGATAAAATTCTATTAAAACCGGGAAAACTCACCTCTGACGAGTTTGAAACCATGAAAACCCACACACAGATCGGAGCAAGACTTTTATCCCAATCCAAATCAAAAATCCTTCAGATGGCCCATGAAATTGCCCTGACCCATCATGAGAAATTTAACGGAAGCGGATATCCCAATCAATTAAAAGGAGCGGATATTCCTATATCCGGACGAATTGTCGCTATAGCCGACACCTTTGATGCTCTCACCTCAAAGCGACCTTATAAAGACCCTTATCCTCCCGAAATTATCTATGATATCCTGAAAAAAGAAAGGGGTAAGCACTTTGACCCTGAGGTCCTTGATATTTTTATCACCAATTTTGATCAATTCCTGAAAATTAGAGGCAAGATCGGTACTTTTGAAGGTAGAACAGATCAACATTTCATGCTCAGTGAACGGGATAAAGAAGACGGTGAAATAGTTTGACAGGAAGAAATTGGAAACACTTTATCATTCTTATTCAATGATCTAAAAGCAGCGGCCCTGGCCTGTATTTCTCAGGGCCGTAAAGAATTTTTCCCCCAACCCTTGTGGCAAGCTCGTTTAACAGGCCTCCGAAAAGAAGGTTATGAAATGGCAGCAAAGAATACCAGTAGAGGATTCCATACAATCCTGTGGGACGGAATCTCGTACCAAGCCTGAGTTCTGTCCCTTTTTCGTTCGGGATCAGTTCAAATGTCAAAAGCGCTTCACCCGGCAATTTCATTTCTGCCAGAAGAATCAGTTTAACGGGAGGTTTAATATCTAAAACCCGCCAGAAATCAAGGACATCACCGACATAAAGCTGTTCAGGATGACGCCGTCCTCTTCTTAAGCCGACACCGCCCGCAATCTGATCCATCAACCCCCTGATCTGCCACAGGATATCACCGTAATACCATCCATTAGCCCCACCAATTCGGGTTATCCAAAACCAGAATTCATCGGGTTCGCAGGCCAGGGTGATTTTATACCCGCCCTGGAGCAGTGTCCCCCCGGAATAGGCAGCATCTCCTGCATACAGCCACTCAGGCGAATGTAAATCGCCGGCATCTGTCCATCGGGTTTCCACAATTTTAAGAGAGTCCTTTTGAATGGCCCGCTCTATTGAATTGCAACAGCGTACCAGATCCTGGGGGATAATTTTTCTGATGTTATCCTCTTTTGTAATGATTTTAACACCCAGTCCGTCAAGAAGCGGCTGAGAAATACCGGGTGATATGGGAAGCAAGAGTTTTGCGATGGTATGAGCAATTGTTTTACCCAGTTTAAAAGGAAATGTGGGGGAATGAATAAACAAAGGCTTTCGCAGACCCGCCTGTTCCGTGTAAATTTCAAACAGCTGCCTGTAAGTTAAAATTTCCGGCCCGCCAATGTCATATGTCTGGCCGATGGTCTCTTTTTTTTCAAGGCAGTTCTCCAGATAAATTAGAACATTTCGAATACAAATAGGTTGAATTTTTGTATCTATTATGCTCCTCGGTATAATAAAAAAAGGCATTCTTTCTGAAATGTATCTGAGCATTTCAAAAGAGGCACTACCTGATCCAATAATATGGGCTGAACGAAAAGCAGTAACAGGTGCCCGGCCCGATTGAAGAATTTTTTCAACTTCCCGCCTGCTTTTAAGGTGTAAACTTGCATTGGGTTCATTCCCGCCTAAACCGCCAAGGTAGATGATTCGCTTAAGGTTATGTTTATCAGATAATGAAATAAAATTTTGGGCAGCTCTGCGATCTGCATCGACAAAATTGTGATGTTCTTCAGACATTGAATGAACAAGATAATATGCCACTTCGCAATCTTTTAAGGCGTCTTCAAGACTCTCAGGATCATGAACGTCCGCTTCAACAAATTCAAGGTTAGGAGAATCTTTCCACGACCTTCCCTGAATTTTATCCATGCACCGAGCCATTGCCCTGACCCTGTAACCACCTTTCAGCAATCCTAAAACAAGTCTGCCGCCGATATAACCTGTAGCACCTGTTATTAAAATCAATGGTTTCTTCATAAAGACCCCCTACCCGTCAGCATACCAACAGGCATGGTAATGCTGTATACACCGTATTCCCGTTCACTCTTAAGATTTGGACAGGCCTTTTTAAACACCTTCATTATCTTATAATTGGAAAACAAGACTGTCGCTGTAAAAACCTCAATACCCCTTTCTTTTCCAAGTTTCAATAATAAATTTACCATATAGGTGGCAATGCCAAGATTGTTATACTTTTCATCAACAATTAAGGCAATTTCAGCCATAACAGAGTCTGATTCCTCTCTTAAATATCTTGCCTCTGCGATTAAAATGTCTTCTCCCTGCTTCCCGATCAGTCCTACGATTGACATGGTATGGTTCCAGTCAATATTGACATATTCCTGCATTTTTGAATGGGGCATAGTGGTAATGCAGTAAAAATACCGGTAATAGATAGCTTCATTGGAAAACCGGTAGAACAATTTTCTCATCTGTCCCTCATCCGAAGGTTTTATGGGTCTGAACCTCACCTTGACCCCATTTTTAAAGATCTGCTGCTCGTGAATCTCATGGGGATAAAGACGGCTGCTTTCCTTTAAGAATATCTGGTCCGGATACAGCATATTTTTCTTTTTTGCCTTATTAAATAATTCCAGGCGGTCATCCGGATGGGCAATCTCAATCATGGCCTGGGCCCGTTCCCGTATGGAAAGACCGTTGAGCATGGCTGCCCCGTATTCTGTCACCACCATGTCAATGGATTCTTCAAACCCCAGTTGATTGTGGTACCGTTTGATTGAAAATTTAATATTGGAGTGATGGTTCAGATTCCTGCTGGGAAGACCGAATATGATACGGCCTCCCTTGGAAATCTGCGCCCCTAAAAAAGAGTCTATCAGTTCCATGGGACCGCTGATGACATTTCCTTTACCATGGTGTAAAACAACGCGGCCGGACAAATCAACTTTGCGCGCAGGAATTACCGCAACAAACCCTGGGTTTTTACCGATATTGACCGGGTCAAAAACCGTCTGGATTCCCTGGAATTCCACCCGGTGGTTCCGGTCAAGCCAGGCCATTAGGGCAGGCGTTCCAAATGCATAGGATGCAATAGATTTTCCCTGAAAGATATTTTTATAAAGGTTGGTCACTGCCCCGCTTTTCATAAGATCCATCAAGGCATCGGTAAACACAGGAGAGTGGATCCCAAGGTGATGTTTATTCACCAGTTTTTTACCCAGGGCTTCAAACAACGGACCAATGGAAAACGCAATACAGCTTTTGTCCTGGATCAAAGAAGCAATGCGGCCGGCCAGACGGTCAAAAGCAGTACCGGTTTCCCAACGCTCAAAATAAACCGGATCGTTCTGGGAATAAATCAGCATGTCAAATTCCGACATATTGACAAACGTATCGCCAAAGGTCCTGGGAATTTTTGGGTTGATCTCACCCACGACAAGGGCAGCCTGTTCCATAGCAGCCCGTGCCACATCAATAGAAATCCCCAGGCTGGCATTTCCTGAATCATCAGGCGAAGATACCTGTATAAACGCAACATCAACCTGGATAAGTCCCGACTCAAACAGTCGATGCAATTTTTTGAATCGAATGGGAATCAGGTCTACCAAGCCTCTGGTAATCGCCTTATTTACCATATTGCCTGAACTGAATGTCTTCAGCCGGTATTTATGGGAATCAAGTGTTTTAAGGGATATCGTATCACTAAAATTTACAAGCTGAATCAACTCAAGATCAACCAGCTTCTTATTATCGGAGCGCATCAGCCGCTTTACCAGGGTGCGGGGTTCAGAAATACCCGTGCCCAAAAAAATACTCATTCCCGGTCGGATCTTTTTCATGACGATACCAGGATCAATAATTTTTTGTTTCCAATTCATATTGATACCTTGATTAAAGTCCCGGAAAAATACAAGGGAACATCTTTAAAGTATTATAATACCTTGGGGCTAATTTTGCAAAAAAAATGTGACCATACAAAAGAAACAATCACAGAAACTTGTTTATTTTTTATCCTTTTTATGTTGTTTTGCTTTCAGTACCTGGCGCTGGGAAGCATTGAGCACTGTTTTTCTAAGGCGTATAGACAAAGGGGTCACTTCTACCATTTCATCATCCCGGATAAAATGGAGCGCCTTTTCAAGGGTTATGAGTCTGATGGGGGAACAGACAACATTTTCGTCTTTCCCGGATGCCCGCATGTTGGAAAGTTTCTTTTCTTTACAGGCATTCACATCAATATCCTGATGCCGGTTATGTTCTCCAACAATCAAACCCTCATACACCGGGGTTCCAGGTTCAATAAGCATCTGCCCTCTGGGCTCAAGGTTAAACAATGCATAGGGAACCGCTTTGCCCTGTCTGTCTGAAACAATGGATCCGGTAAACCGGACAGGAAAATCGCCTCTGTGGTCTTCATATCCGGAAAGGTATGAGTTCATAATCCCGGTTCCCCGGGTATCTGTCATAAACTCATCTCTGTATCCAATTAAAGATCTTGAGGGAATTGAAAATTCGATTCTTACTCTGCCTTTGCCGTTATTTACAAGATTAAGCATCTTACCTTTTCGAATAGATAATTTTTCCGTTACAACCCCTAGAAAAGCTTCACCACAATCCACAAACAAATGTTCGATGGGTTCCAGTGTCTTGCCGTCTTTATATTTATAAATAACCTTGGGTCGCCCGACGCAGAGTTCAAACCCTTCTCTCCGCATGGTTTCGATCAGGATGGCAAGCTGAAGTTCCCCTCTTCCTTTAACGATGAAGCTTTCATCCGTGGTACTTTCTTCCACTTCAATGGCCACATTCATTAAGGTTTCCTTCAGAAGGCGCTCTCTGATTTTTCTGGACTGAACATATTTTCCTTCCCGGCCGGCAAAAGGAGAGGTGGAAATGGAGAACTGCATGGAAACGGTGGGTTCATCCACTGTAATTCTTTTTAACGGTACGGGTTCGAGCTTTGTACAGATAGTGTCTCCGATTTTGACATCCTCAATACCGGACAATACAATAATATCCCCCACCTGAGCCTGTTCTACAGGTAAAAGTGTCATTCCTTCATAGGATTGAAGTTTGGATACCTTTAAGGGTGAAAGTTTATTGTTTCCATTGATGCACACAAGCTTTTCATTAGACTTGGCACTGCCGTTAAAAATTTTACCTATGGCAAGCCGTCCAAGATAATCAGAATACCCTAAATCTGAAACCAGCATCTGAAAAGGGGCTTCAGGATCATATGCAGGGGCCGGCATTTCTTCCAGGATAAGATCAAATAAAACAGTTAAATTGTCAACATCATCATCCAGTTCTTTTTTAACAATACCATCACGGCCAATGGCATACAGGTAGGTAAAATTAAGCTGTTCTTCCGTGGCATCAAGATCAATAAAAAGATCATATATCATATCCAGAACTTCATCGGGACGGGCATCTTTTCGGTCAATTTTATTAATAATGACCAGGACGGGAAGGTTGGATTCAAAGGTTTTTTTAAGAACAAACCGGGTCTGTGGCAAAGGACCTTCCGATGCATCAACAAGGAGAATCGCACCATCTGCCATGGAAAGTGCTCTTTCGACTTCACCCCCAAAATCCGCATGACCGGGAGTGTCAATAATATTAATTTTAACCCCTTTCCAATTCACAGAGCAGTTTTTCGCCGCAATGGTGATGCCACGTTCTTTTTCAAGATCCATGCTGTCCATGAGGCGTTCATCCACTTTTTGACCTTCTCTGAAAACCCCGCTCTGCTGGAACATTGCATCGACAAGGGTGGTTTTGCCATGGTCAACGTGGGCAATGATGGCAACATTTCTTACTTGATTATTAACTGCTGTGTTTTTCTTCATGATTCTCCTGTTTAAGTTCCTATCTTTTTTCCAGGCAGGAAAAATAATCATGAAACTTTAAAGGTCAAATATTACTTTGAAACTCTTGTCGTACCGTCAGCAGCCGTAATAATTCTGACCCTGTCACCGGCAGCAATCATCATATCGGCTTCCTGTACAATAACGATGGTCTGGCCATTATCTTTTTTTACAATAATTTCAAGACCCGGTTTACGGGTGATCCCCTCTTCTGCCATTGTTCCTGCCGCAGCACCGGCAAGGGCACCGATCACAGTGGCAACCGCTTTGCCTGATCCGCCGCCAACCGTACTGCCCAAAACACCACCAGTAACAGCGCCTGCAGCGGTTCCAATAGGGGTTTTGGTGCCTTCAATGATAATTTCCTTTACAGATTCAACTGTCCCGTTTTCAACGGTTTGAACCTGCCTTGCCTCATCCCGTGAATACACCTGGCCGGATCTGCTGGATGCGCAGCCTGCCATAATCATGGCAATGGCGGCTATGAAAAGAATCATAGTTGCTGTAGATTTTAACGGTTTCATAAGAACCTCCTTCTCAAATAATAAAGTAACCTTGTAAATATAAAGTTTTGCATTATTCTTCCAAAAGATATACTTAAGATAAATACCACAACCCAAGGAGTAACACAATGACAACGATCATTGTAACAGCAGTCTTTCTCATTGCAATTATCGGCTTTGCCATTATGATGAAAAATGTAAAAGCTATGAAAACTGCGATAGAAGACAGCCCATCACCTTCATCTGCCCCCCGGTCTGAAACATCCCCTGGCCCATCCCATGATCAGGAGTACAAGGCCATTCTGGATTCTTTGTTAAATTTAAATATTCTCATGAGAAAGGACGAAAAGCTTCCAGTTGAAATGACCGGAGAAATAGAAGCCATTATTGATGACCTTATGGCCATCACACCGGAAATGATGGAAAGATATCCCGGTGAAACCCTGACCTATGAAATCAAAAAAATCGGCAGGAAACATCTTTACAAGACGGTCAAGGAATACCTTGACCTGTCACAAGACAGCCGAAAGAACCAGTTTGACATGTTTGAAAAAACCATAAAAAGTCTGCATGATGTCTCCGACCGGTCCAGGGATATTGTTGAAAAAAATGAAACCGCAGAATTTAAAACAATGGCAAATTTCCTTGCAGGTAAATTTTCATAAGTATTTACAGATTTAACCCTTTTGTTATGGTATTTCTTATTTAGGAGGATAAAAATGAACGATATGGTGCAAGATCTTCAAAGCGTCGCTCAACAGGCAAAAGCCCCGGTACTTGCCGAAGTAACCCAGGTGTCAGGGCAAGGGGCACTCACCCCGGTCCAGTCCCCTGCCCATCTTGAACCGGTTCAACCCAAACACCTGGCTGTTGAAGATATACAGGCCATTGAAGCCCAGGCCACTGAATTCATTGAAAAAATAAAAGCGGATCCATCTGACTGGCAGCTGGGTAATTTCGTTTTCGGCCTGGGCCAGGGAATTATGGATGAAACCCAGGCCCAGGTGACCCTTTATGACCGTAAAATGGGCAATGTACTCAAAAACGTGGCTGCAGATGATTCTTCCCCTGTGGGCAAAAATATTCTGGCCATTAAAATGGAACTGGACAAGGTGAACCCCACCATGGTGGCAAGAGCTGAGATGCCCTTTTCTAAAAAAATGTTGGGTCTGTTTACAAAGACCGTGAACCGGCTGCCCAAGGGTGATGAAATACTTAAAATTATCGCAGAGCGAAGGGAAACCGTTAATTCCACTATTGACGGCATTCGTGATCATTTAAGGAATGAAGCCGATCAGGTGGCCTTTGATGCATCAGAATTGTCCACCATTTGTGACACCTTAAAAGAAATTCAGCCAAGACTTCAGGAACAAATCTACCTCGGACAGATTATCTGGCAGAAACTGATGGAATATCTGGAGACGGCCGAAGATCCGAAAATCAAAGAGGCTCTGACTACACTGACCAGTGACCTTGCCATGGCTGTGGTGGACCTTCAGACCATTGACAATTCAAACCTCCAGACACGGTTTGGCGGGGAAATGATGGTAAGAAACTCCCATCTGGTCAGACGACTGGTCCAGAGGACAGACATGATTCTTTCCACGGCGGTTAAAAATGCCCTGGCTGTCAGAGTTGCCGCCGAACAACAGATGGAGACCCTGAAACACCTGGATATGGTGCAGAAATCAGCTGCTGAAACCATGAAAGATACGGCCAAAGTCATTGGTAATGCTGCCATCAAAGGGGCTAAAATGAGTCAGAGCATGACGGTCAACATTGAAGCCCTTGAAGAAGCGTGTCAAACCTATGAGCAGGCATTTGAAACCTATGCCCTGATTTCCCGGGAAACCATTAATATCGCCTCCCAGAGTTCAAATGCCCTTGGGAAAATGAATGACCGGTTCCGGGCAAGAACCGATGCACTAACCGCAAGACGTGAGGGTGCATAAGTCTGAACGCTTTAAATTTTGGAGGAATTGTATGCTTGATATTGCCACACAAAAATCTTTCCAGGAAAGATTTGGTGCCATAAGAACCCTTAAAAAAGGGCATCTTGTTTCCGGGCAGGAAAAAGTGTTGCTGAGTTTGAAAGAAGCCGGGAAGCATTCATTTTTTGAATACCTTGGCAACACCTATTTTGTAAAAGACCAGAACAAATATGAAGAAACCTCAGATGATTTTAAACATAAAAAAGGATATTTTATTTCTGAACTGACCTGTCTTTGTCTTGAATCCGGACAAATTTTAAATTTTGAATGGGAATTCGATGATGAACTTGAAGTTTCCATGACGCTTGAGCGCCTCTCATTCAGGAATTTAAAGGATGACGCCGGAGAATCCATTGACGAAGATGACCTTGACCAGATTGCCGATGACAAGGATATGATTGTGATCAATGGTGAAAAATTCTGGTATGAAGATGACTGGGCAGCGATTTATTACCGGGGAAGCAAGGAAGAAAAGGTCTATATGTATGAATTTGAAAATGAAGGCCGCACCAAATTTCTGACCATTGAGGAATGGTCGGGATCAGGCAAGGATGAATACCAGATTTATACTTCAAGCCCTGTTGATCCGAACACTATCAGCATCATCAGCAAAGGAGAGATTTAAGGATGGGTCATAAAAAAAAATATTCCCTTATGAACTTCATTGCAGGAGTGACCCTTGCAGGCCTGATTGCAGTACTTACCGGATGTGGCGCAGGTCTCCCAAAAGATCTGAAAAATGAAGCTAAGACCATACCCGGTATCATTAAAACCGCTAAATCCCAGGTGGATAAGCATGAAGATAAATATAAAAGCCTGAAAGGAACCACTGAATTTAAGGTTGTTGAAAGATTTGCCATAAAGGAAAACTGGGATCAAAAATTTCAACTTGCCCATGATGACCTTACAAGGGCAAAAGAGCTGTATAATAAAGACTTAAAACCCCTGATCAGTAAAAATAAACCCGAACTTGCCCAAGGGGTCAAGCAGCAGATTACAAGGATAAAAAAAGTTATTCATGATGCTGAAGGATTGGCCCGGTATCCGGTATCCCGTTTTTCAAAAATCAGAGAGACCATTCAAAATGCAGTGGGGTTACAATCACAGGCAAAAAGTGATACCGATCAAATTAACCGGATTGCAAATGAAATTAAAACCGGTCCCGTGGCAAAAGCTATTGCTGACTTTCCTGATTTAAGTAAAAAAATAAACACCCGGTTTGCACCTCTGTCAAAGCTTGAACGGCAATCCAGGGATCATTTAAGTATTGTGATTGCTGAATACGACAGGCATGCGGCAGGATCAAATGCCGATTATGCGGCTTTTACAGACAGTACCGAAGCGCTTTCTTCCGGTCTTGCACAAGCTAAAACCCTGGAACAAGAATTAGCTGGAGAGATGGCCCAGCTCTATTCCAGTTATACAAAAATTCTTAAGGATATGAAAGAAGAGTACTTCGTAACCATAAAAAGAGAATCCTGGAATGAAAACTCTGATTATTACGACCCAAGGGTTGTCACCTTTCAACGTCAGGTCAGCCCTGAATTATATGAGGGGTTAACGGCTGATAACCTGGAGACCATTGCAGCGATTACCGCAGGCTTCACAGGGTCACGGTTTTCAAGTAAAATTGGCAACCTGTGGAAAGAATTGTCCATTAATCCCACAGAGCAATGGGCAGGAAGAGGGCACAATGCCGCTTCTTTCTGGGTGGAGGATTCAAAGGAAGTCTATTTTCATAAATACATACTGGAAGAAAACGGTGAAACTAAAGAGACGGATTGGGAGAAGGTGGATGCCAATTTTTATGATGCCAAATTTGAATACCTTGGTATGGCCATACTTTCCAAACCCTATGGTGTGTTTGAGCAAGATCGCCTGACCCAGGCAGCACCGCCGGGAATGGCCTATGTGGGCAATTCCAAATACGGTGAGTGGCAGAAGGATAATACGGGTAACCGGTTCTGGTCCTGGTACGGCAAATATGCTCTTTTTTCCATGCTCTTTAATATGCGGCCTTCCTATTATTCTTACAATTCCTGGAATGGCTGGAGCAATAATTACCGGAACAACCGACCCTATTTTGGCAAAACCCAAAACGGGTTCCAAAAATATGGCACGGCTGGCACCTATGTAAAAAAATCACCAAAATTTCAGAGTACAACTTTTGCGAAAAGCGGCGGTTTCAAATCCCAAACCGCTTCTGTCAGGGGTGCCGGTGCCAATCTTCGTGGCGGTGGTCCGAAAAGTAAAGGCAAATAGAACAATTCTAAGGAGGAAAGAATGAATACAGCGGTAACTCTCACAGGGCTTAGTCAAGCAGTTACATATGTCATTGTGGGCATCTTTTTTATCTGGCTGGTTAAAAAAGTGGATGATTGGCGCACCAAAGAATTTGATGATGATGCGCATATCGATGATGGTAATGTTGCTGTGGGCTTGAGAAGGGCCGGGCTTTATCTCGGGATTGCCATTGCACTGTCAGGCGCCATGGGCGGAGCTTCAAAAGGCTTTTTTCTTGATGTAATCCAGTTGTTGATTGACGGGCTTGTCATCACGGGACTTATGTTCTCATCCCGGTTTGCCAATGATTTTATCATGCTGGGTCATATCAATAATGATGAAGAATGCGTCAAAGTATTCCAACAGCCTGACGGAAAGGAAGTCGTCGGGAATACTGCTGTGGGTATGGTTGAAGCAGGGATGTATATTGCCACGGGATTTATTCTTAACGGATCTCTTTCAGGAGCCGGCGGAACCTTTTTTCAGGGGATTGCCAGTGCCATTCTCTTTTTTATCATGGGTCAAATAACCCTGTTAATTTTTGGGCTTCTTTATGAGCTGATCACACCCTTTAATGTAAGACATGAGATTGAAAATAATAACCTTGCAGCCGGTATCGGGCTGGGTGGTATTCTCATGGCGTTGGGCATTATTCTCATGTCAAGCATTTCAGGTCCGTTCACAGGATGGGCCAATGATCTTGCCGGTTTTGGTATCTATGCGTTTTTCGGAATTGTTATGCTGCTGATTTCCAGAGCAGTGATCGACAGACTTCTGCTGCCCACAACCGATATTGCCACGGAAGTTAAAGAAGACCGGAATATTGCAGCATTAATCGTTGTGGTAAGCGCCATTAATGCGATTGCAATTATCATAGCCTTCTCCATGTAAGAGATGACGGGAAAAAAAGCTCAGTTCAACTTTGCCTCCGTGCTGCTGTGCGCCTGCATGTTTGCAAGCGGTGCCTGCGGTATTATTCTTGAATATATTCAGGCAAGTCTTGCCTCCATGATTCTGGGCAATTCCTTTGAACAATGGGCAATGGTCATTGGGCTCATGTTGTTCTGGATGGGATTTGGCAGCCTGATCCAGGCACAGATTTCAAAAAAATATCTTATTTATACCTTCATCGCCGTTGAAACGTTCCTGGCGCTTGCCGGAGGATTTTCTCCTACCATAACGTATATATCATACGGCTATACTGCCCATTACAGCCTGGTCCTCTATTTTTTTGTCAGTTTCATCGGGATCATGATCGGACTTGAAATTCCCGTGATTATCCGGATTAATAATGACTTCAGCAAAGAATTATCCACCAACCTTGGAAACATCCTGAGTGCGGATTACATCGGCAGTCTGATCGGATCATTCATATATGTATTTATTCTCTTAAGATACACTCCTATCACCGAGGCAGCCTTTTTAACCGCTGGGGCCAACTTTTCTCTGGCTTTTATCACCTTTATTTATTTTTTAAAAAAGGGCCTGTTAAAAAAAGGCGTCCTGATACCTGTCATTATGGTAATGACGTTTAGTGCTGTCTGTTATGGATATCTCAATAACCGCGAGTGGAATATAAAGATTGAGCAGCCCCTGTACGATGACCCCATTATTTTAAGCAAAACCACCCAATACCAGCATATCGTCATTACCCATTACAAACCCTTTGATGAAGTCAGGCTTTTTTTAAACGGGAACCTGCAATTCTGTAGCACGGATGAACAACGCTACCATGAACCCATGGTGCATCCGATCATGAACCTGGTGCCGATCAAAACACGGGTCCTTATTCTCGGTGGTGGAGACGGATGTGTCTTAAGAGAGGTCTTGAAATATAAAGAGGTCAAACAAGTGCTTCTTGTGGATCTTGACCCTGAAATCACCCGGCTTGCCAAAACGTATCCCGTCTTAAAGCGAATTAACCGGGATGCCTTCAAAGATGCCCGCCTTGTTACCATGGCAGGCAAAGGCATTACTCCGGGAATCAATAAAAGACTCTATATTGAAACCCATAAAAAAAATCCGCAGACCCAACAATATAAAACTCAAAAACTTGCCGATGTAAAAGTGATGAATGTTGATGCAGATAAATTTTTAAGTGCAATACCCGGGTATTGGGATGTTATCATTATCGATATGCCGGACCCTTCCACGCCTGAGTTGACCAAACTTTATGCCAGAGAATTTTATAAAAAAGTGAGGCTGCACCTGTCACAGCATGGGGTAATGGTGGTTCAGGCAACATCACCCTATCTTGCAAAAGAGAGCTTTCTTTGTATCGGCAGAACCATTGAAAGCGCAGAACTTACCACTCTTCCGTTTCATGAGAATGTACCCAGTTTTGGGGACTGGGGATGGTACCTTGCCTGGCATCCCAATATTAAAAAAGAAAAAATTCTGGAGAGAATCAAGCATCTTGACATTGATGTGCCCACAAGATTTATCACTCCTCAGGTATTCCGAAGTGAGCTTGTCTTTGGCAAAGATGCGCTTACGACAACAAACAAACAGATTAACACCATTCTTCATCCGGTTCTGTTAAGTATTTATAATCATGAATCCTGGCTGCTTGAGTAACACTATATATTGCAAATAAATATCAAACTTGTTGAACCTTCTGATTCCGCCTTAACTCATTTTGACCAGCACCCTGAGAAAATTGTAGCAGATGACGACTGGAATGATGGTGCAGGCCAATGACACAAAAGGAAATTACAATAAAACAATTTTATTGGGAACTGATGCTTTTTAAAGTAAACCCTCGTTAAGGGAAGAAATAATAAGCTGTTTTTGAAAAATCATTAAAGTCAAAATGAGAATCAGTCGATTGAAGAATAAGAATAGATTAAATTTAATAGCCGAAAAAAAATTGAAAAGGATAGATTAATAAACCATGCAGCATCAATCTATTGAAAAAAAATTATTTCTTTGGATACTCGGCTTTTGTCTGTTTTTCGGAGTGGGATCAGCGTCATGGATTATTCACTCTGAAGGAAAGTACCGAATCAACTCTGCCAAAAAATCATTGCTCCTGGTTAGCTCACGATATAAGGGCACACTTGAAACGATAATTGAAAAGAAAAGAAAACAGGGGGTGGCTGCAAATCATGTTGTTTTAGAGTCCCTGATTGGAAAAAACAATAGTCTTCAAACCGAAATCAGAAAAGATCACAAAGGTGCTTTTAGAAGTTCTGATGGATTTTCAGGTGCATTTTTTTCAAACCTAAACACATTGATCCCTGAACAAAAGAGATTGTTTGCAGCTACGGAAAATCTTTGGAAAGATATCGCTCCATTATTGCTTGAAGATTTTTATAACTTTTACTTTATCTCAGATCAAAATTTTATCCGAATTTTTCCAGAAGACTGGGCGCTGAAAATTGAGGCGGATCATAATTTTTCTACAGATATTTTTTATTCGATAGCTACTCCTGAACAAAATCCCTCTAAAAAGTCAGTATGGACTGAGGTATACTATGATTCTATCTGGAAAAAATGGATGACCAGTTTAATCGTCCCATTATATGACAAAGACCATTTTCTCGGCATTACCGGAAGTGACTTTATCCTTGATGAAATTTTCAGCTACATTGAACAAATGGCCAAAACCGAAGGCTGGTGCAAAGGATTCTTATTTGATAATAACGGAAATATTATTGTCCATGCTGATTACAGGGGAAAAATTTTAAAAAAACAAAAAATAATGAATGAAAAATTAACTTTAGAAAACTTAGATAATGAAGGGCTTACAGAGTTAATTTCAAATTTTACCAAAGGGAAACAAGCCTTTGGTACCCCCTTTTCCTTTTATGATAGAAAAATTTTTAGTTACGTTGTTGTTCAACCAATAAAATTTTTAAATTGGAACCTGGGTGTATATACCAGTCACACATCAGTGGTTAAAGGATTGCCTTCTTTACAGTGGCAAATCCTTGCCGCCTCAATCGTGTTGGCTATTTTTCTGGCACTTATTCTGAAATACAGCTTTAATAAGTTAATCTTACAAAGAGTTAATCGATTGGGTGACGGTGTATCAGCCATTTCTAAAGGCAATCATGATTTTAACCTTGAGGTTGTGGGCAATGATGAGATTGGCACTCTTGAGCAAGGCTTTCTGGGTATGCGAGATTCTGTAAAAGAAAAAATTACTGAATTGGAGCATAAGAATGAAGAGCTGCAACAGTTTGCTTATGTAGCATCTCATGATCTTCAGGAACCGCTTAGAATGGTTTCAAGTTATGTTCAATTGCTTGCAAGAAGGTACAAAGGGAAACTTGATGAGGATGCAGACGATTTTATTGATTTTGCAGTAGATGGTGCAAATCGCATGCATGTTTTGATTAATGATCTACTGACCTATTCCAGAATCGGAACAAAAGGGACCCCTTTTAAATTAATCAGTACCGATGATATTATGAAAGAGGTCCTCAAAAATCTCTCAGTTACAATTGATGAGAATAAAGCTGAAATCACCTATCATTCTCTCCCTTCAATTGTTGCAGATAAAAACCAGTTTATTCAACTATTCCAAAACCTTTTAGCCAATGCAATAAAATTCAAAGGTAAAGATGTTACTAAAATAACTATCAAAGCTGAAGAAACAGACGAAGGCTGGAATTTTTCAATTAAGGATAACGGAATTGGTATGGATTCGGAATTTACAGACCGTATTTTTGTTATTTTCCAGCGATTGCACAACAGGTCGGAGTATCCTGGAACAGGAATCGGTCTTGCTGTTTGTAAAAAAATTGTTGAACGTCACGGTGGCCGTATTTGGGTAGAATCCAAACAAGGTGTCGGCTCGACTTTTCATTTCATAATCCCAAAAATGGAGGAACCCTCATGAATGGTAGGTCAATAGAAGTGCTTCTCATTGAAGATAGTCCTGGAGATGTAAGGCTGACAAAAGAGGCCTTAAAAGAAGGAAAAATTCTGAATAATTTACACGTGGTCAATGATGGTGTTGAGGCGATGAGTTTTCTTAGAAAACAAGGAGGATATCAGAGCAGTCCTGCACCAGATTTAATACTTCTGGACTTAAACATGCCCAAAAAGGATGGGAGAGAAGTTCTTTCTGAAATAAAAGCCGATCCTAAATTAAAATCTATACCTGTTGTGGTTTTAACGACCTCAAGTGCAGAAGAAGATATCCTTAAAAGTTATGATTTACATGCCAACTGCTATATTACAAAACCCGTTGATCTGGATCAGTTTATTAAAGTGGTAAAGTCAATCAATAACTTCTGGTTAAATATTGTCGAGCTCCCACCCAATATAAAATAATGGCTGAAAAAATCAACATCATACTTATTGAGGATAATCCAGGAGATTCCCGCCTCATAAAAGAGTATTTAAAAGATTGTGGGACGTCTGTTTATGAAGTGACAGAGTTCAACTGTCTAGAAAAAATTTTTCAAAATGCCTCAGAGATAGATACTGATATTATTTTGTTGGATCTATCCTTGCCGGATTCATCTGGCCTTAATACACTTATCAAGGTCTTTTCCAACTTTCCTCAGACTGCTATTGTAGTTCTAACGGGTTTAAACAATGAAGACCTGGCCATTGAAGCCATGAGGCATGGTGCACAGGATTATTTAGTTAAAGACCAAATTGACACTGTTTTATTGAGCAGAACAATCCGCTATGCTATTGAACGGAAAAAGTCAATTGATGAAAAGACAGAGCTTGAATTTAAACTTCGCCAATCTCAAAGGATGGAATCCATCGGCACCCTTGCCGGTGGGATTGCTCATGATTTTAATAATATTCTTTTCCCAATTTTAGGGTATACCGATATGTTATTAATGAAAATTTCTGAAGACAGTCCCCTCCGAGACAGTCTAAATAAAATTAATACCAGTGCCTTGAGAGCCAAGGATTTGGTAAGACAGATCCTCTCCTTTGCCCGTCAGGAACCAAATGAGCTCATCCTGATGAAACTGCAGCCCATTGTCAAAGAA
>Ga0190329_1000044_pt1 | contig 33336 bp, 22 predicted proteins | sample 48720423_MG_FD_161655 | JGI IMG/M metagenome (GOLD analysis project Ga0190329, IMG submission 161655) | Hydrothermal vent sediment bacterial communities from Southern Trench, Guaymas Basin, Mexico - 4872-04-2-3_MG | ecosystem: Environmental > Aquatic > Marine > Hydrothermal vents > Sediment ... | reverse complement strand
TCCCCTGGTGTATATATGTTCTGACCTATAGAAAAGCCAACATTACGCTGTAACCCCTGCTCATTGATGAAAGGCAGCCTGCTTATAATCGGCAGGCTCCAGTCAGGCAGGCTGTCGCTCTTCATATAAGCGGTCAAATCTTCTGAAATCCAGGATAACTTTATACCGTTGGTATAGCCATAATCAGTATCTGCAAATAGGTCATTTTCAAAATAAAAACTGAATGTTCCCTCATTTTCTACAGCTTCACATGACTCAGAACTCAAGGCAAGTGCAATACTCATGAGTACCAGCAGTAATACCAAACACTTAAATACTATTTGTCTTAACCTCATGTCACCAAACATTTTTTTCACTACAATTTTTATATAGTGGAAAACCTTTAATTTGAGCATTTATTGTTCCTTTATTGTTCCTTTTTTTCTTTCTTTAAAGCATCCTTTGCCCCTTTCCACATTCCGGAAACCGCACCCTTTGCGATGTCCACAGACCTTTTCCCAAGTTCTTTGGCCTCATCTGCTACGGCATGTGCCGCTTTTGAGGTTGCTTTAGCCGCCTCTTTACCTGCCTCTTTCAATTTGTCAGAAACTTTGTCAGCACTTCTCTCAGCGGCATTGCGAGCTTTTTGTCTTAAGGCAGAAGTCGTTTTTTGGGCCTGGTCGGCAAGATCGGTTAATATATCCTTTGCCACCTCACCGGAACGTATTGCAATTTTTCGGGTTGTTTCCAGGAAAAGTTCTTCAATCACTTCAAGATCTTCCTTTGTCCGGGCAAGATCATTACGGGAAAATTCCTTTGTTCTGTCACCAACAGATTCTATGGCTGAAACAATTCCCTTTTGAGTCCCCTCGAAAGCGCCTTGAACAACTTTTTTAGTCTCTTTACCCGTTTCCTCGGCAGCTTCCACAGCCCCGGACAATACTTTTTCGGCGATTATCTTCACCCTGCCCGCTGTAAATCGGCCTTCTTCCAACGCTTTTTCAGTGGCATCACCGGCAATCCGGCTCACGGTTTCCTTCACATCCTGGCCAGACTCAATCGCCTCTTTAACCGCTTCTTTAACTGTCTGCTTTGTTAATCCCAGAAGCTGAGTACTTTTTAGCTTTGCATCGACTACAGCAGATTCTATCCATTTTTTAACTTCTCCGGATAATGTCTCACCGGCATCTTTGGCGCCTTCCAGGCCTTCTGTCAGATCTTTAGCCAGCCGAGCCTTCTCTTCCGTGAGTCGTATTTCCAGGTGCCTGACTTCCTTCCAGGTGGCATTAACTGTCTTGTCTCCATGGTTTCGAGCACCGGCAATCGCTCCTTCTACCACCGCTTCCACGGTTTTTTTTGTATTTTCTCCAATTTCATTCAGGCCTGTCATGGCAGCATCCACAGCATTTTTAACGGCAGAACGAAGCTGCACAGCACCTTCTCTGCTTTCACCCACAACATCGGACACTGCCTCCTCTGTAATTTCACGCACCATCTTGGTGGTAACTTGCCCTGTTTTTTTAGCCTTTCTTAATTCCTCTACAATGCGATCTTTCATCTGATTTTTTGACATGATTTGTATCTCCTATAATTAAAAATTAATGGTAATATTGCTATTACCTGCGAATAAAACTGCCCGCTTTTTTTCGCAGGTCCAATCCGGATACCCAGGATTTCCATTTTTCAACTTCCAGCGGTACATAATTTCCCAGAAAATTGAAATCATGAGGCCGGACATGCGGGACTGCGAACTGTCCGATCGGTTCCGGGTGAGGCATCGTCTCCATCCCATGGGCCATTTCTTCCCTGGCGCCATCAATCATAAAATGTAACCTGTTTAAAATATTAACCTCACTGACCCCGGCATCCATATCAAGGGACAGTAAATGTAAATCAGGAAACATCCCCTTTAATTTTTTTTCAATCCCTCTGCCTGTGATATGGTTGGCAATACAGCCAAATGGCTGAAGACAGACGATGTTGCCGATCCCTTCATTCAGCATGGCAATCATTTCGGCTGTTAACAGCCATCCTTCACCAAACTGGTTAGCCAGGCTGACTACTTTACTTGTGTTTTCAGCCAGATCTTTTAAACTATTATGCTTTCGGTAAAACCGAAATTCCTGCATGACCCGGTCAATACGAAACAAATGATAATTTGCATAAATTTCCAGCAGCCTGGTTTTGATATTGTCTGCAGGAGAAAATTTAAAAAATGCTTTCTGGTTGAATGATTCATTGACAAACCTCTGGGCAAAAAAATTTTGCAAAGAGGGGAGAACCACTTCTACTCCCTGATCTGAAAGCCACTCGGCGATATTTCCATTTGAAAAAAAATTATATTTAACAAATATTTCTCCTACAATTCCAATTCTGGGAACAAATTTATTTTTAATCCTGACTCTGTTGAAATCGTTCACGGCCTCTTTAAGAAGATTTAACAGATAATGATAGTCGGCTTTTTCAATCCCTGGTTCCATCTTTGATAAATATTTGGCATGCAAGGCCGCTGAGGTTCCCGGGATCTTTTCCCGGACCATAGTAGAAAGATGCATTTGAGCCAGTGGATCGGCGAAAATAATGCCAAGCCCCATTCTTTTTACAAGCTCTTTTTCATTGATGACAAATCCGGGCTGGTGATTTATTTCTTCGGCAGATAAACTAATCACCGGAACATCGGCCAGATCTGCCTCAGCCAAGCCTTTTTTAATAAGGGAAACATAAGAGGATGCCCTGCACTGACCGCCTGTCTGGGTCAGGATTACCGCTGTTTTAGCCGGATCATATTTTCCGGATTCAAAGGCTTTAATGATGTCGCCTGCAACAAGTATGGTCGGATAACACATATCGTTGTTTACAGTCTTCAGGCCTAATTCCACCGATATTCCGTCCTGGGGTGGAAGCACATCGACACGGTAGCCCAAAGGCCTGAACGCTGCCGGGATCAGTGGAGAATAAAAAGGAGAAAAATACGGTGCGATAAGAACTCTTTCTCGGTCTTCCTGCATGAAAAGTCTGTTTGTTTTTTTTCCATTTTTTTGATCCGCGCCGGCGCTGTTTGTATTTTCTTTAACCGCTTCCAGCATAGACCGCAGCCTTATTTTGACGGCACCCAGATTAGAAATTTCATCCATTTTTATTAACGTATAAATTTTCCCGCTGTCATGCATAATTTCCCTGATCTCATCTGCTGATACAGCATCCGGCCCACAACCAAAAGAAGTCAATTGAACAAGCTGAATATTCTGTGTCCCGGCAGTCCATTTAGCCGCTCCATATAGTCTGTTGACATAGCTCCATTGCGTCAATACGTTGACATCACCAAGTGTCTGCTCTGTAGAGGGAATTGCGTTCTCGCTGATAACATCAACGCCGAGTTCTGTGAGAAAGTCTCCAATGCCGTGGTTGATTAAAGGATCTATATGATACGGCCGGCCGGCCAGGACAATCACCATCCGTCCTTCATTTTTTGCCTTATTTATCAAGACGTCTGCCCTGGATTTAAGTTCTTTTTTCACTTCTTTTTGTTTTGTAAGTCCTTGTTCAACCCCTTTTGACACGGTCTTAAAAGTTACGCCAAATTGTTTGAAAAAGAGATAAAGCTGTTTTTTAAGAAGCGGGACATCTTTAAAGCTGACGGGCGGATTATCAAGGGGGATATGATGTTTTTCACCCGGATTAATTGCACTCTTTAAAAGATCCGGATACCCGGTAACAACCGGACAATTGAAGCTGTTTAAAGCGTCAGAAAATTCCTGCTGCTCGTACACAACTATGGGATAAAAGATCCGGTCCACTTTTTTTTCTATGAGATCTACTATATGTCCGTGAGCAAGTTTTGCCGGAAAACAGATATTTTCCGACATAACGCTTGATGCCCCTTTTTCATATAATTTAAAATTAGAAGGAGAGGAAAGAACGACTTTGAATCCACATGATGTTAGAAATGTGTTCCAGAATGGAAAGTTCTCATACATATTCAGACAGCGAGGGATGCCATATGTAAGGATCGGCTCGCCTTCAGGTGTTATATTGCGGTCAAAAAGAAGCTCTAATTGCTCTGTTATCAGATTTTTACCCCTGTGGTTTATCTCGGGGTTATTACTAAAATATTTTTCACATCGATTCCCGGTAAAGAACTGATTCCCATTATCAAAGGTAAGCTTTGATATGGCGCACTGATTTTCACATCCTTTGCAAAGGACTTCTTTTTTTGAAAATCGGGTTCCGGTCTTTGGATTTTCAACCCCATTAAATACGATTGATTCATCCGGTTTGAGACAATGATGATCAATGGCAGTCAATGCCGCACCATATGCTCCCATCAGCTCGGGGATATCAGACCGAACGACTTCTTTGTCAAGCAAAAGCTCTAAAGCCTGCAACACAGCCTGATTGCGAAATGTTCCGCCCTGAACAACGATCTTATCCCCTAATTGGGCAGTATCTTTCAATTTGAGAACTTTATAAAGCGCATTTTTGATGACAGAGTAAGCAAGTCCTGCTGAAATATCTGAAACACTTGCATTTTCTCGAAAAGCCTGCTTGACCCTGGAATTCATAAAAACAGTGCAACGGGTTCCAAGGTCAAAGGGTGCATTTTTTTCACATGCGATTGTGGCAAAATCAGAGATCTCGTGTCCAAGAGAATGGGCAAAAGTCTCTATAAAAGAACCACATCCTGATGAGCATGCTTCATTCACCTGAATATCGGAAATTACGTGGTCATTGATAAAGATGGCTTTCATGTCCTGCCCGCCGATATCCAGAATAAATGACACATCCCTGTCAAAGTGCCTGGCTGCCTGATAATGTGCCATGGTCTCAACAACACCGTCATTCAGTCCGAAAGCCGACTTGATAAGACCTTCTCCATATCCTGTCGCTGCAGTTCGAACGATATGAGGTAAAAATCCGACCTTTAAAAATTTTTCCTTAAGATAAGACAGCCCCTCTTTTACAGCCTGTATGGGATTTCCATTGTTGGCCCCGTAATAACCAAGCACAAACAGTCCCTGTTCATCAACCAGGACAAGCTTGGTGGTTGTAGAACCGGAATCAATGCCTAAAAAAAGTTCCCTGCCGTTTACCTCTTCTACATTTATCCGGGGTACCCGGGTTTTGTTGTGTCTTTTCTGCCATAACTCAAGCTCCATTTTATTTTTAAACAAGGGAGGGAGTCTTTTTACTATTGAAGTTGATTCTGGACCGGCAGTGACAGCATTGTTTATTTTCTGGTGTGACCCATTTTCAGGACCGGTTAAAAGCTCATTGATCTTGACCCGATAAGGCTTGGTGTCCCTGTTTATGGCGGCTCCCATGGCAGGAATAAGTTCCGGATGGTCAGGAATGATTAAATCATTTGGATTGTTTATTTTAAGAATATTTTTAAAAGCTTTGCGCAATTCAGGATAAAAAGTAAGAGGTCCTCCGCCGATAAGTATTTCCGGCGCTATATCATGACCATGGGACAAAGCAGTTGTCACCTGCATGGCAACTGAATGAAATACAGAAGCGGCAATATCTTCTTTAGAGATATGACGGCTGAGTAAAGCCTGGATATCGGTCTTGGCAAAAACGCCGCACCGCGATGCAATGGGATAAATATTTTTCGCCTTTTTTGCCATGACATTAAATTCCATGACATCTACATTCAGAAGGGATGCCATCTGGTCAATAAATGCACCGGTACCTCCGGCACAACTGCCGTTCATTCTGATATCCGGCCGAAATTGAGCATCAAAGAATATTATTTTGGAATCCTCGCCACCAATCTCAATAAATGTCCTGACGTTTGGATAATATTTTTTAATAAAGCCGGCAGAAGCCACTACCTCCTGGACAAAGGGCAGTCCAAAAGTCTCAGCAACCCCCATCCCTGCTGATCCGGTTACTGCCAGATCAAGTTTGATATTGCCTAAGGTTTGATGGGCTTCTTTAAATATCTGACGTATCGTTTCGATTGCCCGGGCATTATGGCGGCGGTAGCAGGAAAAAATTATAGTGTTGTTTTTACCATATATTACAACCTTTGCCGTTGTAGAGCCTATATCAATTCCGGTTAAACAGGGATTTTCCATATTTTTTCTCATACCCGTTCTTCTCTCAACCCTGAATTGTCCACAACTGCAATTGGCTTTTCTGTTCTTTTGTGTCCTTTAAAATCGATATAATCCCTTGCAGAGCAAAACGTATCTATTACTGAAACGATAAAAGATTCCATGTAAAACGGGGGAACAACGGTAAGAGGCCACATATGTTTTTTAATAATATCCTCTTCTTTTTTAGAAAGGCATGTCACTTTACGGGCATTTTTTAACGCAATGTTATGGTGCCTGAAACCATGAAACCTTGGCCCTTCATGCAGCCAGTCATAATAAAAAAGGTCGTGAAGCAGGGCTCCCCGTATAATTGCATTACAGTCCAGAGACAATTTTCTGCCCCATTGAAAACTTAGATATGCCACTTCCCTTACATGTTCCAGTCTCGTTTTACTTCTGTGATGATTACATTGAGAAAGGGCTCTTAGTGCCGGATTTTCAAGCAATGGCCTTGCTATATTAATAAACTCAAGTTCAATTATTTTTTTCTCTTCCACTGATTTGGGAGATATAATATTCTTAAGAAGCGCCCCAATAAAATCAATGGTTATTATTGAAATTAACATAGCTGTAGATAGATTTTTGAACACAGCTGGAATAGAATTAAAAATGTTTTGATATTGAAATAATATAAGATATTCAAAACAAAATGCCAGTAAAACCCAGTAAATGGAAAATTTCAGGCAGACATGCTCTTTGTAGTGGAGAAACTGATCCGAATAGTCCCATAGTTGGATGTTAAACAACTTGGTGCCTATTAATCCGAAAATTAATTCTAAACCTGTTATAACAATAAAATAAGTAAAAACTTTAACAACAAAATTAACATCGTAAAAATTAAAAAGAGAGATGCAGCCCATCAGTATCAAAGAACCCGTTCCATACAAAACAAGGTATGGCCCCTTTAAAAAACCGGGATTAACAAACCGTTTTGCATGAAAAGAGCGGTAAGATACCTCCAGAAGCCAACCCGTAATTGAAAAGATGCAAAAAGAAAAGAATAGATATACTATATTTATTTCCATTTTATAATCCTGTATTAATAGTTAAAAAAATCATAAAGATAAATTCACTTATTGTTATTCAATGTTTTTTTGTGCATCACGCCGAAAAAAATAATATTCATTAATTCGTCCAGATAATGCTCGATTTTTTCTTGGCTTTCCTGAATCAGCCAGTTAAGCTCAAATCCCCTCAAGGAATAAGCGATACCCCTTGCTGCCAAGAAGGTATCATTAATACGAAATATGCCCTTTTCCATACCTTCCTTTAAAATAGAATGGATTAAATTTATTTCACGTTCAATAAGATCACTTCGGATGCTTTCAGCACTGGGTAAGAGGTTCTCTATCCCTTCCCGGTCAAGATTAAGAATATTTATTGCCTGCCGCATATATTTAAACTTGGCACGTGCAAATGCGGAAAGTTTATCCTTTGGTGAAACTTCTTGAGCCACTGAAGATGAAACCTTGTCCATAATTTCATTGGTTTCCCTGCGGAGGACTTCGAAGTAAACTTGGTCTTTACTGCCAAAGTAGTTGTATATGGTACCCTTGGCTACACGTGCTATCCGAGCAACCTCGTCGATACTTGTCTTTCTGAGACCATAACGCCCAAACATTTTTTTTGCAGTATCCAGGATAGATATAACTTTTTCCGGTTTCATGATTTTATCCCTTCCTTTTTAAATTTTTGAACTAAAATCGTTTTATAGTTCAATTATAGTTATCGAAGAGTTCCTGTCAAGAAAATAGTATCAAAATAAATTGAGCGTAATTATGTTTTCTCTGATATCGCTCTATAATTCAATTGCCCCAAATAATCATCGAAAAGGATTTACTGTGAAATTGGTATAGGGCCTGTTTTTTTCTTTTTATTGAATTTTTATTCATTTAGTTTTCCCATGATCAAGGTCCTTCTGATAATACCCAGGGTTCTTTTTCCCTGCATTCTGTTTACCATATTCCCGGTAAACCTTTCCGTTGACAAAGGACAGTCCAGTAAATGCGTGATCTTCCATCCGCTGGTTTCAAGCAGTTTTGCATAGGTTACCATTAGAATAGCATTATCCGGGTTTTCATCAAAGGCCGGGATACCCTGAAAGTCCCTGAAGTCTGCATTGAGAAATGCAATACGGGTGGAGGGTTTTGAATGTTCTTCCATAAGGCCAGCATTTTCTGTTAAAGGCAAGACAGGTGTCTGCAACCACGCCGCCGCCTGCCATGGGATCAAACACAAGGTCATTTTCTTTTGTTTTGATAAAAAATCATTCGCCCGGCCTTTAAACGGGAGGGAATTTTTCTGGGTGACATCATGAAAAGCCTTGTCAGATACCTGTTCTAGCCTTGCAAGAGCCTTTGTCCAGATATGCTTTTTATATCTTTGCCTTATTTAAATCATATTTAACTGATGCTTTTTGAACTTTTGAGGGAATGTCGGTTAATAAAGTCAAGTCATGAAGCAGAAAAGACAGCCATTTCAACGGTTTCGGGAGATTTTTGAAAATTGATTCTACCTGTTCTACATATTTGTAGAACAGGTCACTCGTTTCATCGGAAACCATGGAGCCTCTATCCTTTCTAACCCTTATAGAATCAAGCTTTGACAGCATTTTATGTACCCTTTCAAGGGGTGTTTTACCTACCGTCAAATAGTCGGCATCTTTGCCCATTTCTACATCAATGATTTCAATGGTTGCTTCAATGGACTCTATTGCCGATAAATCTTCTCTTAAAAGGTTTTCCGCAGCACTTATTCTTCTTGCCTGGAGATCATCTACGACTGCTATTTTTGCCTGAATACTCATCAAATCCGTGTAATGTTTAACTGCCCTGAGCCTTTGTTCCCCTGCAATAAGCTGATACCGGCCTTTTTTTTGCGGCCGGACGATAATCGGCTCAATCAATCCATCCTGTACAATACTTGCGCCAAGCTCTTTTAAGCTTTCTTCATCAAAGTATTTGCGGTGTTGATAGGGGAAAGGGTCAATCTTTTTAATATCGATCATACGGAAAGAAAATTGATAATCTTTATTGTCTGTTATCGTCATGATTCAAATCCACTGGAAAAAATCTCATTGCACTGGTTAAAATGTATTAGATGTTTTCACAACATCTAATACATTTTAAAAGGACCATGTCAATGAGTAAGGATCGGAAATGAAATTACGTAAACACAATTTATGTTCAACTTATATAATTTCTGACCCTAAGCAGGAATATCAGCAGATCAGACCAACGGCAAGCAGGATATGAGTTGCCAGCATAAGGACAACATTTTTACCCATAAACGGAATCAGATTCGGGATGGAATCCGCATTATGTTTGACGCCCATAAATGTATGAATCGCAGGTATTGTACATATCAGTGAGATAAGGCTTAAAACCGGTAGTACCCCTAAAAGCCATCCTGTAACAATGGAAAGATAGGCCAGGAACAAAAAAAGACCATAAACGATTACACTTCTTTCGATTCCTGCAACAATAGGGAGATGTTTTCTACCGATTTCCCGATCCGCATTAATATCAGGAAACTGGTTTAATAGAAGCAGGTCGGAAACAAGGAAAAATGGTATCAGAGAGACAACAAAAGACGTCCATGTATAATATCCGGTTAAAATAAAACTTGTTCCCATCACCATCAAAGGGCCAAATCCCAGACCGGGGGCAATTAGGCAAAGAATCGGACTTTTGATGATCCACTTGGTATAGGCCACCACAATAAAGACTCCCAGCACCCCAACGGGTAGAAGCATGAAACCTCTGATATATAAAAAATAGAAACCGATGAGGACTGTAAGGGTCAAAGAAAGTACACCAAGGATCAGGGCGTGGTGGGCTTTTTCAGGGTTTTCAGGAAGGGTTTTACTACCACCGCTGAATGGGGTCTGAATGGTTTTAAAATCGAGTCCTGTCTTGAAGTCATCATATTCATTTAAAACATTGACACTGATATGAGCAAAAACCGCCCCCAGAAGAACAAGAGCCAGATGTAAAATATTAATGGAGCTTCCGGAATGTAAAGCAGCCCCCAGACCAAGGCCCACACAAGTGGGCGGTAACACAAGAAATGGTATCCGCATGGAGCCTAGGGCAACACTTCTTTTAGTCTCTTTCATTTAGTTGTTTCCAAATCATTTAGCTGAAATTCATATTCAAACCCATGTAATACAATTATCAATGAAATTTAAAAAACACAATTTCCATACTATGCACTGCCACCGCCCAATACTGCGTAAAGCCTTACCTGATTGGCAAGTTCAGCCAGGCGGAGCGCAATAAGCACCTGCTGCTGTGCATAGAGGGATCGTTGAGCATCAAGCACGCTCAGGTAGCCGTCAATCCCAACGGTATAGCGTTTATTTGAGAGATGATATGTTTTTTCAGTCGCATTGACCAGAGATTGTTGTGCAGATACCTGCTGATTGATTGTGCCCTGCACAGCAAGGGCATCGGATACCTCCCTGAACGCTGCTTGAATGGTCTTCTCATACTGAGTCAGGACAATTTTTTGATCGGTCTTGCTAACCCTCAGTGCGGCCCAGGTGCGCGCATCAAAGATCGGCATAGCTATCTGCGGCGTAAAGTTCCAGGTGCCCGAACCGGAATTAAACAAGCCGGACAATTCATTGCTGGCAGTTCCGACAGCGGTGGTTAGAGAAATACGGGGAAAGAAGGCCGCCCGAGCTGCTCCAATAAAGGCATACGCACCTTTAAGTCTATGCTCAGCCGCCATAATATCAGGCCGGGTCAGAATTGTATCAGAGGACAAACCGGGAGAAATTTTTTTGAAAGGGCTGATGCTGCTCAGGTCCTTCGGCAGGATATCTCCTGGTACTGGAGATCCGGCCAGAAGGTTCAGCGCATTTTGATCCTGAGCCGTAAGTTGCGTAAAACGGGGGACATCTCTTAGGGCCGCATCCACCCGGGTTTGCGCTCGATACAGATCAATTTCAGTTGCAATTCCGATTTCATAACGTTGATGGATTAAATCAAAGGAAGCCTGCTGAGCCTTAAGGGTGGACTGGGCTAATTTAAGGTTTTCCCGATCCGCAGCAAGGGTCAGGTACACCCTGGCAACCTCGGACACCAATGCAATCTGTGCGCTGCAACGGGCCTCATCTGTAGCCAGGTATTCTTCCAGTGCCCGGTCTTTCAAACTGCGGATACGACCAAAAAAATCGATCTCCCAGGAAGCAATGCCCATATTGACTCCGTATTGCTCCATTGTCATTGATTCTCCTGTAGCAGAAAGATCAGCAGGCACACGCTGTTTGCTTCCACTGCCCACTGCATTAACAGCAGGAAACAGTTCAGCCTTCTGAATGTCGTAAAGTGCGCGCACCCTGTCTACATTCAAGACGGCAAGTCGCAGATCACGGTTGTTGGTCAAAGCTGTCGCAATAACCTTTTGAAGCTTTGGGTCGGTAAAAAATTTTTTTAAACTCAATTCTGAAACTGTCATTGTCTGATTTACTGTCGAGCCATTCCCGTAGGCTTCACTCTGGGGCCATTGCGCCGGGATCGGTGCCATGGGTTGAGTATATTTCGGAGCCAGGGAACAGCTGCTCAGAAAAAATCCGATTCCAATAAGTAGAATCCATAATTGCCTATTCATGTGATTGCTCTCCTGAGGTACTTTCAATTATATGCTTCATGGTTACGCTCTTTCTATGTCTGCCAATCGCTTTATAGATCATCACGTAAAACAGCGGGGAAAATACAATGACCAGCAGGGTGGAGGTGATCATTCCACCCACAACCCCCGTACCGATGGCACGCTGTGCCCCTGACCCGGCTCCGGTCGCCAGAGCCAGTGGTAGAACCCCAAAGCCAAAAGCCAGTGAAGTCATGATAATCGGTCGCAGACGCAGTTTGGACGCTTCCAGCGTCGCCTCGATCAACCCCATTCCCGCATCAACCTTAGCCCGGGCAAATTGTACGATAAGGATGGCGTTTTTGGTCGTCAACCCCAGAGTGATCAGCAGACCGATCTGAAAATAGACATCGTTGGGCATCCCTCTCTGGCTTGAAGCAATCACCCCGCCGATGACACCGAGCGGTAACGTCAGCAGAATGGCAATGGGGATCGGCCAACTCTCATACAACGCCGCCAGGCAGAGAAAGATGGCGAAAATGGAAAAGGCATAGAGTAACGTAGTTTGAGAACCACCTTGGCGTTCTTGATAGGAGAGCCCGTTCCAGTCGTAGCCGATACCAGGTGGAAGTTTGCTGATTAGCTCTTCCATAGCCGCCATCGCCTCACCGGAACTGTGTCCGGGAGAGGGCTCACCCCAAATATTAATCGAAGGAAAGGCGTTGAAACGTTCCAGTTTGGTGGGGCCTTTTGCCCAGCGCCCGGTGGCAAAAGAGGAAAATGGCACCATCTTACCGACATTGTTGCGCACGTATATCTTGTGCAAATCTTCAGGCAACATGCGGAAGGGGGCATCGAGTTGGGCATAGACTTTTTTTACCCGCCCTGCCTCAATAAAATCATTAACATAGGCACTGCCAAAGGCGGCAGAAATGGTATTATGGATGGAAGTTATCGGTACTCCCAGAGCACCTGCCTTGTCCCAATCAATATCAACATAATATTCTGCCGCGTCGTCAAGACCGTTGGGGCGCACCCGGATCAAACGTGGATCCTGCGCCGCCATGCCGAGGAGTTGATTACGTGCTGCTATTAATTTGTCGTGACCTAAGCCGCCACGGTCAAGTAATTGCAGGTCAAATCCGGTGGCGTTGCCGAGTTCAATAATTGATGGTGGTGCAAAAGCAAAAACCATTCCTTCTTTAATCTGGGAGCAAAACCCCATGGTGCGTCCAAGCAGCGCCCCAACCTTCAAATCCGGTCGCTGGCGTAATTTCCAATCTTTCAGCCTGATAAAACCGAGGCCGACATTTTGCCCCTGACCACCGAAACTCATTCCGGCAACGGACATAAAGGATTCAATTGCATCTTGCTCTGTTTGCAGCACATGGTCGCGAACTTTTGCCATAACTGCTTTAGTCTGTTCCACAGTAGACCCGGATGGCAATACGGCTTGAATCAAGACAATTCCCTGATCCTCATCGGGGATATAGCCGGTTGGCATCTGTTGGAACAGGTAGCCCATGCAGATGACAATCGCTACAAATATAGCAAGATAGCGTAATTTTTTAGCCAGTACCCGCCCGACCAGCCGTACATAGAGGTCACGGATGCGGGAAAAAACGCGGTCAAACCAACGGAAAAATGGACGTAAAAACCATACCGCACCATCGGCAGATTGGTGCCCCTTAGGAATTGGCTTGAGCATCGTGGCACAAAGAACTGGAGTCAACACCAATGCAACAACCACCGACAGCAGCATGGATGAAATAACCGTTACCGAAAACTGGCGATAGATAACCCCGGTCGATCCGGGGAAGAACACCATGGGCCCGAAAACTGCCGACAGCACTAGCCCGATGCCGATCAGGGCACTGGTGATCTCTTCCATCGACTTGGCGGCAGCGTCACGGGGCGAAAGTCCCTCCTCTGCCATCAGTCTCTCGACGTTTTCCACCACCACAATGGCATCATCCACCAGCAGTCCGATGGCCAACACCATGCCAAACATGGTCAGCATATTAATGGAAAATCCTAAAAATCCTAAAACGCCAAATGTCCCCAGCAAAACCACCGGCACCGCAATAGTGGGAATCAGCGTGGCACGAAAGGTTCCCATAAACAGGTACATAATGAAAAAGACCAGCAATACCGCCTCGACTAAGGTTTTGGCCACCTCCTCGATAGCCACCTTGGTAAACGGGGTGGTATCGTAAGGATAGATCACCTTCAGTCCCGGTGGAAAGTACTGACTCATCTCCTCAAGCTTCTGCTTGATGGCATAGGCAGTATCGAGGGCATTGGCACCGGCAGCCTGACGGATGGCCATGGCAGCAGCAGGTTTGCCGTTGTAGTCGGCGATAATATCAGAGCGTTCGGTTCCCATCTTAACAGTACCAATATCTTTGATACGCACGACCGAGCCGTCGGAGTTGGTGCGGATGGGAATGGCGGCAAACTGTTCAGGAGTCTGCAACAGATGCTGGACGATAATGGAAGCATTCAAGCGTTGACCGACGGTTGCCGGAGCCCCGCCGAATTGCCCGGCAGACACCTCGACGTTATAAGCCCGCAACGCCATAATGACATCTTCCATTGTCAAGTTGTAGCTGGTTAATTTATCGGGATCGGTCCACACGCGGATAGCGTGCTGGGTGCCAAAACTTTCAACTTCACCGACTCCGGGCACCCGCGAAAGAATTTTTTCCAGATTGGACTGGGCATAATCGCGCAGGTCATTGCCGTTCATGCTGCCATCTTCAGAAATTAAGCCGATAATGATCAGGTAGTTTTTGGTCGATTTACTGACTTTGACCCCGGAGCGCTGTACGACATCGGGTAAACTGGCCATGGCGAGCTGCAGTTTGTTCTGCACCTTGGACCAGGCGACATCAGGATCGGTTCCCGGGGCAAAGGTCAAATTAAGCCGTGATGCACCCGATGATGAGCTTTCACCGGACAGGTAGATCATAGCATCCAGACCGGTCATCTTTTGTTCAATGATTTGGGTGACGGTGTTTTCCACCGTTTCAGCCGAAGCTCCGGGGAAAAAAGAATCGATGGCGATGGCAGGCGGGGCAATGGGCGGATACTGCGCGATGGGCATGTTATAGATTGCCAGCCCGCCGGCGGTCATCATGATGATAGCGATAACCCAGGCAAAAACCGGGCGCTCAAGGAAAAATTTTGAGAACATCAGGCACCCCCGTCTTTACGCATTTTCGATGGTGCCCCATGTCCAGCCTCTGACTCAGAGGTCGTTTGAGTGCCTTCAAAAGGCACCGCTTTCACTGTTGCGCCGGGCCGCACCCTTTGCATGCCCTCAACGATCAGTCGGTCACCTGGAGCAAGGCCTGCAGATACGAGCCATTTATCTCCGATGGCCCGGTCAAGGGTGAGCATGCGTTGCACGACCTTGCCTGCGGTATCCACGATCAAGGAGCTGGGTTTCCCCGCGTGAGCCCGGGATACCCCCTGCTGGGGAACCAGGATGGCCTGTTCATCAATGCCTTCTTTAATTACCGTCCGGACAAACATACCGGGCAGAAGAGTGCCTTCCGGATTAGGGAAAACAATTCGCAGAATAACAGACCCCGTTGTTGGGTCCACTGTCACATCACTGAACTGCAGTGTTCCTTCCGGAGGATATGTTGCACCATCCTCCAGGATAAGTCTGACTTTGTTATGGTTGTTGCCACCATGGTTGAGGCTGCCGTCCTGTAGACGATGTTTCAGATGCAGCAGTTCCGTGGTGGCCTGGGGCACATCCACATAGATAGGGTCCAATTGTTGAATCGTTGCCAGGGGAACCGGCTGATACGCTGTTACAATGGCACCCTCCGTTATGTTGGATTTACCGATACGACCTGAGATAGGGGCAGTGACACTACAATACCCCAGATTGATCCGGGTCGTTTTCAGTGCAGCTTCCGCCTGATGGATAGCTGCTTTGGCTACAGCCACAGATCCCCGGCTACCCTCCACTTGAGCTTTAGCTGCTCTAAGCGAGGCTTCGGCTACTTTGGCTGCCGTTACGACTTGATCGCGTTCGCTCTCTGAGACAGCATTCGCTTTTATCAGTTTATCAAATCTTTTGCGGTTCAACTTCGCGAGTGCAAGGGTGGCCTGCTGTCGCGTGACCTCGGCAATGCTTGTGTTTAAGGCAGCCCTTGCCCGATCGGCAGACCTTTGCATAACGGCAAGGTTAGCCAGGGCATTGTCAACTGCAGCTTGAAAGGGAGTAGGGTCAATCTGGTAAAGTATCTGACCGGCCTTGACGTCCGAGCCTTCTGTAAACAGTCTTTTTTGAATGAGACCATTCACCTGAGGACGGATCTGTGCAATTTTGTAAACTGATGTCCTGCCCGGCAGTTCGGTTTCCAGTACAACAGGCTGCGTTGATACCGTTATTGTAGACACCACAGGAACAGGCGGTGGGGGCGGTGCCTGCTGCTGGCGCTCGCACCCTGTTGACAAAATACTGAATAGCATGATGGTTAAAATACTTACCAATTTCAGTGAGGGATTAAATTTTTTTTTGAACTGCATCATTGATCTCCAAAAATATTGATTAAATTTAAAATAGCAAATTTCATTTTAAGTATAGGGTTCAGACAGACCCTTGAGAATAATATTTAAAATAATGTCCGGATCTTCCGGATAGGGGTGACGTTCAGGCGCTTCAAGCCAAAGGAAAAGAAACGCATTGGTGATGCTCTCAATGGAAACAGCCAGGTAGTATGGGTCGGCAATATTTTTGAATATTTTTTTTTTGATACCGCTCTCAAATACCATGGCAAGTTTTTGTAAAAAAACATCATATTGTTCACGAATTTCAGAATTAAACCCAGCCATTATGTTAAAACTGGCTCCCCGGGTCTCGGCAAAATAGAAACGGATCATGGCAGCATTTGCACTAAAGACTTCACCTTTGGCCCTGATATAGTCCCGCAGTTTTTCAATCTCATCATCTGCACCTTCTATGGCTTTTGTGAGGGCCTCATGGAACCTGTCGGCCTGCTCAAAAACAAGAGATTTATAAAGGTCTTCCTTGTTTTTAAAAAACTTATAGAGCGTTCCGATGGCAAACTCGGATTCTTTGGCAACCTCGCGCATGGTGACATTATGGTAGCCCTTTGTTGAAAAAAGATCGAGGGCGGCGGAAAGCATCTCCCGGCGCTGCCAGAGTTTTTCTCGTTTCCGACGTGAAAGTTTCTTTTTCTGCATTAATTGCCCCCTGTTTAATTAACAGTCATCAATTTATCACAATGAACATGACGTCACTATATATATAATGACGTCATGTTCATACTATATAGATAAATTTCAAATTGTCAAACTATAATAATTGTATTGTATTTGGGGAATATCTCAGGCAATAAAAATGAACTATTTACCACGATGAAAACTTTGGAATACCTTTTCCTGAAAAGTGTAACCTGTAGTGAAGGTATTTTATGGTACCTGTAAAATTTTCAAGGTTCTAATTTCTACATGATCTAATATAATTTATTAAAAGATTATTTTCATATTCCGGATAAATCTTGATTTCATTAAAATCCCAATTCAATATCTTCCAGTGGAAGGGTGATCACCCTGAAACGGGCTATGTAAAATTCCTTATGGCAAATATCCAGATCAGGCGGAACTGACTTGCAAAAATCACACAGGTTGTGTTATTTAAACGAACCTGATTTACAAATGAATTTTGCAGGTTACGTAAAACGATTCGGGGTTGGCCCGGAAAATTTATATACGTTAATTTATATCAACATGATGGTGGACAGGTGTAAATTTTTATGAAAGCATTATTAGTCCTTGAAGACGGCAGGATTTTTCCTTGCAGGAGTTTTACCGGCCCTGGTGAAGCAAAGGGAGAAGTCGTATTTAATACCAGCATGACCGGTTACCAGGAAATTTTGACCGACCCTTCCTATTATGGCCAGATGGTTACCATGACCTATCCTTTGATTGGAAATTATGGCGTCTGCCCTGAAGACATTGAATCCGACAGAATTCAGGTGGCGGCATTTATTGTGAAAGAATACCAGGATTTTCCGAGTAATTTCAGATCCAGAGGAACTCTGGCAGATTATCTGATCAAAGGCCATGTGCTGGGGATTGAAGATCTGGATACCCGGGCACTGGTCCGGCATATCCGAAAATCAGGTGCCATGCGGGCCGTCATATCCACCTCGGACCTTGATCCTGATTCCCTGGTTGAAAAAGCCAAACAGATTCCTTCCATGCAGGGAAGTGATCTTGTGGGCTGTGTCACCACAAAAAAACCTTATTTCTGGAAATATAACCAGCCGGACTATATTGATACCGGCAAGTTGGAAGACCCTTTAATCTGGCGCTATAAAGGCAAAAAACATTCTGTTGTTGCCCTTGATTTCGGTCTGAAATATAATATTATCCGATGTCTTGAAAAAGCAGGATGTGAGGTGCTTGTGGTGCCTGCAAAGACGGATGCAACTACCATTAAACATCTGAACCCTGATGGTATTTTTCTGTCCAATGGCCCGGGAGACCCCGAACCTGTGACCTATGCCGTCGATACCATAAAAGAACTCCTGGGAGTTGTTCCCATATTCGGCATCTGTCTTGGCATGCAGCTTCTCGGCATTGCCATGGGGGGGAAAACAATGAAAATTAAATTCGGTCACAGAGGCGGGAATCAGCCGGTTAAGAACCTTTCAACTAACAAGGTTGAAATTACCTCCCAGAACCATGGATTTGCCGTGGATTTAAATACCATTGGCAAAAATAACGCTGTCATGACCCATATTAACTTAAATGAAGATTCCCTTGAGGGCCTTAAAAATGATACCATACAGGCGTTTGCTGTACAATATCATCCCGAAGCATCCCCGGGGCCCCACGATTCAGTTTATCTTTTTAACCAGTTTGCAAAAGTGATTGAAAATGCCAAAACGTGAAGACATTCAAAAAATCCTGATCATTGGGGCAGGACCGATTATTATCAGCCAGGCCTGTGAGTTTGACTATTCAGGCACCCAGGCCTGTAAAGCACTGAAAGAAGAAGGGTATGAAGTCATATTGATCAATTCAAATCCTGCCACGATCATGACCGACCCTGAAACTGCGGACAAAGTGTATATTGAACCGGTCACCGTTGAAACCGTTATCAAGGTGATTGAAAAAGAAAGACCCGATGCCCTGCTGCCCACTCTGGGAGGGCAGACCGGTCTGAACACAGCTATTGAAGCAGCGAAAACAGGCATTCTCAAAAAATATAATGTTGAAATGATCGGGGCTTCCGAAAACGCCATTCATAAAGCTGAAGACCGTGAACTTTTCCGGGATGCCATGAATAAAATCGGCTTGAAAATTCCCAAAAGCGGGTTCGCCACCAATCTCCAGGAAGTGAAAGAGGTTTCAAGGCGCATCGGCTTTCCCATCATTGTCAGACCCAGCTTTACCTTGGGGGGAACAGGTGGCGGCGTTGCTTATAATATGGAAGAAGTTATCCGCCTTTCAACAGCAGGGCTTGATGCCAGTCTCAATACCCAGGTCATGCTGGAAGAATCGGTTCTCGGATGGAAAGAATACGAGCTGGAAGTCATGCGGGATCATGCAGACAATGTGGTCATCGTCTGTTCCATTGAGAATGTGGATGCCATGGGGGTTCATACGGGTGATTCCATCACGGTAGCCCCTGCTCAGACCCTTTCGGACAAGGAATACCAGAAACTTCGGGATGCTTCCATTGCTATTATGCGAGAAATTGGCGTGGATACAGGCGGATCAAATGTCCAGTTTGCCGTCAATCCGGAAAACGGGGATCTTATTGTGGTGGAGATGAATCCACGGGTCTCCAGAAGCTCCGCCCTGGCCTCCAAAGCCACGGGATTTCCCATTGCAAAAATTGCCGCCAAACTGGCAGTCGGCTATACTCTGGATGAAATTACCAATGATATCACCGGTGAAACCCTTGCCTGTTTTGAACCCTCCATTGATTATTGCGTGGTGAAAATTCCCAGATGGACCTTTGAAAAATTTCCTGAAACAAAAGATATTCTGACAACAGCCATGAAATCCGTTGGGGAAACCATGTCCATTGGCAGAACATTTAAAGAGGCATTCCAAAAAGGCTTACGCTCCCTTGAAATCGGCCGGGCAGGGTTTGGGGCAGATGGAAAAGATCCGCTTTCCGGTAGTGTCAGCGGCAATGAATTAGAATACAAACTCTCCACACCCAATTCCCAGCGACTGTTCTACATAAAATATGCCATTGAACACGGCATGCCCATCACCATGATTTATGAAATGACCGGGATTGATCCCTGGTTCCTCAACCAGATGAAACAGATCGTGGATCTTGAAAAACAGATAACACTTGCTGGCAAAGACCTTCCCCGGGATCTTTTTGAAAAAGCTAAAAAATACGGGTTCTCAGATAAGCAGTTGGCACACCTTACCAACCTGACAGACAAACAGATTGAGCAGACACGAAAAGACCTTGGCATTGTTCCGGTTTACAAGCTGGTGGATACCTGTGCCGCAGAATTCAGGGCAGCAACGCCTTATTACTACTCCACCTATGAAACAGAATGCGAAGCAAGAGTATCTGACAGAAAAAAAGTCATTATCCTGGGTGGCGGTCCTAACAGAATTGGTCAAGGGATTGAATTTGATTATTGCTGTGTTCATGCCTCTTTTGCTCTGAAAGAAGAGGGGGTGGAATCCATCATGGTCAACTCCAACCCTGAGACCGTATCCACAGACTATGATACTTCTGACAAACTCTACTTTGAACCTTTAACCCGGGAAGATGTCCTTCACATTGTTGAAAAAGAAAACCCCTATGGCGTCATTGTCCAGTTTGGCGGACAGACCCCGCTGAACCTTGCCTCGGATCTTCAGAAAGCCGGTGTTCCCATCATCGGGACCAGTCCTGAAAGCATTGACCGGGCCGAAGACAGGGATCTTTTTCAGGCAATGATGGATAAACTTGGACTGCTGCAGCCTGAAAACGGTATTGCATATTCCTATAAAGAAGCAGGGCAGGTCGCAAGGGATATTGGTTATCCGGTCATGGTTCGCCCCTCTTTTGTCCTGGGCGGCCGTGCCATGAAAATTGTGTATGATGAAAACGATCTTGAAGAATACTTTAATCTGGCTGTCCAGGCGTCTCCTGACAAGCCAGTGCTCATTGATAAATTCCTTGAAGAGGCTTTTGAGCTGGATGTGGATGCTATCTCAGATGGTGAAAAAACCATTATCGGTGGTATGATGGAACATATTGAAGAAGCCGGTATCCATTCCGGGGACTCAGCCTGTGTATTGCCCCCCTACTCCATTTCTCAAAAACACATTGATGAAATGACAGATGCGGCCAAAGCCATTGCCAAAGAATTGAATGTTAAGGGACTGATGAATATCCAGTTTGGTATCATGAAAGACAAGGTCTATGTTATAGAGGTCAATCCAAGGGCTTCGAGGACTATTCCATTTGTATCCAAAGCCGTTGGCATCCCCTTAGCCAAGCTCGCAACAAAGGTCATGCTGGGTAAAACCCTTGATGAATTGGGACTGACAAAGGAGGTGATTCCCCCTTATTATTGTGTTAAGGAAGCGGTCATGCCCTTTGACAGGTTTGACAATGTTGATCCGGTTCTCGGGCCTGAAATGAAATCCACGGGCGAAGTGATGGGGATTGATAAGAATCTTGGTGCTGCCGTTGCCAAGTCCCAGTTTGCCGCTGGACAAAAACTTCCCACCCAGGGGACGGTATTTATCAGTGTCCAGGATAAGGATAAAAAAGCCGCCCTGTCAGTTGCCAGAAACTTTCATGGAATGGGATTTACGATCATGGCCACAAAAGGAACTTCCCTGTTCCTTAAGGAGCATGATGTTCCGACAAAACTTGTCAAAAAAGTCTCTGCTGGTCGCCCCCATGTTGTGGATGCTGTAACAAATAATGAAATCCAGTTGATTTTAAACACCGGTGCATCAAGCCAGACCAAGCGGGATGGATATGAAATACGGCATGCGGCGATTAAATATAAAATTCCTTATGCCACCACAACCGATGGCGCCAGGGCCATCTGCAGCGCTGTCCAAGCCCTTAAAAAAGAAAGCCTCAGCGTTAACCCTATTCAATTGTATCACCAGGAAAACAAACATGCACAATCCAATGATTGAGGACGAAAGGCCCAAAGATGAATGTGGCATATTTGGGCTGTATAAACATCCCGAAGCGGCTAAAATAACCTATTTCGGCCTTTATGCCCTCCAGCACAGGGGGCAGGAAAGCGCCGGCATTTCTGTGAACCGGGGGATAAATGATAAAATCTTCTCCCATAAAGGCATGGGACTGGTTCATAATATCTTTAACATTGAGGACTTGGAACGAATTGAAGGCGGTTCTGCCATTGGTCATGTCAGGTATTCCACCACCGGGGATTCCGTTTTAACCAATGCCCAGCCCTTTGTTGTCAACCACAGACATCGTTCCTATGCTGTGGCCCACAATGGGAATCTTGTCAATGCCCATATCCTTAAAGAAGAGCTGGAAGAACAGGGTTCCATCTTCCAGACCACCATGGATTCAGAAGTTTTTCTCCATCTCTTTATTAAAAGCCTGATCAGAGGGGATGTTGAGAGTGCCATTTTAAAGGCTGTTTCAAAAATCGAAGGAGCCTATTCCATGATCCTCTTAACCTGTAAGGGCGAAGTCATCGGCATGAAAGACCCCAACGGGTTCAGGCCTTTAGCCCTTGGAAAACTCAACGGCCATTATGTCCTGGCATCTGAAACCTGCGCCTTTGATCTGGTCCAGGCGGAGTTTATCCGGGAGCTCGATCCCGGGGAAATCGTTATTATTAATGAAGACGGTATTAAGAGTATCCGCCATCCCAAGGCAGCCAAACATAAATCCTTATGCATATTTGAATATATCTATTTTGCCAGACCCGACTCCACCATTGACGGGAAAAATGTCTATCAAATGAGAAAAGCACATGGTAAAAGATTAGCCCAGGAAGCCCCTGTGGAGGCTGATCTTGTCATGCCATTCCCGGATTCAGGCAATTATGCCGCCATTGGCTATGCCAAAGAATCGGGCATCCCCTTTGAAATGGGCATGATCCGGAATCATTACGTCGGACGAAGCTTTATCCAGCCCACTCAGTCCATGCGTGATTTTGCCGTACGAGTGAAGCTCAATCCGGTCAGGGAACTGATTGTCGGAAAGGAGATTATCATTATTGAAGATTCCATCATTCGTGGCACCACGGCAAAAACACGTGTCAAGGCATTGCGTGAGCTTGGGGTTAAAAAAGTACATATGCGCATCTCCTGTCCACCCCATAAATTCCCTTGCTATTACGGCATTGATTTTTCTTCAAAAGGAGAACTGATTGCAGCGCAAAAACCCATAGATGAACTACGGGAGTATCTGGGTCTTGATTCTTTGCATTATCTTTCCATTGAAGGCATGCTTGACGCATCAGGAGTGAAAAACCCGGAGCTGAATTTTTGCAAAGCCTGTTTTGACGGACAATACCCGGTTGCATTTGATCCGAATTTTACCAAGCAGTGTATGGGGTAATATGACAAACAGGACCGTTGCATTTTCAAAAGATTCTTCCAATCTCTTTTTTCACATCTTAACAAAGTGTAACCTTTCCTGTACCCATTGCTATATTAATAAAAATCAGCACGGGGCCAATACCCTTGATATTGAAACCATACAAAACTGGCTCACCCTTTTTTCAAAAAAGGCCAGGCAGACTAATATCATTTTTTTAGGGGGAGAACCCACCCTTCATCCGGACCTTTACTTGGCCGTCAAAGAAGCAAACCGCCTTGGGTTTAAATCCATCACCATTGATACCAACGGATATTTATTTCATAATATTCTGGATAAAATTTCCTGTGATGACATTGACTTTCTTTCATTCTCTCTGGATGGTGCCACAAGAGCAACCAATGATACCATCAGGGGAAAGGGTAGCTATGATAAAGTGATGGAAGGAATCCAAAAAGCCCTTTCCAAAGGCTTTGCCTGTTCAATGATTTATACGGTTTCAGATATGAATATTCATGAACTTGAGTTGATGCCGAATATAGTTAAACATCTTGGTATCAAACGGTTTTTTATCCAGGTGATCGGTATGAGAGGCAAATCATCAGAATCGGATGGAAAGCACCAGGTATCAAAAGAAATCTGGGTTTCCACTATTCCAAGAGTAGCGGAAATAATCGCTGAATATGACATTATTGTCACCTATCCCAAGGTATTTCTCGATGGAAATGAACGATTTCAATGCGCCGGCAATGTGGCCGATAATTATTTTATATTTCCCAATGGCAGAGTGTACCAATGCCCCATCTGCGAAGACTTTCCTTTACATTCCTATGAAATAAAAAATAACCGGTTGATCGCCACAGCAAAAATCAATGAAAAAGACCTGTTCAACCTCACCATCCCGGAAGGCTGCGTCATGAATAAAATGATTCAACCCCAAAACCTTTCTTACAACAAAAAAGGCGATCCTGAATATCAAATTGCCTGCTGTATGCTCAAAGAAGAAATCTCTATTTGACAATTTGATCCATTTTTGAAAAAGTTCTTTGGAGATGCGTTAATTTAAATAATTTTGGTGTATACCATGAACCCGTTCTATCTGGTTAAAAATTTTAAAATCCGATATAAACTGCTGGTTATCTATTCTTTTACCTTTTTTGTAATCATGAGCCTTTCAAGCCTGATCATTTATTCCATTGTCAAACAGAATGTTGAAAAAAATATTGAAAATGAACTTCAAAATTCGACTGCTGCCATATTGAATAATGTAAAAACCGCTGTATCCGTATCCATAAAAAATCATCTGCGGACAATAGCTGAAAAAAATTATGAAATTATTCAGCATCTTTATAATCTACAGGCAGATAGGAAAATCACTCTTGAAGAAGCCAAGGCACGGGCTACAGATATTATTCTTTCCCAGAAAATCGGAAAAACAGGTTATATCTGCATCATAGATGGCACAGGAAGGATAATCAAACACCCTAAAAAACTTTTGGAGGGGTTGGATATTTCCGATCATAAATTTATACAGGAAATGATTGCCAAAAAGAACGGGTATATTGAATATTATTGGAAAAATCCGGATGATTTAATGCCAAGACCCAAGGCGCTTTACCTGAGTTATTTTAAACCCTGGGATTGGATGATCACGGTATCCTCCTACCGAAAAGAATTCAGAAAGCTTGTCAATATCAATGATTTTAAAGAAAACATTCTAAGTTTAAAATTTGGGGAAACCGGGTATTCCTATATCATGGATACCAACGGAAATATGATTATTCATCCTGAACTGTCCGGGATCAATGTATTTTCCGACCAGGACTTTTCCAGTCGGTTTTTTAAAAAAATGCTGGAAAAAAAGAATGGCAAAATGATTTATCCATGGAAAGATCCCAGAGATGAACGATTCAGAAAAAGACTGGTCCTCTTTAATTATATTCCGGAATATGAATGGATTGTGGCCTCGTCCAGTTATCTGGATGAATTTTTCTCTCCTTTGACTACCATTAAAACCTTTATCATTATGATAGGCATTGCCGCATTGATTGTTTTTATTCCCATCACCTTTCTCTTAAGTTCCACTATCACAAATCCCTTGCGGGAGCTGATGAACCGGTTTAATGAAGATATTATCGATGGATTTTCCAATCGCCTGGTTAAAATGGAGTCCCATGATGAAGTGGGGCAGCTCACATTTTACTATAATTCCTTTATGGATAAACTTGAAACCCATAACAAGGCTCTTGAAGACCAGATTTCAGAGCGAAAGCTGGCTCAGGAAGCCTTGCAGGAGAGCGAAGAAAAATATTGGTCTGTTATGGAAGCAACGCCTGATCCCATTGTCGTTTATGATATGAAAGGAAATGTTACCTATATGAATCCTGCCTTTACAAGGGTGTTTGGATATACGCTGGAAGACAGCATAGGGGGGAAAATGGACCATTTTGTTCCCCCAGGACACTGGGAAGAAACCATGAAAGGAATCGGAACAATTCTACAAGGGAAAGTGCTGCCGAGAACCGAAACCCAAAGGATATCGAAGGATGGCAGGCTCATTGATGTGACCACACGAGGATCGGTTTACCGGAATAAAGATGGAAAGCCCGTGGGATCAGTAATTACACACAGAGATGTATCAGAAGTCAAACGCCTTGAAAAGGCTATCATAGAAATAGGAGAAAAAGAGCGGCAAAAAATAGGGAATGATCTGCACGATGATCTTTGTCCCCACTTAATCGGGATTGAAGGGTTAACCAAGGTATTGAAACGAAAAGTTGAAGGCCACTCTGAAGAAGCAGGGCAGTTGTCGGATAAAATAACGGATTTAATAAAGGAAGCCACTTATAAAACACGCTGCCTGGCACGCGGACTTTGCCCGATTTATTTTAACAATGGCCTTGAAGCGTCATTGCAGGAGCTTGTGACCAATACCCGGATCATGCACCGAATGGACTGTAGTCTTGACTGCAGGGAAAAAATCCCTGTAGGAAATACCGTGGCAACCATCAACCTGTACCATATTGCTCAGGAAGCCGTTCAGAATGCCATTCGCCACGGGAAGGCAGACAAAATTGAGATCATAATAAGAATACAGAAAAACTTATTTTTTCTCAGTGTGAAGGACAACGGGGTTGGGATGGACTCTTCAAAGGAAACAAACGGCATGGGCTTGCGAATCATGAATTACAGGGCCAAACTTATCGGCGCCTCTTTGCTAATCAATTCTGATGACACCTCCTCAGGTACCCAGGTAACGCTGGCTTTACCGTTAAAGGCCTTTACCTGATCCATTGAGATTTTGCTTAATATTCATCATGGTTTAACCATTGCGTGAACGGTTTAAAAGTGCTATTTTCAGCCAACTTTGAAATATGATTAAGATGATTTATGCCAAATAAAAAGAAAATACTGCTGGTTGAAGATCATCCCATTTTCAGACTGGGACTTGCCGAACTGATCAATCAGGAAGATGACTTTATCGCTTTTGGTGATTCAAAAGATGTGGATCCTGCTATTAAGGAAATAGAAACGTTAAACCCTGATCTCATTATTGCAGACATCACATTGAAAAAATCTGACGGAATTGACCTTGTCAAATATGTCAAAAAATATCATAAAAATATTCCTGTTCTGGTGTTGTCCATGCATGATGAATATTTATATGCTGAACGGGCACTGCATGCCGGTGCCAGAGGGTATATCATGAAACAGGAAGCCATGGAGTCGGTTGTCACAGCTATTCACCATGTTCTTGAAGGAAAAATCTATCTCAATGAAAAAGTGAAAGAGCATATTCTTTCCAATATTTCCGATACCCCGAAAATTAAAAACAAAACACCCATTGACCGATTGACAGACAGGGAATTGCAGGTCTTTAAAATGATCGGCAGGGGATTTTCTTCCAGGGATATTGCCGAAAGGCTCTTTTTAAGCATTAAAACCATCGGTACCTATCGAGAAAGAATAAAAAATAAACTTAATTTAAAGCACGCCAATGAACTGATTAGATGTGCTGTGCATTTTGAAAAGACCGGCCAGATCAGTACCCAGCTTGATTAAATCTATCCTTGTAGGTTTACAAACCTACAGTGAAATACTATTTTTAACCACACATCCTGTAAAATCGCCTACATCCAAAATCCGGTTTCTACCGATTGTTTAATTTCCTCTAGTTTAATACACCAAATGATAAGGAGGTAACGCATTTTTCAACTGAATTTTTAGCATTTTTAAAAATTAATTTAATATTTTAAAGGAGGAAAGGTAAAATATATGACAATACAACCAAATATGACTGACTATGACAAAGAGTATAAAGACTTTAAATGGGATGTTCCGGAATATTACAATTTTGCCGGTGATATCATTGATAAATGGGCTCAGGACAAAGAAAAGCTTGCCATGCTCTGGGTGGATGACAATGGGACTGAGATCAAAAAAACTTTCAATGACATCAGTGTTGCCTCCAAAAAACTAGCCAATGTGTTTAAAGCCCAGGGCATCGGGCAGGGCGATGTTGTCATTGTTGTTCTTCCCAGGAATATTGAATGGTGGATCATTTTTACAGCCTGTATTCGTTGTGGTGCCATGATTGCACCGGGGACGACACAGCTTACCTCTAAAGATCTGGAGTTCCGTGCCACTAAAGCCAACGCGGCTTGTATCATTACCAATCCTGCCATTGCCGCAACATTTGATGAAGTGGCAGACAAATGTGATACGGTAAAATCAAAAATTGTTATTGAAGCTGCCAGAGACGGATGGGTCTTTTTTGACGATGCCATGAAAGATGCTTCAGAGGATTTTCAAACAGCCAAAACAAAGGCTGAAGACAATTGCCTGGTTTATTTTACATCCGGTACCACCGGGTTCCCGAAAATGGCCCTGCATGCCCATTCCTATGGAATCGGACACCAGGTAACCGGAAAATACTGGCTGGATCTGAAACCTGAAGACATGCACTGGAATATATCTGATACAGGTTGGGCTAAAGCTGCCTGGTCAAGCTATTTTGGCCCATGGAACCAGGGAGCTGCCCAGTTTATCCATCACACAGACCGGTTTGATCCAAAATTCACCCTTGATTTACTGGCTAAATATCCGGTCACTACCATGTGCGGCGCTCCCACCATTTACAGGATGCTGGTATTGCAGGATCTATCCCAGTACAAGTTCCCGACACTTCGACATTGTGTGGGGGCTGGCGAGCCATTGAACCCGGAGATCATCGATGTCTGGCAAAAAGCCACCGGATGCATTATCAGAGACGGTTACGGCCAGACAGAGACCGTGCTTCTGGCCGGAAGTTTCCCCTGTCTTGAACCGCGCTTCGGTTCTATGGGAAAACCCACCCCGGGTATTGATCTGCATGTTATTGATGATCAGGGCAATATTCTTGAGCCGGACCAAGAGGGAGATATTGCCATAAGAATAGAACCCGAAAGACCGCTCGGCCTTTTTAAAGAATACTGGAAAGAACCTGACAGAACCGCTTCTGCATTTATTCCAGGCTGGTACCTCACAGGAGACAGAGCCTATGTGGATAAAGACGGATACTTCTGGTTTGTAGGAAGGTCTGATGATGTTATCTTGTCTTCCGGCTATAGGATCGGACCATTTGAGGTGGAAAGCGCCCTGATCGAACATCCGTCTGTTGCAGAATCTGCTGTTGTTTCAAGCCCGGATGAGACTCGTGGTGAAGTAGTGAAGGCTTTTATAGTTCTTGTTCCAAATAATGAACCCAGCGATGCTCTAGTTAAAGAATTGCAGGATTATGTCAAAAAGACCACTGCACCCTATAAATATCCAAGAAAAATAGAATTTGTAGAAGAATTACCTAAAACCATCAGCGGTAAGATACGCCGAATTGACTTGAGAGACTCTGAGTGGGGAAGATAAAAGACCCCTTGCTATAATCAAACTGGTTAAAACAGGCTAATTTTGCAGGCACTCCATACCTGATTTACTGGGTGTGGGTGTCTGTAAAAATCAAATACCATATAAAGAAAGGAAGTTTTTTCATGAAAGAAAAACTCTACAAAAAAGAAATTACACTTACCATTGTGTTTTCCATTTTACTGCTTTTAATGGGCCATTCAGCATCTATTTTCGTTCTTTTTCCCGTCCTCCAGCAAGGCACCTTATGGGGATTCCCTACTCAATACATTATTCCCATCCTTTTGGGATGGTTTGGGGTTGCGGCAGTTTGTCTGGCCATGACCATCATGTGTAATAAATTTGATGATGAAATGGAAGACTATGTCAATTCTCTTCCACCTTCCTCTGAAACTAAAAAGACTGATAAATAAGGAGACAATAATATGCCAACTGAATATGCATTAAGTAATGTATGGATAGGAATCGGTATTGTTGCTATCCTTTTTGTTATTTTCTATGCGGTCGGTTATATGGCCAGCCGTAAAACCACTTCCGATGAAGATTTTTACGCAGCAGGATTTTCCATCGGACCTGTTACCAATGGTCTTGGAATGGCAGCCACCTGGGCCAGCCTTGCAACCTTTTTAGGGGTTATTGCCCTGATTTTAAAACTCCAGGTTCCTTTTGTCTATCTCTGGATTCAATGGGCTATTTCTATTCCTTTACTCACCCTTTTATACGGAACCAGTTTAAGGCGTATGAAGGCCTTTACTCCCGCAACTTTTATCAGACAACGATATGGAAAACCCTCTACAGTCGTTATCGTTTGTTGGATGATCCTTATCATGATCATGTATGCACTGGGCCAGATGATCGGTCTTGGACGGGCATTCGAGCTTCTCTTTGGTGTGCCGTATAACACTGCCATCATCGTTGCAGGCATTGCAACTGTCGGCTTTATCACCATCGGCGGCATGTACGGTGCTACCTATAATGCAGCCTTCCAAATGGTGGTCATGACCATTGCCATGGTTGTTCCCATGGGCGCCATCATGAAAATCATGGGATCTTCCGGGTGGTGGTTTCCACCATTAGCTTATGGCGATATGGTTCCGGAAATGCTTAAACAAATCCCCACATTTTTTGATATGAAATATGACTTTAGATGGTATTTTGCCCTGATTCCCGCGTTTACCTTAGGGCCAATTGCATTACCTCATCTGGCCATGAAAGTATTTACATCATCATCTGTAAAAAGTGCTCGCTGGGCAGTTGTATGGTTTGCCCTCTTTTTGGGTCTTCTTTTCTCAGGAACCTATGTGGTCGGATTTGCAGGCAACTTTTTTACAGCCACCACAGGCAGGATAATTGAAAAGGCTGACCAGACACTGTTGATTCTTAATGTATTCTACAATCCGACACTTGTTGCCGCCTTTGTTATGGGTGGTGCGGTGGCTGCAGGACTTTCCACCATTGGTGGAAACCTCATGGCCATTGCAGGGCTTGTGGGATCAGACCTTTTGGGAATCATTGCTCCGAATATGGAAACTTCTAAAAAAATGAAATGGGGATACGCGGCCCTTCTCATGGGTGGAGCTGCTGCCATTCTTATGGCTTTCAGACCACCAAAATTTTTGGTGACCAGTATTCTCTGGGCATTCGGGCTCCTTGCCACCACAGCCACTCCGGCTATTTTACTGGGGGTCTGGTGGAAAGAAGCCAATAAACTTGCTTTAATCGTCACTTCCATATCCTGTGGGTTCCTTTTTATTCTGATCTCGCCCCATGTTATTCCCTCAATCTGTGTAGGGAAAGGCCTTGTAGCAGCACTTGGCATGTCCGGCGGAATGGTTACTATACCCTTGAGCTTTGCTATGTTTATTGTCCTGTCCATTCTTTTTAACAGAATGTCCATGTTCAAAGCCTTTGCGCCTACGTTGGAAGATAAAAAAGTGATTGACAGAATCCATGGCTGGGGAACAGATTATGACGAGTCCAGATACAATGGTATCACCTGGCCTTTGATTATTGCGGCTTTCTGTATTGCTATATTTTTCTGGGGTCTCCAACCCTGGAGTTAAACTTTTAAAAGGCGTTCTCCTCCTGAGTTCAGCCTAGTTGCAGTTCCCCCGGGGATCTGATAAACTCCCGGGGGTCTGCAACCCAAAAAAGGAAACCCGTATGACTTATTTTAACTCCATGATCCGGCTTCTTCAATTTGATATAGCCCCCATGAAAAAATTGAACATGAAGCAACTGCAATATTTCTGTATTATTAATGTGATCATTCTGGGAGTAATTTACGGATTTTCCGCCTTTTTTTTCAGTAAGATTGTTTTAGTTGAAAAAGGCTTTGATGCGTCTTCTTTTAATGCCTTGAAAATCATTGTTGCGGGCATCCCCGTAGCATTTTTAATGCATGCCAGTGCAGCACTTTTTGTCTGGGTTTTTCTAAGAGCTATCGGTGGAAAAGCAGCTTTTATATTGTCATACTTTAATATGGGTACGGCATCTATTTCCCTGTGGCCATTGGCGCCCTTCATAGCCGTCCTTCAAACCGGTGGTCGGATGCCTTTGATGGTTGGCATGGCAGTTTGTTTTTCTTTATATGGTTTTGCTGTGAATGTATTGTTAATTAAAGAAACTTTTCAATTATCCCGAATCAAGATGTTCATTGCTACATCGGTTACCATCATCTACATCGGAAGTTTTTTATATCTGTGGGTATAAGTCGATCTTTTAACAGATCACTTTTTCTTTTTTTTCCGCCTTCGGTTTTTTCTTTTTTCTTCCCAGTCTTCCTGTTCCTGAATTAATTCCTTAATACTTTGGGCCTCATTGGAAAGGGAGAGGGTATAAGTATACTCTTTTTTGCTGACGGGTATGGTTTCAATTTTTTTATTTAAAAACTGCTGGATTTCTTCAAGGCGTTCTTTTTCTTCTTTGCTGCAAAATGCGATGGCAATTCCTTTTTTTATTCCTCTTCCGGTTCTTCCCACCCTGTGGACATAATTTTCACTCTTTTCCGGAAGGTCATAGTTAATGACATAGTGAACATCAGGAATATCAATACCCCTGGCACTGACATCCGTGGCAATCATAATATTTATTTTGCCCTGCTTAAAAAGGGACATCACCTCTGTCCTCTCCTTTTGGTCTTTTTCCCCATGAAGGGTTGAAGCCTTTATATCAGCCCTTTCAAGCGCTTTGGTCACCCGTTCCGCCCGGACCCGGGTTCTGACAAAAACAATGATCCGTGCGTCTGGATTATCTTTGATGAATCTTCGTAAAAAAAAGCGTTTGTCATCCATTTCAACAAACATGACAAAATGAGATACATTTTTAGAAACCGGATCTTCCGGGGAAATTTGAATTCGGATGGCAGAAGATTTTACCTGGGAAAAAGCAAGTTTTTTGATCTCTTTATTAATTGTTGCAGAAAAGAAAAGCGTCTGATGTTTTTTAACCAGCTTTCTTTTTATTGATTTGATATCATCAATAAATCCAAGATCCAGCATCTGATCCGCTTCATCAAGGACAAGGGTATCCACTCGCTGCAGGTTGATAGCCCCCTGGCTGATCAGATCAAACATTCGTCCCGGAGTCGCCACAAGTACATCGATTCCGTCGGCAAGCTTTTTGATCTGAGGGTCCTGTTCAACGCCGCCATAAACCGTAACTGTTTTTACCTTGGTGTGTTTTGAAAAATCATTAAATACAGACCCGATTTGGGCAGCCAGTTCTCTTGTAGGAACCAAAACAATACATTTAATGCCCCAAGATCGCTTTGAGCTCTTTGCCCTGTGGATCTTATCAATTATGGGAATGGCAAATGCCGCTGTTTTCCCTGTACCTGTCTGGGCAATGGCAAGCACATCCTCTCCCTTCATGATGGAAGGAATAGCCTTATACTGGATGTCAGTAGGACGTTTAAATCCAAGTCCCGATAAATTCCTTTTGATAGCAGAGGATATGTGGTATGTGTCAAATTTCATGAGGTCTCTATTATGATTGTGGTTAAAATTCTAAAATACAGAAAAAATCTTTAAAATGCAATCATTGAAAATATCACGTTTTACCCGACACCTATAATAGGTGGCAAATATCAGCATCATTTTTTTGATATTGATAAACAACACTTTCTGGATTATAAAATAAAAATGATAAAATTTGAATCTGTATATCTGATACGAAATAATAAAGAAATTTTTTCCAATTTAAATT
>Ga0190329_1000038_pt1 | contig 36681 bp, 36 predicted proteins | sample 48720423_MG_FD_161655 | JGI IMG/M metagenome (GOLD analysis project Ga0190329, IMG submission 161655) | Hydrothermal vent sediment bacterial communities from Southern Trench, Guaymas Basin, Mexico - 4872-04-2-3_MG | ecosystem: Environmental > Aquatic > Marine > Hydrothermal vents > Sediment ... | reverse complement strand
ATCTTTTCTGTCCTGCCTTCCATATCCAAAATATGGTATAACGGCGGTTACTCTTTTTGCGGATGCCCGCTTTGCAGCATCTATAAGCAATAATAGCTCAAGAAGGTTATCTGCAGGTGGATGAGTTGATTGCACAATAAACACATCATGTCCTCTGATGTTTTCCAGTATCTGAACCCTGATTTCTCCGTCCTTGAATCGGGATACCAAATGCTCTGTTGGCTCCACTTTTAAATGTTGTGCAATCTCGAGCATTAAAGGTCTTGAACTTGTCCCTGATAATAATTTTATATCTTTGGGAGGTTTCATTTTATTAAAAACCTCACAAGTGTAAATTTAACTACAAAACCTGCAAAAACAATTGACACCATTGACATAAGTTTAATCAAAATATTTAGTGATGGTCCGGCGGTGTCCTTTAGTGGATCACCAACAGTGTCTCCGGTAACACCAGCTTTATGAGGTTCACTTCCTTTACCGCCAAAATGTCCCTTCTCTATAAACTTTTTAGCATTGTCCCATGCACCTCCTGTATTGGCCATAAAAAGTGCCATGGCAAATCCTGTAGTCAGAGCACCTGCTAAGAGACCCATTACAGCTGATGGCCCCATAAGAAAACCCACAACAATGGGAACCAGTATAGCAAGAAGTGCCGGGAGTATCATCTCTCTCTGTGCAGCCTTTGTACTTATATAAACAGCTTTAGCATAATCCGGCTTTGTTTTACCCTCCAGTAAACCCTCGATTTCTCGGAACTGCCTCCTAACTTCAACAACAATTTCCTGAGCTGCACGTCCTACTGCTCTTATTGATAGAGCTGAAAATACAAAAGGCATCATGGCACCGATAAACACACCACTAATTGTCAGAGGATCGGTGAGAATGGGTTTAATAAAATCCATTACATTCTGAATCTGGAAAGATCCAGCCCACCTAATTACATCGTTATAATAAGCAGCAATGAGGGCAAGCGCAGTTAACGCAGCAGAGCCTATAGCAAACCCTTTACCCGTAGCTGCTGTTGTATTACCAAGGGCATCCAGTGCATCTGTTCTCTGCCTGACTTCAGGTGCCAGATGTGACATCTCTGCATTTCCTCCTGCATTATCTGCAACGGGTCCATAAGCATCCGTTGCAAGAGTGATACCAAGAGTAGAGAGCATACCTACTGCTGCTAAACCTACACCATAAAGCCCAAGACTGAAATTGTGAGCTCCTCCAGAGACAAAATAGCTTATCAAAGTAGCCGAAACAACCGCAACTATAGGTATACTGGTAGAAAGCATTCCAGTGGACAAACCTTCTAATATCAAAGTTGCATGGCCGGTGAGCGCAGCTTTGGAAATATTCTGGGTGGGCTTATAGCTATCAGAAGTGAAAAACTCTGTAGAATACCCAATTATGAGGCCAGCAATAAGACCTGAAATTACGGCAAAAAATATGTTAAAATTCTCCGGGGGTAATACAAACCTTATAGCAAAAAATGCTCCTATCAGGACCAAAACACTGCTGCCCCAGACTCCTCTTCTCAGAGCCCATAACAATGCAGTCTGAGAGGCATCTTCCTTTGTTCTAACAAAAAATGTTCCTATTATGGATGCAATAACCCCTATACCAGCAAGTACAAGAGGAAGAATTACACCTCTAATCCCTAATCTTGCAGAAGCAGCAAGTGACATGGTGGCAATTATAGATCCGGTATAGGATTCATAGAGGTCTGCTCCCATACCAGCTACATCACCAACATTGTCACCTACATTATCTGCTATAACTGCTGGATTGCGAGGGTCATCTTCAGGTATTCCTGCCTCCACTTTACCCACCAGGTCAGCACCTACATCGGCAGCCTTTGTAAATATACCTCCCCCCACACGGGCAAAGAGCGCTTGAGCTGAAGCACCCATACCAAAACTCAACATTGTAAAGGTGATGGCATCAAGTAACTGATTTCCGACCAGACCTTGCTTAACTCCATAATACCATCTAAGTATTTGAAACCATATACTCAGGTCAAGAAGCGATAACCCCACCACAACCATTCCCATTACCGCACCCGCTTGAAAAGCAACTCTTAGCGCACTGTTCAGACTTCTTCTCGCAGCGTTGGCTGTTCTCGCACTGGCATGAGTGGCAACACTCATACCTATAAAACCAGACAGCCCGGAGAAAAACCCACCGGTGATAAAAGCAAAGGGGACAAATATTGGCTGTAATTTATTAAGTGCCAAAACCAGAAGAACCCCAAAGGCAACAAGAAAGAAAAGTGCAACCACTGTATACTGTCTCTTCAAATACGCAGAAGCCCCTTCTCTCACAGCTTCTGCGATCTCTCGCATACGCTGTGTACCTTCATCTTCTTTCCTTATTCTTAAGGCAAGAAATAGAGCAAATAGTAAAGCAAGTATTGAACCCACTGGAGCAAACCAATAAAGTTTACCGTAATCCATAACACCTCCTTATTAGGATAACGTCATGAAGTTTCAAAATTCTAACGAAAGATGAAGATATTGTCAAATAAAGCTTCCTTTTTTAAAAAACCCAGAGAAAAAGTGTAATCTTCAAAACTGCGTAAGTTTTTCGCCGGTCTTATATAAAGAGAAAAGATACCATTTTTATAAGGAACTTCGAAACCAGCCGCAGAAATATCGATAATTCCTCTGTAAAAAACCACTCTTAGAGTACCGTACCCCACTTTAGTCCGTAGAGATAGTCCGTTTCCTGTAATATAATTTTCTCCTGTTTCCACACGTACCCTTCTCCTATCCAAATTATAAACAAATAAAGCAGAAACATCGGCATAAGTTCTACCTTCAAGTACTATTCTGGCTAATCCTCCTCCGCTTAATTTTTTAGTTTCATTCATGATTATGTTACTCAGAACATAAACTGAAGAGATACTAAAAATTACGCCTGAATTCATACGGTATGAGCCCCTATAATTCTCTCCACCCACCCATAAAGAGTGATTAATAAAGGACCTCCGCACATAAACACCGTACTCGTCCCCATCAGGTTCATAATGAACTCTGCAACCGATGGTATAATGTGGTTCTAAAGGAAATAACATGAATAATTTAAAATCCAGGGCATCGAGAACATTTTGTCTGTAATACAAAGAGAGTGAAGGCTTCAACATCCATCCAAGAAAATTTTGTGACCCTGCCTCCAGTTCTACCGTCGGTGTTTCATTAGAAAATGAAGCGATACCGTGGACAAAATCACCACCAACTTCCTCAAAATTCAGTATTAATTCAACTCCATTTTCTAAATTTACAAAATTATACCCTCTGAGAATCAAAATATCTTCAGATTGAAATATACTTGATTTATTAAATAGCTCTTTCCTGCTGAAGATATTATTTTTGAAAGAAAAAAATTTTTTGAGAATCCTGAGGTTTGTCTTTTTAATTCCTTTAAATTTAATATTTAAAATTGGATTTACCTTTTCGTTGGTGGGGTGAATGATTAATACCACTGTGTCCTTCACGCTACTTTTTAGTTCTGGAAATATATGTACTTTTATAACACCCTTATCTTCATATAACTTAAATGTTTCATCAAGGACTTTATGTATGAGGGTGCTATCAGTTTTATACTCTTTCCCAGAGAGAGTTTGATTAAGATATCTAATATCTAATTGGTTAAGGAGCTTGGAATCCTCTACAATTATATTTTTTAAAAAGAGAGCTGAAATTAATGTTGATAGGAATATACTCACTTAAGAAATAAAAATTCCTTCCATCTTTCGTCAGGAATTTTTCGTGTGGAAAAGAGAAGGGTAAAATAAGAGGGTTTCCTCGGCTTCCGCAAAAGCTTCATACCCGCTTCCTCGGGTGTTCTATCTCCCTTTTTGTTATTACATCTAAAACAGGCGCACACAAGATTCGCCCATTCATCCCTTCCCCCTAGTCTCTTTGGAATCACATGATCAACCGTCATCGGTCCTTCTCGAGTACCGCAATATTGGCAGGTATAATTATCTCTTCTCAGGATGTTCCTTTTTGTAAGTGGTACCTCTCTATATCTCAACTTTACATAGTAATTTAATTTAATAACACTGGGGGCTCTGTAAATTACACGTTCCGCCCTTAAAACCCTTCCATCCTTATAGATAACAGGCTCTGCTTTTTGAAGGTAAATTAACTTAATAGCCCTTCTTAATGTAGATATATTTATTGGCTCGTAATTATAATTTAAAACAAGTACTTCACCAGGGCTCAATTCCTTTCCATACTCCGTAAGCCTTTTTACTTGCTTTGGTTGCTTTTTCAATCCTTGAGGAAGCCTGATTCTTGAGAGAGCCCGAGGCAATATTCAGAACAGTTTTGTAATCCTGAATTGCACGTTGATAGTATTTGTAAGCCTGTCCAGCTCCTTCTCTATCTTTATTTTTCTTGGCCCTGTTATATGTAGTACCTCCAAGTCCATAGTATGCATCACCTCTTAAAAAGTAGGCGAGACTTTTATAATAATTATCGAGATCCTCTAACTGAAGCACTTTATTTACGGTATTAATAGCATCGTTATAATTCTTTAATTCATAAAGTAAATAAACGGCCTTTTTAATGTATACAACAGGATTTTCGGGAGCAAGCTGAATTGCCTTGTCATAGTCAGCCAGAGCCTGAGATTTCTTTTTGAGTCCTCCGTATGCTTCTGCCCTGTTCAAATAATACACATAATTAAGTGAATCTTCTTTAATAAGCTCATCAAGTTGTTTAATGGCCTTTGAATACAATTGAGGGTTTTTCTTTCCTTCTTTAAGGTATGCTTTTACCAGTGCAGTCCTCACATCCTTTTCTTTCTTCGGGTCATCTATTCCAAGCTCAAGTGCCTTTTCCAGATGAGGGATACATTCTCCATATTTTTCATTTTCACTTAAAAATAAGCCATAAGATACCCTGAGCCCAACGCTATTGGGTTTTTTGGAAATTGCATCTTTATATAAGGAATATGCTTTTTCCTTAGATCCAATTTTTTCATAAAGTTTTGCAAGACCATAAATGGCATCAGCATTGTTGGGGTCAACTTCTATGGCCTTTTTGTAAAATTCTATACCCTTATCGTATTCCTCCTTTATAATACCATACATGAAACCAAGTCCCTGCCATCCTCTTGAATCTGTTGAATCTATTTCCGCCACTTTCCTGTAAGCAACTTCAGCCGAATCAAAAAACATCTCTGCGCTGTCCCTCATGCCTTTCTGAAGGTATTCTCCAGCCTTTCCCAGAAAAGCTCTTCCCAGCTCCAGATAAGCAGGTATAAAGTTCTCATTGAAACATAAAGCTCTCCTGTAATTCCTTATAGCGTCACTCCATCTCTTTTTGAGGAGATAATCATGACCTATTGAAAACCAGACTTTACACGAATCTACCACCTGTGGTGTGGTATCTTCTGAAACCGGTTCTGATTGCGCAAAAGCACGGGGAACACTGAGCATAAATATGAAAAGAATTATCAGAATTCTCATATTAACCTCCCTTTGTTTATTGTTTTAGTTTAAACATTCTCATTGGTATAGTCAAGGATTGGACAGATTAAATAACTCTTGACAGTGCAGAGTTTAGATGATATTATAAGGTTAGATGAAATGTAGATATTTAATCTTTTTTCTGCTCCTCCCTTTAATTTTTAACACCAGCTGTATATCTTACAAATATGAAGGTACCTGGATTGAAGTTGGACTGGCTTCGTACTACGGAAGAAAATTTCATGGTAAAAAGACGGCATCTGGAGAAATATTCAACATGTATAAATTGACTGCCGCCCATAGAAAATTACCTTTTGGAACTTATGTGAAGGTCACAAATCTGGAGAATGGGAGGAGTGTTATTGTAAGGATCAACGACAGAGGACCCTTTAAGAAAAACAGAATTATAGACCTCTCATATGAAGCAGCAAAAAGGTTGGGCATAATCTCAAAGGGTGTTGCCCGGGTTAAACTGGAGGTAATAAAGTGGCCCCAATAAAAGACACAAGCCTTGGTGTTATGAGCCTTGAGGATTCAGAAAAGATCTGGGAAATGGAAAAAGAATGGAATAATCTACTTACAAAAATTCCCAATTCTCACCCCTTTATGACACCTTACTGGCTGGGTGTAACTCTCGAACTTTATGGAGTAATGCACGAGGGTAAAATCTATACTTTAGAAATTGATAGAGAACTTGCAGGTATTACCTTACTTGATGTGGATATGGAAAATAGAAGAGGTAAAATTCTTTCGCCTCGTTACCCAAATTATTTTAATGAATTCATAGCTTACCATGAAATAAGGGAAGAATTTGTGGAGGAAATCCTGTCTGCACTGGACGTCTTTATTGTTACTCAGATTCCTGAAAGCTCTCCTTATTACTGGATTATAAAAAAACTTGCCGAAAATAAAAAATATGGCATAAATATCACCGGTCAACGCAATTTGAAGTCTCTTATAGTTCCGGAAAATGTGGAAAAATGGCTGTACAAAATAAAGGGCAAAGCATCCAGAATCATCACATCTACATTGAAAAGAGCTAAGAGATTTGAAGAAATCGAAACTAAAAGAATTGAGGATGTTTCTGAATTAGTCGACAGACTGGTTATCCTCTTTAATAATTCATCCCATCAAAAAAGCTCGATTCTTGAATTTAAGACGTTTATGGAAAATCTCGCTTATCTAATGGTGCCTCGAGGATTTTTAAAACTTATTGAGCTTGTAGTGGAAGGATGGACCTTAGCTTCCATACTTGCACTTGAGTACAGGGAACGGGCTTATCTGCTTGAACTTTCATCCATCATCGACATGAAGGACTTTGACGCTTCACTTTATCTTTTATTTAAATATATTGAATACCTCAGTAATATGGGATTTAAGGAACTCTTTTTCTTTCCCACAACAACCAAAATGGATTTTATTAATTTCAAGAATATAAAATTACTGGATATAACCATAACTACAGGGTGATTCCAATAGCTCAAGCTCGGGGCTAAATCTCCTTTTGTAAAGAATTACGGGCATACCAATAGGTAGTGTTATATTTTCACTCCCATGCCCCGCCGGAAATCCAGTAAAAAGAGGAACCTCTGCTTTTTTCATAAAAAAATCCAGATACACATCATACCCTATATCAGAATATCCCAGTAACACTGCTTTTACTTTTTTGAATACACCTCGATATTTTAGGTGGAAAAGCATCCTATCTACTCTGTAGTCTTCTTCGCCCACCTCCTCAATGAAAAGGATTTTGTCTACAAAATCTGGCTCATAAGGAGTACCCAGGAGACTAACAACCAATGAAAGACATCCCCCCACAATCTTTCCCTGAATATCTCTGGTTGCTTTGAAATACTCTCCTTCCCACGCTACTGTATATCTCTTACCAGAAATGGCCTTTAAAAAATAATTAACAGTTTTGTCATTGGGAGCACTGAAGTTCGTCTTTACCATGGGTCCATGAAAAGTTACAAGCCCTGTGAGTTTATATATGGAGTTGAGCAGAACTGTAATATCGCTGAATCCCATGAATATTTTTGGCCTTTTTTTAATCTTCTCCCACTGGATACTCTCTAAAAGTCTTACACAACCATATCCTCCTCGGGAGGCTATAATCATTTTCACATCTTCATCCTCCCAGGCAGAATGAAAATCTTCCAGCCTTACTTCATCCTCTCCTGCAAGGAATCCTATGGAATTGAGTACATGAGGAAATAATTTTACCTTAAAGCCCAGGTCTTCAAGAAAACGAATACCGCGTTCAAGAAGTGCTGCATCAGGTTGTGAGGCAGGGGAAATTACCCCTATAGTATCACCTCTTTTAAGACACGCCGGCTTCATCCCTCTCCTTTTGTGTAAGTTCAAAAACTTTTCTTACAACCTCCTCATAAGTTGGACTCAACTCCACTTTTCTCCTTTTCATCACCCTGCGTGCAGTCATAATAGCCTTCTCCAGCTCATGGGTCACAAAGCCCTGTCTTCCTCCCCAGCTAAAAGATGGGATAAATTTTGGAGGAAATCCGGAATCGAAGATATTACAAAATACTCCGACAATTGTACCTGTGTTGAACATCGTATTGATTCCACTTTTTGTATGATCCCCTATCATGGCTCCCAGAAATTGCATGCCTGTATCAAATCTTTCTCCTTTGAAAATAATTTTAACACTCCCATAATTGTTCCTTAAATCACTGGTATTTGTGTCTGCGCCAATATTTACCCAACTACCAACGTAGGAATGTCCCAGGAATCCATCGTGCTGTTTGTTTGAGTAAGAATGAATTATAGTGGCTTCTACCTCACCTCCTACTTTGCAAATAGGACCTATAGAAACATCTTCATAGATTTTAGCCCCCACTTTAATAATTGAACCTTCTCCCACATACAGGGGACCCTTCAAAAAGGCATTGGGAAGTACAGTAACATTTTTATCTATATATACAGGACCTTCTTCCGCGTCAATCACAACATTGGGGTAAAGCCTGACGCCTTCTGCTACAAATATCTCGTTCCCTAACAAAGTAACCTTTTGAAAAATGGGAGAATGTATACCAGAGTTACCAATCATGTTAAAATCATTTATAATCTCTTCACCATTAAGTTTAATGGCATCCCATAGATAGTTAAGAACTTCCACATCTATCTGTGATTCCTTCACTCCTTTCTTTCTTAATCTACCTGTTTCAATCATGCCTTTACATTCATCAAGGTACCCATAAAAAGCGACCACTTTACCTTTGTTATTTACAAAAAGTGTTTCTTCCTCTACATCCTCAAAAATAGAAATATCTTGAGGAGGCAAAGCTCTGCCGTTTACCAGCAAAACCTTCGTCCCTGGTCTGATTTTTTCATTAACCCTAATTCCCGGATACATCTCCTTTACCACTTTACTTAGATAACTCCGCAAAAATACCCCTTCAATATCTCCCAGTTTTTTATACCATTTTTCAAAAATTGTGAGGATTCCAATTCTGAGGTCAAAAACTGGTCTTAACCACACAAGTGGAAGAAAATTTTCATACTTTTCATCTTCGAATATAAAAACCGACCCTATCCTTCCCACGTTTCATACTCCCTCTCGAGAAGTGAAGCAGCCTCCTGGTCTACTATTACTATAGCCATTGGGTGTATCTGAATCATTGAGGCTGGAACCATAGCCGTTATAGGTCCCTCTACAGTTTTCTTAATGGCATCGCGTTTGTTTGCCCCGCTGGCAAGGAGGATTAGTTTCTTTGATTCTATAATGGTCCCTATACCCATGGTAATTGCATATTTAGGAACTTTGCTAATATCCCCACCAAAAAATCTTGCATTATCCTCCCTCGTCTCCCTTGCCAAGGTTTTTATCCTTGTCCTTGATGCAAGTGAGGATCCGGGCTCATTAAAACCTATGTGTCCATCCCTTCCAATCCCCAATATTTGAAGGTCTATACCCCCTTTTTCTGCTATTTTTTCCTCATACCACACACAGTGAGCTTCAATATCCTCAACTGTTCCATCGGGAATATATATATTAGATGGATTAATATTTATATGTTTAAATAAATTCTCCCACATAAAGGTATGATAACTTTCAGGATGGTTCTTGGGTAGTCCTACATACTCATCCAGATTGAAAGTTGTAACCTTTGAAAAATCCAGTCCTTCCTCTTTATGCATCCTAATAAGCTCTTTATATAAACCCAGGGGAGTTGAACCTGTAGCAAGCCCGAGCACCAGATCTGGCTTTCTTACCAGCTCTTCTTTAACAAATTTAGCAGCAAGTCTGGACATACTGTCGTAATTTTCAACTATTATTACTCTCATCGTACACCTCCTTTATCTTGGGAAAATATAAAACTGCATACCAGATAGTAGCAATTGAAAAAAGTACAACCGAAATATATAAAAATACAATTGCAAAGGAATCATACCTCAGAAGATAAAGTAGAATTGTTAAATAAAAAAAACCTCCTGAAATTTTTCCTATGGTTTTTGAAGTGAAGGTCAATTTTTTATCCACAAGAAACAGAAACCCTGATGTTAGGATTATAAGTTCTCTCAAAACGAAGAAAAGTGTAGCCCATAGAGGAAATCGGTTGTAAATATAAAGCCAGATCGCAGTAAGAATGGTGAATAATTTATCCACCCCATGGTCAAGAACCCTCCCCAGGTGAGTACACTGATTCCTCTTTCGTGCAATGTATCCGTCCAGGATATCGGTCGCAATGATTATTATAAAAAACACCACGGAAAAAAGAGTATGACCACTGGCAATAAAATATAAAAAAATGGGAAGAAGAAATAGTCTTAAAAGTGAAAGAAAGTTCGGAATATTAATCATTTTTTCCTTTCTTTTCCTTAAACACGATATCCAGTACCTGGTCCACGTTGTTCACAAAATAAAATTTAATACCCTTTTTAATATGCTCGGGGATGTCTTTCAAATCTTTTTCGTTCCACTCGGGTAAAATAACCTTCTTAATACCGGCCCTTTTTGCAGCTATTACCTTTTCTTTAATACCACCTACAGGAAGCACCCTCCCACTCAAGGTAATTTCGCCAGTCATTGCGATTTCTGGATTGACTGGAATTTCTTTAAGAAGAGATACCAGTGATGTAAATATGGCAATTCCTGCTGAAGGCCCATCCTTGGGAATTGCTCCCTCCGGGACATGAATATGTATGTCATATTTATCATAAAATTTTGGGTCTATGGCAAGCTTTTCAGCTCGTGCTCTCACGAGAGAAAGAGCTGCTTCACAGGATTCTTTCATGACATCCCCCAATTGCCCTGTTAAAATTAAATTTTTCCCTCCCGGCATTTTCAATGATTCAACAAATAGTATCTCTCCCCCTGATGGTGTCCATGCAAGACCTGTAACCACTCCTATCTCTCCCTTTCTTGCCTTGACTTCTTCATAATAAATAGGAGGTCCAAGATACTTTTCTACAGTTTTAGGCGTAATAACAATCTTTTTATTTTTAATCTTATCCATTGCAATTTCTTTCGCTATCTTCCTCATAATGGCGGCAATCTGGCGTTCAAGGTTTCTCACCCCTGCCTCTCTCGTATAGCCCTGAATTGTTTTCACAAGTGCCGTATCCCAGAATTTTATATCAAAATCTTCAAGACCATTCTCTACCTTTTGTCTTGGAATAATATACCCCCTGGCGATTTCCACCTTCTCTTCGGTGATATAGCCGGGCAATTCTATAACTTCCATCCTGTCAAGAAGAGCCGGAGGAATAGTCTGGGTAACATTTGCAGTGGCAATGAAAAGCACACTGGAAAGGTCAAAAGGTAGGTCAAGATAATGATCCACAAAAGCATGATTTTGTTCGGGATCAAGAACTTCAAGAAGTGCAGCAGCAGGGTCACCCCTGAAATCCATCCCTACCTTGTCTATCTCATCTAACATAAATACAGGGTTCTTTGAACCAGCCTGTTTAATCCCCTGTATTATTCTTCCTGGAAGTGCTCCAACATATGTTCTTCTGTGTCCTCTTATTTCTGCCTCGTCTCTAACTCCTCCCAGCGACATCCTGACAAATTTCCTTCCAAGAGATTTGGCAATGGATTTGCCCAATGAAGTCTTTCCAACACCAGGTGGTCCAACAAAACACAGAATCGGCCCTTTTGTATCTTTTTTCAACTTCCTTACAGCCAAAAATTCCAGTATTCTTTCTTTAACCTTCTCAAGATTATAGTGGTCATCATCGAGTATTTTCTTGGCCCTCTTGATGTCCAGATTGTCCTCGGTCTCTTCATTCCAGGGAAGAGCAAGAATCCAGTCTAAATAATTTCTTATAACTGTATATTCCGGGGAACCTGTCATCACCCTTGCAAGTTTTTCCACTTCTTTTAATGCCACTTCTTTAACATATTCAGGTAGATTTTTTGCCTCTATCTTTTCTCTTAGCTCTTTTGCCTCCTTTTCCTTTTCATCGAGAATACCGAGCTCCTTCTGGATAGCTTTAAGTTGTTCTCTCAGAATATACTCTCTCTGGCCTTTATCCATTTCACTTTTTACCTTTTGCTGAATTTCCTGAGAAACTCTGATAACCTGCAGCTCTTTTATGAGATGGTCCAGCACCAGTTTGAGTCTTTCCTTGACATCAACAGTCTCCAGTATCTTTTGCTTAACTTCAACAGGAAAGTTCATATAAGAGGCTACAAAATCAGCAAGCTTGCCCGCTTCTTTAATGGACAAAGCCACGACTGCGAGTTCATCCGGCAAAAAGGGTGAATTACTGACCACTTCTTTAAAATTAGAGAGTACATTGTGTTTAAGTGCATCTATTTCCACATCTTCTTCTTCAACTTCTTCAAGCTCCTCTATTTCGGCAATTAAATATGGCTCTTTTTGAATGAATTCTTTTATTCTTACTCTGGTAATTCCCTGAACGAGAACCCTCATAGTTCCATCAGGGATTCGCAACATCTTCATCACAGTAGAGAGAGTCCCTATACTGTATAGATCCTGAGGTTCTGCTTTTTCCTTCTCCTGGTCTTTCTGCGTTACAGCAACACATAGTCTATCTTTTTTCAATGCATCATCCACAAGCTTTTGAGATTCCTCATCTGTAAGGATTAACGGCATAACCAGATTGGGGAAAAGCACGCCGCCCTTTACTGGTAAAACAGGGGCTGTCTTCGGAACTTCCACTGGTTTTTCCATTACTTCACTCCTCCTCTATTTCAATGGTAATAACTTTCTTTTTCTTTTTGGGTAATTCCACTCTTAAAAAACCGTTGGAATAAACAGTTCTTATTCCTTCAGGTTCTACGTCCCCACCAAATTTAATAACCCTTTCAAACTCTCCGAAATGGATCTCCAGAGCATGATATCTGGTATTTTCACCACATACAGGATCAACTCTTTTACCGCGGATTTTGAGATGTCCACTCTCATATTCAAGCTTGACCAGGTCTGGATTAATGCCAGGCAGTTCCATAAGTACAATATATTTATCATTGGTTTCATAAATATTTACAGGGGGATAATAGGTTCCCCTGGACCTTCTTACTGAAATGCCACCCCATGCCCAACCTTCTTCCATATCTTTCCAGAAATCATCAAGCATTTTATCACCTCTCTCCACTCATATATTTTGATTTTATTTTATGGGGTTGTCTCAAAACAGTCAACGAAACTCATTTAATAATTGTAATACCTTTAAAAAATACTGTATAATTTTTAAATCTTAACAACAATTCCAAATCAAGGAGGTAAACAAAATGAAAAAAATTGCGGCACTAAGTATAATCCTTCTCGTAGCTGCATGTGCAACTACACCTCATAAATCCTCTGGTCTGATATATATGCAACAGGGTCAATTTGATAAGGCAGTTAGAGAATTTAAACTCTGGGTTGAAGAGAACCCAAACAATCCAGAAGCACATCTCTGGCTGGGAAGGGCCTACATAGGCCTCAGGAAATTTACAGATGCAGCTGATGAATTTGTCAAAGCCTATGATCTGGATTCAGACACAGGAAAAGTGAGAAAAGAAATGCAGGAGAATGAACTCAATACTCTTCTAACTGCAGGTAAACAAATGTTTCAACAGGGTGATGATGAAAAGGCTTTGAAATGTTTTGAATATGCGATAAAATTAAACCCTGAAGATGAAAGGCCCTATCTAGCCATTGCAATCATTTATAACAAAAAAGGAGACCATCAAAAAGCTTACGAATACGCAAAAAAGGCATCAGAATTAAATCCTAAAAATGCCCAGGCACATTTTTACATGGCAAAGTTCCTTCAAGCCGAAGGCAAGAATGATGCAGCCAAAAACGAATTACTTAAAACAGTTGAATTGGATACTACTTTTTCAAAGGCATATTTTGAGCTTGGTGTTATATCTTTCGATGAAAACAACTTCAAAGACGCTGAAAAATACTTCGAAAAAGTCATCTCGATGGACAGTACAAACCTCGATGCATGGCTTAATCTGGGACTTTCCGCATATAGAAATAATGATTATGAAAAGGCTGAAAAGGCTTTCAAAAAATACCTGGAACTTAATCCTGAAGATTCACAAACATGGTTTCTTCTTGGTACCACCTACTTCCAGATGAAGAAATACGAAGATGCTATTAAGTGTTTTGATGAAGTGATTAAACTGGAGCCCCAAAATGTAGATGCTTATAACTTTAAGGCATTAATTTATAATAAAATGGGCAAAAAGAAAGAATTAAACGAAACTCTTAAGAAAATCCAGGAGCTACAAAAGGAGAATAAAAAATGAAAAAAGATTTTCTTTCCATCCTGGATCTCTCCCAAGATGAAGCTCTGGAACTTCTTGATATTGCAATAAAATTCAAAAAAGGTAAAATTTCTTCCAAACCCCTGGAGGGAAAGGTAATTGCCCTCATTTTTGAAAAACCCTCTTTAAGAACAAGGGTGACCTTTGAGAAGGCCATATACGATCTGGGTGGACATCCTGTTTACCTTGCACCAGGAGATATCAAACTCGGAGTAAGAGAATCTGTAAAAGATGTAGCCAGAAATCTCGAAAGATGGATAGATGGGATAGTAGCCCGTGTCTTCGCACATTCCACACTACTGGAGATGGCAGAAAATGTTAAGATACCGGTAATTAATGCTCTGTCGGATATAGAGCATCCATGTCAGACACTGGCAGATTATATGGTTATTCTTGAAAAATCTGGTAAAACAAAAGTTAATCTGGCCTTTATAGGCGACGGCAACAATGTGGCAAATTCCCTGATGCTCATGACAGCTCTCCTTGGCGGCAAGTTTACCATTGCATGCCCAGAGGGATACGAACCCAATAAAGACCTTATGGCGAAAGCAAAAGAGTTAGCTTCTAAATCAAAGGGCGATATTGTAGTGGTGAGAGATCCCGTGGATGCCGTCAAGGACGCTGATTTTATTTATACCGATGTCTGGACATCCATGGGACAGGAAGCGGAAGCTGAGAAAAGAAGGAAAATCTTTTCCCGGTATCAGGTGAACAGGGAACTACTCTCAAGAGCACCTGAGCACGCACTGGTAATGCATTGCCTCCCTGCTCATAGGGGAGAAGAAATAACCGATGATGTTCTCGATGGTCACAGATCTATAGTACTGGATGAGGCTGAAAATAGATTGCACACAGAAAAGGCTCTACTCTGGTCAATTTACCGTAAATTTAGCTGATATAAGAAAAATAAAAGAGGGAGAGGAGTGAAGGGGACCTCCTCTCCCTCTTTTATTTTAGCTTAAGTTATCCTTACTTATTGACCAATTCCCTGAGATTTGATGCGGCTCTGAATACAGGCGCATATCTCTCAGGAATGTTAATTACCTCTCTTGTGCGAGGATTTCTTCCCTTCCTGGCTGCTCTCTTCTTGACATCGAAGGTCCCGAAGCCTATAAGTCTGACAGCTTCTTTTTTGGCCAGGGATTCTTTCACTGCATCTATGAATGCATTGACTGCCAGTGTGGCATCTTTTTTGGTCATACCAGCTTTTTCAGCTACTTTTGCTATGAGTTCTTGCTTGTTCATTTTTTACCCTCCTTTTTTATTGACCCCTTCTTTTCATTGAACTTCAACCTTTTTGCTAACTTTCATTGTTATAACTTATATTTAAAGCTTTTGGGATAATTTGTCAAGTCCTTTGTAAGAGAAAAGGGGCCTCGAAAAGAGCTGGGCGGTCAGATTAATACCCTTATGGCATCCGACCCGAGCAGTGATTCAAGTTCTCTAAAAATGCGTGGATCGTCTGAAAGAGAATACTTCTGGGATTTGTATAAGCTACCTTCAAGCCTTACAACTAAACTCATTTTATCTCCTTTGTATTTTTCAAGAAGTGTTACTAATTGCTCTAACTTATCTTCACGCAGAGTTGTTAAATTAAGCTCAATTTCAGTGGGGCCCTCAAATTTTTCAATATGTGAAGCTATAACTCTTGCCTTATCCTCTTCAAGTTGTAACCGCCCCTCTACCTTCACTATCTCGCCTTCTTGCAGGCACTCCACGCTGTCCTCATACAATGATGGAAATACCACAACTTCAAATTCATCCTGGAGATCTCTAAGGGTCACATGAGCAAAAAGCTGATCCTTACGGCTTTTCTTCCTTTTAATAGTCATCACCACACCCACTAATTTGACCTCACTTCCATCGGGGAGTCTCTCAAAAAGAAGACCTGCATGAACTGGATAGAATTTTAGACATTCAAATTTTTCCATTGGATGTCCTGAAAGGAAAAAGCCGAATGCCTCTTTTTCATACACCAGTTTGTCTTCAAGAGTATAAGATAAACCCTCGACCTTCTCCTGATTTATATTAAGCGTATCTTCACCAAACAGGGTGAGTGAGGCCTTTTTCCTTCCATTTTTCCTCGAGAGAAGAAGGTCCATCTTTGCTAAAAGATCTTTTCTATTTGGGTATAAATTATCAAAAGCACCTGCTTTTATCAAAAATTCGATGGTTTTCTTGTTAACTTTACGTGTATCCACGGATTCAACGAAATCCTCAAAGGAGGTAAAACTCCCTTTCTCTTTCCTTGCATCAAGAATGGCCCTTACTGCACTTTCTCCCACATTCTTGACAGCTCCAAGGCCAAACAAAATAGAGTTATCATCATGGATGCTAAAACGATACTTACTTCTATTTATATCGGGAGGCAGGACATTAAATCCCAATCTCCTTGCCTCCGCAACAAACTTGTAGATCTTCTTCTGAAAATCCTGAGTATTCATTTCTGCTGAAAGGTTTGCTGTAAGGAATTCAAGTGGATAATGAGCCTTTAAATATGCGGTTCTATATGCCAGAAGGGCATATCCGGCTGCATGGGACTTGTTAAACCCATATCCTGCAAATGGCTCTATTGCCTTAAAGATCTTCTCTGCCTCTTCACGGGATATCCCGTTTTTTACACATCCCTCTACAAACTGAACCCTTTGTTTTTCCATTATCTCTATCTTCTTTTTACCCATGGCCCTTCTGAGCAAATCAGCTTCTCCCATTGAAAAGCCCGCAAGAGTGGAGGCTATCTGCATCACCTGTTCTTGATAAGCAATAACTCCATAAGTCTCCCTTAGTACTTCTTCAAGTTTTTCATGTAAATATTCTACCTTCTCCTCGCCTCTTTTTCTTCTAATAAAACTTTCTAACATCCCACTCTTAATAGGTCCTGGCCTGTAAAGGGCCACAATGGCAATCAGATCTTCAAATTTAGTCGGTTTAATCCTTCTCAACACGTTTTGAAATCCTTCTGATTCCAGCTGGAATATCCCCTGGGTCTCACCCCTGGAGAGCAATTCGTAAGTTAGCTGGTCATCTAAGGGTATATCCTCTATTGTAAAATCTGGATCATGCCTTCTTCTTACTTCTTCTATAGTCCAGTCAATAATGGTCAATGTCCTGAGTCCAAGGAGATCTATTTTTAAAAGCCCTAACTCCTCTAAAGATTTCATATCAAATTGTGTTGAAATAGTCCCATCGGTAGATTTATAAAGAGGAGCATGTTCGTATATTTTTCCCGGCGCAATAACAAGGCCTGCAGCATGTGTTGAAATATTACGTATCTGCCCTTCTATCCTTCTGGAAATATCAAAAAGCATTTTATATTTTTCTCCCTTCTTCGGCAAAGTCCTCAATTCAGAGACCTCTTCCATTGCCTCTTCGAGATCAGCTCCGTTGGGTATTAACTTAGCTATTCTATCAGCCTCTTTGTAGGGAAACCCTAACACCCTTGCTACATCCCGGATCACACCCTTTGCCATAACTCTACCAAAGGTGATAATCTGTGCAACGCTTTCTTCTCCATATTTATTTCTAAGGTATTCAATAAGTTGTTCCCGCTTGATGTCTGAAAAATCCATATCAACATCAGGAGGTGAAATCCTTTCAGGGTTCAGGAATCGCTCAAAAATCAAATTATACCTGATAGGATCAATTTCGGTTACATCAAGTGCATAAAGGACAAGAGAACCCACCGCAGAACCACGTCCTGGGCCAACAGGTATTCCTCTTCTCCTGGCTTCCCGTACAAGATCCCATATGATAAGGAAATATCCAGAAAAACCCATCTCTTTCATAACTTGAAGTTCATAATTCAGTCGCCTTTCATACTCTTCCGGGATCTTTCCATTAAATTTCCTCTCCAGGCCTTCTATAGCAAGCTGCCTCAGAAAATCATCAGCATCCCTGTATCCTTCCGGAATCTCAAACTTTGGCAAATGAACTCTTGTAGGATCAAGTTCCAGTTTCACATTGGCCCTCTCTGCGATCGCAAGGGTATTGGTTAAAGCCTCTTCAACTTCACCGAATATTTCCCACATTTCCAGAGGCGACCTGAGATAAATTTTATTTGTTTTGATCTTTAACCTGTTTTCATCATCGAGTCTCTTGCCAGTCTGAATACATATAAGAACATCTTGAAGGAGGTGGTCCTGAGGAGTGAGAAAATGTACATCATTAGTAGCCACTATATTTACATTAAATCGAGCCGCTAACTCCAGAAGTTTTTTATTGACAATAATATTTTCCTCAAGACCAATCTCCTGGAGCTCAAGGTAGAAATTCTCTTTACCAAATATATCCAGAAATTCAAGAAGGGACTTTTTTGCGTCCTCTACATCTCCCCGCAGTATTTTTTGTGGAATTTCACCCTTCAAACATCCTGAAAGGGCAATTAAACCATCACTGTTTTTACGGAGTAGTTCTTTATCAATCCTCGGCTTATAATAGAATCCCTTTAAATAAGAAACTGTAGAGAGGTAAAGTAAATTCTTATATCCCTTTTCGTTTTCAGCTATAAGCGTTAAATGGGAAAGATTCTCATTTGGTTTCTTTTCCTCAAGACTATTCTCAGCAATATAGGCCTCCATACCTATAATGGGCTTTATTCCATATTTAAGGGCTGTTTTGTAGAATTCAATAACCCCAAAGAGATTACCATGGTCCGTCAGCGCAAGGGCGTTCATACCTTTTTCTTTAGTATGCTTTAAAAGGTCGGGAATTTTCACAGCACCATCTAAAATACTGTATTCAGAATGAACATGAAGATGTACAAATTCTTTACTCATTTTTATTTAAGGTCCTCTAAAAATTTTCTGGTGGACTTTATATCATCCAGATTCTTTATAATCTCTATAGCCTCCTTCATAACTTTATCCTGATCCAGCACTGTTTTGTATCTGGCTTCCATACCATAATATTTTTCCTGTAATTCTGCATCAAGATAAAGCTTTATAAAATCATGCGCTTTATTGAAATCTTCCATACTAAATTTGATCTCTTTCCTTTTCAAAAAAGAAACAAACTCCTGTATTATTTTTTCATTTATACCTGCATATTGAGGGTGAGTTGCATGATATTCAACTGCAAAGGTAAAGAAATAAGGGTAAAGTCTCGCCACAATTTCAGGAGTCTGAGGAGACTTCGCAAGGATATCCGGAGCTATTCCTCCTCCACCATAAACTTCTCTGTGTAAAATTTTGGTATAGGCCTTCCCCACTATCTTCTGGCTTAAGCTCATACTATCCACTTCCTCTTTGTGTTCTTTATGGATACATCTTCCAGAAGGGGTGTAATATTTTGCTGTAGTGAGTTTCAATTCATATCCCTCGTCTAACTTAAAAATCCTCTGTACTGACCCTTTACCGAATGTGGTATCACCAACTATTACTCCTCTATCCCAGTCCTGAATAGCCCCGGAGACAATTTCACTGGCACTGGCTGACCCTTTATCTACAAGAATAACTACAGGATTATTCTTGTAAGGTGAATCCTTCTGGGTATAATACTCCATATTCATCTCTACAGTCCTGCTTCGAGTCGAGACAACCAGTTTTCCCTGACCAAGAAAAAGTCCTGAAATACGGACTGCTTCACTTAAAAGCCCCCCGGGGTTACCTCTCAGATCAAGGATGAACTTCTCTGCCCCCATATTTGCCAGAGAATCGAGGGCAGCCCTAACCTCTGCTTCAGCATCTGCCTGAAATGTACTCAGCCTGATATAACCTATATTATCCTCTAACAGAGTATAAAACGGTACAGATTTAATATGGATTATGGCTCTGATTAAGGTAACTTCAAAGGGTTTATCCAGACCAGGACGCTGTATCTTAATTGTCACTTTAGTACCGGGTTTCCCCCTCAGTCTTTTGACCGCCTCTCTGATCTTCATACCCTTTGTACTCTCTCCTTCTATTTCAATAATTCTATCTCCTGCTCTTAAGCCCGCTCTGTATGCAGGTGTTCCATCTATGGGCGCAATTACAGTAAGCCAGTTATCTCTAATTCCTATTTGTATACCTATACCTCCAAATTCTCCTGTAGTTGCTATACTCCATTCTTCACTTTCCTCTGGAGTAAGAAATTCAGAAAATGGATCAAGGCTATTCACCATTCCCTCTATACTCTTCTCCACTAATTCCACAGGGTCTTTTTCTTCCACATAATATCTCTGAATTTGGTTGAGAACTTGAGCAAAAATGGAAAACATTGTTCTCAAGGAAGCTCTTTCCTTACTCACCCCTACCCTATACCCTACAAAGGAGGATAGGAGAATGGCCAGGATAAAAACAATGTCCCTTTTCTTCATTATTTTTCACCTCTTTTAGGTTTAATTTTCTTCTTCTCGACCAGCCTCTTATAAAGCACCTGTTTCGCTTCATTCAGGATCTCTTCAGGATCCCTGGTGCCATCAATAACATAAATCCTTTTTTTCGCTATTCTTGCAAGACGAAGATAGCCTTCCCTCACTCTTTTATGAAAATCCAGATTTTCCTTCTCAATTCTGTCAAAATCATTCTCATTCTTTCGTTTAAGTCCCTTGCCCGGGGGAATATCAATCAGAAAAGTGAGATTGGGGTATATTCTTTTAGTAGCTATCTTATTTAATCTTCTCAATATCTTAATAGGGAGTCCCCTGCCATATCCCTGATACGCAAGAGTAGAATCTATATATCTATCGGCTATAACAACCATGCCTTTCTGTAAGGCTGGCAATATATTTTTAACCACATTCTCTCTTCTCGCAGCTAAAAAAAGAAAGACTTCAGTCATAGAATCCATACTATCTTCCTTGGAAAGTAATATTTCCCTTATCTTTTCGCCTACACTGGAACCACCAGGTTCCCGGGTGAATATAACTTTAAGGCCCAAATTTTCTACATAATGCTTAAGACCTTTTGCCAGGGTACTTTTTCCACTACCTTCAATACCCTCTATTGTTATAAAGAATCCCCATCTACCCATTTCAAAAAGTGGGCGGAGAATGTCATCTCCGCCCACTTCACACTCCTCTCACTTCTTTTTGGAAGTGGAATTCTTTGCAACCCATTCTTCGGTAAGTTGCTTTGCCTTCCAATCAGGATACTGAGCTGGTGGATGTTTAAAGAAATAAGAAGATGGCTCGATAATAGCTCCTTTAAGTCCTGCATCTTTGGCTATTTTTGCACATCTTATTGCATCTATCATCACACCGGCAGAATTTGGAGAGTCCCATACCTCCAGTTTCAATTCTATGTTTAATGGGACATCTCCAAAGGTCCTTCCTTCTAATCTCATATAAGCCCATTTTCTATCTTTTAACCATGCCACATAGTCTGATGGCCCTATATAAACATTTTCTTCACCGATATCGTAGGGAAGAAGTGAGGTTACTGCTTCTGTTTTTGAAATCTTTTTAGACTGGAGCCTTTCTCTCTCCAGCATGTTCAGGAAGTCTGTATTACCTCCCACATTAAGCTGGCTGGTTCTTTCAAGCTTAACTCCTCTATCAATGAAGAGCTGGGCAAGAGTTCTATGAACTATTGTAGCTCCAACCTGTGATTTGATATCGTCACCCAGCACAGGAAGACCTGCTTCCTCGAATCTCTTGGACCAATATGGTGAACTCGCAATGAATACCGGTATACCATTCACAAAAGCAGCACCTGCTTGAATGGTCTGCTCCACGTACCATTTGGTGGCCTCTTCTGAGCCTACAGGCAGAAAATTAACCACCACATCTACTCCTAAATCTCTGAATATCTTTGCAATATCATCTGTTGGTCCAGGGGCCTTCACTATAATATTTTCCAGGTATTTTCCAATGCCATCGTGTGTCATTCCACGATAGACTTTTGCATTAAGTTTAGGTACATCTGTAAACTTATAGGTATTATTGGGTTCTGCAAAAATTGCCTCTGAGAGATCCTTCCCAACCTTGGTAATGTTCACATCCACACCTGCCACGAATTTTATATCGTGTATATGGTATCCCCCGAGTTCTACATGCATTATACCAGGTATAAAATCTCCAGGTTTTGCATTTCTGTAATAATATACTCCCTGTACAAGACTAGATGCACAATTACCAACTCCTATTATTGCAACCCTGATTTCACCCATATGAAACCTCCTTTTTGTTTCTGCTACTGAGAAATCTGTTTTTTGTTATTTATTTTAAAATAATTATAAAGCTCACTCCATCTCCTTACAACGGTTATAAAAACAAGAATAATAAATATAAAAATAAACCATTTGAATATTTGTGGACCAAGGAAAGTCGTTATAACCAGGAAAAAATATCTACCTGTCCTATCCATGGGACCTGAGCGGGGAGAATAACCCAGGCCTTCTGCTCTGGCTCTTATGTAACTTATCATCAATGTTAAAATAACCGCCACATAGATAGCTATGAAAAAGATGAGATTATTCCTGTAATAATAGATTAATCCCCCAAAAATGAAAAAATCAGAAAATCTATCGAGAGTAGAATCCAGAAATGCACCAAATGCAGAAACTTTACCCGACCTTCGGGCAACTTCGCCATCTATGGCGTCGAAAAAGCCACCTAATAACATTACAAGAGCACCCCATCTGAATGCCCCCTCTGCATAGAGGACACTGGCAAATACCGTAATCAATAGTCCGACTACTGTAAGAATATTGGGGTGAACTTTATATTTTACAAGAATAGAGACTATCGGCGATATGAATCTCCTTCCTTTGTTTTTCCACTGCTCTTTCATTTTTTCCCCTCCAGGATTACGACATATTCCCCCTTCTCGGGCAAATCCTCAACTTCCAAATCCTTTATCAGCAAATGGGTGTAAGACTCAAATTTTTTGGTCATCTCTCTCGCTACGAAAACCCTGCGATTTTCAAATTCTCTATAAGATTTAATCTCTTTAAATATTTTTTTAATCCTTTTTGGGGATTCATAAAATATTATCGTCTTTTCTTCTTCCATCCACTCTCTATATAGAGATTCTCTTTTACCTTTCTTTCTGGGTAAAAATCCGTAAAAGATAAACCTGTCCGTGGGTAAACCGGATACAGAAAGTGCAGCAATTAAAGCAGAAGGACCTGGCACCGGGAGTACCTTAAACCCCTCTTCTTTCAAAGCTTTAATGAGTCTGTACCCCGGGTCCTGAATAGCAGGAGTTCCTGCATTGCATACAAGAGATATTGTATTTCCTTCTCTCAGCAATTTTACAACTTCTGGAATTCTTTTATACTCGTTATGCTCATTATAGGAGAGGAGCTTCGGACCTGAAATATTATAATGACTCATAATTTTCATTGTTTTCCTTGTGTCTTCACAAAGTATAAAATTACTCTCCTTAAGAACTTCCAATGCCCTCAATGTTATATCCTTCATATTCCCTATAGGAGTTGCAACAACATAAAGCACTCCTCTATTGTGACTCATTTTGCGCTCTCTTTATTATCTCATCAAAGTTTTCTACTTTCCCCTGAAATGAATGGACTTTATTTAATCGTCCCTTAATCCTGAACTCCTTTCCCGCCACGAAGGATAAAAAATCAAGAAGATCCTCCGTTGTTATGTTATGGAATTTAAACCATATAGAATCTCTTTTTGCAGGTGGATTGTAAACCCTCTTTTCCGGGATTTTTTTTATAATATACCTGAGAGGTTGAACTCTATCCATCGTATCAATGGCCAGAAGCACAATCAAGTTCGAACCTTCTCTTGTTCCCTGTAAAACTTTTACAGGACCTGAAGTCGTTAAAATGATCCGAGTAATTTTTTCTGTTCTGAATCTTTTAATTTCAATCTTTTCAATACCATCGTCTTTCACACTCCATAATCCTGTTTTAATCCCAGGATATCCATAAATATCTATTATTACCTTTCTGCCGTTTTCAAAATCTGTAATATCATACTTCATATCACCCACGCGTACAGTCAATTTTACCTTATCCACGTGTGCTTTAATATCAACAGGAAGTAACAGTACCAAGCCCAGTAACAAATGTATTACCATGTAATCGTTACTCCTTTTCCATTTTTATTCACAAGAATTAATCCCACACTGTCTATTTTATTGACTCTGAAATCAGGGGTCTCTGTTCCTTCCTTAACCATATATCTTTTACCAGTGTTATCCAGGAATATAGCATATTTCTCCTCTCCATGAATCAAAATACCTCGTAGAAAGTATTTTTTAACTTCTTCCTCGTGTATTGTCTTTGTTTTTAAAATATCACCATATTGGTAATATAAGATAGCCACAAGTCCGAGGATAAGAACAGTAAGCACAATTACAGGAATAGTAGTTTTCCTTTTTTTTCTTTTAAAATTCAATCTTAGCATCAGAGAGTTATTCCTATTGCTAAACTATATCGTTGTGGTGCTTGAGGTGCAGGCACTTTCACGTCAAAGACCTTGGTGAGATCAAGTGTCTCTACAACTCCATCCATTGCAAGATCTTTGAGAAGTGCCACCCCCGGGGCATCAAAATCACCGGTGAGGTATATAGGAGGTGCCCCCTCTTCAAAAAATATCTTAAAAAACTCTGTTAATTGTTCCTCGGGATCAGACTCTACAGGAAAAGAGGATGCATAGACAGGAAGACCTTCATTAACAATGAGATAATATATAATGCCACCGCTTTTATGCAACGCCAGCAGTTCTTCCCTTTTTTCAAAAAGATCCAGGTGGTATAAAATATCGTATAATACAAAAGGGGGGAAATCCAGTCTTACAGTTTTTTTTGGAAGCAGGGCTTCTGCAATTGAAAGTATAGTTAATGGAACACCCGCCAGGAAGGTGTAAATCTTTTTGTCTTTTTTGAAATTTCTTTTGAGGATGTAAAAATTATCACCAAAATTTTCCATAAAGTCCTTTTCCTTTGCCCTTTCTGAGTAAAGTTTACCTATAATTTTTTTACCTCTGAAGACTGCCTTAACCTTATATTTCCTGTAGCGTTCCAGAAGATCTATCTCCCCTTCTGCAAATTCTACAATGCTTTTACCTTTTATTCTGACAAGTATAAATTTTTCTTCGTCGAATTCTACGCCAATCAACCTTCTTCTTCCTTCTCCTCTTCCTCGGGTTTTTCTTCCTGCTCCTTAATCAGTGATTCAGTAGGCTCTTCTTTTTCTTCCTGGGCCAAGAGGTCTATATCATCCTTCTTTTTAACCAGCACTATATATGCAAGTGTATTTCCTACCCAGAACACCACCAGAGGAAAGGCAATAGCTACAAAAACAACAAAATATAATAAAACCCCCAGCACAAATGCCAGTATATGTTGTGGTATGGACATCTGAGGAAGTGCATTCACAGGAGATAATATTCCACCTACTTTAAGAAAATCAAGCCATCCTTCTATTTTATAAAAGATGGGGGAATAGGTCATATAGTACATGGCACCTTTCTCCACTGCAAGATATTTATCCCCCATAAGCCATGAAGCTCCCCATATCCTGTGCATTATCCAGATGGCTCTTCCAATGGCCCAGATAAATACAGAAGTTCCTATGAAATTCACAACTCCCAGAAGAGCCTCATAGCCAATAAATCTCCAATTCTCATCATTTAGCGTGGAAAATACCTCAAAAAGAGTGTCAAAAGTATCGGATTCTGTGGTAGCAACCACTGCAGCAGAAATGAAAAGAGATAATATAAAAGCAAAGAATATATAAATTAAAAACAGCGATGCAAAGAAGGCTGGTATGCTGGAAAGCAGAATCACCAGCTCACCGAACCAGGGTATTTTACCCAAGAGGCCTACAACGATGCCACAAACTATTATAAACACAGCAAGGATTACAAGAGAAATAGGAGCTATTATCACTGCCTTACCTTTTTTGAAGGCAAACTTCAGGGCCTCGGTAGCCTCATAGAAATCGTCTCCTTTCAGCTGCTCATATGTAATCTTTGAAACTGCAACACCAAAGAAGAAATTAAGCACAATAAAGAAAATAATACCAAGGATAAAGAGTATTATACCCCCCACATTCATGGGTTCTCCCACAGGAACTGGTACAAATTTCCAGAAGTTCCATATCTCTCTAAAAGACAAACCCGAGACAAGAAGTGCCAGATAAGCAAATATGGAATACCCTATTGTGCCTAAAAGTAGGCCAAGGAATTGCACCCATATTTTTTTAAGACTAAACCCAAAGCGCAAGGCTCTGGGCACATCTTTCCAGTTAAAATGGAGCTTTACCGGCATACTTCACCTCCTTTTTATAGAGAAATTTTAAACACTCCTTGATAATCTGTCAATTACAACAAAATTTTATCTTGACACTTTTCTAAGCATTATAAAAAGTAACCTGGATGCCCCTGTAATAAACAGGATTCCCGTGATTGTTCCATAAAGGGGTCCCAGTGAAACAAAAAGTGAAACTATTATCCCGGCAACTGTAACTCCAGCAAGAATGGATAAAAATGAATATTTTTTTCTTATATTAAACAAAAATGCCATCAGTGCTCCTGTCCATGCCCCTGTTCCTGGCATGGGTATGGCCACAAATAAAAAGAGACCCAGAGACTTGTATACCCTTACAAGTTCCCCCTTTTTCCTCCCTTTTGCGTATAATTTCTCCAGTAATTTTTCTCCGAATTCATATTTTTTTAATCTCCCTGCCAGAAAATCGAAGAAGAATACAAGAGGAACCGTAATAAGCCAATTACCCAAAAGAGCAAGCAGGAGTGATTCCAGAACACCATACTTCATAACCCAGACAGCGAAGGGAATTGCCCCTCTTAACTCCACAACAGGCATTGCTGCAATCACAGGAATAATGAGTTTTCCAGTTATACCGAGGCTTCTGAAAAATTCTATTATACTTTCTGTCATTTTCTCAAGTATCTTACCATTAGATCATTTCCGAGTTGGATGGAGGAATGCAAAGTGAAACGATCCTGTCTTTCCCGGAGCAAAGATGAGAATCCCTCGAATGCTTTCTTCCCATCTCCCAACATAAAAGGTGCATAGAAAATCAAAAGTTCGTTAACGAGATTCTCCATTAGAAGAGAGCCTGCCAGTTTCCCTCCACCTTCGCAGAGAACAGACTGAATTCCTTTTTTGCCAAGTTTTTCCATCAAATGTCCCAGATTAATACCCTCATTTTTTCTCTCAACTTCAATTACCTCTACGTCCTTTTGAATTGCAGGAGGAACATCAAGTTTTTGACCTTCACGAACAGCAATAATCTTTTCCCCTTCTGTCCTGAAAATCTTTCTTTCAAAATCTATATTTCCACTGCCTGAAACTATAATTCTCACAGGTCTTCTGGGGGCAAAGACCTCTCTGGGTAAAAGTTCAGGATCATCCTTCACAAGAGTGCCTCTACCTATCATAATGGCATCCACTTCCCCTCTAATCCTGTGAACCTCCTTTCTTGATTCTTTACCGGAGATCCAGCGAGAATTTCCTCCACTATCTGCAATAAAGCCATCCAGTGTTTCGGCGAGTTTAAGGATAACATAGGGGCTTCCTGTTTTCATATAATGGATGAAAAATCTATTTATAAATTCAGCTTCTTCCCGGAGAATTCCGACTTCAACTTCCACTCCAGCCTTCTTCAATATTTCAACTCCTTTCCCATTAACTTTGGGGTTGGGGTCAAGTGTTGCGATTACCACCCTTTTTACTCCAGCCCTGATAATTGCTTCGGTGCACGGAGGTTGTGTCCCATAGAATGAGTGCGGCTCAAGGGTAACATACATGGTTGAACCTTTTACATATTCTCCCGCGTCCTCAATGGCCCTAACTTCAGCATGTTTTTCTCCTTTTTTCTTGTGGTAGCCCACACCAACGATCCTTCCATTTTTAACAATAACCGCACCGACACATGGATTTGGCGATGTGAAACCACATCCAAATTTGGCAAGGTCAAGGGCAATTTTCATATATTTCTCATCTTCGGTCATGGCTTAATTATACCACCCGAAGGGAGGCGTTGCAAATGAACAGAAAGAATTATATAATTTAGTTTATGGGAAAACCTTCAATTCCAGAAAAAGTCAAATTATTTACAGGCATAATTACCAGGGAAGAGCATATAAATTTCCTTAATGCCATTCTTAAGCCACTGGGAGAAATTGAAGACTCATCACCCGTCCTTCTATTTGATGAGTTTTCACAATATTACTCAAAAGAAATGGGAAGCGGGCTAAAAAGGTTATGGGTATCCTTTAGAGGAACAATAGCCCCGGAATCTATAGTGGATCTTAAACTCATATCAAATGAGATAGAACATAAATACAGTGTGGAAGGTAAAAGAACCATAAACATCGATCCTGGTTATGTTTCGCTAACTAATCTCGTATTGGTTACCACAAAAAATTATTCCCACAGAATTTACCTCGGGAAAGGAATTTATGGTGAAGTTACCTTGATTTACAGAAAAAAAGAAGGCTTTGTGCCACTCCAATGGACATATCCTGACTATAAAACCAAAGTTGCTCTCGATTTTTTTAACAGGGTAAGAACCAGACTCCTCGAAGAGTTAAGATATCATACAGAGTAGTGCTTAAAGCGTGCAGTATCGGCAGACGGGAGGCGGTAAACGGGAATGAAATTTAATTCCCTCTCCCTGGAGGGAACCGTAAGGTCTCCGAGTGAAATGAGGAGAGAGAGTCAGGGTGAGGGGGATATAAAATTTTTTATTCCTTGAAGGAACCAAAGGTCCCCCAAAGGAAGTCGGTAGACGGGAGACGGTAAACGGTAGACGTAGATCACTTTTTGTCATTCTGAGGAGTCCGCCTCAGGCAGACGACGAAGAATCTAAAAAGGACGTGAAGCGGAAAGCGGGCATGGGAATAATATAATTCCCTCTCCCTTGAGGGAACCGTGAGGTCTCCGAATGCAATGAGGAGAGAGGGCTAGGGTGAGGGGGGAATAAATTATAATTATACGTGTAATTTATTTTGAGATTCTTCGCTTCGCTCAGAATGACAAGGAAGTCGGTAGACGGGAGACGGGAAACGGTAGACGATTGAAGAATGGATTACTTGTTGTCATTCTGAGGAGTCCGCCTCAAGCGGACGACGAAGAATCTCAGGGGGACGTAAAGCCCGCTGCACGTTTTACGTTTCTCATACTACTCAGGATCTACAAATATATCCTACCTGATCCTGTACTTCTCCACTTCCTGAGGAGGTAAAGGTTCTTCCACGGTGATTTCTTGACTGTTATCCTTTGAAAATCTCATTTTAAAGCTTACATTGGTACGATTATCACAATATCTTGCAACAATTTTTAAAGCAAGCCCTAGGTCTTCACTGGAGGCTTCTTTTGAAAGAAGGGCATCGGGTCCTTTGCTATTGAGAGGCTCAATAAAAATAAAATCATCTTTAAATTGTCTTAAGTGAGAATTTTCAATCTGATTTCTCCCAACCACCAGCCTGACATTATCGGAAAGTCTGAAATGCCTGCCGAGTTTCAATAAATATACATAAATCAAATCAAGACCCTCGTGTTTCATAAGTTCTCTGAGTCTATTTGAAAAAGTCGGATCTGTCAGCAGACATCCACCTGCAGGCTGCGTGAAATTTTTAATTCCCAGTTTTTTAGCCAGCTCCAATTGCCTCTTTCGGGATCTTCCCCTGATATTTAAAAGCCACTCTCTTTTAATCCATCCCTTTTCCTCGGGAATTGTAGGAGGAAGAAATTTCCCACTTAGAGGCCTGACAACAAATCCTGAAACTCCAGCCTCTTCTTCTATAAGCTTAATGGTCTCCATCCTTTGGGACATCGGACGTTGGTCAAGAACCTCACCGGTTACAATAAAATGAGCTCCCAACTCCTGCCCCAGTTGCCATGCCCTTTTAAGGAATAGTATTTTACAATCTATACATGGATTCATATTTTTGCCATAGCCAAATTTGGGATGTTTTACAATTTCAAGGTATTCCTTCAGAATAAGTTCATGGAGAATTTTTACCCCTGCTTCCTTTGCAATAGTATCTTGAGGTTCTTTGCAATCTTCAAGCCGTACTTTACCACAAAAGGGTGTAATGAAATGCACAGCTATTACATCAATACTGTGCTGTTCTATAATTTTTGCCGCAAGTATTGAATCCAATCCACCTGAAAATAATGCAACTGCTTTAATCTTCTCTATCATATATTATTCCTCCTCCGAGTACCATATCTTCTTCATAAAAGGCCGCTACCTGTCCAGGGGTGACAGCAAAGACAGGTTTATCTGTTTTTACCCTGTACATCCCATCTCCCACATCTTCCACAGTTGCGTCAACTTCATCGTGTCGATACCTTACCTTAACCCGACACTTCAGTGGAAAAGATACCTCTTCAATCCAGTTCACATTATTAACAATAAACTTTCTACTGAGTAAATCATCCCATTCCCCTATAAATACACGATTGGTCCGAGCATCTATTCGATATACATAATATCTTTTCCCAAGAGATACCTTTATTCCCCTCCTCTGTCCGATAGTAAAGAGGTGATATCCATCGTGAGTTCCCACTTTTCTACCATCTTTCAATAATATTTCTCCTTTCTTTCGAGTTATACCTTCTTTTTCAAGGAACTCCCTATAATCCTTTCCTACAAAACATACTTCCTGACTTTCCTCTTTTTCGGAAACCATCATCCCTATTTCTCTGGCTATATTGCGGACATCCTCCTTTGTATATTCTCCAAGAGGTAAAAGAAGTCTATTTAAGTGTTCCTTTTTTATCATAGAAAGGAAATACTCCTGCGATTTTTCTCTCCACACAGCCTTGAGGAGATGAGGGGTATTATTTTTCTTAACCCTTGCATAGTGCCCTGTAGCTATATGACTAAATCCAAGAGAATCCGCTATTTTTATACCCATGGCAATCTTGATCTCTCTGTTGCATATCACGCAGGGGTTGGGAGTTCGCCCACTTTTATATTCTTTTATAAAATAGTCTATAACAATTTTTTTAAATTCTTCTCTCACATCAATAACACGATGGGGGACATCCAGCATACTGGCTACTCTTTTTGCATCCAGAATATCCTTAATATCACAACACCTGGAGCCCCCTCCTACCATATCAAAGGTCAGGCCCTGTACCCTATAACCTGCCTGTTTGAGAAGATACAGTGCAACGGAGGAGTCTACTCCTCCACTCATCAAAAGGAGGACCTTTTTCATAGATTTTTTTATCCACCCTTTAGTTCATCAATGACAATTCCTACAGCTCCCTTCTCAACCATCTCCGCGATGGCTCTTTCAGAATCTTCGGGATTGATATTAACACCGCGTATTCCATCAAGCAATATGAATACACAGAAGCCGAGTCTAAGGGCATCCAGTACGGTGGATTTTACACAATAATCAGTAGCCAACCCTCCTACATAAACTCTTCTTACTCCATGCCCTTTAAGAATTTTTTCCAGGTTGGTTCCTTCAAAACCAGAATAAGCCTCTTTATCCGCTTCCGTGGCTTTGGATACTATGATAACATCCTCAGGCAATTTTAAATCATCATGAAATTCAGCTCCTTCTGTATTCTGAATACAATGTTTGGGCCATATACCGCCATATTCTTTAAAAGAACTGTGATTCTCAGGATGCCAATCTCTTGTGGCAATTACAAGGCTTCCATGTTTTGAAAATAGATGAATATATCTATTCAGGGGTTCCACTACCTTATCCCCTTCGGGTACAGGTAAAGCTCCTCCAGGACAGAAATCTTTCTGAACATCAACTACTATAAGAGCATCTTTTTTCCCCAGCCTAAGTTTCATAATGCCCTCCCTGTTTGATATATTTTTGATATATTATAAACTATGATGAACACAAATTTCTAATTTATGGAATAAAGGCAATAAGTCGGGTTCAAAAGAGACCTTTTTCCAAATTTCTAATTCCCAGATGACTGTATGCCAAGGGAGTGGCGATTCGTCCTCTTGAAGTCCTTTCAATGAAGCCCTCCCTCAGAAGATACGGCTCATAAACCTCCTCTATAGTATCAGGTTCCTCTGAGACTGCATGTGATAAGGTTTTTATACCTACAGGACCGCCATTAAATTTCTCTATAATTGCCTTTAAAATTTTCTTATCCATCTCATCAAGCCCTTTTTCATCCACATTTAGATTATTCAAAGCATAAACGGCAATTTCCTTTGTTATAATACCATCAGCTTTGACTTCGGCATAATCTCTAACCCTTCTCAGGAGCCTGTTTGCTACCCTGGGGGTACCTCTGGACCTTTTTGCAATTTCTCTGGCTCCTTCATCGGTAATCCTTACTTTAAGGAGACGGGCAGATCTTAAGATAATCCTGTATAGTTCGTCTTCACTATAGTAATCAAGCCGGAAGCTCATCCCAAATCTTGATCGCATGGGTGACGTTAGAAGACCGGATCGGGTGGTAGCTCCAATGAGGGTGAAGGGGGTAATATCAAGCCTTATGGAATCTGCATTGGGTCCCTTATCAAGTATTATGTCTATTTTGAAATCTTCCATAGCAGAATACAGATATTCCTCCACCTGCCTGGGTAAACGGTGAATTTCGTCAACAAAAAGTACGTCTCCCTTCTGGAGGGATGTCAATATCCCTACAAGATCTATTGGTCTTTCAATCACAGGACCTGATGTAATCCTAATGTTTACCCCCATCTCCCTGGAAATAATAAAGGCTAGGGTAGTTTTACCCAGTCCGGGAGGTCCACAAATTAGTACATGGTCCAGCGGCTCCCCTCTTCTTCTGGCAGCTTCTACAAAAACTTCAAGATTCTCTTTAATCAGATCCTGTCCTACAAACTCCTTGAAGCTCAAAGGTCTTAAAGCTCTATCCAGTTCTCTTTCCTCATTATGCAGTAAATTGGGATCAGTGATTCTCATTTATGGCCTCCAAGAGCTATACGAATGATATCCTCCACGGCGAGTCCTTTTCCAGCCTCATCTATGACCTTCCTGACCATGGATCTAGCTTCAGCTTCTTTAAGACCCAGAGCAACAAGAGCCTGAACAGCTTTTTCTACAGTATCTTCTTCTCTACTAACTGGCTGAGGCAGAATACGTGCGGTCTTTCCCGCCATCTCAAAAATAATCCTTTCTGCTCTCCTCTTTCCAACACCCTTCACTCTTGAAATTACATCTACGTCTGCATTCTTAACAGCCTCCACAAATTCTTCGGCACTTAAACCAGAAAGTACTCTCATGGCCAGAGCAGGCCCCACCCCGGTAAGTCTTATCAATTCCAGGAAAAGTTCTCTTTCCGCCTCCCTCATAAATCCATATAACACAATTCGATTTTCCTGAATTATTGGGTATACAAATAATTTTACATTGTTACCCTCAGGGGGGAGTGCCTCGAATGCAGATACAGGTATAAAAATTTCAAAAGATACCCTGTTCACCTCCACTACAACCCGGAATGGACTCTTTTTCAACAACTTCCCTTCAACTGAATACAGCATGCTTCTTCCTCTTCAAAAACCAAAGTGAAAGGGCAAGTGCATCGGATTCATGAGAACTGATGTCCTCCTTCAGGGAAAGGATTTTTTTTACCATATATTCTAACTGTTCCTTCTTCGCCCTCCCTACACCAGTAAGGCTCAATTTAATTTTTGTAGGTGAAACTTCAAAAAATCTTATCCCATTCTCTTGAAGACCAAGGAGTAAAATACCCCTCACTGCACCAAGTGTCAGTGCAGTTTTAACATTTCTATAATAAATCGTACTTTCAATCACTGCAACATCAGGAGAATATTCTTGTATAATATCATTAAACTGTTGATATATGGAATGAAGTTTTTCTGCAAGAGATTCACCTCTGGGTTTTATAATTCCATGTCCGGCAACTTTGAACTTTTCGTCAATAAGACCAAATCCTGTGAATCTTAGACCGGGATCTATGCCAAGTACAAGCATTTATTATTCCGTAAAGGATTGAAGAACTTCTTCTGGAATATCAAAATTGGCATAGACCTTCTGAACATCATCATTATCTTCAAGTGCTTCCAGAAGTTTGAGAAGTTTCTCAGCGTCTTTACCATCAACCCTAACGGTGGATTGTGGAACCATAGTAATATCTGCATTCTGTATCTCAATATTCGCATCAACAAAGGCCTTCTTTACATTTTCAAAATCTTTTGGAGATGTATATACTTCGTAGGTATCTCCTTCTGTCTTCACATCCTCTGCCCCGGCTTCTACCGCTATTTCAAAAACTGTGTCTTCACTTGCTTTATCTTTTTCAATATAGATTATTCCCTTTTCTTCAAACTGCCAGGCCACACTTCCCGGACTTCCCAGGTTCCCACCATATTTTGAAAAAATATGCCGGATCTCTCCTGTGGTCCTATTTTTGTTATCTGTGAGTGTCTTGACAAGAATAGCAACTCCACCTGGACCATAACCTTCAAAAATTGCTTCCTGATATTCAACTCCTTCAAGCTCTCCTGTTCCTCTCTTTATAGCCCTTTCTATATTTTCCCAGGGCATATTATGTTCTTTTGCCTTTTCTATAGCAAGACGGAGTTTAGGATTATGTTCAGGATCACCACCCCCCATCCTTGCAGCAACTGTAATCTCACGAATCAACTTTGTAAAAACCCTCCCCCTTTTCGCGTCGACCCTCGCTTTCTTATGTTTTATCTGTGCCCATTTGGAATGTCCAGCCATCTTATCACCTCCTTTTTAAGTATACTATGAGAGTTTCCCATTTTCAAGGAATATGGTATACAATTTTATCCACATGAAAGAGAAGATCAAAGAAAAAATCAAAGAGGCCCCACATCTTCCAGGAGTATATATTTTTAAGGAAAATGGGATTCCCCTGTATATTGGTAAGGCCTCAGATTTAAAACAGAGACTGGAAAATTATCTTAAGGATCAAGAAAGCCCCAGATTCAGGGTTTTGTCAAAAAGGGCAACAGAACTGGAGATTATCATAACAAGGAATGAGGCTGAAGCACTTCTGCTTGAGGCCAATCTGATTAAAAAGTTTCAACCCAGATATAATATAAGATTAAAAGATGATAAAAAATATCCTTATATAAAAATTACCACAAATGAAACATACCCCCGAATTGCTCTTACAAGGAATCTTAAAGAAGAAGGCATAACTATTTTTGGGCCTTATACAAGTGCAAAAGCTGTAAGAAAAACTATTCGAAGCATAAGGAAGATTTTTCCTATCAGGGTATGTAAATACAAACTCCCATCAAAAAGGAATATTTCTCCCTGCATGGACTATTACATCGGTAAGTGTGTGGCACCCTGCATACCGGGAAAAGTAAAGGAAGAAGAATACCAGAATCTTATAAAAGATGTTATACAATTTTTGAAAGGGAATACTGAGGAACTGGAAAGGAAACTCGAAAGGGAGATGTGGGAGTCAAGCCAGAGGCTGGAATTTGAAAAGGCTGCCAGCATCAGAGACCAGATTATGGCCATAAGAGAACTTAAAAGGGAACAGACTGTTCATACCCTTATGGGGGAGAATAAAGATATTGTGGCTGTATCTAGAGTAAGAAACACAGGACTTGCCTTTATTATATTTGTTCGTACCGGTAAGGTGGTGGATACTGAGCACTATTTTCTGGATATTAGACCAGAGGACAGTGAGGAGGAAATCCTTGTTGAATTTTTAGTTCAATATTATTCCACCCACCCCAATCCTCCTGAAGCTGTAGTTGTGGATAAATTACCTGAAAACTCTCAGAATATCCAGAATGCTCTTGAGAAAATAACACTTAGAACAGCAAAAGGTGATGAAAAAAAACTTGTCGAACTGGCTCTTATTAACGCAGTAAAAGTGCTGGAAGAAGAGCTGGGGAAAAAAGAGGGTATATCGCGAGTGCATCCTGCTCTCGCGGAGCTGAAAGAGTACTTTAAACTTGAAAAGATACCCCTGAGAATCGAAGCATGTGATATCTCACAGCTTTTTGGAACCAATAGAGTGGGTTCTTTTGTTGTAAGTGTGAATGGGAGATTGAAGAAATCACAATATAAGAGATTCAAAATAAAATCTGAAAGGATTAAAGATGATCCCCACATGATATACGAGATAGTAAAGCGGAGACTGAAATATGAACCTTTACCCGATATAATTCTGGTAGATGGGGGGATAGCACAATTAAATTTTGCGAAGCAAGCGAGACAGGAGATGAATAAAGATGTTTTTATAGTAGCCTTTGCCAAAAGATTTGATGACCTCTTTCTCGAGACAGGGGAAAGGATCATGATTCCGCCTCGCTCTCATGCCTTCAGGTTACTGAAAATACTTAGAGATGAAGCACATAGATTTGCCGTGAGTTACCATAGATTATTAAGGGGTAAAAAACAAAAAGAAACTGATCTTTTGTATATACCCGGTGTTGGAGATAAAACACTGAAAAAGTTATATCAACACTTTGGCAGTCTCAAAAAGATTCGAAATGCATCCCTGGAGGAGCTTGCCAGGGTAAAGGGCATAGGCAAAAAGAAGGCAGAAATAATATACAACTACCTGCATCCTGGAGCAGAATAGTATCGGTAGACGTAAAGCGTATAGCGTAAAGCGGAAAG
>Ga0190329_1000036_pt1 | contig 37339 bp, 37 predicted proteins | sample 48720423_MG_FD_161655 | JGI IMG/M metagenome (GOLD analysis project Ga0190329, IMG submission 161655) | Hydrothermal vent sediment bacterial communities from Southern Trench, Guaymas Basin, Mexico - 4872-04-2-3_MG | ecosystem: Environmental > Aquatic > Marine > Hydrothermal vents > Sediment ... | reverse complement strand
AAGAATATTTGTGAGAACATCCTTAACTCTTGAAAGGGGGGCATCTATTGCGATTGATGGGGTTTGTATCACAGTTGAAAAAATTGACAGAGATGGCTTCTGGGCGTTTTTAAGTGAAGAATCCATTAAAAGAACGCGATTTAAATTTGTCTTAAAACCAGGTATAAAAGTTAATCTTGAGCGCCCTTTGACTTTGGCAGATAGGCTTGGTGGGCATCTGGTACTTGGTCATGTGGACACCACGGGTATTATTGCAAGCATTAAAAGAAAAGGGAGTGGAGTGGAGATGGAATTTAAATTAAAAGACAAGTGTTACGCAAAATTTCTTGTGGAGAAAGGATCTGTGGCTGTCAATGGGATATCATTAACTTGTTTCAACATTAAAGATGATAGTTTTAAAGTAGCCCTTATACCCGAAACTTTAAAAAAAACCAATCTGGGTTTTGCAAGGGTAGGAGAGCCTGTAAATCTTGAATTTGATATTATTGGTAAATATGTGGAAAATATGATTAAAGGTAGAAGAATATGAAACTTCTTGCTACGTTGCATTCACCTGCCAAGGTGAACCTTGGATTGTGGATTACCGGGCGGAGAAATGATGGATACCACAATCTCGTTACAGTGTTTCACCGCATTGTATTCCATGATACTATTAAGATACGGGATGGCGAAAAGTTTGCCGTGAAATGTAGCGATTGTCCTGATAATGAGGGGAATATTCTTTTCAATGTAAAGCAACTTTTCGAGAAACGTTTTAATGTAGAAATTAATTTTTGTATCGAAATTTTTAAAGAAATACCGCCGGGATCTGGACTTGGTGGTGCCAGTTCAAATGCTGCTACCTTCATGAAATTTTTAAATGAATATTTTAAACTAGGTCTGGATAGAAGGGAACTTATAAAACTCGGAAGTAAAGTGGGAGCAGATGTTCCGTTTTTTTTGCTTGAAGAAGATGCTTGTATAGCTACCGGAATAGGAGATATTCTGGAACCCATTGATTCTAACATGAATTTTCCCCTTTATTTATATATACCTGATGTAAGAATAAGTACCGCGTGGGCTTATAATAAAATTGACAAGCTTAATTTACATATATCTCATAAGGAAGCCCTTGAAAAAGCTATGAGAATTTCCAGGGCTCTGCAGGAGAATGACCTCGAGGCATTGTATCCTTTAGAAAATACGTTTGAAAAAGTCGTTTTTGCTGAATATCCGGAAATAAGGGAAGCAAAGGAAAATTTATATATTTTAGGGGCTAAAGTGGTTTCTTTAAGTGGTTCAGGTTCTGCAGTTTTTGGAATTTTTGAACGTTTTTTGACAATTCATGGTGAAAAAAAATTGGTTGAGTCACGATTGGGAGGAAAGGTGGGATAAAGTGGCTTCTATATCCTGTATAATTTCTTTTGCTATACCCTGCTTTTGCAATATTGCTTTTAAGGCATTTTCTCCCATTTTTCTGCGTAACTCACTACTCTGGTAAAGTTTTATGATTTCATCAACCAGCTCTTGGGCATTCCTCACAACCATCCCGCCCTTAGATTTGAGGATATAATTAGCTATATTTTCCACATTGGAGATATAAGGGCCAAAGAGAACAGGAATACCAAAACTTGCAGGTTCCATTATATTATGCCCTCCATAGTCCTCCATACTCCCTCCCACGAATGCAACATCGGATACAGAGTAAAATTTTCTCAGTTCTCCAAGCGTATCAAGTATGAATACTTTTCCCTTTTGGGGGTGAAATCCAGTACTTCTGGTATTATAGTCCAGGGATTTCCTTTTCAGTTTAGTTTTGATTATATCAACCCTGTCCAGATGACGGGGAGCAATTATGATGTAGATATCCTCTAATTTATGTAGCAGATGGAATATAGCCTCTATAACCTGGTCCTCTTCCTTTGATCTAATACTTCCGAAAGTCACCACAAAAGAAGAGGGCTCTATACCTGAGATCTCTCTACTTGCTCTATCTTCTATATCTACACTATCGTATTTTAGGTTTCCTGTAATTTTAATTTTATCAGGGTTAATGCCGAATGATAAAATTCTCCTTGCATCTGCAGCAGATTGAGCATAGATTTTTACAAAAATTGAAAGAAGCATTCTGAAGATCTTCTTGAAGTATTTAATGCGCCGATAATTTTTTTCTGAGATCCGTGCATTTACAAGAAAGGCCGGGATTTTAAATTTTCTAACCTGGGTTAGCATATTGGGCCATAATTCGGTTTCTACATCAATGAATATTTCTGGAGAAACCTGTGAAATTATACACATAATTCGACTCTTTTCATCAAGAGGAAATCTTAAAATCTGAATTTTTTCTCCCCAGAGTTCCTGTGCTTTATTTAGCCCGGAGGATGTAAAAGCTGTGAGAAATATTTTTTTGTTTCGGGATAGTAGTTCGTCGACCAGAGATTTTGCAGCCATAATTTCGCCCAAGGAGCAGCAATGTATCCAGACGTTGGCTTTTTTTAATTTCTCTATTTCATTTTTTTTCACAGGATTGATGAACTTTGTCACCGGTGATATAAGAAAATTATATATTTTGAAAATCATACCCGTCTCCTCCTGGAAGAAGGCGGAATACCCAGCTGTGCTCTTTTATCCCGTACACTCCTGCGAGATATATTGATACCTTTTTGTTTAAGAATGGTAGCGATATCTTCATCTGAATATGGCTTTTTAGGATTCTCATTTTCAACGATCTCTTTTATTAAAAGTAATAGTTCATCTTCAGAAACCCCGGAATTAAACCGCCCAACGGCTTTCTTAAAGAAAAATCTCAATTCAAAAATACCCCTTGGTGTATCTGCATATTTGTTCTTTACTATGCGGTTAAATGTGGAAATAGGGATGTATAATTGTAAAGCAGCTTCCTTTTGTGTGATGGGTACGAGAAAATTGTTTTTACCAAGTAGGAAATCCTTTTGAGATTCTGCAATAAATTCAGCTACCTTTCTTATATTTTCTCTCCTTTTAAGAAGCATCCTCTGAAATTCAAGAACTTTTTGATATTTTTCTTTCAAAAATTTTCTTGTTTGTTTGTCAAGATCAGGAGATTGCAATAGTGCTAAATATTTTTTGTTCACCCTAAAATTCAATATGGGATTTTCGTCTACTTCTACTCTTAATTCATTTCCTTCTATTCGGATTATAACTTCAGGATACACGTAAGGGGATTTTTTATCTTCATACTTGTATAAAGGATACGGCAATAAAAATTTTTTTACCTCTGGGTGCTCTTTGATAAAAACTTCTGGATCTTTTACGTTTTTGAAACCTTTGTCGTGGAGTTGAAGAGTTGTATATTCCTTAACATTAAGAGCCCCGACTCCTATAGGATCAAACCTCATTATTTTTTTTCGCACCTTTTCCACAATTTCAGGACTGGTATTCACCTCATGAGCTATTTTTTCCACGCTGCATGAAAGAAATCCCCTGTCGTCAAGATGATTTAATATAGAATAAGCAATTTGCTTTAATTTTTTTTGAGGGAATTCCATCTCCAATTGAATTTCAAGTCTAGGCCAAATACTATCCTTTTGAATCCATCTTTCATCTATTCTGTCCCTTTCCTCGTCCTCATCAATCAGAGGATGAGAATAATCTCCCCGGTCGATAATCTGATCTAAGTTTATAATTTCTTGCATCATGAGATTTTCATCTTGAAATTCAATAAATGGATTTTGTAAGGCTTCTTCACGGATTTTATCCTGTAATTCCAGGAGAGGAAGCTCTAAGAGTTTTGCCTCAACAATCAAAAGAGGTAACGGTTTCAGTGTTTGTTTGAGTTCAAGACGGAATTCTTGTTTCATAGTCTAAATCTCTCTCCCAGATATATTTTTCGTGCTTCAGGATTATTTATTAGCTCTTGAGAAGTCCCTTCAATCAAAATTTCCCCTTGATAAATTATATAAGCGCGGTCTGTTATAGAAAGAGTCTCCCTTACATTGTGGTCTGTAATAAGTATGCCAATATTTAAATTCTTGAGGCTTATTATAATATCCTGTATTTCTTCCCTGGTTTTGGGATCAATACCTGTAAAGGGTTCGTCAAGAAGTAAGAATTTTGGAGTTATAGCAAGGCTTCGTGCTATTTCTACCCTTCTCCTTTCTCCTCCAGAAAGATTATATGCTTTTTCATTTTTTAATTTATCGATGCCCATAAGATTTAAGAGCTCCTGCGTCTTCTTGATGGCTTCTTTTTTATCTGTTTTTTTAAGTTCAAGAATTGAATAAATATTTTCAAAGACAGTGAGTTTCCTGAAGACAGAAGCTTCCTGGGGTAAATAGCTCACCCCCATTTGCGCCCTTTTATACATAGGAAAATGAGTTAATTCGGTATCATCTAGAAATATATTCCCGTGGTCAGGTTTCAAAGCTCCCATAATCATATAAAATGTTGTGGTTTTCCCGGCTCCATTAGGCCCTAATAGCCCTACAACTTCACCCGTCTTAACCTCAAGAGAAATACCATTTACAGCTATTTTTTTGCCATATTTCTTTTTGAGGTCAATTACTTTTAGTACTGTCATTATGAAGCTCCTTGAAAATTCCTTCCCCAGGAGTTGCTCTTAGGTATTTTAATACTCCTGATTTAATTTTAATTATAATAAGTGGAGAAGTTATAAGAATCTCATTTTTTTCACTTTTGTTATGTACAAAAGCTTCGCTTAGCATGATAACGCTGTCCAGTTCATTCTGTTCTGTTAGGAAAAATTTTAGAGTATCGCTTTTGCCATTACCATCTTTCCATTGTATACTACAGCCACCAGTGAGTATTCCATTACTGGAATCCTCATTAAAGAATAAAGTATCTGCATTTACCTTCATCTGCCCCCCTGCTATATTTACACTATCATATCCCTGTATGCTTGAATTTTCAATACGGAATTTTTCAGCCTTTACCACCAGTGTGTCTCTTTTTAAAAATTTGATTAAAGGCTCGCCCTCTATGAAAGTCCTATCATTAGTGGACATAAGGAAGCCTGCATATACTTCTATACTATCTTCTATATTTCGGTAAAAAACTTTTCCATAAGCCGTTATTCTTCCTTCTGTAAGGTATACACTATCTGCTTTTAACAATGTGCTGTTCTCCTTAACTATAACGTTACCATAAGCCTTGGCAACATTTCCTTTTTGTTCTAACAAAAGTTTTTGAGCTTCAAGTTTTCTTTCCTTCATAGTGGCAATAACTTTACCTATTAAAACCAGTATATCTTGGGATTCATTATAACTACCTTCTGGAGCCTGTATTACAAGGGAAGAATCTTTAACCACCACTCCTCCTGAAAATTTGACCAGTTCTTTATTGTGTTCTCTTATAATATCCATTCTTCCTGATTCAATTGAGTAAGATATGATAAGAAGTAAAAACCACATGAGAATATTTTACTGTAAAGCAATGGAAAAGAAAAACTATTTTGACTTATTGCAAGGCTTATTTAAAATTTGCACCCGCTTATACAAACTTTTAAAATTATTTTATGAATAGAGTGTTCGTGAAAGGCGATATAACTCGATACTTACTTCATCCTTGGGTCTATTCCAATAATATCATAAATGGAGATGCTGAAAAGGGTGATTGTGTGGAAGTCTATACCAAAAACAGAAAATTTCTTGGTTCAGCAATCTATAACCCTGATTCTTCTATTAGTTTACGTTTTTATTCTCGCGATAAAGAAGAACTGGATTATCTTGCAATCAAAAAAAGGATTATTACTGCATTGAAAAGAAGAGGGCTGTTCTTTAAAGAAGCTGATTCTTTCAGAGTGGTGTTTAGTGAAAGTGATATGCTGCCCGGTCTTATTATTGACAAATACGGGGATGGGGTAGTAGTTCAGATAAATTCTTACGGTATGGAGAAAAGAAGACGTGATGTTTTTAATGCTATCCTTGATGTCCTTAACCCTATTTTCTTATACGAAAAGAGCACCAGCTACGCCAGACTTCAGGAAAAGCTAAAAACCAGAGAAAAACTTATTTTTAAAAAATTTGAAGATTTAAATTTGAGCGAATATATAATTGACGAAGATGGAATTAAGATAATGCTTGATATAGAGAAAGGGCAGAAGACAGGGTATTTTCTGGACCAGCGTATTAATCGTAGAAAAATAGAAAAGTGGGCAGAGGGAGCCACAGGCCTAGATCTCTTCTCGTACACAGGAGGGTTCACTTTAAGAATGCTAAAAAGAATGAGGAAAGTCTATGCAGTGGATATATCCGAAGATGCTTTAGATATATTGAAGAAGAACTTACAGCTTAATAATTTTTCAAATGACAGGTGTCTCGTAGAGAAGAAAGATGTTTTTGTATTCCTTGACGAAGCAATGTATTATAAAATTAAATTTGATTTTATAGTGATAGACCCTCCTGCACTAATTAGAAAAGCGAAGGGAAAAAGAAAAGCAGTTAATGCTTACAATAGACTTTTACGAAGCTCGATTAATCTTTTAAACAAAGGAGGGGCTATAGCTATTTTTAGTTGTAGTAATTATATTAAGTGGGAGGATATGTATAATATACTCAGGGAAGGAACTGGATACTCAGGTAGAAACTTTGTGATCTTGGAGATAATGTCCCAATCTCCAGATCATCCTATCCTCTCTACATTCCCAGAGAGTGAGTATCTTAGAGGATTTTTGATAAAGGAGGTTATTATATAATGCCAGGAACTGTATTCATGTTCCCGGGACAGGGTTCCCAATATGTAGGTATGGCCAAAGATTTATTTGAGGCTTATGATAACGTAAAACTATTATTCAGGCAGGCAGAGGAAATACTCGGTTTTCCTATAAGTTATCAGATGTTTACAGGAGAAGAAGAAGTTCTGAAAAGGACGTTGTTCGCTCAGCCTGCAATATTTTTACACAGTGCAGCTATTCTGAATATCTTAAAAGAAAAGAAAATCATGCCGGATTTTGCTATGGGACATAGCCTCGGTGAAATCACAGCGCTGTATGCTGCAGAGGTGCTTACATTTGAGGATGCTATAAAAGTTGTGAAAAAGCGTGCTGAACTAATGGAAAATGTAAGTATAAATGGTGGTATGAGTGCTGTGATAGGCCTTGAGGAGGATAAAATTCAAGCCATAATTCAAAAATATAAAGGGGATGTGGTTATTGCAAATAAAAATTCTCCCTCACAGATTGTAATTTCAGGATATATTTCCCAGCTCGAAAAAGTGGAGGAGGAACTAAGACAAGCCGGAGCCAGAAGAGTAATCAGATTAAAAGTTTCAGGTGCTTTTCATTCTCCTTTAATGGAAAAGGCCAGGGAGGAATTTATGGACTTTTTACAGGAAATTGAATTTCATACCCCTACTATCCCGGTAATTCCAAATGTGTATCCGAAACCAGTGTGGAATGCAAAGAAATTGAAAGATTTTTTGATAGAGCAGCTTACAGGTACGGTTAATTGGCACGATGGAGTGAAGGCTGTGTTAAAATTCAAACCCGATAGTTTTATTGAAATTGGGCCAAAACGAGTACTGTCAAGATTAGTAAAAGAGATTGCTGGTTCTGAGGTTGAAGTTTATTCTATAGATCGAGTGGAGGATCTGGAGACTTTTCTTAACCCCTAATTTTCTTGAAAAGCTGATTCTAAGGCTTTATATTAAAGAAACTCAAAAAATGGAAAGAAGGAGGATGAAATGAGAAAATACGAAATGATGGTAATTATTGATCCTGAGCTTAAAGAAGAGGAGATAAAGAATAATATTGAAAAATTAAAAGATATTATCAATAAAAATGACAAGGGGAAGATCGAATCTGTAGACGAATGGGGTAAGAGAGAGCTTGCCTATGAAATAAAACATAAAAGAGAAGGTTACTATGTTATATATTATTTTGAATCCGAGCCAGAGATTCTGGAAGATTTGAAGAAAGAATTAAGACTTAACAAAAGTTTTCTGAGAGGCTTAATTATCAGGAGGTAAAATGGCAGATTTAAAGTTTCCAAATCTCAATTTTGTACTTCTCTCGGGTAGACTGGTTCAAGATCCTGAGTTAAGGTATACTCCCTCAGGTCGTCCAGTTACCCGGATGAGAATTGCCAGTGACAGAAGATTCAAAGATCAGTCAGGTGAATGGCAGACAGAGACATTATTTGTGGATGTAATTGCCTGGCGTGATCTTGCAGAAAGATGTGCTGATAAGCTAAGGAAAGGAAGCCCAATTATTGTGGAAGGGTATTTAAGGTCCAGGTCTTGGGAAACTGAATCGGGACAAAGAAGAAGTGTCATAGAAGTGGTTGGAAGAAGAATTCAGTTTCTGGAGAAATTTGGAGAGGTTGTTGCAGAACAGCTTGAAGAAGAAGTACCGGAGGATATTCCGGTAGAGGAAGAACCTGAAGATGACTTACCATTTTAATAATAGGAGGTTAAAAGCATGGCCAAGAAGATGAAGAAAAAAAGTTGTGAATTCTGTCTTGAGGGAATAAGGGAAATTGATTATAAAGATGTTGAAAGGTTAAAAAAATATATCACCAAGAGGGGAAAAATTCTCCCCAGGCGTTCCACAGGTACCTGTGCTTATCATCAGAGAAAACTCGCCAAGGCTATAAAAAGAGCAAGACAGGTTGCCCTTCTACCATTTGTAGAATCATATTATCTATAGAATATCATGAAAGTAATATTGCTTAAGGATTTTCCTAAACTTGGTAAAGCCGGTGATATAGTAAATGTAAAGGATGGCTACGCTACTAATTACCTTATGCCGCGAGAGATCGCTATCCCAGCAACTGCTAAGAATTTAAAGGTGATAGAGAAAATAAAAGAATTTAATCGATCCAAAGCAGAGAAGGAGAAGATTCGGGCCTTGAAGTTGAAGGAAAAGCTTGAAGAGATTGGAGAGCTTGTATTTAAAAAGAAGGCTGGGGAGGGGGGCAAACTATTCGGAGCAGTTAGTAGCATAGATGTATTGAACGAGCTTAAAAATAAGAATATAAGTCTTAAGAAGGGCATGATAAAAATGGAGGCCCTGAAGGAGCTGGGTGAATATTCCATACGCATTAAGTTGCATCCAGAAGTTGAGTGTGATTTAAAAATTAAAATTGTTCCAGAGTAAGTGACAAACTTAATAGAAGTTCAGGTAGAAAGATTGGCTCTTGGAGAGAGCACAGGAGAGACTCCTATTGTTTTACTAAAAGAGAAGAATGGGAGGCGTGTCCTGCCAATTATTATAGGATTTGTAGAAGCCCAGTCAATTCTAATTGCTCTTGAAAAGGTTGTTCCTCCAAGGCCTCTGACCCATGATTTAATCAAAAATATAGTGGATACATTAAATTTAAAAGTGGACCGCGTTGTTATAAATGATCTGAAGAATAACACTTTTTATGCGAGGATCATTTTAAAAAGAGAAGGGGAACGGGTGATTTACAGCATCGATGCAAGACCCTCAGATTCTATTGCTGTTGCTTTACGGTGCGGAGCCCCCATATTCGTTGCAGATTTTATATTTGAGAGAGCTGGTGAGGATAATGAACCCGTCTGAGGTTTCATTATCAACTACTGTTCTAAGTATTCCCTTAAAAACACCTTTAATAATGGCTTCAGGTACGTGGGGGTATGGAACCGAGATAATTGAGCAAAGTGTACTTCAATTTATAGGGGCTATAGTTACTAAAGGGCTTTCTCTTGAACCCCGAGAGGGGAACCCCCCTCCGAGACTTATAGAAACAGCTTGTGGTCTTATAAATTCAGTGGGGCTGGAAAATGTGGGGCTTGAAAATTTTATGGAAGCAATAGTCCCTGCACTTTCGGAACTCGAAACTCCTGTTATTGTCAATATTGCGCCTCATTCTGTGAATGAATTAAAAGAAATATTAACCTGTTTAAATAAAATTGATGTCATAAAAGCTTATGAAATAAATGTCTCTTGTCCAAATGTAGAGGAAGGTGGTATTGCTTTTATTCAGAACCGTAAAGTGCTCATAGAACTCCTTGATATTTTAAATAACTATGCAGAAAAGCCCTGTTCTATAAAGATACCGCCACTTATTTTTTCCTATAGAAAAAAGGTGGAAGCCATTTTACGAAAAGGTTTTAAAACACTGACTGTGGCAAATACTTATCCAGCTTCTTGGATTGATATCAACGCTGAGAAGTTTGCTCTCTGGAGAAAAACAGGAGGTCTCTCCGGACCGGCAATTTTCCCAATAACATTAAATCTTGTGCTGTTGATAGCAAGAGATTTCCCGGAGGTGGAAATTATTGCTTCAGGAGGAGTATATAATTATGATGTAGCTTTACAGTACCTGCTGGCAGGTGCGAGAGCTGTTCAAATAGGAAGTTATAATTTTTTAAATCCCTATGCAGTTAGAGAAATAGCAAAAGAAATCCTTGATTATTTAAAAAAGAAGAAGTATCATTCAGTAGAAGAGCTCATAGGGAAACTGAAATACGATGGAACCTAAGGATAAAATTATAGATGTTTTCAGCAAATTTCTCCCCGAAAGATTATCAAATGATATAAAAAGATTTCCAGATCTTATTACTTCCTACGCTGAGAAAAAAATTGTAACAGTACTTTTTGCTGATATTGTTGGTTTTACTTCATTATGCGAAAAATTAACTCCCGATGAAGTTGGTGAGCGACTGAATAATTACTTTGAAGATATATGGAAAACTGTAAAAAAGTTTGGTGGGGATATCGATAAATTTGTTGGAGATGCTGTGCTTGTACTTTTTGGTACTCCTTATTGTTATGAAGACGATGCGATAAGAGCTCTCTACTGTGCTCTTGAAATGGTTGAAAATGGGAAAAAACATGATTTCCAGTTAAGAGTGGGAATCAATACAGGCGAAGTCTTACAGGTTATGCTGGGCAGCAGGGAAAGAATGGAGTTTACTGTAGTAGGTGATGTAGTCAACACAGCTTCAAGAATACAAAGTATGGCAGAACCTGGAGAAATACTGGTTGGTGAAAAAACATTCTTAGATACTAAGGAATTCTTTGAATTCGAGGTCAAAAAAGGTGTAAAGATTAAAGGTAAAAGTGAGGCCATAACTCTATATAGCTTAAAATCTGCGAAAGAGATAAATATATCTCCATCAAAATTTCCTCTTGTAAATAGGGAAAAGGAACTGGAGTTCCTTGACCAGCATTACAGAATATTTAAGGAAGATTCTATTGCTCAGGCTGTATTAATATCGGGAGAGGTTGGCATCGGGAAAACCAGACTTATCCAGGAATATGTTATAAAATTTATGAAAGATTTTAATAAAGAAGCGAGGGTAATTAGATCTTTGGAATTTCGAAAGCAAATTCCATTTTGGGGTCTTAGAGAGCTTATGAAGCAGATGCTCAAGGTGAAATCAACCGATGATCTGGAGGAAACTCTTAAAACAGAACGTCCTGAAATTCAGAAGACTATAAGGTTTGTATTTGGGCTTGATATGCTTCCCGAAGATGAAAAAATAAAGTACTTCATATTTAAAGAAGCTTTAGAACTTATAGAATCAAATGTGCCAGAATTTATATATTTTTCTGATATACAATGGCTGGACACTTTGACAAAAGAATTCATTGTTTTTGCTGCAAAACATTTTCACAAAAATATATTTTTGATTCTGGATTCAAGAATTTCTGAAGAAATTGAAGGATTTGATATCCTTGTATTAAACAAACTTGATAAAAAGGCAGTGGACAAGATTATATCTTTTGTTAGCGGTTCTTCATCTGTGCCCGTAGAGCTCTCCAATCTGGTGTTACGGTACTCTCAGGGGAATCCATACTATGCAATAGAATTTACCCGTTATCTTATGAAAAAAAAGCTCCTTAATGTTATACGAGGTAAATCTTATCTATCCCCGAGAGTATTCAACGTGGAAGTGCCGGATTCTCTACGGAAACTTTTAGAAAGTAGTCTGGATAATACCACACTCCAGGAGAGGGATTTCCTTCAGAAAGCTTCTGTAATAGGTTTTTTAGTAAGCAAAGAGGATTTTATAAATATATTTGAAATGGAAGAACTTGAATTTGAGGAACTTACTTCCACGCTTTCCAGAAAAGGTTTTATAATTCCGGAAAGGTCAGGATTCGCTTTTAATTCACATCTCCTTCATGAGGTGATTTACAACTCTATTTTTGAAAAAAACCGTCGTGACTTCCATCTTAGAACTGCACGTTACCTCGAAGAGCAAAAAGCCCCTCCATCTGTAATAGGAGAGCATTATTTTAAAGGTGGTGATATAGAGAAAGCACGGAAGTATTTTATAAATTCTGGAAAAATTGCAAAACATTACTTTTCTTACCCTGAAGCTGTGTATTACTTTGATAGGGTTATGGAACTTGATCCAGGAGAGGATGAATTTCTTGATTTTTACCCGTATTATTCTGAAGCACTTTTCAAGATTGGCCAAACAGAAAAAGCTGTTGATATTTTAGGGAGGGGACTTAAGCTTGCTAAAAAAATGAGAAACAACAATTCAATAGCTGAAGCTTTAATAAATCTCGGGAATATTTACATGAAAATAGGACGAAATAGTGCTTCTTATTTAAAATTTAAAGAGGCGCTTACATTTACAGATAATATAAAAATAAAATGCAGGGCTTTAATTAATATGTCAACCTCATTAATTGCGTCAGGGAAAACCGAAGAGGCTTTGGAGCTATTAGAGAAAGCTTACAAACTGGCCGAAGAACATTGTCTTCTAAGGGAAAAGTCTTTGATAAATCTCAATCTTATAGTCCTCAATGAAATAAAGGGGAACAAGGAAGAAGCTTTGGATAAAATCAAGGAAACAGAAAAGATTGCAAAGAAAGAAGGATTCTACGACATATTCAGTGATATTCAAAATGAGAAGGGTTTATTCTTTATGGGAGAAGGGGATCTTAAAAAAAGTAAAGAGGCGTTTAGAGAAGCTCTTGATTTTGCGAAGAGCTCAGGGGACCTGGAAAGGCAGGCTAGAGTTCTTTTAAATCTTGGCTATCTTTACAGTGAATTAGAGGGTGAAAAAGAAGAAGCACTCAGCTTGTATATGGAAGCTGAGGAGCTTTCTAAGATGTTGAAGAAGAAAAGTCTTGTATGGAAAACTTTAGAGAATCAAGCTGAGTTACTTATTGAGAAGGGATATTATCAAAAAGCGCTGGACAAATTGGAAGAAGCCAGGGCAATTGTTGAGGACTTGGGGAAAGAGGATGTCTATCAGGATATTTTGTACAAACTGGCCTGGACCAAGATAAGGCTTGGTATGATAAATGATGCTTTTATGCTCACCAATTTTCTTGATAAAAAAAATCAGATTCTACTACTCATTTATATATATTTAGATGATGCGGAAGGAATTAGTAGTATGCTCCATGAGATTGAAGATGAGTTATGGTTAAAACTTTGTGATATTGTCTTGACTTTTTTGAATAAGGACTTTGAATCTTTTAAGAAATTACGAGCCATGATAAAGCCCCGTTTATTGGATCTTCCATATTTTCTGGAATATATGGACATTCAGCATTTGGTGTTGACAGGGAAAATAAGAGAAGCTATGAAATTTAAAGATAATATGTATAATATTTACTTTAAAACACTTGCAGAATTTTATCTTGCAGTGTATCTTAATGAAATAGGAGAGCAAAAGATGTCTTCCAAGATTCTTGAGGATGTATACAAAACGGCGCAAAAAGAGAATTTTCTGGAGCTTGAAATGTGGAGCTCCTTATTGCTCAAAAAAGATACAAAATTGGATAAATTTTTAGATAAAATGTTTGGTGAGGAGAAGTCACTTTTGAATAAATTTAAATCTTCTAGGGACTATCTTTTTAAAATAATAAAGGAGGAGATTTAAAATGGGTATCATAGATTTTATAAGAAATCATAAGTTATTGGGCAAGCTGTCTGATAAAGATATTGAAAACCTTATAGAAAACCTTCAGGTTGAACGTTATAAGGCCGGAGACGTTATTATTAAACAGGGTGAAAACAGTGATAGATTTTTTATCGTAAAGGAAGGACTATGTGGAGTTGTGGTAGAAGTAGATGAAAAGAATGAAAAGGTTGCAGGCTATATGAAAAAATCAGGCGATTTCTTTGGAGAAATAGGGTTGATTTATAGAATTCCCAGAACTGCCTCGGTGGTTGCCCTGGAAGATTCTGAATTGCTGGTCATTAAGTATAGCGATTTTGAAAAGATTGTTCTAGCCAATGAAGATATCAAGAAGGAATTATTAGAAGCTGCTCAGAAAAGAATAGGCGAAACTGAAAAAATACTGGAAAAATATAACAAAACTATTTTCGACGCATTATATCGCTTTGGCATATAGAAGAGGAGTGGAATGTGGCACACATAATCTTGTATACAATTTTGTGTATTTTAACTTCATCGGGTTTATTTCCTCAAAAACAGCCTACAAGGGCGTTTATCTGGGATAATGATGGCGGAGATTTAGTTATAGATCCTGACAGTCTTGTTCTTGTCGGTACAGAATATGCTGTAGATCAAGCGCTTCGAAATATTTATCCTGCATCACAACTTGAGATTATAAGAGATGTTGTGCTTCCCGAAACACTTGCGAGTTTTGATATGGTATTTGCCTTATTTGGTTACGATGATACCCTCAATGGGATGGGAATCCTGACTCCTCATGAAGATAGTATTCTATTCAATTATGTTGTGTCAGGTGGTAACTTATATATAGAAGGTACAAGATTTGTGTATAATTATAGAAACTCTTTAGTTTTTTCGCTTTTTGGCTCCCAGTATGCTGATGTGGTCATTTTAGATTCCATAAAGGGTGATGATGTAGGGACTTATAAAGTAATTTCTTTACCAGAGGGTCTTTATATTTTAAAATTTAGACATAAAAAAGATAAAACCATAAGATTAATTGTAATAAGGAAGAAGTTATGAGAGAAAAAATTCTTGTAGTTGAACCTGATAGTGAGTTTCAAAATCAAGTTGCAGATATGCTTAGAGAAGCTGGCTATCGGGTATTTGGAGCTGGAACATACGAAGAAGCTGCGCAATATGTTAATTTTTTTAAACCCGATGTCATTATAATGGAACTTTTACTGCCTGATAGAAATGGAGTGGATTTGCTGGTGTACGCAAAGGAAATGCTTCCAGGCTCAAAAGTTATTGTGTATACAAGTATGAAGGGGAGCACCATTGAGAAGGCTGTAAAAAAGAAAGGTGCCTACGCTTTTATACGAAAAAGTGGAGATATTAAAAAAGACCTTATGACTATTTTTGCTAAGGAAGAGAAAGAAGAAGTCCAGGGGTTCAAGGGGAGTCTGGAGGGAGTCGATATTATAGATTTAATTCAAGCTTTTTCTCTGATGAGAAGAGATTTAATTTTACACGTGCGAGATGTTAAGACTTTTAAGGAAGGAGAGATAGTCTTCAAAAACGGCGAAGTTGTAGATGCTAAGGCAGGGGTAAAAAGAGGAGAAGACGCATTTCTTGAAATAGTGGGCTGGGAACATGGAGTCTTCGATGTTGCACCCCTAAAGGAAGAACCAGAGAAAACCATAGATGCTCCTGTGGATCTCCTTATTTTAAATGTAGCAAAGGTGCAGGATGAGATGAAAGCAGTTGGAACCAAAATACCCAAGTTTACACTTAAGCAAATTCTTAAAAACCTTAAAGAAGAAATTCCTGGCTTTATAGGTGCGATGATATTCGATTATGAAGAAGGCGCTCCTATAGAGACAGAAACCATACTTGAGGGTAAAACCTTCCACGCCTCTGCTACCCTTTATGGTGCTATACTAAAATCTGCAGGTGAAGCCATGGAAATTGTGACAGAGGGGAAGGAAAAGAGGGATGAACTTTTGGAAGTGACCATTACAGACCAGAATGACCATATTCTTATGATACCGTTACCGTTCATGACCTATGCTATTTTTATTCTTATAACCTATGAGGGTAAATTATCTGAGGCACGGGGTGCCGTTAAAAAGTATCTCCCCAATATCCTCCAGATACTTAAGGAAAGAGAAGCCAAAAGTGCCTGATATGAAATCTAACCCTTAATTAACTTTCAGAAATGTTAAAAAGGGAAGAAGTAGAACTTTTAGATACCCTTAAAAAATACCGAATAAAGATTGATAAGATAATGGAAGGCCTGCTCCAGGGTTTACACCGCAGTCCCTTTCATGGATTTTCTGTAGATTTCAAAGAATATAGACCTTATGAGAAAGGCGACGACCCAAGATGGATAGACTGGAAACTTTATGCTAGAAGTGACCGTTTTTTTGTGAAAAAATTTGAAGAAGAAACCAATGTAAGGATTTTTATATCGCAGGATATTTCAAATTCCATGGAATTCAAAGGCAAACATGAGATTGCAGGAAAACTTGTTGCTCTTTTAACGTATATTGCTTACTTTGCCGGGGATTACGTCGGGCTGTTTCAGTTTGATAACAAAGAACGTCTTTATGTTTCACCCTCGCGAAAACCTGCACATATAAAAAGAATCTTGGATCTGGCAGTAACTACTAAGCCATATGGAGAAACCGATTTTCTGAAAGCATTTGACCTATTGTCCAGAAAAATATCCAAGAGAAGTTTGATTATAATAATATCGGATTTGATGGATGAAGCTGATAAAATTATTAACTCTCTAAAATATTTTAAGGCAAGACACCATGAATTAATTGTTTTCCATATAACCTCCCATGAAGAAATTGTTCCGAAGTATAGGGGGGATAGTATAGGGGTGGATTTAGAAACAGGGAGAGAACTGCCACTTACTAGAGAAAGTCTTAGAAATTTAAGAACTTTAATTAACTCTCATTTTATCGACATTTATGAGCAATTTAAAAAATTAGGGATCAGGTTTGAAAGATTCTGGGTAGAAGATAGTTTTGAGGCTCAAATAACAAGGTTTCTTATTAGGAGACGATGATGGGGTTCATGCATCCTGGTCTATTATACCTCTTACCTGTCTCCTTGTTACCTTTAATATTATATCTAGTTAGAGGGAAAAAACCTCAGAAAATTTTTCTATCCTGGGTTTTTCTCGCAAAAGAAGAAAAGCTGGGACGTAAAAAATTCAATTTAGAGAGATCTTTAATTACTTTATTAAGGATACTATTTCTTTTGGGCACGATAATTTATATAACAGGCCCCATTCCCGGCAAATATAATTTTTCCAAAATATATATTGATACCTCAATGAGCCTTAAGGGAAGAGAAAAGATACTCTTGGATAAATCAAAGATGTTAAACAGGATTTACGGGAAAAAGAGAATACATTATTTTTCCAGTGAACTGAAAAAGGAATTTGACATAGGCGGCACGACAGATTTTTCTGTAATTCCATCATCAGGAAAAGTTTTTGTGATTTCTGATTTTCAGTATACTGGATTCAAAAAGTTAACAGGACTTAACCCTGCATTTTATATGGATACGCTTCCGGTGCGCAATTCAGGCTTTTCAGAAATGTTTCTGGATGTTTTTTCGAAGGGTTTATTCCTTAAAATAAAAAATTATAATATGCTTGATTCTTCAAAAAGGGTTATACTGGAGGACGCAAATGGTACAATTTACAAGGATACGATTATATTAATAGCATATGGTAATTCAAGAATTTTTAATTTTGATTTACCAGACTTTGACAAAAGATTAAATCTTTTCGTGAAGTTACTGCCAGAAGATGATTTCGGCTATGATAATATAATTGAGCTTATTTTACCGGTTGAGGCCAATATATCTTATTCCATAATCGGCAAGAATAGATTTATTGAGAAGTTTTGCGAAGCTGCCTTTGGTGTCAAAAGAGAATTGGATTCTCAGGTTATTGTGGTAATTGACAAAAATACACCTTTACATCCCAACAATAAAGTCATTGTGTATTTTGTAAAGAAGCCCCACCCTTGGCTCCAAGCGTTTGGAATAGAGAAGATGAAGGGCACCACCATGTTTAGATATAAAGGCTGGAAAGTAAAAGATGCAGTGCTTTTTAAACATGGGGAGTTGTCTGACAATAAAGGATACGGGCTTATAAAATCAATAATATTGAACAATAAAAAAATAATTTTTGTAGGATTTATTCCTTCTTCTATGCATTCAACACTTCAGTATTCACCGGATTTTTGGGCTCTACTTTTTTCAGAGATATTGAGTGGACTCAGTTCTACCTTTTTTACCACAGAATATAGCAGTAATACTTACAAGGAATTCGGGAAAATGCTGAGAGATAGGGGCAGGCTTTTACTTATTCTTCCTGACACTATGGAATGCAATACTAAAATTGCAGGAGAATTTATTAACCATTTTGATGAAACACATTTTATAAAGGTTGAAAAGATTTACAAAGATACCCTAAGATTAAGAAGAGGACTTTCGTTCCTTGTATTGATTATTTTTGTTTTGGAATCTTTCATTACCTATCATTATTTAAAGAAGAGATGACCCTTAATATAACATCTATAGGGGCGTCTGTTTTGAAGCCATCCGGTGAAAAATGTGTCCGGGAGGCATTATAACCGGCTTCCTTTAATTTCATTATTACCTCTTTTAACGGTACCATTGAGACCTTTAATTTTTTGCAGAGTTTGGGGTAACTGTAATAGAAAGGAGGTAGTGAGTTTTCCTCAAGAAAAATGTTAAGTAGTTTCTTTAATTTATCATTGGTATACTTAAGCATTTGAGTCAAAAATTCTTGATTGTGCAATTTCCCGGTGTAAAGAGGACCTATTATAAGAGTTCCTTTTCTTACTTTATAGATATCTTTATGAGATACAGCCTGGCATACTTTAGTCTTAGGATCAAATAAAATGAAATTAAGACTGTCTCTTTTAAACTTTATTTTTGATTTCTTGATTCTAAAAAGTATTCTCAATCCTGTTCCATCGAAAAAAGTAAATATAAGAGTCGGAGAATATCCCTGACGGCCACATGCATCTTGGAAAGCCCTTATTACAATTCGTGCACCTGCCTCATGACAAAAAGGGATATTTTCGGTTAGAGCAGCGTAATTCCTCAATGCAGCTTCTTTGCGTATTCCACAGAGAGTGGCAGTATCAGTTGCTGTAATGTATATATACGCCTCTTCCCTTTTTGCAACTCTGAATACATGGTCAAAGAAAAGAGCAGGAGAACCAAACGCATCTAAGTCTATAAAGTCGAAAAATATTCTTTCTCTTTGTAAGCTACAAAAGAGAGTACGGGCTTCTTCCTGGAAAATTTTGTAAGGGATATTTAGTGAGTTCTCTTCGATATTTTTTTGAAGGATTTTTATAGCTTCATGGGAAGAGTCATTAAAAACAACCAGAGAAATCCCTGGGGCTTCCTTAGCGTATCTTAGACCCCTTACACCACTTCCCGCAAATACATCAAGTATATTTATTTCTGCTTTATTCTCTGAAATGACCTTGAGTGCAGCGATTCCAAGTTCTCTGGCTTTCGTTGCCCTTGGATTGTAGAATATAGCCCCTTTCTCTGGTAAAAATAATCGGACACTACCTTCATACAGGTACATTTATCTGGATTTCAGAAGATATCTTCTGATAAACTCATCTATTTCTCCATCGAGCACGGCTTCAGCATTACCCACTTCATAACCTGTACGGTGGTCCTTAACCATTTTATAAGGATGTAGAATATAGGACCTTATTTGCCTCCCCCACGCAATTTCATCCTTCTCTTTTTCAATCTCGCCCAGTTTTTCTTTTTCTTTTTCCTTGTAATACTCATATAGTCTTGCTCTCAGGATCTTGAGGGCTGTAAGTTTATTTTGATGCTGGGATCTTTCAGACTGGCAGGTTACCACAATCCCTGTGGGAATATGGGTAATCCTCACAGCAGTTTCATTTTTTTGCATATGCTGTCCCCCTGGACCGGAGGATCTGAAGGTATCTATTCTCAACTCATCTTCTTTGATTTCTACCTCTACATCCTCTACTTCAGGGTAGACAAATACTGAGGCAAAAGAGGTATGCCTTCTCCGTGAGGCATCAAAGGGTGATATTCTAACCAGTCTATGGATCCCCCTCTCTGCTTTAAGAAGTCCGTAAGCATAAGGACCTTCTACAAAAACAGTTGCATCTTTTATGCCTGCTTCCTCTCCCGGTTGTAAGTTTACGATTTTATACTTAAAACCTTTACGTTCTAACCATCTCATATACATTCTCAAAAGCATCTGAGCCCAATCCTGAGATTCAGTTCCTCCAGCTCCCGGGTGAATTGTTAAAATAGCATTCTTTTTATCTTCCGGGGAATGGAGAGTAGCCTTAACCTCCAGTTCTTCTATCTGCTTAAAAAGTCTTTCTTTCTCTTTATTGAATTCTTCAAGTATTTCTGTATCTTCATCTTTTAATTCTTCCAGTTCTTTTAAATATTTTAGATCATCTTTTATTTTTTCTATTTCTTCTATTTCCTTTTTAAGATGAGATAATTCCTGACTTTTTTTCTGAGCTTGTTCGGGATTGCTCCAGAAATCAGGGCTCTGCTGTTCTTGTTCAAGTTTTTTAATTCTCTTCTTCTTGTTATCAAGATTCAGAAATTTCACAATATCTTCAAACTTTTGATGTAATTTTTGAAGTTCTGGGTCTCTGAACATAGCACATTAATTATAAAGGGCCATCCTTAAAGAGAAAAGTTAAAAGATATACGCAAACCTTCAAAGGGAGGTTCAAATCTGCATATACCACCACTACAGTTAAGCCCTCCCTTTTCTTTCCCATAAAAAAGGTCTATGTAATAATTTTCTTTTTTAAATCTGACAGTTAATTTTGGCCATATATTCTCATTTTCGTATCGTGACAAACTTTGGGTGATATAATTTAACCCAGGAATAAGAGAAACATTACCGTGGCTTAAAGTTAGAGAACCGTTAAATTCAAAATAAGTAGAGATGTTTTTCTCTTTGTTCCTGGATACATAAATGAAAATTTCTTCCAGGGGATTTATATCCATGAAGGTCTGCAATTCGATAAAATATCTTCTTATTTCTGGAATATCGGGTTCTATTTCTCTTTCATACTCTTTACCTGTTTTTCCAATAATGCTTATAGTATTATTTGTGTACTCAGTATAGAAAACATATTCCTCGTAATATTTACTGGAATAAAGGCTTTTCATATGATTATATTCAAATTCTATGTTGAAATCTTCAGTGGAAAAGTAGGTGGAAGCCCCAAAGCCTTTCTCTCCAGATCCTCCTGAGAGCAAAATCTCTTTGTGAGATAGAGTGGGAGGAAGATTGTAGCCAGCAAAATTTATAGAATCATAATAAGCATAGCGTAAATTGAGAATGAAAGAACTTAAATAAAAACTTAATGAGTTATAAAGGCCATAGCCTGATTTTCTTTTATACAATACCGGATCACAACCCAGGTATTTAACATAAGATGAAGTCAGTTCAAGCACATCCCATGACAAACTTAAAGCGCCTCCGAATAATTCGTCAAAAGAATAAGGAGCTGGCATTGAGCTATAGTTTCTCCTGCCATAGACTACTTCTGTGTTAATTTTGGATAGTATATCATTTATTTCAAAATCCATAAATCTTACAATATCAGATGTATCATTTTCTATGTGATAGGAATAACCATCAAAACTCAAAATTTCAGGTTTCCCGGATAATAAGGAAAAAGAAAATTTTTTGTAGTGAGCCTCTACATTTATTCCCCACAGCCGTCGGAATGCTTTTATATCCTCTCTACTGTTTAGATTTAATGCGAGACCGTACAAAAATTCTTTTTCAAAACTACCAAGTTTTATTGATAAAATATCGGAGTTATAATTTAAATAAGGATTTAAAAATCTTAAGTTTTTTGAGGTAGAATCCATGGTAACATTGTAATTTAATCCAATGATAAGTTGTTCTATATTAAGTTCAAAATTCCCGTTTAATTCCAGGTGCTCTTTTTTGGTCTCTGGAAAAAGCCAGTATTCACTTTTTAGAGTAAAACCATAAGTAAAATTAATTATGCTCAGGAGAACCATTATGCTTTCCATAATACATCTCCAGCTCTTTTATTTTGAGAAGAAGTTGTTTATAATCTTTTTGAGAAAATCCGGTAAATTTATGTTCAAGACCACTTTTGCTGTATAGAAATGAGGAAGGCAATGCAATAACCCTGAATTTTCTCATAAGTTCCTGAGATTTGTCTATCACATGGATGAAATTCCAGCCACGACTTTTCAGGAAATTTTTAACTCTATTAAGCTTTCTTGACCCATCTTCGTTTATAGCAATCACGTAGATTTTCCCGCTATCCGCCAATTCTTTAATTTGATTAAGCTCTTTTATACATCCCTTACACCATAGAGCCCAGAAGCTTATATATACGGGCTTTTCTTTTAGTAAGGAATCGAGAGATACCTCGTTGCCATCAAGAGTTTTGACTTTATCTAGTGGGAAAAAGCTCAAGATAAAAATAAGTGCAATATGGTACATCCTTACCTCCATTTTATTAACTTATACGAGAAAATCTGCTTATTTTTATGGAGTGTAATAAAATAAATGCCAGGTTTGAGTTGAGACATATTTAAAAAGTTGTATGTCCTATAAAGTATACCGTTTTTAATAACTACTCCAAGGGGTGAAGCAATTTGATATTCTACCGGAGGTTTTATCTTATTTAAATCAATTTGCAGAATCTCTCCTTGTAAAAGAATTTTGGAGAAAGTATTGGATATCTCTATATTCTCAGAAATAGAAGTTACAGCACCGATTATGAAAGTTGAGTCTCTATCCTGAGGATTTCCTTCATTGTTAATAAGTAAATAAAATCTTAAATTCCCCGGGTCGTTTCCTGTAAATATTTCTACCAATATGGTATCATATTCACCGGGAGCCAACGTATCCACACCATAAGGGAATGGTCTACATAAACCGCCTAGACATAACTGTATACTTGCATCCTGTGGCTTTTCAAGGGTAATGATTTGGACTTCGTAGCTTTCGGTCTGCGAACCATTGTTTTCTAAATAAAATTTCACAACACCATAGTCATTTTGATGTAAATTTAACACCGTATCAGTGGTGGGATAAAAAACAAAAGCATGCATCAACAAAAGCAAAATCTTCATTTTAACCTCCTTTTAGTGTAAGGGCTGATTTTATCTCTCGACTGGAAGAGCTTTGAATAAAAATATTTAAATTTGATTTTCTGTTAATAATAGATAAGGGTACATAAATCTGATTTATGCGTTCTAACTTTTGAGAATGGATAAATTTTGCCACATTATTAAACATACTATCCGGTGCTCCTGGTTGTGCAAAGTAAATGCTGTCAATGGTAGCAATCACATACAAAGAATCTGAGGGGTCAATAAGAATGGTGTCGGGAATAGTTATATTTATTGACAAGGTTTCATCTGCAGTGTCTATTTTCATATCAAAAATTATTGGGTTTCTTTTAGCATTCCAGAAGTAATTATGGAAAGTAACATAAGCAGAATCAGGGGCACCTGTGATCTTTTGAATGCCATTTATAAATGTAACAGGTGCTATGTTATCAACGTTGTAGAAGTTAGCCCTTACGTTTACTTCCTCAGGTGACAGAGTATCTCCTAATAACCTCAAGTGGTACTGTATCACAATTATGGAATCTTCGTAAACAGTCTTCAATTGGTCCAGAGCTTCTTCAACCTCCGGGCAATTGGAACAGCGCGCGTATCCAAACATTTCAAGTACAGGGGGAGATAGTTTTTGTTCACCAGAAATTTCAGGTTTAGGTGGTATTTCAGAGCAGGAGAGAAAAAAAAGAAAAAACCATAAAAAGAAAAATGCTTTTATTTTCATGTTAAAATTTTAACATGTTTTCAGTGAGTAGTCAATTAGTGGATATTATTATACTTTGATAATATAATTTTAAAAATGAAAAAAGGTATCCCGATAACAGGTGGAAAAAGAAAAGGTGGAAAAATTAAAGTGCCCAAAGGAATTAGACCCACACAGGGGATTGTAAAGCGTTCACTTTTTGATTCTCTGGGGACATGGATACAGGACAAAACTGTTTTAGAAATATTCGCTGGTTCAGGAGCCATTGGCTTTGAGGCTCTCTCCAGGGGAGCCAGTTTCTGTACTTTTGTGGAAAAATCACGTGCAGGATTCATGGTTATAAGAGATAACGCAGAATTCCTTGGCTTTAAAGATAAAGTTAAGGTTCTGAGGGGCGATTACATTAGAGTTTTAAATGACTTAATTAAAAAGGAAGAAAAGTTCCATTTTATTTTTGCAGATCCACCTTACACCATGACTGTTTTCGATTCTCTTTTCAAAAGAGTCGCACAACTACTTGATGAAAATGGTCTATTTGTTATTGAAGTTAGAAAACATACCACCCTACCCGATAAATTTTTAAACCTTAAAAAGGAAAAGGAGGTGTCCTTTGGACAAAGTAAACTCGCATATTATAGCTGTATACCCGGGTAGTTTTGATCCGGTTACCCTCGGGCATATTGATATAATTAAAAGAGCAAGTAAACTGTTTGATAAGGTTATAGTTGCGGTTGCTGCCTCATTGCATAAAAAGACCCTGTTTTCTCTTGAGGAAAGGATAGAATTTATCAGAGAGTCTGTCAGGGATTTTCCTAATGTTGAAGTAAAGCCTTTAATAAACAAATTACTCGTGGATTTTTGCAAAGAACATAAAGCCAATGCAATAGTGAGAGGGCTTAGAGCTGTTTCTGACTTTGAATACGAGTTTAAAATGGCATGGATGAACCGAAGATTGTATCCGGATGTTGAGATTTTATTTCTTATACCCTCTGAAGAATATGCATATCTTGCATCTAGTCTTGTAAAAGAGATTGCGTCTTTAGGGGGAGACGTTTCCAGTTTGGTTCCGAAACCTGTAGCAGATAGACTTCAGGAAATGAGAGAAAAGATCAAGAAAGAAGGAACAGGGGAGGAATTTGAGCAGTCAATTTAGGGTTCTAAGTCTTGCGTTTTCCATTCCAGAATGTTATAATTATATTACTTATCTACTAACAAAATGGGGATGTAGCTCAGCTGGGAGAGCATCGGCTTTGCAAGCCGGGGGTCGGGGGTTCGAGTCCCCCCATCTCCATTTTTTATTATCTTAATACAATGAATTTCTTATAATATTTCTCTTTATTTGAGGACAAGGTTACAAAATAGATGCCTGGTTTTACCCGAACTCCCAATTTATTTTTTAGATTCCAGATTATGACTCCTTCAGTTTTATCGCTAAAACGCCACCTGGCTATTTGGTCCCCTTTAATACTATAAATCTCGATGCTAACCGATGGGGTTTTTGAAGTCCACTGGACAGTGAGTAAATCATCTTCTCTAAGAAAAAGAGGATAAATCCGAAGAGTTGAGACATAAGATGTTCGCGGAATATTTTCGCCTGCATCCGTTATAGGGTAGAACCTTGCCCAGATTCTCATTGCGTTTATTGGAGTACCATTGTATGTATCCGTCCATCCTGAATAAACAATAAAGATTTGATTTCCTGAACCATGAGCCAAAGAAGGGGTTACCTGGTCTCCACTTTTAGATGACACAATGAAGGTATCAAGAATACTACCTGTGGGACTGAGGACTGCACCGTAAAGATCTGCATTACCATTTCTGTAATCCTCCCAGACCACAACATAATTAGTACCGTCAAATGCAATTGCTGGGTTTGCTTGTGTAGAACCCTGAGTACAAATGGGAAATCCTCCGGGGTCAAGTACCGAACCAGAGGGAGTAACTCTTGCACCGTAAATATTCATGTTTCCGTTTCTATTGTCCTGCCACACCACAAGATAATTTGTTCCATCAAAAGCTACCTCTGGTTCTGTCTGGCTTCCCGTTGCAGTGCATATAGAGATTGGCGTTGCATCCAGATTCGAACCGGATGGAGTGACTCTCCTTCCCAGAATATCTTCATCCAGTGCATGCCATACTACAAGATAGTTGCTACCATCAAATGCAATCCTTGACCTGTGGTCATCCCCTGCTGTAGATCCGCTTATATTTACTCCCCAGCCTACACTCTGTCCTGATGGACTTAAAAATTCCCCGTAAATTTCGTCATAAAAGTAGATGTCATAACTACTATATGTGATAAAGTAATTGGTACCATCAAATGATACAGCAGGGTCCAGTGCATAGGAGGTTTGAAGGTCTTTTATAACAATTCCGGAAGTATCCAGAATGTCACCAATCTTGTTAACACGACACCCATATACATCAAAATTTTGCATATCATTTCTGTAATCCTCCCAGACAACAAGATAATAGAGATCTCCAAATGTAATCTGAGGTTTTATCTGATCACTGGAAGCTGTTGAAATGGCTATTGGGATAGTATCAAGAATAGTCCCACCTACTCCAACTCTTGCACCATAAATATCATATGTCCCATTTCGTGTATCCTGCCAGACAACAAGATAATTTGTGCCATCATATGCAACTGTGGGATTGGATTGAGAATAAGAACCTGGTTGTGTGTCAAGGAGAAATTCACCTTGTGCGTAGAGCAGGGTGGCAGAAAAAAGTAAAAATGGGATTGAAAATAAATGATACAATTTTTTAAATCCTAATAACCACATAATTTATGCCTCCTTATACATAATATTATGTTGAGTGAATTATCTATTTGTCAAGCATGGATTTGATTAGTTCATCTGAATAATTTATCATTTACATATAGGAAGAAGAAAAAAGGAGGAAGAAAATGACAATCCAATGGATTCTAATCCTAATATATACAATTGGGGGAGCAATTTTAATGATTGTTAACTCCACCTTGTTTTTCACACCTGTGGAAGTTAACTTTCTTTTCGGGAAAGCTAATATTGTAATATATCCTCTGTTTTATTTAATAACTTTATTCTTTTTTGTATTACTGGGCCTAATAGGGATTATAAGGGAGGAACAGTGCCAGAAGAAAATCAATAAGTTCAAAGCTGAAATGTATGACAGTCAAACAGAGGAATTAAAAACATTGACTTCAAAGTTAGAGGCTTACCTTACCGAGTTTATGGATGAAATCGATAAAAGGCTGCACGCAATTGAGCAAAAATTAGGTGAGGAGGAAGGAGAAGAGGAAAAATCTACAGAGGAATAATCTCCATGAAGATAGGTGCAGTAGATGTAGGAGGTACTAATATATTTTGGGGTATATTTGAAGATGGTTTGTTGCTGGAAAAGAAACAAATACCTGCAGAAGCCCACAGGGGAAAAGATGTGGTTATTAAAAAACTTAAAGATGTTATGGAATTTTTCAAAGAGAAGGGAGTTAGTCGTGCTGGTCTGGGGATGCCTGGACTGGTGGATCATAAAAGAGGTGTAGTGGAAATTCCGCCCAATATTGAGGGTTGGGTAAAAGAAGACCTGAAGATGATTCTTCAGAAAGATTCTGGTCTTGAAATTTATGTACTTAATGATGCAAATGCTTATGTGTTGGGTGAATGGAGATTTGGTGCAGGTAGAGGTAAAAAGGATGTGGTGGTTCTCACACTTGGGACAGGAGTGGGAGGTGGGATTGTTTCGGGGGGTAACTTACTGCTTGGCAAGACCCATGCGGCTGGAGAAGTAGGACATATTGTAATAAATCCGTCAGGCCCTTTGTGCAGGTGTGGGCAAAGGGGATGTCTCGAAGCTTATATTGGAAGTAAATATTTTGGAGAGAGAGCATTATACATGAAAAAGAAATTTCCTCACAGCCTATTAAATAATTATACTGAAATAACACCTCACATTATTGCAGAGTGTGCGAAAAAAGGCGATCGACTTTCAATATTTCTCTGGAACGAATTTGGACATATTCTCGGTGTGGGGCTCGTGACTCTAATTCATATTTTCGATCCGGAAATAATAATATTAGGAGGGGGTATTTCAAAATCTTTTGACTTATTTATAAACTCCACAATCCAGGTTCTTGAAAGTAGAGTTATGAATTATAAAAAGAGGGGAGTGGAGGTGGTACCGGCACAACTTGGAGATGAAGCTCCTTTGTATGGAGCATATTATTTTGCATTGGTTAAAGGAAATGTCGAGGATTTTAGCCATTGATTTTGGACTTAAACGGATAGGTCTCGCCATAAGTGATGAATTACAGTTAATCGCTATACCTTATAAGGCTATAGCCAATGATGAAAATGCATTAAGCGAAATAATCAAAATAATCAATGAAGAAGATGTCAATGAAATAATAATAGGGCTTCCTCTAAATCTTGATGGAAGAGAAGGAGATATTGCAAGGAAAGTCAGACAATTCGGAGGAGAGCTTAAAAAACATTTAAAAAATATAAGTATAAAATTCTTTGACGAAAGGTTTACTTCAAAGATGGCTGAGAAAAAATTTTTTGAAAAAAAGAAAAAAATTCCCTTTGGTGATAAAAATAAAAAGGAGATTGATAAGTTAGCAGCAGCTTATCTTTTACAGAATTATCTGGATTCGAGGTATCTGGAAAAATGAAAGCACTTAGACTTCTCTCGATTGTATTCATAGTTGCCCTGTTCGTATCTGCACTTTTATGGATAGAATTTTTTTCACCAGTAGAAGGGGACATTGATATTGTAGTTTCAAAGGGAGTACCAGCCAGTTTTGTAGCTGCAAAACTTGAAGAAAAAGGAATAATAGGAAGGGAAAAATCCTTCCTCGCTGTGGCTCGCATTCTCCACCTTGATTCAAAAATAAAGGCAGGTAAATACACTTTTAGAAAGAATCTTGGAAATTTTAGAGCATTGATAGCTCTTACTAGAAAGGGAGCAGGTCTTCAAGAAGTATATGTGTGGATACCAGAGGGTTCAACAGTGAGAGAAATCGCACGGAGGTTAAATTCAATTGGTGTAGATACAGCAAGGTTTATTAAATTGACTGAAGATTCTGCTTTTATAGAAAGGCTTGCCCGATTTTTTCCAAGGCTTAACCATCCCCCCTCTTTAGAAGGGTACTTATTTCCTGATACATATAAATTTTACTGGGGAGCCAGTCCTGAAGTCGTTATATACAAAATGGTCAGGAGATTATTCAATGTGCTTAATGATTCCATGTACAAAAGAATGGATGAGCTACATATGAACTTGCATCAAGTTTTGACACTCGCCTCTATTATAGAGAAAGAAGCTCAGGTAGATTTTGAAAGACCTCTTATTTCTGCTGTTTTTCACAATAGATTGAGAATACGAAAACCTCTTGAATCCTGTGCAACCATTCAATACATCCTTCCTGAACATAAATTTAGACTGGATTACAGGGATTTGAAAATAAAATCACCATATAATTCATATATATACCAGGGTTTGCCTCCGACCCCTATCGGTTCACCATCTTTAGCATCAATTAAAGCTGCTCTCTGGCCGGCTAAAGTAAAATATCTGTATTTTGTAGCCAAAGGGGATGGCACTCATTTCTTTGCCCGAAGTTATGCAGAACACAAATTAAACATATTAAAGGCCAGAAAACTCTGGAAAAAATTAGTCCTCAAGTAATTGAAGAAGATATTCTCTTATTATTTTTTGATATGCCGGGTCCAGTTTATCGATTTGCTGTAAGGCTCTATTAATTTCATTTATTTCTGTTTTGTATGGTAGCTCAGAAGGATGAGGTGCAATATATGGTTTTGGAGGTTCAGCATATCGCTTTTCACTGAATCTTTGTTCTTTTAGAACTCTTTCGGCTTCAAGCATGTGTTTTAAAGCCCTTCTCTGATGCTCTATGATATCTGCTGTAAGTTTATGCTGCGTCAATTTTTGCTGCGCCTTGTCTATCTCTTTAAGAGCTTCATAAATTTTTAGTCTTAATTCTTCATTGTTACTTTTCATATACATCTCCATAAGTTGAGATTTGAGTGCTTTCTGTTCTTCCAAGATCTTCTCCAATTCAGATTGAACCGGATAAGTAAAAGGTAAAGGAATTAGCGCGGAGGTCCTTTTGGTAAGCGAGGCTTGTTGTTTCAGTAAATTTTCCAAAATTTTCATGGCGTCCTGCATTCCCTGTCCTTTGCTCTGATTTTGCATGGCACTATAAATTTTGTATAAATTTAGTATTACAAGATTAATACCCTGTAATGATTTATCTGGAGCAGAGTTCAATGAGTCTATAGCAAAATCAAGAATTTTTAAAAGGCCTGTTCCGCTTGTTAGAAACATAAAACTGAATCTTTTGAGGTCACTCCTCGCTTTTAATAGTGCATCATGAAAATAAGGGAAAATATTTTCATTTTTTAGGTTGTTTTCAAGATTTAATGAAATAAAAAGCAGTTCTCTTCTAATTTTATCAAGTAAATGTATCAGTTCACTAATTCTTGCTGCATTCATTGTGCTCCTCAGGTTTTTAAACTGTTTTGAAATCCTTCCCAATTCGCTCTCTTGTTCCTTCTGAAATTGAATAGCTCGTTTTCTTCTTTTTTTCTTTACAGATGATAAAATTTTCTCCTGTAAACTATAAACTTTGTCCATTGAGGCTTTCAACTCGTTTAAAATTTTCTCTACGGATTTGATATCCCCATAGTTTTTAAGTTTTTCCTGAATTGAATGATTTAATGAATCCAGCCCTTTTTTGAATTTTTGTTCTTCTTGAAAAAGGGTATCCATATCCAACCCTGTTTGCGTCTTTAGTCTAATATCTTTGCGCTTTGTGTAGAGATCGTCTAACTGAATAAAAATCCTCTCCATCTCCATTTCTTCTTTAACTCTCTCCAGAAGTTTTTCAAAAAACTCAAGATTCTCAATTATCTTTTTTCTATTTTTTGTGATTTGGTCAGCAATGTCCTTTAATTTTTCTTCATCTTCTATTTTTGAAATTTTCTGGAGATTGTTGAACAAGTCTTTTAATTCTTTATTCATTATCTCATTCAGGAGTTTGCTTATTTTTTCCATGTTTTTTATCATATCAGGAGAAATGGAAAGTTCTCTCATTCTGGATATCGTTTTCTGAAAATTTTCCAAGCTCTTCTGTGAATTCTGTAGTCTGGTGACTATTTCCTCAAGGGAATTTTTTAATTTTTTCTGAGCTTCTTCATCAAGATATTCTTTAAATTTCAAACTATCAATATAGCCTTCTAAACGCTCTTGAAACTCATCAAACTTGTTTCTACTTTCTTGTACTGTTTCCATTCCTGTAGTTACTTCTTCCGTTAGTTCACTGTAAATTTCATCTAAGGTGGGAAACCGAACAATGTATTCCTCACTCTCTGAGTGAAGCCCATAAATGTCCTGAGCCGCGATTTTAAATCTCAGTTCTTCCCCTGGAAGTAACTGAAATTCATCAAGATTTAAAGTCATGGAGAATGTATCATAGGGAATCATTGTGGAGTATCTTTTTAAGAGAATTTTCATCTTTTGATTCCTTATACGGTAATTGAGCGCAACTTGTTTTATTCCATCTTCGTCCTCTACAGACCCTCTAATTACCAAATGCATGTCTTCAGGGACGTATGAGATCAGGGACCTTGGGATCTGAATCTCAATTCTTGGAGGTAAATTATTTAATACAATTGCATCAAAGAGATGGTATTTTCTTGTTAGTGGTCCCGATTGGAACATAATATCCACAGAAAAGTCTTTAGTAGCATTTCCATTGTAAAATAGATGCTTTCTACCAGTGGCTACCGCTTCACTATTAAAAAATAGTATGGTTTTAACTCCTTCACAGACAAATACATCGAGCTTGAATTGTTCTCCCTTTTTTATGAGAAGATTTTTTTCATTTTTATATATTTTATTACCCAATTTTACCTTTATTGAATCTACTCGAGGAACAGGGAGTATATCAACAATCGATACGGTACTTTTCAGTCTACTCGTTGAGGCCTTTATATAATATCTACCCGGCTTAAAGTTTTTAATCTTAAGCACAGTATCCCTGGTGCTCAGGATCTGATCTTCTGGCTTTTTACGAAGGATTAAAAAAGTAATTTTTTTATGAAACGGTTGTTTTACAAAAGTGGAATCGTCTGCGAAAATACAGGCATACCCGGGTTCAAGCGGGAATCTATATTTATTATACCAGCCAGAAAAATATTTGGCGTTTATAAGGAGAGATAAAAAAAGTATAATTATAGAAAAGTAGAGTGTCCGAAATTCGCTCTTGAAGGATGTTTTCATGCGAAGTTTCTTTTGGTGTAGTAAATCCTTTAGTTCTTTCTCGAGTCTTTGAACAAAAATATTATCTTCTTTTCTTAATTCAAAATAAGAGATCAGTCTTTCTTTAAGCCATGGATTGTCTTTCTCAATTCTCCATAAAAATCTTTGAGGAATGATCAGTAACAAAAATTTTTCAGTAATATAGAAAGAAAGCAGGATGGATAACACCAGTAGGATTAGTTTTTGAGGTAACAGAGGAGAAAAAGCAATCCCCAAAATGATAGCAGCTATGGTTAGTAAAAAAGTTTTAAATATTAAACTGGCGAAATAAAGGGAGTAAAGTTTCAGGAGATATTTTTTCATGGAATTTCAGAATATTCATCAATATCTGCTTCGTAACTTATCTCCTCAAACCTTGTAAAATCCTTAAGGAATACAAGCTTAATAGTTCCTATAGGACCATTTCTCTGTTTACCTATGATTATCTCTACTTCCTCCCCGGGTTTTGTTGCTGCTTCTTCATCATCTTTATACGGTCTGTGAATAAAAATCACAACATCTGCATCCTGTTCAATGGCACCAGATTCTCTAAGATCTGAAAGCTGTGGCCTTTTGCCAGCCCTTTGTTCCACTGCACGGGAGAGCTGTGAAATGGCTATTACGGGAATATTTAATTCCTTCGCCAAGGCTTTCAAAGACCTGGAAATCGCTGAAATTTCCTGTTGTCTGTTATCCACATTCTCAGGCCCTCTCACCAGCTGTAAGTAATCCACAACTATTAATTTGATTTTTTGTTCTTTAGCGATCCTTCTCGCCTTAGCTCTCAATTCGATAATGGGGATTGCTGCTGTGTCATCAATAAAGATAGGAGCTTTCTTAAGTTTTCCGGCAGCGAAAGTGAGCTTTTCCATATCTTCATCAGAGATCCTGCCTTTTCTCACCTTCTGGATGCTCACTTTTGCTTCCATACATAGTAATCTCATCACCAGCTGTTCTTTAGACATCTCCAGGCTGAAAAAAGCAGCAGGAATCTCTTTTTCAACTCCCAGATATCTAAGGATATTTAAAGCAAAACTTGTCTTACCCTGAGAAGGACGAGAAGCTATGATAATAAGGTCCCCTTTTTGAAACCCAGAGGTTAACTCATCGAGACTCTGATATCCAGATGGGATTCCAGTAATGCCGGTTCTCTGCCCCCTTAGCTGTTCTATAACTCCTATATATTCCACCACCATATCTCTCATAGCTCTAAAGCCTTCTCTAACTTCCCTCTCGCGAATGTTTAATATATACTGTTCTGCTCTATCCAGTAATTCATCGGCTGGTAAAGCACCTTCGTATGCTTCTTTGAGAATTTGAGTTGTTATATCTATAATCTTTCTATATATGGATTTTTCGAGTACAATTTTTGCATGTGCATCTATTAAAGCGGGAGAAATGACATTTTCAATTAGAGTCGCAAGATATTGTGGTCCTCCCACCTGTTCCAGTAAACCTCTACGTTCAAGTTCATTTTTAACAGTGATTACATCCAGTGTTCTCTTTTTTTCGAATATATCCTCAAGAACAAGGAATATTTTCTTATGAGCATCTATATAAAAGTCGTCAGCTCTGAGTTTTTCAAGACCTATAGCAAGTGCCTGTTCACTTAGCATCATCGCCCCCAGGACTGACATTTCAGCCTCTTGGGAATATGGTATTTCTACTTTTTCTTTAATCATTCCACAACGATCCTTTCAATATGTGGTGATAGTTTTGTGGTAATTTCATAATTAATCGTTCCACTTTTAATTGCCAGTTCTGTGGCCGTAATTTCCCCCTCACCGTCCCTACCGATAAGGGTTACGGTTTCGTATAATTTTACATCAGGAACATCTGTTATGTCAATTAGAATATGGTTCATACATATTCTACCAACAATAGGCACTTTTTTACCCTTAACTATAACCCATGCCTTGTTGCTCAAATTTCTCATGTATCCATCTCCATATCCTATACCAAGTGTTGCAATTATTGACGGTCTCCTGGTAATGAAAGTATAATCGTAACTAAGCCCCTCTTCCACATCAAGAAAATGAATGTCTATAATCCGGGACTTTAAAGATAGAACGGGCTTAACATCCAGTTTATAATCAGGAGAAGGAGGTAGCCCATAAAGCGATATGCCGGGTCTTATGGCATTTGCCTCGGGTAAAAGATTCATAGATGCAGCTGCACTATTTTCCATATGTATCCAGATATTTTTATCTTTAACCTGTTTTAAAACATCCCTAAAGGTTTGAATTTGTTTTTTTGCAACATTCAGATTAGCCGGTAAGGTTGCAAAATGAGAAAAAATTCCTTCAAGCTCTATTGTACGGCTCTTTTCAATTATTTCCATTGCTTTCGTAAGTTCATCTGGTCTTATACCTGTTCTGTTCATTCCAGAATTTATTTCAAGGTGAATTTTAATCTTACTCTCTGTGTTTACTTTACTTAAAAATTCCAGATATTGAAGATTCCCAACAAAAAGTGACATTTTACTTTTGGCAACTTCTTTTACCTCTTGCTCTTCAATAACAGGAAGTAATATAAATACAGGCTTATGTTTCAATAAACTACGAAGCTTCATGCCTTCTTGGAAGTCAGCCACTGCAAAGGCATCTACTTCATCCTTTATAATAGATGCCACTTTTAGAAGCCCATGCCCATATGCATTGGATTTCACCATGGCTATTATTTTTTTGCCTTTACTGCGTGATCTGAAATATGCTATGTTATGGAGTAAGGCACTTTTTGATATTTCAATCCATGTAAGACTCATTTACAGAGAGAAGTTCAATCCCAGCTTCACATATTCCCAATTATGAACTTTACCCGGAAAGTTCACATATTCCATTTCCAGTCCTGTGCAAAAGAGACCTTTAATACTAAAAGAGGTGCTCGCTCCAATGGAAAAGCCCACAATTATCGAAGTAGTACGGATTGATTGATTTTGAAGATTGGCTCTATATAGTGGCAGTCCAGTGTGTATGGAGAACCACTTCAGCCCTATCTTTTCTCCGTACACGCCCATTCTTGGAGTTATGCCGAGCATATTTAGGCTTGTTTTCCCTGAGCCGAGGAAGGAAAAATTAAGAGCATCGATATTTCCGCTAATGTAAAAAGATCCCTTTTTATACACCAGGCCGGTTTCAATGTATCCACCGGATTTCATTATCTCACTTGCACTACCAAAAGGAAGCAATGTTCCCACGCTGATGAAGGGATTGAATGAAACAGTAAAAAACAATATAAGTAGTTTCATTCTGTTGCCACTTTTACCTCTTCGAGTACTATATATGGAAGTACATAATTCTGAATTCTCAGCGTTTCTCTGGATATATCAATAATTTTAAGGAAATCCTGGTATACATTTCCAGCTATCATGGTATTTTTAACACGACCTACAATCTCTCCGTTTTCTATATAATAACCGAGACCTATATTAACTGAATAATCACCCATCATTATATTAGACTGTCCTCCACCTATAACCATGTACACTAAGATCCCCTTTTTAAGAGATTTAATCATCTCATCAACGCTTCGATTACCGGCTTCTATAATGAAGTTTGAAAAAGCGGGCCCGGGTAAGCTTGAAAAGGAACTTCTTATTCCATTCCCCTCGGGTTTTGCACCCAATTTTGACGCTGAGTCAAGATTATGAATATGTCTTTTCAGAATACCTTTTTCCACGATATATTTTTTGAATGCAGGAACCCCCTCATCATCAAACGGACGTGAACCTATAAGCTCAGAGTTTTCTGGATCATCTACGATAGAAAGTTTTTCTCCGAAAAGTTGGGTTTCTATTTTATTGGTAAGGGGAGACATGCCTTTATATACAAGGACCCCGTTTAAACCTGTCCTTAAAGTTGGAACCAACGTGCCCCAGACTGCGATAGGTCCCAATATTATTGGATAGACTCCCGGCTTGATTTTTGCAATTTTGTCGGCTCTTTCTATCATCTTTTCAATTCTGGGTAGCATAACGTCAAAATCCTTGATAGGTCTGGTGGAAGAGTTTGCATCAAAAACATATGTGAATCCACTTTTAAGGACTGAGAAACCAGAAATTGTATAGCTGTAACCTGTTCTTCTGTATTCTTTATCAAACCCCGAAGAATTTAATATTCTTGTTTTGCTTACAACTTTGGAGAATTCAAGATCAACTTTCATCCCTCTGAACTTTGATTGTAATCTGGAGATGATTTCTTTTCCTAAATTTACGAGTGTTCGAGGATCCCACTCCGCTTCATGATATACATCTTGCTCCTGTATAGGCGATTCACCGGGAAAATCAAAGGTTGCCCCTTTCCCAAATTTAGATGAAGAGATTGCGAAATCAATAATTTCAGGATCATCAATTTTATTGCTGTGGGCAAAACCAACCTGCCCGTCTTTTATAATTCTTAAACCAATTCCTTCGGTCTTTTTTACTTCCAGGGCCTTAAGTTCTCCCTGTTCAAAGCTTATGGGGCTTGATTCAACCGAATGATAGAATAATTCAAATTTAAGTCCCCTCTTTTTTAACTCTTTAAGAATTTTTTCCATTATCTACCTCCAATTACTACATTTTTTATCCTGATGTGTGGAGCACCATCCGATACGGGTAGGGGATACTGATTACCCTTACCACAGCCCCCAAGACCTCCGAAAAGTCTCAAATCGTTGCCGATACCTTCAATATTCATAAGTGTTTCAAAAACATTGCCTGTAAGAACTACGTCTCTGACCATCTCACCTAATTTTCCATTTTTTATCTTGTACGCTTTTATAGAAGAAAAGGTGAACATCTCAAGTTCAGTCTGTCCGCCCAGAGCTCCTACCACGTATAATCCGTTGTTTATTCCTTCCAGAAGTTCCTCAAAGGTTTTATCACCTGGTTCAATATAAGTTACTGTCATTCTGACGATAGGGATAAAAGTATGATTCAAAGCTCTTGAATTACCGGTGGGTTCTTCACCCATTAAAGGAGCTGTGTGTCTGGAATGTAGTCTACCGGTCAAAATTCCATTTTTAATCAAATATGTTTTCTGTGATTTCACTCCATCATCATCGTAGGGTATGTATCCTCTTTCACCTATAAGTGAGCCGTCGTCCACCACTGATAATTCATCAGGGCCAAATCTGGTTCCAATCTTCATTATCTGCTTCAATTTTTCATTTCTATAAACATGGTCTGCTTCTGAAAGATGTCCGAAGGCTTCATGTATAAAAACACCTGCTATTACAGGATCGAGAATCACAGTGTAAACACCAGCTCCTACTTTTTCAGCTTTAAGAAGATCCAGAGCGTCCTTCACAACTTTCTCGTATTCCACTTCTCTATTTAACACTGTGGTGAACCCTCTTTGATCTCCGAAGGATTTA
>Ga0190329_1000034_pt1 | contig 37721 bp, 26 predicted proteins | sample 48720423_MG_FD_161655 | JGI IMG/M metagenome (GOLD analysis project Ga0190329, IMG submission 161655) | Hydrothermal vent sediment bacterial communities from Southern Trench, Guaymas Basin, Mexico - 4872-04-2-3_MG | ecosystem: Environmental > Aquatic > Marine > Hydrothermal vents > Sediment ... | reverse complement strand
TTGAGAATAACATCCAGGCTTTTAATATAGTCTCTGTAAAAATTCCTGTTATTAAGTCTATTTAAAGAATATCTTATGGCCTCTAAAATACCGGTCCCGTTCCCTTCCACAGGACCTTCCTCAAAGACAAATTCAGTTGTGCCCCATTCAAAGGTTTCCTTTACTGTTTCAAGTATCCTTGTATTTTTTAATATCTCTAACTCGGTTCTTATAAGCAATCCCTTTTCAAGGATATATTCCTCTAATTTTTTTCCCTCTTTTGCTGCCTTTTCAATAAAATTTTTAGGTATAGAGCCCCTTCTTAAAAGAAATTCCTCAAGACTTTCTCCCTGTATATTTGAAAGAACATCAACTATCTCCCTCCCATTTACATAAAAAACTTTAAATTTCTCTCCACGGGCGACATGTAAAACTCCTGACTTATTCTCTTTATAAATATCGGCAAAAATCAGACCTATAGGTTTTTTTTCATCCACAGGAATATTTTAATAACTTCCCGGTTTTTTTGAAACTCGCTTTAAACGAAAATTCTCAGAAAATAAATAAGGGTCCTCGGAAAAATACCGAGTTCAAGGACAAAAAGAACAGAGGCAAACATGGCAAGAAGAGCTGCTGAATAATAGGCGAACTTCGTTTTTACCTCACCTTTCTTCATATACATGTATACAACCACTCTAAGGTAATAATAAACACTTAAAAGGCTTGTAAAAACAGCCAGAACTACCAGCCACCAGTAACCTGCTGAGCCAACCTCAGAAAAAAGGAAAAATTTTGCGAGAAATCCTCCTGTTGGTGGAAATCCTGCCAGAGAAATCATAAAAAATGCCATTCCTGCGGCTAATGGGGAAGAAGTCTTTGAAAGTTCTCTATAATCATCAATTGAATTGTTCTCCATAAGCGAGGATATTACCGAAAAAGCTCCAATATTCATAAAACCATATACTGTAAGGTAAAAAAGAAGAACCCATCCCCCCATTTCTCCAAGAAGCAACGCCATCGCCATATATCCTGCATGAGAAATGCTTGAGTAAGCCATGAGCCTTTTTATATCAGTTTGTTTGAGTGCAACAAAGTTTCCGTATATAACAGTAAGGACTATAGAACCTATAATCATAGCTCTCAGAGCAGGATTTACCAGAAAACCTGAAATACGAAGCAACGCTATAAAAGCCCCTATTTTGGTGACAACTGAGAAAAAGCCTGCCACTGGTGAGGGACTTCCCTGATAAACATCGGGTGTCCATATATGGAAGGGAACCAGCGAGGCTTTAAACATTAACCCTGCAAAAAGCATCACTCCAGCAGATATTAAAACAGGAGAAGGATTTGCTATAACCTTTGAGTCAATCGCAAGAGAACCTGCCTGCGAAAAATAAAGTGCCATTCCCAGGACAAAAAATACAGAAGAAACAACTCCCAGTATTGCATATTTGACCGATGCCTCATTTGAAAGCTCATCTCTCCTCAACCCTGCAAGGGCATAGCTTGCAATAGACAATATTTCCATCCCTGTGAATATAACAAGAAGGTGTTCGCTGGTTACCATAACTATTGCACCAGCAGCAGCCAGGAGGAAAAGCACATAAAATTCACCTTCCAGAATTCCTATACGAACGTCATAACCATCGCTGAGAAGAAACACCATAAATGTGAAAACCACTATAAGAAGTGAAGCATATATTCCCTTCGCATCGAGATTTAAAAGCCCATTCAGATAAACAGCCCTTTTGTCCCATAGGAGGAAAATAAAGATTGCAGAGGCAACAAGGCCTGTATAACCTGATAATTTTGCCCATTTTCTAAGAGAAAAAAGGTCAAAAATCAGGGAAATTATTGCAAAAACAACTAACATTAAAAGAGGAATAAGGCCTGTCACTTTCCACCCCCTTGGATCACTCTTGCTATCTGGGGTTTATTCGTTATTTCAAGCATAAACTTTGCGGACTTCTCAAATTTGGATATAAAAAACTTCGGATAAAGTCCCATCCAGAGATAGAGTATTACTATAGGGACCATTATCAGTATTTCTCTTAGATTCATGTCAGGGAGCTTCATATAATCGGCGTTTTTTACCTTTCCCTGCATAACACGTTGATACATCCAGAGAAGATAAACTGCTGAAAGTATTATACCGAGCGCGGCAAAGGCTGCTACTGTCTTGCTGGCTTCAAAAGTTCCTATAAATACCAAAAACTCTCCAATAAAACCATTAAGCCCGGGAAGACCTATTGAAGAAAGAACCGTTATAATAAGAAACCCTGCAAGCACAGGAAGAGGTCTTGCAAGACCTCCCAGTTTTTCCATCTCCCTTGTGTGGGTTCTTTCGTAAATCATTCCCACAAGCAAGAACAGAGCCCCGGTGGAAAGACCGTGGTTCAGCATCTGATAAATTCCCCCTGTATATGCTTTCAGGGTAAGAATGAATATACCAAGCATTACAACTCCCAGATGGCTCACACTGGAATATGCCACCAGCCTTTTTGCGTCCTTCTGGACAAAGGCCATGGCTGCTCCGTAAATTATGCTTATCACAGCGAGAACTATGAGATAAGGGAAAAACGCTCTGAAACCTTCAGGGAAAATAGGCATAGCGAGCCTTAGAAAGCCATAACCACCCATCTTAAGCAGGACTCCTGCAAGTAGGACTGAACCAGCAGTGGGGGCCTCTGTGTGCGCATCAGGCAACCAGGTATGGAATGGGAAAAGGGGCACCTTTATTGCAAAGGCAAGCCCAAAAGCTGCAAAAAGAAGGATCTGGACTGATGGGGAAATTTCCAGGGAGTAAAGGTCATAAAAGTAAAGGGAATGCTCGGGAGAAATTTTCCAAAGGTAAAATATACCCACCAACATAAGAAGACTTCCGAGCATTGTATAGAGAACGAACTTTACTGTGGCATAAACTCTCTTCTCTCCGCCCCATATTCCGATCAAAAAGTACATGGGAATGAGCATAGCTTCCCAGAAGATATAAAAAAGGAATAGGTTCTGTGCAACAAAAACTCCCAGCATTCCTGTCTCAAGCAGTAGAAGCATTATGTAATATTCCTTTTCCCTTTCCTTTATATAATTCCACGAAGATGCTACTGCAAGAGGCATAAGAAAGGTGGTTAAAATAAGAAGCATGAGACTTATTCCGTCAGCTCCCACTCTGTAGTTCAGGCCAAAACCAATCCATTTCTTCAGTTCAACAAATTGTGGAAGAGGATTTGCAGGGTTAAATTTCACAAACAACCACAAAGATGCAAGAAATACCAGAATTGTTGTAGAAAGACTCCCTATTTTGAAAAACTTTTTATTTTCACCAGGTATAAATACATACAATATAGCTACAAAAAGAGGGACAAAAACTATGGCCGAAATCATAACAGACTCCTTATAGCAAAAAATAATCCCGTAATTATTCCCACTGTCATCCACAAACCATAATCTTTGAGCAATCCTGTCTGCAACCTTGAAAGAAGTTTTCCTCCATTCATTGCCAGCTCTCCACTTCCTTCTACAGTCCTATCTATTACACCTGTATCAAAATATCTGTTAATTAGTTCTGAACCTTTTCTATAAGGGGAAACAATTATCAAATTGTATAGTTCATCAACATAGTATTTTCCATAGAGTAGTTTGTATATAAATCCAAAATTCCATCCTTTTCCCTTTCTTTTAACATACACAAACCAGGCTACAAATATTCCCAATACTGCTATTGCCACACTTATCAGAATAAGCACAATTTCTGTAGAATGTGAGGCCTCTTTTATCTCTATGTAACCCAGAGGCTGGAGATATTTTGCAAAACTTGTGGGGATCCATCCACTCACAATTGAGAAAAAGGCAAGAATAGACATGGGTATAAGCATAACAACAGGAGATTCGTGTGCATGGTCCCAACCTCTTTTTTCTCCATAAAAGGTCATAAAAATTAATCTGAAAATGTAAAATGCTGTTAGTCCGGCAGTCACAACCCCGATAAGCCAGATCCATTTGTGTCCGCTCAAAAATGCCTCTTTTAGTATTTCATCCTTGCTGAAAAATCCTGCAAATCCAGGGATTCCTGATATAGCAAGTGCTGCTATAAGAAAGTTCCAGAATGTGGCTGGCATAACCCTTCTTAAACCTCCCATTTCCCGCATATCCTGTGTTCCAACACCGTGAATTACTGATCCAGCGGCAAGAAATAAAAGGCTTTTAAAGAACGCATGGGTAAAGAGATGAAACATTCCTGCTGCTACTGCTCCAACTCCCACACCCGCAAACATGTATCCAATCTGACTTATGGTGGAATACGCGAGGACTCTTTTTATGTCGTTTTGAACAAGTGCAATAGTTGCTGCAAAAAGCGCTGTTATAATACCTATCCATGCCACCACATTTAGGGCAAATCCTGAATGATGATAGAGAGGGAAAAGTCTGGAAACCATATAGACACCCGCTGTTACCATTGTGGCAGCGTGAATAAGTGCAGAAACCGGAGTAGGACCCTCCATGGCATCAGGTAGCCAGATATAAAGAGGAAGCTGTGCTGACTTTCCTGTGGCTCCTACAAAAAGCAGAAGCGCAGCAGCTGTGGCCATCTCCGGAGAAATTCCCTCAACATGAGAGTTTATAAAACTAAAACTGAGGTCTCCGAAAAGGGAAAACAGGAGAAAGATTCCAAGAAGAAAGCCAAAATCTCCAACTCTGTTTACTATAAATGCCTTTTTTCCAGCATTTGCAGCTGTATCCTTCTCAAACCAAAAGCCTATAAGGAGATAACTGCAGAGGCCCACTCCTTCCCATCCAACGAACATCATTGGAAGGTTTGCGGAAAGAACCAGGAGCAACATTGAAAAGGTAAAAAGATTCAGATAGGCGAAATACCTTTTGTACCCCCAATCATCCGCCATATAACCTATAGAGTAGACATGAATAAGGAATGAAACTCCAGAGACAGTAAGAGCCATTATGGAAGAAAGGGGGTCAAACTGAAAGGCAAAAGGAATGGAGAGATTTCCAATCTTTATCCATGAAAAAAGTTCCTTTATCCACACACCTTTCAGCTGCAGGAAAGAAATGAGTGAAAAAACGAAGGATATTCCTACAAGAGAAGGAGCAAGCCATGATACTAGTTTTTTGCTTATGACCCTGCCGAATATTATAAAAAAGGCAGCTCCAAGAGCAGGAAAAAATGGAATTAACCAGAATAATTCCCTCATCCTTTCAACTCCGATACCGTTTTTTCTGTAGCCTCACCCTTCTTTCTTGCCACAACAGCTATAGCTGCAAGGGCTACTGCAACTTCAGCTGCTGCAACTGTAAGGATAACAAGAACTGCAGCTTCTGCCTCTATTGATTTTTTTATTGTGGAAAATACAAGAAGGGCAAGATTAGCACCGGCAAGCATAATTTCTGCTGAAAGGAGCATTGTTATAAGGTCACGCCTTACAAAGAATCCTGCTATGCCCCCTGCAAAAAGTAATGCAGAAAGTAGCAAAAGGGAAAAGGTACTCATTTTTTCCTCCTTACTATTACAAGAGAGGAAATAACAGCAGTAAGAATTATAAGTGAGGTAAGCTCAAATAGATAAAGGTAATTCTTTAAGAAAAATTCACCCAGAGAAACAACTGAGAATTTCGTTACTTCAAGAGGTTTTGTGAACCATGAAAAAAGAACGAGCAACTCGAAACCTATGGCAAGAAAAACAAGAGAAGCCGTTGCTGTGAGACTCCTTCCGTTCTCGCTCCTACCCGTTACAAGCCAGACAACAAAAATAAAACCCACAATCACAGCCCCTGCGTATATAAGTATCATCATGGTCCCCAGAAAAGGATGGCCAATCAGGGCAAAGATTCCCCCAATGGAAGCAAAAGTTAAAGAAAGAGATGCTACAGCTCTGTCCTCTCTTTTTGAAAAGAGAAAAAATCCAAGCCCTGCTAAACTAAGAACAAAAAGTATCCAGTAAAGCAAATTCCACATGATGTAAGATTATAACAATGGAAATTATTTTTATCAAAAAATTCATAAAAGAATTTTCTGAACAAAATTAAAAATTAGTCGTATAATTTCAATATAAAATTAGAGGGGGGCATTATGAAAAAACTCTGTCGTTTTTTAATTATTGCAATTCTTATCACAGGGCTATTTATGCCTTCAATGGCAAAAGGGAAAAAGCCGGCAAATACTGAGCCGGATTACGCAAAGTTAATATCTTCTATGAAGTGGAGAAATATTGGTCCAGCTGTAATGGGTGGTAGAACCGTAGATTTTGCAGTTGTAGAATCCAATCCTTCAATTATTTATGCTGCTGTGGGTCCAAGTGGACTCTGGAAAACAGTAAATGGTGGCATAACCTGGCAACCCGTGTTTGACAAAGAAGGCACAATTTCCATTGGTGCAGTAGCCGTTTCTCAATCCAATCCCGATATAGTATGGGTGGGAACCGGCGAATCAACATGCAGAAACAGCGTATCAATAGGAGATGGCGTTTACAAATCAGAAGATGGAGGAAAGACCTGGAAACACATGGGGCTGAAGGATACGCAACACATCTCAAGAATAGTTATTGACCCAAAGAATCCAAACGTTGTTTACGTGGCAGCTATGGGACATTTATGGGGAAAGAATAAAGAAAGAGGTGTCTATAAAACAACAGATGGTGGAAAAACTTGGAAAAAGATTCTTTATATAGCAGACGATGTTGGAATCGCTGACCTTGTTATGGACCCTTCGAACAATCTTATCCTCTATGCTGCTGCTTATCAACATGGGAGAAAGCCATATTATTTCTACAGTGGAGGCCCACTTAGTGGAATTTACAAAACAACAAATGGTGGTGCCACATGGAAAAAGCTTACAAAAGGACTCCCTAAAGGCGACACAGGAAGAATTGGTCTCGCGGTATCCAGGTCAAACCCAAATGTTGTTTATGCCATTATTGAAAACAAAAAGGGAGGAATTTTCCGGTCAGAAGATAAAGGAGAAACCTGGCATGTGATGGGCAACGTCAAAGTGCTTAATCAGGTAAACTCCAGGCCTTTTTACTTCAGTCAGATAAGAGTGGACCCCACAAACGACTTGGTTCTTTATTCAGCTTCTTTCAACCTGTTCGTTTCAAGAGACGGAGGGAAAAGCTTTAAAGTAATCTCAAGGGGAATACATCCAGACCACCACGCCCTTTGGATAGACCCTAACAATCCTCTTCATCTTATAGACGGCAACGACGGAGGAATTGACATCTCATGGGATGGAGGGAAGACATGGTACGATGTTAAAAATATACCTGCTGCAGAGGTTTATCATGTAGGCTTTGACATGAAAAAACCTTACAATGTATTTTGCGGATTGCAGGACAATGGAAGCTGGATGGGACCCAGCAACTCCAAAGAATGGCAGGGAATTAAGAACAACCACTGGAAGCCCATAGGAGGCGGAGACGGTTTCTTTGCTCTAAGCCCGGCAAATAACCCTGACATAATCTATACAGAATCACAAACAGGAGAGATTATAAGAGTTGAAGTAAAAAGGGCAGTTTCACAGGCTGTAAGACCTGAAGCACCTCTAAATAAGGAACCCTATAGATTTAACTGGAATACTCCCATAGCGATATCACCTCACGACCCCAATGTGATTTATCTGGGGGGCAATTATCTTTTCCGCTCCAGTGATGGAGGAAGGTCCTGGGAAATAATTAGCCCTGACCTTACAACCAATGACCCGAAAAAAATCATTGATTCCGGCGGGCCAATAACTCCAGACAACACAGGCGCGGAAGTTCACTGCACCATCTATGCTATTGCGGAATCCTATCTTGAACCCGGGGTCATCTGGGTTGGCACTGATGATGGGAACCTTCAGCTTACAAAAGATAATGGTAAGACATGGACTAATGTGGTCAAAAATATAAAAGGATTGCCTCCTAACAGCTGGGTATCATCCATTGAACCCTCTCATTTTGACAAAGGCACTGTTTATGTTACCTTCGATAGGCACAGGAACGATGATTTCGCTCCTTATGTATATGTAACCCATGACTATGGAAAAACCTGGAAATCTCTGAGAAATAATCTTCCGTCTTTCGGATATACCCATGTGATAAAAGAGGACCCTTTTAATAAAAACATACTTTATCTTGGAACAGAGTTCGGAATCTTCATAAGTTTCAATAGAGGTAAAAAATGGCTTAAATTTAATAATAACCTTCCAACAGTTGCTGTAAGGGATATTGCAATTCATCCAAGAGAAAGAGACCTCATTATTGGTACCCATGGTAGAGGGGTATGGATATTAGACGATATAAGACCCATAGAAGAACTTTCAAAAGCTGTAGCAACCGATGCATACCTTTTCCCGATAAGAGATGCTGAAATATTTTACCCCAGGGTATCCGGAGAGTACTATGGAAGAGCTGAATTTGCCGCAGAAAATCCACCCTTCGGAGCTATTATTAACTTCTATGTAAAGAAAAAGCCTGAAAAAGCAGTCCTTAATATCTATGATGGTGAGGGCAAGAAAATAAGGACTATAAAGCTGAAAAAGGTGAAGGAGGGCCTGAACAGAACAGTTTGGGACCTGAGATATTCGTCTGCTATTGAAACGCTTCCAGAGGAAATAAAAGAGATGCTCAGAGAATTCGGAATGAGAGGCCCGAGAGGAGCCTTTGTTTTACCGGGCATCTACACAGTTGAACTAAAAGCGGGAACCACTTCAGTAAAACAGAAAGTAAAGGTTTATCCTGACCCTGCTCAGGACTATCCTATGGAAGAAAGGAAACAGAAAATAATGTGTGTTAACCAGGCAAATGCTCTGCTTAAACAGGTTTTCATGGTAGGAGCTCTGGTCAATAGAGTAGATTCTCAGCTAAAGATTCTTGACAAGCAGTTAAAACATGAAAAGAAGCTTCCCGAAGAAATAAAAAAGAAGCTGGAAGATGTAAAGAAAAAGCTCCAGCCCTATATGAAAGAATTTTCTATGGGCAGAGAAAGACTTTATAAGTTTACCCTTAAAGACCTTTTGAGAGGGGGGACACTACCAATGCAGATATTCTCCATTCAGGGTTCCATAAACAGTTACCCTGGGCTTCCCACTAAAACTCAGATTGAAAAATTGAAAGAGCTCACTCAGGAAATGAACAAAAAACTTATGGGAATAAAGGAAATTATTGGAAAAGATATTCCTGAACTTAATCAACTATTATTAAAACACAAAATCCCTTACATAAAGGTTCCAAAAATGGGAAAAACAATGGAAACTCTATAAGGAGGAAAGTTTATGTCATATAAAGGAATTTCTGACTTCAGGAGTGACACCGTTACAAGGCCTACAGAAAAGATGAGAAGGGCAATGTATGAAGCAGAGGTGGGTGATGATGTTCTTGGAGATGACCCAACTGTAATAAAACTGGAAGAGCTGGCAGCAGAAAAAATCGGGAAAGAGGCAGCTCTTTTTGTTCCATCAGGGACAATGGGCAACACGATCGCTATGAAGGTGGCAATACCCGAAGGTAATGAAGTTCTTCTGGAGGAAAAATCCCATATATACAATTTCGAGTGTGGAAATATATCCAGAATTGTGGGGGCGCTTCCGCGCCCCCTTAAATCAGTCAGGGGGAAAATCCCTATCGAAGAGCTTGAGGCTAACTATCACACAGGAGACAGAGCTCATGTACCTGAAACCACCGGAGTTGCTCTTGAAAACACACATAATTACTGGGGTGGCGCTGTGCTTGAACCATCTTATATAGAACAGGTTTCAAAGTTCGCAAAAACCAGGGGCTTACACTTCCATCTCGACGGTGCAAGGGTATTCAATGCTGCCATAGCTCTTGGAATAGATGTAAAAGAAATAACCAGATATGTTGACTCCGTAATGTTTTGCCTGTCGAAGGGTCTTGGAGCACCTGTGGGTTCAATGTTAGCCGGTTCCGAGGAATTTATAAGGGAAGCGAGACTTGTCAGAAAATCGCTGGGGGGAGGGATGAGGCAAGCAGGGGTTATTGCAGCTGCAGGAATAGTTGCGCTGGAAGAAATGATTGACCGTCTTCGTGAAGACCATAGAAGAGCGAAAACTCTGGCAGAGGCACTATCCGGTATAGACGGAATAGAAATAAATCCAGAAGAAGTTCAAACAAACATAGTGATTTTTATGATTAAAAAGATGGAAGTTTCGGACTTTCTGGAAGAGCTAAAAAACAGAGGAGTACTGGCTCTCGGTTTTGGCCCTGCAAGAGTGAGAATGGTAACACACAAGGACATCGATGACAACGACGTAGAAAAGGCAATAAATGCCATAAAAGAAATCATGCATTAAGTAGAAGTAGAACTCAAACACACAATAAGAAGCTGTTACCCCCAGAAGAAGAATTTTATTAATAAGCTTTTATCATACCCCCATCTACAAGGATTGTTTGACCGGTGATATAAGTATTTGCTTCAGAACAAAGAAAAACTACAAGTTTTCCTATTTCTTCCACTTTTCCGTAACGACCAATGGGAATTTCCTGGAAGTTTTTCTTTCTAAATTCTTCGAGGGTCATTCCTTCCTGTTCTGCTTTTATAGAATCAAGGTATTTAACCCTTTCTGTGTCAATTTTTCCGGCTCCCACGACGTTAACGAGAATATTGTATGGGGCCAGTTCCCGTGCCAGTGTTTTGCTGAAACCGACTATGCCCGGCCTGAAGGTATTCGAGAGAATGAGATTATCTATCGCCTGCTTTACAGAAGAAGATGAATTGTTTACTATCCTGCCTGCTCCTTCTTTCTTCATAATGGGAATTACCTCCCTTATAGTTCTCACATAACCAAGCAAAGTCAGTTTAAAAGCATTAATCCAGTCCTCGTCTTTAAAGTTCTCAAATTTTCCTGCGGGAGGCCCTCCAGTATTGTTAAAAAGAGCATAAATTGAACCATAGGCATCCAGGGTTCTTTTTACCACTTTTTTTATGTCTTCATCTCTGGTTATATCTCCCACAGTATATAAAACCCTGTTACCTGTGATATTAAATATCCTCTCTGCTGCTTTTTTTAGACGCTCTTCGGATCTTCCGAACATCATAACCCTGGCGCCTTCCCTTGCAAACTCAAGGGTAACGCCAAATCCTATTCCTCTGCTTGAAGCCATTACAAGAACCGGTTTTCCCTTCAATCCAAGATTCATTGTTCCTCCTCCTTTACTTTCAGGTCTATCACATAATTTTTCAAAGGCTTAAAACCAGTTATCCGACACTCTATAACATCACCATGTTTTAAAGGCACTGCTCCTGGTGTTCCTGTTAAAATAACATCTCCGGGAAGCATCGTCATGATTTGTGTGTGATAGTAAACAAGATAATCAGGAGGAAATGTCATATTTGAAACTACATTTTCTGCATGAACTTTTCCGTTTATAACAGTCTGAACCTTAAGATTAAAAACATCCTTCACCTCATCTACTGTATAAAGGATAGGACCAAAACTAAGAAAAGTATCGAAGCTCTTGGATTGTGTGAGGTTTCTGGGATTTCGTCTTAAAATGTCTTCTGCTGTCATATCTATTATAGTTGTAAACCCTGCCAAAACTGAAGACCATTCTTCTCTGGGAACGTTTTTACACTCCCTTCCAAATATTAGAGCAAGTTCAGCTTCTCCTGTAGTTCTGTTGGATAAGACGGGAATTTTTATGGTATCTCCATATCCAGTAATTGTCGTATCCGGCTTCATGAAGCTGGCCGGTTCAGAGGTAGGAACCTTTTCTGAGAGGTCCTCTGCGTGAGCTTTGTAGTTCAGCCCTATTCCCCAGATTTTCCTCGGCCTCCTGTAAAGAGGGGCAAACTGAACAGATTCTTCAGGAACTGTCAGGCTTTCAATATCCCCAGAGTATCTCACTTTTACTTCTTCAAACCAATTATTCAACCGGTCAAGAGCTCTTTCAACAAGCAATCCCAGAACATCTTCTGGCCAGTTTTTTTCGAAGTATTTATTAATATAAGGCAAAGGGACAAATCCATGTTCGGTAAGGATAGCAGCTACTTCCTTCCCATTTAGTCTTATGGTTGCAAGCTTCATCCAAAACCTCCTTTTTGATTATTATAATACCCCTGAAGGCAGTTAGATTATAATTATAATCGAAACTTCCTCCTCAGAAGGAATACTTCACTTCAACAAAGGCTTTGGAAAAGTCCTTATTTCGTCCGAAAACGCTATTTCCGGGGCCACCGAAAATCGTTGCTCCTATATATAGATTAACCCCATCGGAAATTTCATAAGTGAATATTGGCAACAGGAAATAATCACCATCTTCGAAATTGTATACTCCTATGAGCTGAATATTATAAAATCCCTCTTTACTGTAGGATAGACGAAGTGAAGCTGAATTGTTAGTTTTTCTCTCCTCAGGGCTCATAAGGTCCTCGTGCCATTTAAGGATGCGTGACTGAATGAATTGAAAATTAAGCGTCAGGTTTTCCGCTGCATTCCAGTCAGCTCCAAGAACATATTTAATATAGGGATTTCTCACGAAAGGATTGGTTCCATCGCTGTCTTCCGTAAGATAATAGGCACCTTCTCCTTTAAAAACGAAGCGACCTATTGCATAGTCGAAATCCGCACCAAAAACCTGCTGCCTTTTATATTCTACGTACAAACCCACCAAAGAAGGATATACTGTAGGATAAAGGTCAAATCCTCTCCAGTATGAAGTAGAAAAATTAAATCCAGCAATACTTGAGGAAAATCTAATTCCTTCCTGCCAGTTTTCCGGCTTTTGTTCAGGTAAGACCTGTTCTGCACCTGGAATTTCCATACCCGTTTTATTGGGTGTAAAGTATGGGACGAACACGAATTCAATGCTGGAGAGGCCAAAATACCAGTCAGCCTTAACAGCGTTTACAGCAAGTCTGTAGTCCTCTATTTCGGCGGTGATATTTGTGTAATCCCACGGGGTAATATTGTCTGTAGGATTGATCCAGTCAGTCCTTCCCCAGAAAACAAACTGCTTCCCGAGTTTTAAATCCACATTGGAAAAATGAAACGTAACATAGGCTTCAACTGGATATACCTTTAATACGGAAGAACGGTCAGCAGAGCCCTCGCTGTTCCTCTGGTCCAGGTCAAAGTCAAAGGAGGCAAAGAATTCAATATTCTGCCTCTTCTCCCTCATCGTGAGCTGGAAACGGGTACCATATCGGTCAAAATTATAGGGAGATACCAGTTTTGGATGGGCAAAGAATTTAAGGTACCCCTGAAAATCCACTCCTGAAAGCAAAGCTGTTAAAAGAAACACTACCGCCAGCTTTTTCATTGTTGCAAGTACCTCTTTGTAAATATTCTGGGAGAGAGTCCTGTATCAACTTTCAGGTTCTCAAATTTCATTTCACTACTGCTTCCTGCTTGAACGTTTTTCATAACCATATATGTCTGGAACCATATGGAACCTATCTTTTTTATCTCTTTTACATCCAGAACTTTCCAGAGTGTACCTGTGCGGTCATAATACTCTGCATGAATAATGCTCCACCTCTCTGGGTCAACCCAGTGTATGATTTTACTGTAACGGGTATCCTTTTCTATCTTCTTGCTCGAAGGAAGCGCCTCTATTTTATAACACTTTGTGCCATTATATTCATCTATACCAAGATTTCTATATTTCCAGTCTTCGAGCTTTGGTTTTCCTATGTCATAATAGCTAAAGTCAGATCCCATGAAGGCTCCACCTTTCCCGCTTGCTGCGATCCTTTTTATTCTGCGAAGGGCAGGAAGATAAAGATATCTTTCATCCTCACCCCTGGAATGTTCTATAAGCAGAAACCCTGTTCCTTCTACATCAGGAGGATAAAGGAACTTCATCACCATATCGGTTTCATCTTCGGTTCTCTTTCTGGAATACATTTTTATCTTTCTTATCCTTGTTCTTCCCCTCACGGTGATCTTCATGGTAATTTCTCCTTCCATGTCCTTCCATCCCGTCTTTTTCACCACTTTTTCCATAATCTGTTCACCGGTCAAATTTTCCCCGTACAGGGGAATAAGAAAAAGACTCATTAAAATAATTGCGAGTTTCCTCATTTCTCCCTCCTTTGTGCAGCCTTTTTAAGTGATTTAGGCTTAAAGGTTATGAAATATATGGGCAGAAGAGTAAGGGCTGCAAATGCGGTAGTCAACATTGTAAGGGCAAGGAGAAAACCCATTGCCCTTACACCATTAAACATGGAAAAAACGAGAAGCATAAATCCTGAAGCAACAACAAGGGAGTTAAAAACTATGGCGACTCCCGAAGTTACCATAGAAGGAGATATGCTCTCTCCGTAATCCCTGGACTGAAGCTCCAGGATATATCTATGAATGAAATGTATTGCATAATCCACACCTATCCCGATGGCAAGGCTTGAGGTAACCATGGTCTGGATATCGAGGGGAATTCCAAGGATGCCCATGGTAGCAAAGTTTAGAAATATTCCAAAGAAAAGAGGTACTGCATTGAAAATTCCAATAATAGGGGAACGAAACATAATGGATGTGAGCAACCAGACCAGAAAAAGTGACGCAATAATGCTCCAGAACTGGCCCTTTACCACCATCTCTCTTACCACAAGTATCAATTTTGCCATCCCTGTTATGTCAGCTTTTACGCCATCCGTTTTCTTTTCAAGAAACGACGAAAGGGCCTTATCTATTTTTCTTAACCTGGAGTCCCTGTCAGTTTTAACGAAAATTGCCACCCTCGCATTTCTATAATTGAAGTCCACTATGTTTGCAAAATCTTCAGGGGAGGAGGAGAGCTCGTAAAGTTGAAGAAGTTGAGCCACGAGCTTTTTCCCCTCCACCTGAAATTTCTTTTCTATTTTTCTCTCCCCCTCTGAGGAAACAATTGTTTCTGTCTCCAGCACGTCAGGTATTCTAAAATATGCAGGGTCATTGTTATGCACAGCTTTATTTATCAATTTTACAAAGTCTGCTATAGATTGGGTTGAACCTACATAGGGGATGGTCTCAGCATATCTTTCCAGTTCATCCATTACCTTAAGTACCTTCGGGTCCTTCATGGCCCCATCCTGCTCTCCTTCAAACAACACGTAAAAAGTAGTGGTCCCGGCAAAATGTTTGTTTACAAATTCAGCTGCTACCCTGACCGGATTCTTTTCAGGAAACTGGGAAATTGGACTGGACTCCACCCTCAGGCGGGATATGGCTACTACCGAAAGAAGGAGAACGATAGCTACTGTAATGGCCATAGCCCTTTTCTTTTTAACCAGGAAATTGGAATAACGGTACATGAGTCCACGAAGTCTCCCCTTTTCATCTCTCCAACCTTTCCCTGCCTTTATTTTAAGTAGAGATAAAACCGCAGGAACAAAGGTTAAAGACCACACGAGAGCAGCAAAAACTCCGAATGCGGAGAACATCCCAAGTTCTTCCAGGGATTCCATGTGGCTTGTATTCAGGGCTATAAATCCTGCCATAGTGGTAAGGGACGTCATGATTACCGGGGCGTAGAGATCGTGAATTACGTTCCTCACAAGTTCTTTTGGTGAGTCATACAATGGAGCATTTTGATAGTAATGGGTAAGAATGTGAATACTATCTGCTATCCCGATTGCCATAATCAATATGGGAAGCATCTCAGTGGCGTGTGTAATTGGCCTCCCAATAAGGGCCATAAAACCCAGGGTCCAGTCAACACTCGCGAGAACAACGGTTAGCGGAACAAGAACTCCCCTTACACTGGAAAAAATAAATAGAAGGAGAAGAAAAATAAGTATAATTCCTGATGTAAAGAACATTCCCATATCCTTTGCGATTCCCTTGCTTATGTAGTAATCCACGATGGGCTGACCTGTGGCGAAAACTTCTCCTTTATGGGAGGATGAAAACTTTTGTAATTCAGGCAAAAGCTTTTCTGCAAATTTGTCCTCGTCTGCGCTTTTGCTAAGAAAAACAATTACAGCGGCAGCCTGTTCATCATCAGAGATTAGATTTTTGAGGAAGGCAGGATTCTCTGCAAGCCTGTCCTTCCACTTTTTAATATCCTCCTGAGATGAGGGTTCCTCTATCAATGCTTCTTCGACATTTATACCCTCTTCTGTTCCCTCTATTATTTTTACATTTGTAGGGCTCATAACAGAATATGCCTCTGGATATTCCTCAAGGAGCGAGGTTAGCTCTGCAATTTCCTTTGCTCCCTCCACAGAAAAAACATCACCCTTGTAAATTACCATCACCATGTCTTTGGAGGGAAAGATCTCCTTCATCTTATCGTAAAGTCGCTTTGCAGGAATTGATCTGGGAAGTGCCTCTGTTATGTCGGGATTCATTCCCAGGTTTTTAAGCTGGTATGAGAAGAACAATGTTATAAGAAACAGAACAAATAAAACTTTCCACGGATTATTTACCACCCAGTTTAAAAATTTTTTCATTTTAATACCCCCTTAAGCATTTTCTGGAATAACTCAGATTCCTTTTTTACATCATGGCCCTGCTCCATTTTGACGGAAAGGCCTATTATGTAGCTCCAGAAAAATTCAAACATTACTATTCCTTCCTCTCCCCTGAGTTCAGTTACCTTCTTCAGGATGGGATTTCTTATAGCAGAAACCCTGTCTTTTATCTTATCGTTGGTAAAAACAGGGGAGCTTTTTCCAAAGGGAAAAATTAACCCCAGTAGTTTTCGGTTTTCCTGGAAATAAGAAATGTGAAACTGGAAAAGTCTTGAGAAAAATTCCCGGTGGTTATTCACATCTTTAATAAGCTCATAGGCACTGGTATAATACTTTTCCGCCTCTCTCGCAATCAATTCATAGAACAGGTCTTCCTTGTTTTGGAAATAATAATAAAGAATACCCTTTGAGAGCTCCGCTCTTTCCGCTATCTCATCCATTGTGGTTTTTTCGTAGCCCTTTTCGGAAAACACATCCAGTGCAGCCTGAAGTATCTGACTTCGCCTCGCCTCTCTTTCCCTTTCTTTTCTGTCTTTAACTGCCATTTTGACCCTCCAGTCAAATTTTAACTCATCAGTCAATAACTGTCAACTCACCTGATTGTGAACAGGGTTTAGATTCAACATTTCTCCAGCTATAGCATAGGGCATTCAGGTATTTGCGTTTACGCGTTTTCCCGCTTTCACGTTTTCGCGAATCCGCACAGACTCGCAGACGCGTTTACACGCTAACGCAGAGCTGTGTCGTCCTAAAAAAGCTCACAGTTCTTAATGCGGAAAGCTAACAAAATAGCTGGACTATTCAGCGAAAAAATAGTACCAGAGGAGCAAAAGGAAGGAGAATCTCATTAGAATAGAATCTTTATTAAGATTTCCACCCAACACTAAACATTTGGATTAAAAAAGATGTTACTAATTTATTTTTTGTTTGTTTTATTTTTCATTCAGTGATAAAATAAATCGTCGATTTTTGTGTAGATTCAGGATTACGAAAGCTGAAGGGTTCGACTAAAGCTTGAGAAAGCTTCCGGTTCAGCTTCCCCTGAGAAGGACACAGAAATTGCAAATTTCAGTTAAGGAGGCAATTTTATGAGAAGGTTTATTCTTGTGCTGACCTTCGTAAGCCTTTCCCTCTGGCTCGCTGGTCAATCAATTAACACGGTAACCCTGGTACCATCCAAGAAAACTTATTCGGTTGGTGAAACGTTAAAGATTAAGTGGACATATTCCGGTATATCTTCTAACGAAAATGTGAAAATCACCCTCTGGAAATCAAACGGGACTGAAAGTTTCTGTCTTATAGCTGACAATGTTCAAATATCCAAGGGCTCTTCAGGCTATCAGTGGACAATTCCTTCCCAATGTAAAAATCCCCACGATAATAAAACCTATGCTCTTTCTGGTTTATATAAGATCAAAATTCGCTGGAAGAAACATCCCGCAGGAAAATTCAGTAATAATTTCAATATCGGTATTGTTTTATATAAAAACTGGAAAAAAGGGATCGATCCTACTCACTCTAGCAGGAAAAATCTTTCATTACCTCTAACAGTAATAACACCCGATAGCTCCTCAAGGTGGGTAAAGGAAAATACTTACGAAATTAAATGGAGACTTCCCATGAAGACTCTGATTACTACCTACAGGATTGAACTTTATCGCAACAATACTCTGGTTGAAAAAGTTTGTGACAAAATAACACTGGAACGTCCCAGCAAGGAATATTCATACAAATGGAAGATACCCAGAAAAATTATGTCCGGTTATTACAAAATTAAAATAACATGTGGAGATAGAGAACATCCTCAACTTTACATCGGTTACAGCAATACTTTTGGGATTCTTTCCAGAACAATCTCAAGAGACATCCCTGCCCAACTCTGGACATCCCATAGAACCAAAAGTGAGAAAAAACAGATTCTTCCCAATACAGACGAAACACTGTATGGTATTGACCTACCAAAAAATGGAATCAAAGTTGGATTTGAAAATCACTATAAAAAAAGTGGAATTTTTGGTGTAAATCACCAATACTACGGCATTGCTTATAGAGGAATTATGACTTTCGATCTAAGCGAATTCATAAAAAAAAGGGGATTACTTTTAAAAGCTGTCCTACATATGTCATTAGGAAAGTCAAGAAGAGATTATAGAGTTGACGACGAATATACGGCTACAAATTTAGGTTATTGTGCCAAATCCATTTATTATTTGACTGCTCCATGGTCTGATTTTAATACACCCGCTGTTTATTTAAGGGACATTCCCAGGAAAGACGAAATAGAAATAAACGTTATTGGTACTGTAAGGGAATGGCTGATAGGGAGAAAACCTAACTACGGCTTCGAGGTTGTGGGGGTCGACGAAAGTTTTTCTAAAAACAACGATGTTTGTACCTCCATCTACGAAAACATTTATCTCCATGTGGAATTTTTAGATCGATCTACCGAGTAAAACATTATTTTTAGTCATAAAACGATGCCGTAGTGCAAATCTCCCTTAAAAACAGGGCAAAAAACTGGAACGTTAACGCGTTTGCGAGTCAGCGCGCCAACGCGAAAACGCGTACAAGCAAATACGCAATAACGCGCTAACGCGTACACGCGAAAACGCGATGACGTGAAAACGCATAAACGCAATAACGCGCTAACGCGTACACGCGAATATGCCATAACACAATGCGCTTTGCTCATGCAACCACCGGAGAATTTTTTAATAAGACAAAATGCCTATTTCTTCTATATTAACGACAGGGCTCTTCAATGATATAATCAAGCTGGAGGATTGAGATGGATTTAAAAAATAGAATTGAAGAACTCAAGAAGAAGAAAAAGGCAGTAATACTCGCCCACAATTACCAGGTACTTGAGGTGCAACACCTGGCCGATTTTGTAGGAGATTCCCTGGAACTGGCAAGGAAATCCACAGGAGTAGATGCAGACATAATAGTCTTTGCAGGTGTTTATTTCATGGCAGAAACCGCAAAGATTCTGAACCCTGACAAAAAGGTTCTCATTCCGGAAATAGAAGCCCGTTGCCCAATGGCAGACATGGTAACAGCATCGGACATAAGACGGCTAAGGGAGCAATATCCTGATGCAGGATTTGTAGCATATGTAAATACAAATGCTGACGTTAAGGCTGAAGTGGATATAATATGCACCTCAGCAAATGCAGTTAAAGTGGTAAACTCCATGCCCCAGAAGAGAATTGTCTTTGTTCCCGATAAAAACCTCGGAAACTGGGTAAAGCAAAACACCGATAAGGATGTAATTCTGTATCACGGTTATTGCTATGTACATGACGAATTTGAATATGAGAAGATAAAAAGGTTAAAGGAAGAAAACCCTGACGCAGTTATGCTTGTCCATCCCGAAGCTCCCCCTCAGGTGGTCGAAATGGCTGACGAAGTAGTCTCAACCTCCGGTATGCTCCGCTATGTCGCCTCTACAGATGCCAGAAAGATCATAGTGGTCACAGAAGAAGGTCTTCTGGACATGCTCAGGGAAAAACATCCGGATAAAATCATACTCTCAGCAGGAAGGAAGGCCATCTGTGAAGACATGAAGAAAATAACCCCTGAATCCATCCTCCGGTCTCTTGAAGAGGAAAAATATGAAATTACCATACCTCCAGACACAATGGAACGAGCAAGAGGCGCTATAGAAAAAATGCTGAAGATAAAATAAATACCTATTGAAAGAAACAAGCTGCACGCTCAGCGCCCTGTGTTCTTAAATAAACACCAGAAGTAACAGGGAAGCAAGAACCCCGGTTGCGCCTCCAAAGAAGAAGGGAGCGGAATGGCCAAAACTGGCCCATAACCATCCTGCTATAAGAGAAGCTGGAAGAAGTCCTATTCCTTCTATTGTGGCATAAAGCCCAAGAACAGTTGCCCTTTTATCCTGCGGAGAAAGTTCGGATATAAAGGCCTTCATAACGCCCTCCGTCATTCCAGAATAAAGACCATAAACCACCATGGCCAACCAAATAAGCCAGGGCCATAGCGCTATAATAAAATAGGTTATTCCATAAGTGAGGAATCCCACCACTATAAGGGGTTTTCTTCCTACTGAATCCGAAAGCCTTCCCGAGGGGTAGGAAACCATCATATAAACGATGTTGTAGAGCAAATATAGAAGGATAACATTTGCGGGATTGAATCCAAGATCAGGCTCCACTGCCCTCAGCAGTATGAACTGATTGGAGGAATTTCCAAGGGTAAATACGAAGGCTATTATGAGAACCGCTTTGAGCCTTACATCAAACGTTTTAAAAGCCTTCCAGTGGAGTGGAAGCTTTCTCTGTTTTTTACCTGTTCCGGTCTCCACCGCAAAGAAAAGTATTACAACACCTATAATAGCTGGAATCAAGCTGAAAAGTATAATGGTTCTGAAGGCCGGAATCATGGCATGAAGGTTTCCTTTGTACGGGTTCAGGTATCGAAGAATAAAATATGCAATAAGAATTCCCACAACAGCACCTGCGGTATCAAGGCTTCTGTGAAGTCCAAATGCTCTGCCCCTCCTTGAAGTATCTATAGACTCTGCAATAAGAGCATCCCTGGGAGCCGTTCTTGTTCCCTTCCCTATTCTATCCACTACTCTACCAGCCAGAACCCATGCCCAGCTACGGGCAAGGTAGAAGAGAAATTTGCCTATGGCAGAAAGGGAATAGCCGCTAATGGCAAGAGGTTTACGCTTCCCCACCTTATCAGCAATGGCCCCTGAAAATACCTTAAGCAAAGAGGCGGTGGACTCTGCAAGTCCCTCAATTAATCCCAAAACTGCCGCTCCTCCTCCAAGGGCTTTTATATAGAGGGAAATTATAGGATATACCATCTCCGAACTTATATCTGTAAAAAGTGATGTAAGTCCTGTTATCCATACATTTATGCTTTTCTTCTTTTCCATTTTTACCTCCTTCAAATTTTAAGGATTAATTATAATGCCTGATGTAGGGTATATACAATATCAAATGCCTTCTGGCGGAGACGTTCAAATTCCGCCTCTGTAATTTCGCTATAACCAAGGTAAGGAAACATAAGTTTGTTGTGAAGTAAAGGATCATCATTTAGTGACATGTACCCTTCCTTTTCAAGGAGTTCAAAATCTGCGGTACCGGGCACAGGAGAGTAATATGCAAGGGAAGGTCTCACCCTCATACGCCGAAGATAATCAAGGGTTTTTTCTACAGAGGAGGCACTCTGACCCGGAACTCCTATTATTACATAAGCCACCAATTCTTCCCGCCGATAACCCGCCTTTTCTAAATTCGACACTGCCCTTTCGAACTCCGAAAGGTGTAGTTTTGGAGAGCTTCTTTTCAAAAATTCATCCTCCACACTTTCAAGGGATAACCTTATATTTTTTACTCCTGCCCCTGCCATAAGCTCTGCCACCTCCTCATCAAGGAATCTCACATGGATACCATTGGGAAGATGGAACCTTATTGGAAATTTCTCCCTGATTATTTCTCTGAATATGGGTTTAAAGTGGTTGTCAGCATCTATAAGAAGGGCATCGTCGTAAAGAGCAACATCCTCCACCCCGAGCCTTACGAGCTCTTCTACTTCGGAAAGAACCCTGTCTTTACTCTTTTTACTGTACCTGTGCAAAATGAAGGAAGCACAGAAGGAGCAACGGTAAGGGCAACCCCGGGTGGTGGTCATAACAGAAGATTTCCTTTTCGAAAGGGAAAAAAGCGGAAGAGGCTCATGGTCTGCTGTAAATTTTTTTCCTGTTAACTGAGATAAAATTTCCAGCACTCTTCCGTCTACCTCCCCCGGAACTACATTTCCATATTTGGAGGCATGCTCAGGCATAAGGGTAGCGTAGGTCCCCCCGATAAAAACAGGGACAGACCCCCATATATTTTTTACAGATTCAACGACTTCCTGAACCCCTGGATACCAGTAGGTCATGCCTGTGGTTATCAAAACTGCCAGTGGGGGTTCCAGCCCCTTCATGTACTCTTCCATGCGCTGGCGGGGAATTCCAAATCGATAATAGTACCTCTTTACGGATTTTAAAGGCTCAGGTTTTTCAATTTTCTCCCTGGGAAAATTTCCTGTCCCGTATTTTTTCACTCTTGTTAGAGGAGAAAGCGAATTTTCCCTGTCCATATAATCAAGAAGAATCACATCATAAGGGGTAAACTTCTTTATATAAGCCCCTATATTATAAAGTCCCAATGGTCTTAGCCACAGGTCATAGGCTGTAAAATCATAGATTGGAGGATGGATAAGGACAATCCACATCAGGGTCAGGATAAAATTAAATTAAGGATAAGTCAAAAGGGTCACCATGAAATGAATGTCAAATGTGAAGGGGCTGACCCCGGGTTATTTTATTACAATGACACGGAATTTTATTGTTTTCATCACTCCAGCAGCATCCTGGACGACGATTGTGTTCTCTCCCTCCGGAGGAGTTATTTTAAGGGTTTCTCCTGAAATGGTGGTACCTATAAACTTTCCGTTTAAAAACCAGTGTATTTTTCCGTAAGACGAAAATGCCAGTAAGGGAACATATCGAGCATTCTCCACTCCTTCCACCGGCATATACGTTCCTCCATTTATAGGGGACACAACTACAAGGCTATGACTCTCTTCGGAAATTTTACAATCCGGAGCATATGAAGGTGGTATTCCCTTCCCTGTAATTCTTTGAACAGGTGGGGGAAAAATCAGAAGGGTTTTCTCCACAAGCTCTCCGGTTCTGTACTGTTTCCAGGGACACGCCCTGTACCCAGTTTTCCTTTCCAGAATGAACTTTCTGTGAAAGGGACATTCCACGTGTGGATGAGCGTCTTTCAGGACCTGAACAAGTTTCGTATGGGAACACCCTTCAGAGGGTTTGTATCCTGAAAATCTACATACCTTTACATACTCCAGTTCCTTTAAAGCCCTTCTTTCCCAGGAAAACTTTCCATCCCATACTTCATTCTCTATAGACCTCAGTATGTCAAACATTATAGGCGAGGCTATCTTGGCCCCAACTATTCCCTCTGCTCCCTCACCGTTGAAATTTCCAACCCACACACCCACGGTGTATTTCCTGGCAAAGCCTATGCTCCAGGCATCCCTCCTTCCCCAGGACGTTCCCGTCTTCCAGTAAACCACTGTTCTGGGCATGGTAAAGCTGGCAAGGTCTGGGGCATCCGGTCGGTTCCGCTTCCCAAGTGCCCTGAGCGTCAATAAAACTGCCCCTGGTCTGAAAATCTTCCTTTTATCCCTTTTTGCTCCCTCCACCAGTGTATAGTCCATATAAACACCACCACGGGCCAGGGCGGAGTAAAGATTGGTAAGATCAAGAAGTCTAACATCCATTCCTCCGGTAATAACAGTTAGACCATAGTCTTCGGGTGAAAATGGTCCCACAAGCCCACCTGAGGCCAACCTGTCCATGAACTTCCTGTACCCGGTCCTTCGCAAAATCAAAACGAAGGGGATGTTCAGTGAATATGCAAGGGCATCCTCTGCCTTAACAAGTCCACTCCATTTGCCGGAAAAATTTATAGGGGAAAAATTGCTGAACCTGTACGGTGCATCCTCTATCAGCATTTCCGGATTTATAATCCCCTCCTCTATGGCAAGGGCATATAGAAACGGTTTCAATGCAGAACCAGGGGATCTGAAGGCGTAAAACCCCCGTACCTGCCCATCAATGCTTCTATCCCAGTAATCAAGGGAGCCAACAAGCGCCCTTACCTTTCCTGTTTCGTTTTCTATAACCACCACACTGGCATTGGTGGCTCCTGAACTGAATATTGCCTTCCTGTAGGAAGAAAGTATGCTTTCCACCCTTTTCTGAAGATACCTTTTTATGGTGCTTTTTATCTCCTTTTCCCGGGGATATTTGCTCAAAAGAAAATCAGATGCATGTGGCGCCTCAAAGGGAAAAGGTTTCCTGCCAGCAGGTAATGACGTGGCAACGGCCCTCTTATATTCATTCTTATCAATTATCCCCCTCTTAAACATGCACTTAAGAACTCTGTCTCTGCCCTCCTTTAATTTTTTCATATCCTTGAAAATGAGGGGATTTCTTGGAAGCGATACCAGAAATGCTACCTGTTCCGGAGCTAGATTGTGGGGCAACTTTCCAAAATAGGCAAGGGAGGCAGCCCCTACTCCTTCTATATTTCCCCCATATGGCGCAAGGTTCAAATACATTTCAAGGATCCTGCTTTTTCCAAGTCTCAACTCAAACTGCAAAGCCCTGAAGCTTTCCATCAGCTTCGAAAGTATTGTTCTCTTCTTCGGCTCAACGATTCTGGCAAGCTGCATGGTTATGGTTGAAGCACCTGAGACAATCTTCCCTGCCTTCAAATTCTGAAATATAGCCCTTACCACGGAGAAGGGGTTTATTCCCGGATGATAATAAAAAAATCTGTCCTCGTAGCAGAGGGTGGTTTTTACAAGGAGGGGGTCTATTTTTTTCAGGGGAAGGAATACTCTCCACTTTTCATCCTGAGAGAGGGTGGTCCTCATCACCTCGCCGTCTGAATAGAGAATCTGCCCTGACCACGAAGGTTTCAGCTTCCCGGGCAGAGGATAAACCAGAAGTAAGATGAGAAAAGCTATAAAGGGAAGTAGAAATTTAACGCTTTTTCTTTTCAACACTGAAAACATTGGATACTGTATTGGCATTTTTCTGAGGGTCATACATGAGTATTCCTCTGGCTGGCGGGAAGAAAAATTCTCCCGGTGTCACGGCTCTGAGCATAATATAATAATAGGACAACCCTTTACGAAGGGTGGTAAATACGATCACTCTATCGTCCCTCACATCCATATATTCCGGGTTTATAGTCTTTAAAGAACGGGTCCATCCTGGCAAAAGTGATGGGTTAAGTCTGGGATTCTCAATCTCGAGACCCGCTGGAACAGGAATTTCTATTGCAGCATTACGGTAATATCCCTCTGAGTTTACCCAGAATCTCAGTACCAGCATGTTTCCCTGAGTTGCTCTGAAGGTTTTTCCTCCATCCTTTGTAAGAATTTCCCTTCCTATGGTAAATCCACTGCCATAAGGAGAAAAACTCCTCTGATTTCTGGAAAATCCTGTATTTTGTATAGTAAGGTAAACTGTCCCTTTACCTTTATATTCCAGCTCAAGTTTATCGTAAAGGGCAGCATTCTTGAGATTGTAGGTTACAATCCCTCTTCCTTTCTCTCCTTTTACCATTTTATTGCTGGCTCTAAGAATCACATCAAAATTCTCAACAGACCCATGCTTATCCATGTAAAGCCCGAGGGAAAGTAGAGACCATGCAAGTTCCTGAGTGGTGTAATAGTAACTTCTTCTCCTGGTCAGCCTGGTAACTATATCCTCCACAAGCCTTTTTTCATCAGGATGGAATGGATTCACCGATTCCATTATGTAAAGACTGAGAGCCAGTGCCTTTAATTCACTATAAAAGTTGTGATAAAGCCTTCTTCCCTTCTTTATTTCCATTTTAAGCGCTTCATCAAGAAGTTTCCTCGCCAGTTCCTTGTTTCCAAGTTCATTCATAACCCCTGCAAACCAGAGTACATCTTCCCTGGTAAGGTCCTTTGATCTGGCCTTCATCAGGAGTTCGGACTTCAGATTGGGGTCCCTTTCAAACATTCCGCCCCTTGCAAGAACGTAAAAGGTAATCCCGTCCTTTTTCCTTGTGGATTTCAGGTAGTATAGGGCTGCTTTTATCACAGAATCAGGCACTGAAAACCCTGCTGATTTTGCCTCGAGAAGAACGAATGTAGCATAGGCTGAAGACCATCTTGCTGGTGTTCTACTCCCCGGCCAGAAAGAAAATCCGCCTGTTATGGTCTGCATGGATATCATCCTGCTTATCCCGTACTGAGTCATGTTAATGTACTCTTCCTTAGTCTTTTCAGGAGCCACAAGAGGCATCAGGGGCGCAAGTCTTATCAGGACAAGAGTAGAGGTGGAGGTCTGCTCTATGCATCCGTAGGGATAGTGAATCAGGTAGGAAATATGGGCTAAAGCTGAAGCCCCGGGAAACGGTGAAATTATCAATTTCGCCCTGTGTGCCCTTGGTATCCAGTTAGCAAAGTAAGGTCGCAGGTCTAACTTTCCTTCCCCCTCCAGAGTAACAACCTGATTGTCTGTAACATATGGAAGGCTGGGATAAAGGGGTATAGAAAAGTCCTGTGAATATTTCTCTCCTTCCGTTTCTGCATGCACCCAGATTTTTACAGTTCCCGGCTCTCCACCTGCAGTTCCATCTACCCACAGAATTTTCCTTTCCCCTGGCGGAAGTGTAAGGGTCTCTTTCTTTGTAAGTGTTGCCCCTTCAGCAGATATCCTCAGTTTAACAGTTTTTACCCTATCCGTTGTGTTTAAAAGAGTTATGGGCAAAGAAAACCTGTCCTCTGTGGAAAGGAATCTGGGTACAGTGGGAGAGACATAAACATCCCTTTTAACAATAACGTATTTTTCAGCTGAACCCAGGGCTTCAGGTGTTACAGCTCCAACCATAATCCTTAATTTTCCCTGATATTCAGGAACTTTAAACTTTATCCTTGCTACACCTCTTGAGTCTGACTCCACTATACCGCTCCAGTACGAAACCACCTGGGCAAATCGGGGTTGTGTAAATTCCTCTTCCTTGGCTGCAAATCCTCCTCCGGTCTGAGCCATATATTTTCTCACTATCCAGCCAAAACTTTCAGAAGTTCTCAAGAACAGTCTCATGGCCCTCAGAACCCCGGAATAAACGTCCGGAGTCTTAAATCTGGTTATCTGCAAAATCCCTTCATCTACAACTGCCACCGTGGCTCTAAACTTCTTCCTGGCCTTTATCCTTATCTCCATTTCCCTTGATGGCTTAATTTCCTGAGGAGCTTCTATCTGCACGTTCAGTTTTAATTTTTTGGGTCTTATTTTTATCCTTTTTACCCCGAAGGCTCTGGAAACAAGATAATTCTTTCCGGACCTTATAAGAAGCGCTGTAACATATACATTGGGCACACCTTCTGGAAGTTTAAACGTCCAGGAAGCGGTCTTTCCCTTAGCTTCTCTCCAGGTATAGGAATAAACCCTGTCCAGCTCAACTGTCCAGAGTATCTTTCCTTCGAAGGGCAACTTTATCTCTGCTGTAACCCTATCGCCTTCGTCTCCTTCAGTCCTGCTAACACTTATCGGAAGGACATCAGGGGATTCTGGTCTTGCGCTAACACCCCAACCCCAGCCATAAACGATGGTCTGGGAGATTGTCCCGTTTTCCCTATCTATAACTTCTATCAGATAGTCCTCGTAATTACTCTGCGGTACAAAAGAGAAGGAAAACTTCCCGTCTCTGACTTCCACGTTCCTGTCAGTTACTACAGGGAGCTTTTCAACGCTTCTTTCCCATCCAAAATCGCTGTAATAGCTATAGGTATAATAATACAGTAGGTTATATATATTGTACGAAAGCCTTGCCTTCCCGGAATACGGTTTACAATCGGGACTCAGGAGTATTCCCTGAATTCGCACAGGATTTCCAGATATCGTTCTTTTGGAGGAAGGTTTAAGTCCAATATAAAACGGTTTAGGGTGAACCAGAGTTGAGATACTTTTCTTGGTGGTTCTCCCGCTTCCTCCCTCAGAAACTTCCACTCTTAAAGTAAGCCGTAAGGGCAGGGAGCTTTCTCTCGCATCCTTCATAGAGAAACTGAGCCTTGCTCTGCCCTGACTGTCAAGCTCTCCTTCGGGAATTTCAACTCTCCAGGACGTTTTCCCACGCTCACGTTTAACCTTACCAAATGAACACCCCATATATCCGCTGCATTGAGGATAAACTGCTTCTGCTGTAGCCCACCCGGTATAATTTTCCCCTGAGGCAGGGGCACCGAACAGGTATCGTGCTTCCAACTCAGCAGTAATAGATTTCCTGAGATCTATTTGCTCCGGTAACTTCAGATCCACGCTCATTCTCTCGGGAACGAAGGTTTCAACAAACAAGAAATATGTGAATATGTTTTTACCTCCAACGTAAAGCTCGAGGGCGTACTTACCTGTTGGGGAAGTAGAAGCAGTTGGAAAACTGAACTGGACGAGCCCATCCTTCCCTGTTTTTCCATTAAGGGTAACAAAACGATTTCCCCTGGGATCTCTAACAATAAGTTTTACAGGGATGGAAAGCCCTCTATATGTTCTTGCTTCCCTCACAAGTACCGCAAAATTGATCTTTTCTCCGGGTCTATATAAGTTTCTTTCAGGATAAATAAATCCAACATATGACTGGAGCCTGCCTTCCCCTGAAACATCATATGCTTCCATGGGAAGAAGGGAAGTATTAAAGTGGAGATATGTCCATTGATTTGCCTTCCTGGCAAAGATAACATATGGAGAACGTTCCTTCTTGTCCGTCTCAATAAGGCAAAATCCCTCACTGTTGGTAGCACAGGTTCCGAGAAGAAAGTTTTTGGAAGTCCTCACCTCTATGCTTGTTGCCACCTGGGGCTTGAGGGTTGCAGAATCTATCGTCCATACATAGAGTTTACCCCCATACCACTTGGCTATTATGGACAGATCTGATACCACAAGTTGAATACTGTCTTCTATGGTTCTTCTGTTTGTGGTTTCCCCCGACAATACAACTGAGTAAATTCCATCCTTGTCTGCGTTTATGTAATCCTTAAGATTCAACCAGAGAAGATTACCCTTTGAAGGAAGGGCTATCTTCTGGGAAAAAATCCTTTCACTGTACTGATCTATATAGTCCTTATCCCCATAATCATTTGAATACCAGAAGACAACATTTTCCGGAGGCATGTAATCTATGGAAAGCTGTAAAGTTTTCAGACCCTCGGCCTTCACCGGAATTTTCCACTCTCCTTGTCTGCCGAAGTACTTCCCTCTGTAAAGGAATCTGAGTTTTCCTCTTCTTGGAGGAATCTTTGCATATGCTTTAAAATCCTGCTCAAGAACTGCTCCGTTCTTGTCCTCAATACCGGAAAGCAGGGTTATTTCATATACTTTTTCAGGGATAAAGTCACCGGTAATATAGATCAGATTGCCAGCAGCAATAACCTTAAAGGGCATCTCAGGAGATACCAGCACTCTGGTCTGCACGCTCTCATTTATGAGTTTCACTCTCCTTCCCGGGGAACTTGCTCTGAGCTTTACTATGTAACCTGTACCCTTCTCCTTTACCCCTGAGAAGCGAAATACAAGGGGTCTCCGTCCAAACCTTACAGTTAATTCTCTTGTTATGGATTCCTTTAACACAGCTCCCAACTCGCTTTTCAGGCCTTTTTGTAGAACGATCTGAAATTGAGCAGGAACTCTGGAAACTGGAATATCTACATAAACTATTTGATTATCCGAGACAATTTTTATGCCGGTTGGCTGCACCTCTTTTCCTTCGGCATCAAAAACACGAATAAATTTTTCGAATCCTGCCCTTTTGACAGGAAAATTAAAGTGAAGCTCTATTTCAGCAGAATATCTGCGGGTCGATGTTACCGACACATTAAGAAGCTTTAAAGAAGGGGTTTTGAATGAAAACTCCCTTGTGGCAAGTTTTATCTTCTTTCCCGGATATGGTATCGACAGAAGAACAATTCTGTATTCACTATCTGGCACAGGATTCTTTTTGAAATCGACCTCAAAAGTCCTGGGATTTATCCATCTTCCTGAGGCGGGAATTGGTGGGTTTATTTTGACGTAGCTGACAAGTGCTTTCTCAGAGATCGTGGTGCCCTTAACACCAGGAAACGACCTATCAAAATAAAACACGAGCTTTCCCGGAAGATAATTTAACTCTCCGCTCGGATTTATCTTTACATTTACTACGGACTCCGCTTTCCTGGAAACAACCCTGGAAATTTTCTTCTTCCCCTGGGTTTTGCACCCGAAAAATCCGGAAAATAGCACCACAAAAAATAGACCTATAAGTAGGCCTCTCCAGAGATTTTTCTTTCTCAAAATCCCTCCTTAAAAATTTATTTCTCATACAATAACACCCTTTAATGACCGGATTCAAAAATTTTATTCTCTTTCAAAAATTAACATAATTTTAACAGTAGGTTCATTATTTATTAAATATTCAGAAGTATACTTTGATTGAAAAAAATTAGGAGGTTAAGATGCAAAAATTCAAACCATCCTTAACGGTTATCCTTATGGTATTACTGATCGCTCCTTTCTCTTTAAAAGCTCAGGAAAAATTTTCCGGGGTTGTATTCGGGGAATACTATTACATGCTATCAAACCATAATCCTGGCATTGAAGGAATGAATGGTTTCTGGTTCAGAAGACTCTATTTTACTTACGACCACAAATTTGGCTCCAGGTTTAAAATCAGGGTCAGGTTCGAAGCAAACAGCAGAGGAGATTTTTCCACAAAGGAAAAAATCGTACCATATGTAAAAGATCTCTATATTCAGTGGAGTAAAAATGGACAGTCCATAATTATAGGGATCTCACCCACACCTACCTTCAGTAAAGTTGAAAAATTCTGGGGCTACAGGGCTGTAGAAAAGACACCTCTTGATCTTTATAAGATGGCCCATTCGAGAGACACAGGAATTGCGTTTAAAGGAGAGCTGGCCAGAAAAAGGGTGCATTATCACTTCATGTTCGCCAATGGAGAAGGGAATAAGTCTGAATTCAACAAACAGAAAAAAATTATGGGAGCCATAGGAATTTACCCGAGCAAAAAAATCTACGTGGAATTCTATAGCGACTTTGAAAAAGGACCGGTAGGCAGTACAAACGTATACACGTTACAGGGATTCATAGGATTCACAACCGCAAAATTTACCCTGGGAGCTCTTTACTCCAGTCAGGTTCACCAGATGGACGAAGAGGAAAACTTAAATCTCAGGGTTTTATCACTAACAGCAAGATACACCATCAATGAGAAATTTACCGTCCTCGGTAGATACGACAGAATGATGGACCCTCTGCCTTATGGTCCTGAGATTTCATACCTCCCCCTTGATTCAGTCTCGCCTTTTAACCTGTTCATTGCAGGTATTGATTACAGGGTAAATAAAAACTTCAGCATAATTCCCAATGTAGAGTTTGTCAGATACGATGAGTTTGACACCAGTGATCTCATGGGAAAACTGACATTTTCCTATAAATGGTAAACATAAGGAGGAAATGTATGAATAAAAAATTTATAGTAAACCTTATGCTCGGAGCCCTTATGCTTACGGGCCTCCTGCAGGCGACCGGCGGAGTAAAAGATTTGACCGGTGCAGGAGCCACTTTCCCATATCCTCTATATGCCAGATGGTTTGATATTTACCACAATGAAACTGGTATTCAGGTAAACTATCAGGCCATTGGTTCCGGAGGAGGAATAAGGCAACTCCTTAATAAAACAGTAGACTTCGGGGGCACGGATGCCTTTATGAATGACAGAGAGCTTGCAAAATCACCGGAAAATCCCATACTACATTTTCCAACATGCCTTGGAGCAGTAGTTATAACATACAATATTCCTGGGAATCCTGAATTGAAACTTACCCCAAAAGTCATTTCCGGTATTTTCCTTGGCAAAATAACCAGATGGAATGACCCGAAACTTGTGCAGCTCAACCCGGAAGTTAAACTTCCATCTCAGAAGATCGTCGTTGTTCACCGTTCAGATGGCAGCGGGACAACGTTTGTATTTAGTGACTACTTAAGCAAAGTGAGCAAGGAATGGGCCCAGCGGGTAGGAAAAGGGAAATCTCTCAGATGGCCTGTAGGACTGGGAGGAAAAGGTAATCCGGGGGTTGCAGGATTAATAAAACAAATAAGGGGTTCAATCGGTTATGTAGAACTGGCTTTTGCAGAGAAAAATAACCTCCCCTATGCCTCTATTAAAAACAAACACGGTAAATTCATAAAGCCCACCTTAAAAAGCATTTCCCTTGCAGCAAAAGTAAATATTCCGCCCGATACAAGGGTATCCATAACTGATACCGAAGCTCCTGAAGGATATCCTATAGCGAGTTTTACATGGATAATCTTTTACAGGGAACAGAACTATGGAAAGAGAAGCTATGAAAGAGCAAAGGAACTTATAAACCTATTCTGGTGGATGATACATCAGGGCCAGCAGTATAATGAGAACTTGCTTTATGGAAAACTCCCAGCCCCGGTGATTAAGACGGCAGAGAAAATAATAAAATCAGTTACCTACAACGGTAAGCCGATTTTGAGGTAACCAATGAAGGGGAAGAGAGCCTTCAAACTGAGTTTGATTATAGCTGTACTTATAGTGGCAATAATTTTCTTCGCTGCTGCCATTAGTTTAACGCTGGGCTCCCTTCCTGCGCTGAAAGAATTTGGCTGGAAATTTTTCTTTAGCAAAGAATGGGACCCTGTATCAGACAGGTTTGGAGCCCTTCCCTTTCTTGTGGGAACGCTCCTCACTTCATTTCTGGCGCTTATAATATCCCTTCCCCTTTCCCTCTCCATATCTATATTGCTTGGAGAGTACATGAAAAACGGAAGGTTCTCTTCTACAGTAAAAAGCCTTGTTGATCTTATTGCAGCTGTTCCCTCTGTGATCTACGGATTCTGGGGCCTCGAAGTGTTGGTTCCTTTTGTGAGAAATCTTGAGATAAAGTTCGGGATAGTCCCTTACGGAGTGGGAATTTTTACTGCCTCCCTGATCCTATCCTTCATGATAATACCCAATACTGCTTCTCTGGCAAGGGAGGTTATCGAACTCGTTCCAGGCGACTTAAAAGAAGCTGCCTATTCTCTTGGCGCCACGAGATACGAGGTAATAAAAAAGGTGACTCTACCCTATGCCAGGTCAGGGATACTTGCCGGGATTCTCCTGTCTCTTGGAAGAGCCCTGGGAGAAACTATGGCTGTAACAATGGTTATAGGAAACAACAACAATATCCCGAAGAACCTTTTTTATCCGGCTAACACTATGGCGAGTGTGATAGCAAACGAATTTACAGAGGCAACCGGAGATATCTATTACTCCTCCCTCATCGCCATAGGTTTTGCACTTTTCCTAGTGACAGCTCTATTCGGTATCCTCGGCAGATACATAATAAATAAAACAACCATAAAAATAGCAAAATGAAGGGAATAAGATTGAGAATTCTCAAGGACAGAGCGTTTAAGTTCGCAATTTATCTCTTGTCTCTCCTTTCTTTAACCCCTCTATTTTTAATTATGTTTTACACGTTCAGAAAAGGATTAAAAGCAATAAATCTGCAATTTCTCACCCATCTTCCAAAACCTGTAGGGGTGGAAGGTGGAGGAATTTCAAACGCTATAGTTGGCACATTTCTACTCGTTACAATAGCCTCGGCAATCTCAATTCCTGTAGGGGTATGGGCAGGTATTTACCTATCTGAAAACAAACGTTCCTGGATATCTGAATTTTTAAGAATCACAGTGGACATTCTGCAGGCAATCCCCTCCATAGTGATAGGAATTATAGCGTATTTATGGGTGGTAAAGCCCATGGGAAGGTTTTCAGCTCTTTCCGGAGGAATCGCCCTTGCCATTATGATGCTCCCAATAGTGGTAAGGAATACAGAGGAAGTTTTAAGACTCATACCTCCTTATTTGAAAGAGGCCTCCCTTGCCCTGGGAGTCCCATATCACAGAACAATAATAAAGGTGATTATCCCAGCCGGTATACCTGGAATTGTTTCAGGAATCCTCCTGGGAATATCCAGGATTGCGGGAGAGACAGCTCCTTTATTATTTACCGCCTTTGGCAACCAGTTTATGAACTGGAACATTATGAAACCAGTAAATGCTCTTCCTCTTTTGATTTTCAACTATGCCATGAGTCCTTATGACGAATGGAAAAGGCTTGCATGGGGAGCATCTGTGGTTCTCATACTTCTGGTGCTTGCGGGTAATATAATTTCAAGAATGGTGGCTAAAAAATGGAAAGTACAATTTTAAAAACCGAAAATTTAAGCGCTTATTATGGGGAAGTAAAGGTGCTAAAGTCCATATCACTCTCCTTTGCAGAAAACAAAGTGACAGCTATACTTGGCCCTTCTGGGTGCGGAAAAAGCACCTTTATAAGGTGTCTAAATAGAATGCATGAACTTGTGGATGGTGCAAAGGTGGAAGGCAGGGTTCTTCTCAGGGGACAGGATGTTTATTCAATGGAGTCCACAATAGTGAGAAGAAAAATAGGTATGGTGTTTCAAAAACCAAATCCCTTTCCAACGATGAGCATTTACGACAATGTGATAGCTGGCTATAAACTCAACAGCATAAAACTGAAGAAAACAGAAGCTGACGAAATTGTGGAGGGCTCATTGAAAAAGGCTGCTCTGTGGGATGAAGTCAAAAATTATCTTCACAAAAAGGGAACTTTCCTCTCAGGGGGCCAGCAGCAGAGACTGTGCATCGCAAGAGCGCTTGCCATGAAACCAGAAGTACTGCTTCTTGATGAGCCAACATCCGCCCTGGACCCCAAAGCGACCGCAAAGATAGAAGAACTTATGGAAGAGCTAAAGAAAACTGTTACAATTGTACTGGTGACTCATAATATAGGACAGGCAAGTAGAATTTCCGACTACACCGCCTTTTTATATTTAGGCGAGCTCGTTGAATTCGGTCCTACCCAGAAAGTATTCACCGTCCCCAGAGATAAAAGAACCGAAGAATATTTAATCGGAAAAATCGGATAGGGGGATAAATGCTAAAAAACAGGATCCTTGAATTGAAGGAAAAATTGATGGAAATGGCATCCCTTGTGGAGACTATGCTGGAAAACAGCAAAAGAGGGCTTGTCGAAAAGAAAAAGGAATTACTCTTGGAGATTATAGAAAAAAAAGAACCTGTTGTGAACTCACTGGAAATTGAAATTGACGAATTCTGCACTGAACTTATCGCACTATATCAACCCAAAGCAAGCGATTTACGCATTATTCTGACAGTGCTGAAAATAAATAATGACCTGGAAAGGATAGGAGACCATGCTGAAAACATTTCCCAGAGCGCTCTATTTTTAATAGAACGACCCCAGATAAAACCGCTCATAGATATTCCCAGGATGGCAGACGAGACTATCCAGATGATAAAGGACAGCATCACAGCCTTTTTACAAAAAGATACAGCCCTGGCCAGCAGCGTCCTTGTAAGGGATGATATTGTGGATAATTTAAGGGACCAGATCATAAGAGAACTTATAACCTATATGGCTTCTGACCCCACCACCATAGAACGCGCACTAGAACTTATTAGAATAGCTCACAATCTGGAAAGGGCAGCAGATCTTGCCACAAACTTGAGCGAGGATGTAATTTTCATGGTAGAAGGAAAAATAGTAAAGCACGGCTTTGACGGAACCGAAAATGAATGAATTGATAGCTATCCTTGAAGACGACCCTGATATCAGAAAGCTAATAAAGGTAACCCTGGAAAAGGAAGGATTCAAAACTGTAGAGTTCGATAGAGGGGACAACTTCCTGAAATATATAAGTTCTAGTTCTTATCTCCCCGATATGATAATTCTGGACCTGATGCTTCCTGACTTAGATGGTCTGGAAATATGCAAAAAACTACGCTCGGGAAAAAATACCTATCATCTTCCCATTATAATAGTTTCGGCCAGAGGAGAAGAGCTGGATAGGGTGCTCGGTCTTGAACTCGGAGCGGATGACTATATAACAAAACCCTTCTCCACTCGGGAACTTGTAGCAAGGATAAAAGCAACACTTCGAAGGATAAAAAAAGTGGAAGGGGACTCTGAAAGAATAAACGTTGGTCCCCTGACTCTAATTCCTGAGAGATTCGAAGCCTACGTAAATGAGGAAAAACTCACCCTGACAGCTACCGAATTTCAGATACTTCTTATTCTGGCCCAAAAACCCGGGAGGGTCTTCTCCAGAGAGGAAATTATAAACAAACTGTGGAGGGGTGAGAAAATAATCATGGACAGGACAATAGATGTTCACATAAAAAAATTAAGAGACAAACTGGGAGAAGCAGCCTCAATTATAAAAAGCATAAGAGGGATAGGATATAAAATAGAGATATGAGAAAATTTCCCTTTTTCTGGAAAATATTTGCAGGGTTTTCAGGTGTCCTCTTACTGTTTTCACTTTTGATAGTGACGCTTTCCTTCCGTTCGATAAGAAAAACCTTTGTGAATTCCTCAATAGCAGATCTTGAAAAAATAGGGTTCCTTCTAAGCAAAGATATTGGCACCAAAATTGGAAAGATACCCGAGGCCGAAATAGACAGCCAAATAAAGGAGCTGGGGAAAAAGCTAAATATTCGAATAACTGTTATTCTTCCTGATGGCAGGGTTATTGCTGACTCAAGCAGAGAACCTACTACCATGGACAACCACGGGTACAGACCTGAAATAAGACAGGCCCTTAAGGGAGAAAGGGGGGTCAAAATAAGGTTCAGCAGAACCGTAAAAGAACACATGCTTTATGTTGCAATTCCCATAAGAAGGAAGGATAAAATAATAGGTATACTGCGAACCAGTCTCTTTTTAAGGAACATAAATGTCCTCCTTAATAAAATAAAAACCGAGATCCTGGAGTTTACTCTCGGCTTGATAGTCTTTTTTTTCATAATCTCATTGATTATTTCCCGGGGACTCACATCCTCTATTAGAAAATTAAATGAGGCTGCCATTAAAATTTCCAGCGGCGATCTCAAAACAAGAATATTTCTAAACACTGGAGATGAAATTGAAGATCTGGCAAAAGCTTTCAATTCAATGGCGGAAAACCTTGAAGAAAACTTTAAAAAATTAAAAACAGAACTAATTGAAATTCAGATCATTCTTTCTTCTATTAGCGAAGGTCTCGTGCTCCTCAACCGTGAAGGAAGGATTCTCGTTTCAAATCCAGCTTTCAAAAAAATGGTGGGCAGCGATGAAATAGAGGGAAAATTTTACTGGGAAGTGGTAAGGAACCCTGAATTTCTGGACTTCGTAAGAAAATCAAAGAAAAAGAAGGAAAATTTCTCTGGGGAAATTTCCTTTATGGGCAGGGATTACCTGTGCAGCGTAAGCTTTATACCTGAAACCGATTTCTCTATCATCCTGCTTCACGATATTTCTGAAATGAAGCGACTGGAAAGAATAAAAAAGGACTTTGTTATAAACGCTTCCCATGAATTCAAAACACCTCTGACCTCCATAAAAGGATTTCTGGAAGCTCTGGAACAGGAGGAAAACCTGAAGAATAGAGAATACATAGAGATTCTGAAGAGAAACACAGAAAGGCTGATAAATATAACAAACGATATGATAACTATCGCTACTCTGGAAGACGGAGAAGAACCCTTCTCGCCGGAAAAAATAAATCTCGGGGAAATCGCAAAAACCATTATGAAGTTGTTCCAGAAACAGACGCAGGATAGAGAACTTGAATTCTCAGTGGAAGCAGATGATGTTA
>Ga0190329_1000033_pt1 | contig 38233 bp, 32 predicted proteins | sample 48720423_MG_FD_161655 | JGI IMG/M metagenome (GOLD analysis project Ga0190329, IMG submission 161655) | Hydrothermal vent sediment bacterial communities from Southern Trench, Guaymas Basin, Mexico - 4872-04-2-3_MG | ecosystem: Environmental > Aquatic > Marine > Hydrothermal vents > Sediment ... | reverse complement strand
GGGGTGCAGCGCTGCGGGGCCGGCGAGACGCTGGAAAGCGAGGAGAACGTCAGCCGCACCGACGATCTGATCACCCGCGACCGGCGCCGCATCCCGGTGCGCATCAGCGTCAGCCCGCTGGCCGACGAAAGTGGCCTGCGTATCGGCTACCTCAAGACGGTCGAGGACCTCAGCGGCCCCGAGGCCACCGACCACCTGCTCGGCAGCAGTTACGGATTCGGGGCGGTCATCGGCCGCAGCCTTTGCATGCAACGGCTCTTTTCCATGTTGCCGGTGGTGGCTCAGAGCGACGCGTCGGTGTTGATCACCGGTGAAACCGGTACCGGCAAAGATCTGCTGGCCGAGGCGATCCACCAGGCTTCCGACCGGGCCAAGGGGCCGTTTGTCAAGATCAACTGCGGCGCACTGCCGGCCACCCTGCTGGAATCCGAGCTGTTCGGACACAAGAAGGGCGCCTTTACCGGCGCGGTGGAAGACAGACCGGGCCGCTTTCGCATGGCCCACCGCGGCACCTTGTACCTGACGGAAATCGGGGACCTGCCCCTGGCCCTGCAAGTGAAGCTGCTCACCTTTCTCGACGACAAGGTTGTCTACCCGCTGGGGGGGACGGTGGGGCATGCCGCCGATGTGCGGGTGGTGGCGGCCACCCACCGCGACCTGGGCGAGATGGTGCGCCGGGGGCGCTTTCGCGAGGATCTTTTCTACAGGCTCAACGTGCTGCGGCTCCAGGTGCCGTCGCTGCGCGAGCGCGAGGGCGACATCCCGCTGCTGCTCGACTATTTCCTCAAGCGCCACTCGGCGGAACTGGGGCGCCCGATCCAGGGCTTCGCCCCGCGCACCCTCAAAATCCTGCTCGGCTACGACTATCCGGGCAATGTGCGCGAGTTGAAAAACATCGCCGAGCACTGCGCCCACCTGTGCCAGGAAAAGCGCGTGCAGCCGGTCCATTTGCCGGCCTACCTCACGGAAAAGCCGGTCGTGCGGCAGCGGCCGGCGCCGGCGGCTGCCGAAGCGGCGGTTACCAAAGGCCCTGGGCCCGGTGAAAACGGGACCGCCCCCGAAGCCTGGAGCCACATCGAGGCGCGGCTGATCCGCGAGGCCCTGGTCAAGGCGCGGGGCCACCGGGGCAGGGCGGCGCAGATCGTCGGGTGCGCCCGCTCCACGCTGTGGCGCAAGATCAAGCACTACGGCATCGAGGTTTGACCATCTGGGGGACGTCAAACCGACACGCCGCCAGAGCGCTGAAGGACAAGGCGATGAAAGTGTTGATTCCGCTGCTCGACGAGGCCGTGGCGCCGCGCTTCGATCTGGCCACCGACGTGCTGCTGGCGTGCCTGGGGGATGAAGGCGCCGTCGTCGAGCGCAAGCTGCTCATCATGCCCCAGGCCTCGGCAGAGCGACTCTGCCAGCTGGTGATCGCCGAAGCGGTGGATACCGTGGTCTGCGGCGGCATCGAGGCCGAGCACTACGACTATCTCACCTGGAAGCGGGTGCGGGTGATCGACAACGTGATCGGTGCGCTGGACCAGGTGCTGGCCGGGCTGAGCAACAACAGCCTGGAACCGGGAACAATTTTAACGGAAAAGGCCGAAGGCGGATGCTGATTCGTTTCAATCTGTTTCGTTTTATTTTATCTTGTTGCAGATTGTTGCATTTTCGATAGCCGGTCCGGCCGTTTTCCTTCCGGCGGACAACCCGGCCCATAACCGGCCGATGGATCTCCAAGGCGAACCAGCCCGTTTTGCAAGTTCTCCAAGATTCCGGTTTCAAACAATTTTTAGAAAATTATGAAAATATCGCATCCGGTAATCTGCGCCGTCGCACCGGCGGATCTGGCACGGCCCTTGCTGTCATTCTGGTTCGGTTGTCGAAAAAGGAAGCGGGAGCGCCATGGCCAGCCGCGTACTGATCATCGAAGCCGATTACAATTTCCGCAGCAGCGTCGCCAGCCACCTGCGCCAGGCGGGGTTCGATATCCTGACGGCCGCCGACCGGAGCGGCGCACGGGCCATCCTGGCGCGCCAGGCAGTGGAGGTGGTGCTGTTGGGGCTGGGCGGACTGGGGGCCGGCGGGCGGCAGTTGCTGCGCGAGATTTGCACCACCTGGCCCCGTATCCGCGTTATCACGCTCAACCAGAACGCGCAGATCGATCTTTCCATCGAGGCGATGCGGCTGGGCGCCTTTGCCGACCTGATGCCGCCCTTCGAACTGGACGCTTTGCGCGAGAGCGTGCGAGCCGCCGGCACCGGCGATCACCCACAATCTTCAGGAGGCACACCTTGAAAAAAATGATCGTCAAAGACCTGATGGTGCCCTTGTCCGATTACCCCGTGGTGGACGAAAACGCCACCATCTACGAGGCGGTAAAGGCCCTGGCCGAGGCCCAGAAGCGTTTTGATCCATCCCGTTATCGCCATCGGGCGGTGCTGGTGGCCGACGCGAGTGGGCGCATCGTTGGCAAGCTGGGGCAACTGGACATGCTGCGGGCCCTGGAACCCAAATACAATGAAATGCGATCGGGCGCCAAGGTGACACGCCTGGGCTTCAGCCGCAAGTTTCTCCTTTCCATGCTCGACCGCTACGAACTGTTCTCCCAGCCCATCGAGCAGATGTGCCTCAACGTGTTCGAGCAGAAGGTCACGCGCTACATGCAGCGGCCCGGCGAAGGCGAGCAAATCGAAGCCGACGCCTCCCTGGACCAGGCCGTGCATCTGCTGGTGGTTTGCCAGCACCCGTCCCTGCTGGTGATGGAGGGCGAGCGGATCGCGGGTATTTTGCGCCTGACCGATGTTTTTTCCAGCGTTTTTGGAGTGATCGACAGGTGCGTGCCGCCGTCGTTCAACGCCGATAAGGGATAGACCGAAAAAGCAATCATCGCATAGCGCACGCGAGGAGGTTTCATGCAGACCGAGGAGTTGACCTTGCCGGCAACCGGCGTGAACTGGAGAAAGATCGCCTTTTTGCTGATGGGCGTTGTCTTGTTCGCTGTCGTGTATGCCAGCCCGCCCTGGCCGGATGCCGTCGATCCCCAGGGGCAGCATTTTGTTTTGAGCCGCGAGGCCAAGGGGGCCTTGGCCGTCTTTTTGCTCGCCGGCACCTGGTGGGTTTTCGAGGTGGTGCCCATCGGCATTACCAGCCTGGCCATCGGGGTGCTGCAGGCGCTGTTTCTCATCCGGCCGGCCAAGGAGGCTTTCAAGGACTTCATGGACCCGTCGGTGATGTTCATCTTCGCCTCCATCATGATCGGCCTGGTGTTCACCAAGACCGGGCTCACCAAGCGCCTGGCCTACAAGATGCTCATAGTGGTGGGGGAGCGCACCTCCATGATTTACCTGGGTGCCTTCGTGGTCACCGCGGCCCTGGCCCACATCATGGCCCACACGGCGGTGGCGGCCACCATCTACCCGCTGCTGGTGTCCATCTACGCCCTCTACGGTGAAGGAGAGAAGCCCACCCGCTTCGGCAAGGGACTGTTCATGGGCATGGCCTACGTGGCCGGCGCCGGCAGCATCGTGACCCTGCTGGGAGCGGCCCGGGGCGCCGTGGCCATCGGGTTTTTCAAGGACATCATGGCCCGTGAGATCGGATTTTTCGAACTGACCTACTACATGTTTCCCGTCGGCTGGCTGATGACGTTCATCCTCTGGGGCTTTTTCATGGTTTTTTTCAAGCCGGAAAAGCCCGTCATCCATGGTCTGCGCGACCGCGCGCGGCGGCTCAACACCGAATTGGGGGGGATCACCACCAAGGAGATCCTGGCGGCGGTGATCGTCTTCGGCTGCATCCTGGTCATGTCCCTGCGTTCCTTCGTACCGGTCCTCAAGCCCGTCGACAAGACGGCCATCATCCTGATTTCCTCCATCCTGTTTTTTGTCACCGGCATCCTGGACATCGAAGACCTGGAGGAGATCCCCTGGAACATCATCCTGCTGTTTTCCGGCGCCATGAGCATCGGCTTCTGCCTCTGGGAGACCGGGGCGGCCAAGTGGCTGGCGGTGCAATGGCTGGCGATGTTCGAGGAGAGCCACTGGTTCGTGTTCGTCATGGGCATCGCCTTTTTCGTCATGGTGATGACCAACTTCATCATGAACGTGGCGGCCATCGCCATCTCGCTGCCGGTGGCCCTGGTGATCGCTCCCTACCTCGGCGTCTCGGGCGAGGTGATCCTGTTCGCCTCCCTGGTAACCGCCGGCATGCCCTTTTTGCTCCTGGTGGGGGCGGCGCCCAACGCCATCGCCTATGACTCCAAGCAGTTCACCACGGGCGAGTTCTTCAGCTACGGGCTGGCGGCCAGCCTGCTCCTCATGGTGGTGGTGGCTTTTGCCGTCTACGTGCTCTGGCCCCTGATGGGCATGCCCATCACCACGGCGGGTTGACCGGGAGGTGACAAGGGCCTGAAGTGAGGGATCCGAGGGGGGGCAAGCATGAAACCGGAGCGGGCCTGGTGGGTCCAAAAAGGGACGAAATGACGCGGAAAAACGGGAAATTGCCGGCCCCCTACGAGGCCTTGGCGCGCAAGATGATCCTGACCATCCTGATCGTCTCCTTTATCCCCGTGTTTCTCGTCAGCCTCACGATCTACTTTCAGTTTCACGGTCTCTATCGACAGAAGGTGGAAGATCACCTGGTGGAGATGGTGCGCAAGCACAAGCAGCAGATCGACGCCTTCCTGGCTGCCCGCGCGGCTGATGTGCAGTTTCTGGCCGACAGCTTCGGCCGCGCCCAGCTCAGCGACGAGACCTTCCTGCAGGGCCAGCTGGCGGCCCTCCAGCGCGCTTACGGGACGACCTTCGTGGACCTGGGCGTCGTCGACGCCCAGGGGCACCAGGTCTCCTACGCCGGCCCCTTCAAGCTGAACCGGGCGGACTACTCCCGGGCCGCCTGGTTCAAGCAGGTCCTGGCGCAGCGGACCGTAATCACCGACGTCTTCCTGGGGTTGCGGGGACTGCCGCATTTCATCGTGGCGACACGCTACGGCCAGGACGACGACACTTGGATTTTGCGGGCCACCATCGATTTCGAGTCCTTCAACAAGCTGGTCAGCAACATTCGCATCGGCACCACCGGAATCGCCTTCATCGTCAACCGTGCCGGTGAATTTCAAACCACCACTTCGTTGCCCGCAGCCGGCAAAGGGTGCTTTGCAGGGTTTTACGCCTGTGACGCCGATTCGTCCAAAAAGATTCACGTTTTCCTCCGGCCCGACGAAAACGGGCAGGAAAGCATCTTCGTCACCGGGCTGCTCAAGGATCGCAACTGGCTGCTGGTCTACCGTCAGCAGGCCGCGGACGCCTTCTCCGAGCTGCACCGGGCCGAGAGGATGTCCCTGGTCTTTTTCGTCCTCGGTGGCGTTTGCCTCCTGGTGATGGCCTTCGTCCTCTCACGGCGCATGGTGACCAGGGTGGCCCAGGCCGACCGGGAAAAGGAGTTGATGAGCCGACAGGTGATCGAAGCCGGCAAGCTGGCCGGCATCGGGGAGCTGGCGGCCGGGGTGGCCCACGAGATCAACAACCCGGTGGCCGTGATGATCGAGGAGGCCGGGTGGATCCAGGACCTGATGAGCGACGGGTCCCTGGATACGCCCGAGAACCAGGCCGAGGTCCGGCGGGCCTTGAAGCAAATCCATACCCAGGGACAGCGCTGCAAGGAGATCACACGCAACCTGCTCAGTTTTGCCCGCGGCAGCGACAGCCGCAACCGGCCGCTGGATGTCAACCGCGTCATCGGGGATGTCTTCAACCTCCTGGGCCAGCGGGCCAAGTATGCCCAAGTGGCGGTGGAAACCCGGCTGGCCCCGAACCTGCCCCTGCTCACCGCCTCGGAAACCGAGATGCACCAGGTCATGCTCAACCTGGTGAGCAACGCCCTGCAAGCCATGGACAAGGAGGGCGGTGGCCGTCTCACCGTTTCCACGGCGCTGGCGGACGGTAAGGTCGTCATCGAGGTGACCGACACCGGACCGGGAATCCCCGAGGCGATTCTGCCGCGCATCTTCGACCCGTTCTTTACCACCAAGCCGGTGGGGCAGGGGACGGGACTGGGGCTGTCGATCTGCTACGGCATCATCCACAATATGGGCGGCCAGATCGAGGTGGAGAGCCGGGTGGGGCAGGGGACATCCTTCCGCGTCATCCTGCCGGTGCAAACCGTGGACGAGACGGACGGAAAGTGATGTTTCATCGTTTCAGGAAAGCAAAAAAAGAGGGCAACGGCGGCGTTTCCGGTGGTGCGGCATGCAACCGGAACGCCCGACCCGCAGCGCCCGAAGGAGAACACTGATATGTCGATCGCCAAAGTGTTGCTCGTGGACGACGAAAAGGCCTTCGTGGAAGCCATGACCCGGCGGCTGGTCAAGCGCGATGTGGCCATCGAGGCCGCCTACGACGGCCAGGAAGCCCTGGCCAAGCTGGCCCGGGACAGCGGCATCGAAGTGGTGATCCTCGATGTCAAGATGCCCGGCATGGACGGCATCGAGACCCTGGCCGAAATCCGCCGGCAGTTTCCCCTGGTGGAGACGATCATGCTCACCGGCCATGCCACGGTGGAGTCGGCCATCGAGGGAATGAAGCGCGGCGCCTTCGATTACCTGATGAAGCCTTGCGATATCGACGCCCTGCTGGCCAAGGTCAGCGAGGCCGCTGCCGTCAAGCGACGCCGCGAAGAAAAGATCGTCGCGGCCCGGGTGCAGGAGATCACCTCCCGGCGCCCCTGAGGCCAGAGGAGAACAGCATCATATGCCCTCTTCCAAGCCGTCCGAGCCGTTCATCCGGTTGCTGCTCATCGACGACGAGACCGTCTTTGTCGAGGTCCTGGCCAAACGCCTGTCCCGGCGGGGTATCGAAGTGGAGAAGGCCTACAGCGGGGGGCAGGGGATCCAGTTGCTGCGCAAGCAGGATTTCGACGTGGCGCTGCTGGACCTGAAAATGGTGGACATGGACGGGATGGAGGTGCTGCGGGTCCTCAAGCTCGTGGCGCCGGATTTGCCTGTGATCCTCATCAGCGGACACGGAGCCGACGATGCGGCCCGGCAGGGGCAGGCTGCCGGCGCTTTCGATTTTCTCGCCAAGCCCTGCGACCTGGACCTGTTGATCGAAAAGATCCACGCGGCCGTGGGACGCGGGGGCGGCGGCTGAGCGGCCAATCGGTTGCTGGTCAGCGCTGCCGGCCGGCACGCTCCAGGTCCCGCTGGGCGTCGCGGCGGCGGATCGCCTCGCGCTTGTCGTATTTGCGCTTGCCCTTGGCCAGGGCCAGCAGCAGCTTGACCTTGCCGTTCTTGAAGTAGAGCTTGAGCGGGATCAGGGTGTGGCCGGTTTCGTTGGTCTTGGCCGCCAGGCGCCGGATCTCGCTGCGGTTGAGCAGCAGCTTGCGCGGCCGCAGCGGGTTGTGGTTGTCGTAGGATGCATGGGAGTAGGGGCTGATGTGGAGCTGGTAGACCCACACCTCCCCTTTTTTGATCTTGGCGTAGGCGTCCTTGAGGTTGGCGCGTCCTTCGCGCAGCGCCTTGACCTCGGTGCCCACCAGCACCATGCCGGCCTCCCAGGTGTCCACGATGAAGTATTCGTGGCGCGCCTTGCGGTTTTCGGCGATATTCTTGATGTGCACATCGTTCATGGCGTCACCTGGCGCTGCCCATGTCTCCGTAAACTTTCTGGGCCACGAGCTGGCCGTAGGTCTCGTCCACCAGGTGCACCACGTCGCGCACCTTTTCCAGCCGCAAAATGTCCTGCAGCAGGGCCTGCCCGTCGACGGCGCTCACCAGACGCACCATGCGCTTGATGGCGGGGATCGAGGCCGGTGCCATGCTCAGCTCGGTGAGCCCCAGGCCCAGCAGAAGCGGAACGTGGAGCGGATCGGCGGCCATCTCGCCGCACATGTCCACCCCGATGCCGGCTTCCAGGCCAATTTGCGTTACCCGGTGCACCATGCGGATCAGGGCCGGGTGCAGGGGGTGAAAGAGGTGGGCCACGTTCTGGTTGCCCCGGTCGATGGCCATGGTGTACTGGATGAGGTCGTTGGTGCCGATGGAAAAGAAATCCACCTGGCGTACCAACGCGTCGGCCATGATCACCGCCGAGGGCACCTCCACCATTATGCCTACCGGGATGTCGCGGTTGTGCGGCACGTCGGCCCGGGACAACTCCAGGGCCGCCTCGTCGAGCAGCCGCCGGGCGGCGACGATTTCCTCCACCCCGCTGATCATGGGAAACAGCACCCGCACGTTGCCGTGGGCCGCCGCGCGCAGGATCGCCCGCAGCTGGGTCTTGAAGATGTCGGGCTTCTTTAGGCAGTAGCGGATGGCCCGCAGGCCCAGGGCCGGGTTGCTCTCGTGGTTTTCCGGCGTAAAGGCCACCGCCTTGTCGCCGTTGATGTCCAGGGTGCGGATGGTCACCGGCTTCTCGCCCATTACCTCCACCACGTCCCGGTACTTGTCGTAGAGCTCGAACTCGTCGGGAAACTCCTTGCGGTTCATGTACTGGAATTCGGTACGGTACAACCCGATGCCGTCGCCGCCGTGGTCCAGCACCGAGACCACTTCCTCGGTCAGCTCGATGTTTCCCAGGATGCGGACGTGCACGCCGTCGCGGGTTTCGGCGGGCAGGTGGCTGCGCCGGCGGATCTGGGCCTTGTACCCCTCGTAATGCTCCCGGCGCTCCTCGTAGGTGAGCAGGGTCTGCTCGGTGGGGTGCACGATCACCACCCCGGCGGTGCCGTCGACGATGACGATATCGTCGTTGCGGATGTTGCGCGTGGCGTCGTGGAGCCCGAGGACCGCTGGAATCTCCAGGGTGCGGGCGATGATGCTGGTGTGGGAAGTCCGGCCGCCCTTGTCGGTGATAAAGCCCTTGATCCGTTCGAGCTGGATCTGGCTGGTGTCCGCCGGCGACAAGTCCCGGGCCACGAGAATGACGCGTTTGTCGATGGTGCCGATGCTCTTGTGCTGCCCACCGATGAGGTTGCGCAGGATGCGGTCGGCCACGTGGTTGATGTCGTCGGCCCGCTCGCGGAAGTAGGCGTCGGTCATCCGGCTGAAGATGGCGTTGATTTCGGTGACCACCTTCTTGAGGGCCCACTCGGCGTTGACCTGCTCGCTCTCGATGGTGCTGAGCACCTTGCCGTAGAGCAGCTTGTCCTTGAGCAGCACCTTGTGGGCCTCCAGGATGGCGCTGTTCTGCTTCAGTTCCTCGGAAGTGTTGGCGATGACGGCATTGAGCTCGTCGTCGGCCTTTTTGACGGCCGCCCTGAAACGGCTGGTCTCGTGGGATATCTCGTCGGGGCTCAGCTCGTACTTCTGCACCACCTGGACGCCCTCCCGGTTCACCAAGTAGGCCTTACCGATGCAGATGCCCGGCGATGCGGCAATTCCGTAGAAACGTTGCTCGGAACCCGTTTCCGTTGAGATCATGGCTTCTCCCACTCTCCAAACCCGTCGTCAACCAGTTGTGCAAGCTGCTCGAGGATCGGCTGATCCTCGGGGTGGTGAATTTCAATCGTCAGCACGCTGCCCGGCGGGCAGGCCAAGGTCAAGATGTCGATGATGCTGGTGGCGTCGACGCGTTCGGCGGCTTTGACGAGCCACACCGGCCCGCTGGCCCGGCCGGCCACGTTCGCCAGGCGCGCCGCGGCCCGGGCATGCAGCCCCAGTGGGTTGACGATCCGCACCGTTCGGGTCAGGGAACTCACTGTCCACCATCCCGGCGGCTTCGAGTGCCGCCTTTTCGGGCTCAGCCTCCTTATCGGCGGCCGGCGGGCCGGCGATTGTTGCACGACAGAAGACTAGATCGCCTATCAAGTCCCGGTCAAGTTGTCAAATTCGCGCATTCCAGGTTGCCGCTGCGCGGATTCCAGATTCCAGGTTCCAGATTCCAGGTTGCCGCTGCGCGGATTCCAGATTCCAAGTTCCAGGTTCCAGCATCCTTCAGAAGCTGGTTGCCCGAATTGACAAGGCGCGCCGGCACGGTTAAAAACCGGTGACTTCAATCATCCACCGAACAAGGGAACAACATGACGGAAAAACAGTTTTTGATCGACGATTTCAAGCTCGGCGAATCCTGGCGCCTGTTCAAGATCATCGGAGAGTTTGTCGATGGGGTCGAGGCCCTGCACGACCTGGGGCCGGCGGTGAGCATTTTCGGCTCGGCGCGCATCGGGCCGGACGACCCGACCTACCGTCAGGCGGAAACCCTGGGGGCCATGTTCGCCCGCAGCGGCTTTGCCGTCATCACCGGCGGCGGCGGCGGGGTGATGGAAGCCGCCAACAAGGGTGCCGCCGAGGCCGGCGGCACCTCGGTGGGGCTCAATATCCATCTGCCCTATGAACAAATCCCCAACAAATACGCCGACATTTGCGTTGAATTCAAATATTTTTTCGTCCGCAAGGTCATGTTCATCAAATACGCCTCGGCCTATATCGCCTTGCCGGGCGGCTTCGGCACCCTCGATGAACTCTTCGAGTCCATCACCTTGATCCAGACCCGGCGCATTCGCCCCCTGCCGGTGATCCTGGTGGGCAGCGCCTACTGGGGCGGCCTGCTGGGCTGGATCCGGCAGAACCTTGAAAAACGGGGCCTCGTCAGCCCCGGGGACCTGGATATCGTCAAGGTGATCGACGATCCGGCCGAAGTGGTCCAGGCGGTCAAGGGTGCCTTGAAAGCCTAAGCCCCGCCGGTCCGCGACACAACCGGCAACCAAGGGCCTGGCGGATTTTTTCGCGACTGAACAAGACGCTCGGGCCCGCTTTTTTCCTGCCAGATTACCGCCTGTTTCTTGCAGCCTTCGCTGCTTCTTCCTTGCTGTCAGTATTGGTAGCTTTAAGTAATTTTTGGGAAAAAGTTTGACAATTCCTGGGGGTAAGGTTAGTCAAACTTTCTCATATTGCCGTTTTTCAACTACCTCGTGCGGCTTATTGGGAGGCCCCCGCCACCATGAAACGACTCTTGTCCACCAAAGAGGCGGCCCAGTTCCTGGGCGTCAATGAGAAGATGGTCTACACCCTGGTGTCCGAAAAGGGGCTGCCGGCTACCAAGATCACCGGCAAGTGGCTCTTTCCCATTCACCTGCTCGAGCAGTGGGTGGAGACCCATACCATCAACTATCCTGAGGCCCGGGGCAAGCTGCCGCCCTACGAGGGACTGCTGGTCATCGCCGGCAGCAACGACCTGCTGCTCGACAAGGCCATCCAGTTGTTCAACACCCGCTACCGGGAACACTTGGCCGTGTTCGGCAACCTCGGCAGCATGGGCGGTCTGCGGGCCCTGCGCCAGGGCCTCTGCCACGTGGCTTCCAGCCACCTGCTGCAGGAAAACGGTGAGGAGTACAACTTCGAGTTCGCCCACCAGGAGTTCGATCGGGTGCCGGTGGTGGTCAATTTCTGCCGCCGTGAGCAGGGGCTGATGCTCGCCAAGGGCAACCCCAAGCAGATCCGGTCGGTGGCAGACCTTGGTCGGCCGAAAATCCGCGTGGTCAACCGCCCCCTGGGCACCGGCACCCGGCTGCTCTTTGACATGAAGCTCAAGGAGGCCGGCATCGCCGTGGGCAAGCTCGAAGGCTACGGCAGCGAGTTTGGCCGCCACATGGACGTGGGCTTGGAGGTGCTGGCCGGACGCGCTGACGCCGGGCCGGGCATCCGGCCGGTGGCCGCCTTGCTGGGACTTGATTTCCTGCCGATCCGCTGGGAACGCTATGACCTGTTGATCGCCAAGGAGCGGTTTTTCGAAAAGGGGGTACAGCTTTTCCTCGGCCTGCTCCACGACCCGGCGTTTTTGGACAGCGCCCGGCACCTTGTCGGCTACGACGTGAGCCTCAGCGGACGGATGGTGTTCCCCGGAGACACCGCCGAAACGTCGGCCGCCTGCGAGGCGGAGAAGAATTCAGAATGAGTGCCGCTCGGCTTGGACGGCTCAAGAAAATGACCGGAACTGACCCAAATAAACGAAAGGATGTACGAACCATGACAAGAAGATCGCGAGCCAGGGGACCGAGATGGCGCATCGGGCTGCTGGCCGCTTTGTTGATGACGGCGCTGGCCACCTCAGCCCAGGCCAAGCAGGAAGTGATCATTTTTCACGCCGGCAGTCTCACCGTGCCTTTCGCCGAGGTGGAAAAGCGCTTCGAGGCGCTGCACCCGGACATCGACGTGCTGCGCGAAGCCGGCGGCAGCACCAAGATGGCGCGCATGATCAGCGCGCTGGGCAAGCCGGCGGACATCATGGCCTCGGCCGATTACACGGTGATCGACAAGAGCTTGATCCCGGACTACGCCGACTGGAACATCCTCTTTGCCGGCAACCAGCTCGTGCTCTGCTACACGGATCAGAGCAAGTACGCCGATGAAGTGAACGCCGGCAACTGGTTCGAGATCCTGGCCCGTCCCGGCGTGGTCTGGGGCCACAGTGATCCCAACCTCGACCCCTGCGGCTACCGGGCCCTGATGGTGCTTCAACTGGCGGAGAAGTTCCACAACCAGCCCGGCCTCTACGACCGGCTCATCGCCAATCGGCCCGAAGCCAACGTGCGGCCCAAGTCGGTGGAGCTGGTCTCGCTGATGAAAACCGGCCACATGGACTACGCGTGGGAATACCTCTCGGTGGCGAAGCAGCACGGGCTCCAGTACGTCACCCTGGACGACCATATCAACCTGGGCAACTACAAGTTCGACAACTTCTACGCCCTGGCCAAGGTGAAGGTGACCGGCAAGAAACCCGGCACCTGGATTACCCGCACCGGCCAGTCGTGCACCTACGGGCTGACCCTGGTCAAGACCGCCCCCAACCGCGACGGCGCAGAGCTGTTTCTCGAGTACCTGCTGGATCCGGAGCAGGGGTTGAAGATTCTCGAAGAGATGGGCCAGCCGGCCATTTCCCCGAGCCAGGCGGTTTCCGATGAGGTCCGCCGGCGCCTGCCGGGCAAACTGCCGGCGTTGACGGGGGTCAAACAATAAAGCCGCCGGGGCGGGGGTGAAACCCACCCCTGCCACGCCAACCTGCAAGCAGAAATCCGCAACCCATGCGCCGTCTCGATCCTTTTCATGCCGTGGCCGCCGCCTGCACCCTCCTGGTGGTCGCCTTCATCGTGGTGCCCCTGGTGGAGATGATCCGTCAGCCCACGGCGGCCGATCTGAAGGCCAGCATCCTGGACGCCGACGTGCGCCGGGCCATCTGGCTGTCGATATCGACCTCGGGAAGCGCGGCGCTCATTTCCTTCATTTTCGGCACCCCCTTCGCCTACCTCTTGGCCCGGCGCGATTTTCCCGGCAAGCGCCTCGTGGAGAGCATCGTGGACCTGCCCATCATGATTCCCCACCCGGTGATCGGCATCGCCATCCTCAGCCTGGCCGGCCGCCAGCACTGGATCGGGCGCCTGGCCGCCGATCTGGGGGTGCGGGTGATGGGCTCGGTGACCGGGATCGTCATCGTGCTGACCTTCGTGGGCCTGCCGTTTTACATCAACACGGTGAAAAACGGCATCGAGGCGATTCCCCAAAGACTGGAAAACGTTTCGCGCAGCCTCGGGGCCACCGCTTTCGGCACCTTCTGGCGGGTGACCTTTCCCCTGGCCTGGCGCAGCGTCGTCGTGGGCATGATCCTTTGTACGGCCCGGGCCGTAAGCGAGTTCGGCGCCGTGGTGATCGTGGCCTACCACCCGATGATCGCGCCGGTGATGATCTACGAGCGCTTTACCGCCTACGGGCTGCGCTACAGCCAGCCGGTGGCGGTATGGCTCATCGGGGTCTGCCTCGTGCTGTTTTTCCTGTTGCGCTGGCTCAACCCGCCGGCCGGGCGGACACGGGCATGATCCGGGTCGAGAACCTTTCCGTCCGACTGCCGGGGTTTGCCCTCGACGGCGTTTCCTTCCGCGTTGCGCCGGGAGAGTTTTTCACCATCCTCGGCCCCACCGGGGCCGGCAAGACCTTGATCCTGGAATCCATCGCCGGCATGGTGCCCATCGACGGCGGTCGGATCCGCATCGACGGCCGGGATGTCACCGAGCTGCCGCCCGAGCGCCGCGGCATCGGGATCGTCTACCAGGACCACGCCCTTTTTCCCCACCTTTCGGTATCCCGAAACATCCGCTACGGGCTGCGCTATCGGGCCAAGGCCGCCGAAGGAGACGACAGGCTGCAGCACCTGGTCGAACGGTTGGGGCTTAAACCCTTGCTGAATCGGGGGGTAAGCCACCTCAGCGGCGGAGAGCGCCAGCGCGTGGCCCTGGCCCGGGCCCTGGTGGTGGCGCCGAAGATTCTACTGCTGGACGAACCGCTGTCCGCCCTGGATCCCAACTTTCGGGAAGAAATCCGGGACCTGCTCAAAAGCCTGCACCGGGAGACGGGAATCACTGTGCTGATGGTGACCCACGATTTTGCCGAGGCCCACTTCCTGGCGGCGCGCACGGCGGTGATCATCGCCGGGCGCATCGAACAGGTGGGGTCGGTGGCCGAGGTCTTCAACCGGCCCGTCTCGCCGGCGGTGGCCGCCTTCGTCGGCATGAAAAACATCTTCGAGGCCCGTTTCGAAGGCGACACGGCCCGGACCGGCCCCCTGACCATGGCCCTGGCCCGTTCGGTCCCCCCCGGCAGCCGTTTCGTGGCCGTGCGCCCCGAAGACGTGCAGTTGGACGCCGATGCGCCCGGCGCGGCGAACAACCATTTCGCCGGACAGGTGACGCGCCTTGATCACCAGGGGGTGTTCTGCGAGGTCAGGGTGAGCTGCGAGGGGATGGTCTGGCAGACCATCGTGCCCACCGGCCGCCTCATGCAACAGGGCCTGAGCGAGGGCGACACCGTCCGCCTCCACGTCCCCCCGGGGAAAATCCACGTCATGTGATCCGCAATATGGTTACCCGCGGCTGCCGGGCTTCAGCGAGGCATGCCCCGTGCCCGCCGGCGGGCGTTTATGTCTTCCATGGCGCGCTTGAGACCATCGAGGCAACAATTTGTAAAAAATCCTTTATAGAACTGTGTGAAGTTATAGAATCAAGGGAAGCGAAACCTTCCTGACCATGAAATCGAGGGGAAACTGGCTGTGCCTGCCGGGCGAGGTGGCCGCTTCCAACAGGGGGACGGGCGCTCGGGTTCCTGAGCCGGAAGCCGGCCTTTTGGGAGGAATCCACCATGAAAGCCGTTGACTTCATTGAGATGGAAGAACAGTTCGGCGCCCACAACTACAAGCCCCTGGACGTGGTGCTCACCCGCGGCGAGCGCGTCTGGGTGTGGGACGTGGAGGGCCGTCGTTACATGGACTGCCTGTCGGCTTACAGCGCGGTCAACCAGGGCCACTGTCACCCGGTGATCCGCCAGGCCATGATGGACCAGGCCGCCCGGCTCACCCTCACTTCCCGGGCCTTTCGCAACGACCAGCTCGGGCTGCTCTACCGGGAGCTGTGCCAGCTGACCCGCTCTCACAAGGTGCTGCCCATGAACAGCGGCGCCGAGGCGGTGGAAAGCGCCATCAAGACGGTGCGCAAGTGGGGATATCAGCACAAGGGGGTCCCCGAGGACCGGGCCGAGATCATCGTTTGCGCCAACAATTTCCACGGCCGCACCATCACCATCGTCAGCTTCAGCACCGACCCGGCGGCCCGCGGCGGCTTCGGCCCCTTCACCCCCGGCTTCAAGATCATTCCCTTCGGCGACGCGGCGGCCCTGGAAGACGCCATCACCGACCGCACGGTGGCCTTCCTGGTGGAACCGATCCAGGGCGAGGCCGGCGTGATCATTCCGCCGGAAGGCTACCTGCGCCAGGTGCGCGAGATCTGCACCCGCCGCAACGTGATCCTCATCCTGGATGAAATCCAGACCGGTCTCGGTCGTACCGGCAAGATCCTCGCCGAGGAGCACGAGGGCATCGAGGCGGACCTGACGCTGATCGGCAAGGCTCTTTCGGGCGGCTTCTACCCGGTGTCCGCCGTTTTGTCCAACTCCGAGGTGATGGAGGTACTCAAGCCCGGCGAACACGGTTCCACCTTCGGTGGTAACCCCCTGGCCTGCGCCGTGGCCCGCACCGCCCTGCGGGTGCTGGTGGAGGAGGGTATGGTGGCAAACGCCGCCGAGATGGGGGCTCGTTTCCTCGACGGCTTGCGCCGGATCGACAATCCGCTGATCAAGGAGGTCCGCGGCCGGGGATTGATGCTGGCCGTGGAGTTTTTCCCCGAGGCCGGCGGCGCCCGCCCGTATTGCCTTGCCCTGAAGGACCGCGGCCTGCTGTGCAAGGATACCCACACCGATACGATCCGTCTCGCCCCGCCTCTCGTCATCACCCGGCAAGAGGTCGACTGGGCCTTGGAGCAAATCGCCGCCGTTTTGGCCGCGCCTCCTTCCTGAGGCGCCCGCCAAAAACGGGCCGGCCCGTTGAGCATAAACCGTTAGTCAGTGTCCGTCCATAAATGGCCTTTTTGTCCAATCTCTGTGTTCTGCTCAAAAAATAATCCTCGGAATATCAACCATATGCCTGCGGTTATTTTTTTTCGCAGGCCTTGATCTTGAACAAAAATTCTCATTTCTGGATGGACACTAGTCAGGGGTGCGGTTTTTTGCGTCCGCTGAATTTAAATGCCGGCATAAGTATTCGACTACCTCCCGATCCAGCGGAAATTGGCCAGGCCGGTTCCGGGGCATTGCCCGTTCTTTGGATAGTTCCTCGCGCGGCACGATCACGCGCAGTCCGAAGGGAGTGCGCACCTCGACAGCGTTATCGTCCGCCACCACGTGAGACCCGTCCAACTTCAGGGCGGCAGTGCCTGAATTGATGATCAATTTGCGGTTGGCGAGGCGGTCCTCTCGGGAGGGCGCACAGACGCTGCGGCAAAACCCGCATACGGTGTAGTAAAACCAGTCGGGATCAAAGACCGCCTGCCGATAGTCGTTAAAACTGTTATCGGCGGCCTGCATCTGGGGGTCCGCCTTCTGAAGGCGGATGCACAACGAATCAAATTCTTGCTTGTCTTCGGGCAGCGGACGGCCAAGACGGTAGGGACTCCAGTTCGACCAGGTTCCGGAGGACGCCAAGCCCTCGTAGCCGGTGCAGCCGATCCAGCAGCAGGTGTTGGGCCGCTTGCGGGATATGGTTTCCGTTACGCCGGCGACCGTGACTTGGGTCGAAGCCTTGGGGTGAATCATTCCAACGGGGCAGACCAGGCTGCACATTTTGCACCCGTCGCAGGGATGCGCTTCATCCGGCATGGGGGTGTCAGGCGTCAAGGCGGCGGAGGTTAAAACGCTCCCTAGCTCAACCAGCGCGCCGTAATCCCTGGTGAGCAGATTGCCGCTCCAGCCCAGGCGCCCGATCCCGGCGGCAAGGGCCGCATAACGGTGTGAAAAAGCAGGATGAAACTCGGTCATTTCTGTTACATCGGTGACGCCTTTCTCGGGCCGATAGTTGTTGTTGAGGTCAACGTTGACGGCTTCATATCCTTCCGTTCGTAGTTGTTCGGCAAGCCTGTCGCCGATCGTATAAAGGGTCTGCGCGATGGTTTTTCGGTTTTCGCAATGAGGCCGCCAACTTTTTTTGCTGATGAAGTCCTGAACAATATTCCTGTCAAGGGAGAGCGCAAAAGAAACAACCGAGTTTGCAGATGGCAGAAGGTAGCGCGGATCGGCGGAGGGCGGCCCGTCTGCCAGGAGGGCTGTGGTGGTGATGCCGACCAAATCGGCCCCCAGACGCAAGGCCAGGGATTTTATCTTCGCTTCAATGGAATCCATGTTGACCTTTCATGAAAATGCCATCCCCCAGCGCGCAAAACCGGCGCCAATGGAGGGCAGCGGAATTGCCGGCCCGGGTTGATGCGGTTGATGAACATTCATGCCTCCCGCAAAACCGCTTGGATTTTTTCGGCAATGTCGCGAAGCGTGAACGGTTTCTGGATAAAGGGTGTGCCCGGATCGAGAACGCCTTGGTGGACGACGGCGTTGTCCGTGTAGCCGGACATGTACAGCACCTTCAAGCCGGGTTGATTTCTCTGGAGACGGTCCGCCAGGTCTCTGCCGCTCATATTCGGCATGACCACATCGGTGATCACCAGGTCGGGTTTCAGCCCCTTTTCTTCCATCAGCAGCAGGGCTTCGCCGCCATTTGCCGCGAGGCTCACCCGGTAGCCCAGCCGTGAAAGCATTGCCTTCATCATTTTGCGCAGGTTTTTTTCATCTTCCACCACCAGCACATGTTCACCGCCACTCGCTGTGGCTTCTTTCTTTTCCGCATCTGGCCTGGGTTCCTGTATCGCCTCGGTCTGCGGCAGGTAGATCTTGAACGTCGTGCCGCGCCCGGGCTCGGAATAGGCCCAGATATGCCCGCCGGACTGCTTGACGATGCCGTAGGCCGTGGCAAGCCCCAGGCCGGTGCCTTTGCCTCTCTCCTTGGTGGTGAAAAACGGATCGAAGATTTGGGACAATACCTCCTTGTCCATGCCGCAGCCCGTGTCGGTAACGGCCAGCATCACGTACTTTCCCGGGTGAACGCCTACATGCTTCTGTGCATAGGTTTCATCAAGCGCCACGTTGGCGGTTTCAATGGTCAGCTTGCCGCCCCCGGGCATGGCGTCGCGGGCGTTGACCGCCAGGTTGAGGATCACCTGCTCGATCTGACCCGGATCGGCCATGACACGGTCAAGCTCATCTGCAAGCGACAGTTTAAGGTCGATGTCCTCTCCGATCAGCCGCTTAAGCATCTTGGCAATGTCCCGGACCAAGGTGTTGAGGTCCAGCACCTCCGGCTGCAAGGGCTGTTTCCGGCTGAAGGCCAGGAGCTGCCGGGTCAGGGCGGCCGCACGTTTGCCGGCCTCCACGATTTCTTTCACATCCTCGCGCAGGGGATCTCCCGGGTGGAGCTGATGGAGAAGGTTCTCTCCGTAACCGAGAATCACGCCCAGCATGTTGTTGAAATCGTGGGCCACGCCGCCGGCCAGGCGGCCGATGGACTCCATTTTCTGCGCCTGCTGCAGTTGCTCCTGCAACCGGCTCTGCTCCTGCCTCATCCGCAGGTGTTCGGTGATGTCGCGCTTGACGGCCACAAAGCTCAGGATCTGCCCCGAAGCGTCCTTGACCGGGGAAATGGTGGCCTCCTCGGTGTAAAGCGTGCCGTCCCTGCGCTTGTTGACCATGCGCCCCTGCCAGATTCGACCGCCGGTGATGGTCTCCCACAGGTCCCGGTAAAAAGAGGGGGGCTGCTTGCCGCTCTTGAGCAGGCGCGGGTTTTGGCCGAGGGCTTCATCGCGGGTGTACCCGGTCACGGTCTCGAAGGCCGGATTGACATATTGGATCGTCCCCGCGGGGTCTGTCACCAGGATCACATCGCCGGTCTGCTCGATGGCCATCGTCAATCGATCCACCTCCGCTTGCGCCCGCTTGCGCTCGGTGACGTCGCGGACGAATTCCACGATGCGGATGATTTTTCCCGTTTCCGGGTCTTTCATGGGATAACAGAAGAGTTCGATCCACTCGACGGAACCCCCGGGAGGGCCGGGAACGATGTCGCTCTCGGTCGTGCCGGTGCGGAGGGCACGCAGCGCCGGGCAAGGATCGCAGGGCCGGCTGGAATGGTGATAGCACTCATGGCACTTTTTTCCCTCAAGGGGCAGGCTTTCGGCGTACCAGTGCCGCATCATGCCGTTGACATGGCGGATGGTCAGGTCGGAATCGAGGAGGCTGATGCCGTCCTGGATGGTTTCCAGGATGGCTTTTTGAAACCGTTCGCTTTCCAGAAGGGCCGTTTCCGCGCGTTTGCGGGCCGTGATGTCAAGCATGGAAACCACGATGGTGGTCGTGCCGGGGATTTGGCGGACATGCAACACGACGTCGAGGGTGCGGCCCGGTTTATCCAGCAACCGTGCTTCCAATTGTCTGGGCGCCTTGTGCGGGTCTTGCAATCCTAGCCGGTGAAACGCCAGCACCATCTCCAGGCTCTCGGGCGCCACGTAATCCGTCCAGCGGGTGCCCACCAGCTCCTGTGGCGTGTAGCCGGTCACCGGCAGACACTCCTGGTTGGCCATGAGGATGGTGGCGTCCTCTGCTACAACAATGGTCGCCGTGCCGGTGGCTTCGAAGATGGCTCGGTATCTCTCCTCGCCTTTTTGCGCCAGTTCCCGGGACTGTCGCCGCAGGCGCAGAAGGATCGCCACCTTGGCCTTAAGCTCCGCCTTGGTGAAGGGCAGCCGCAAACTGTCGTCGAATCCGGCATCGAGCCAGGGCTCGACCGGGTCACGGCTCCCCAGCGCAATCATTGCGGGAAGAAAAACATCGGTTTTCTTCTTCAGCTCGATCACTTGCCGGCCGAGGCGGCGGGCCCACGGAACATCCAGAATGAAAAGGTCGGCCGGGGGGACCCTTTCCCCGGAAAACTCGATCAGGTCGTAGCCCAGGCCGGAGAGATAGTCGACCACCAGCTTCCGGTCCACCGGGTTGGCGAATGCCGCGGCAATCGTGGGCTTTTTATTTTTCATGCTCCTTCCCCCCCGGCGGATTCTGCCCTTGCCGTTGTTCCGTCGTGTGTCGGCACACCCGTCAACAACCCCTGCAAATGAACGAGTTTTTCGCCGACCTCAAGTCCCTGCGGGGTGATCCGGAATTCCCGCAGTTCAGGCTGAAAGTTTCCCAGCCGTTTCTTGAGGCAACCGATAATCTTGGTCACCCGGCCGTACGTCTCGGCATACCGGATCAAAAGCGTGTTGTCGGCGACATAGCTTACGCCGTGGTCGGTGATCCGCAGGTCGCCGGTGATTTTCTCCTGCTCGTTGACGATAAAAAGGCTCGCCCGGCTGCCCCGGAGATAGTTGATGATGTTCTGTATGTTGGCGATCACGCTGCCGAACTCTTCCATTGCCAGGCTATAACCGCGCAGACTGTCAAGGACAAGGACATCGGCGCCGCTTTTTTCCGTGTCCTCGCGCAATAGCCCAAGAAATTCGTCAGGGTAGTTCTCCAGGGGATTGATCTCCCGAACGGTGATCGATCCGTCCTCGAGGTGCTTCTTAAGAGGGATGGAAAGGGCGTTGCATCGCTCCAGCATGGAGGCGAGGCTTTCCTCGAAGGTGTAGATGACACCCTTGTGCCCGGCCGCCGCCGCAGTGGCCAGGAACTGGATGGCCAGGGTGCTTTTGCCCGCGCCGCTAGGGCCCGAAATCAGAGTGCTGGTGCCTGCAGGGAAGCCGCCCATAAGCAACTGGTCCAGCCCCGCGACGCCGGAAGCAAGATCCTTCCTTTCATACGTGTTTTTCTTGAGCTTCGCGATCCGATGGGGCCACACCCTGACGCCCTGGCGGGTGATCCGCAGGGCGTGCCGGCCCGACATGTAAGAAGAACCCCGCATCTTGTTGCTCTCCACGGTACGGATCTCCACCAGCCGGTTTTCCGAGATTTCGTTGCGCAGGGTGAGAACCCCGTCCACCGCCAAGGCCAGCGCGTTGTCTTTTTCCAGTTCGACGGGCTCGAAGAGCAGCAGGGAAAGGCATTTTCTTACGGCAAGCAGATTCACCAGGGCCTGAATCTGTTTGCGGTACTGGTACTCGTCGGTCGAAAGATACCGCAGAAAGGTGGCGGAATCGATCACCAGTCGCTCCGGCGCGTGCTCTTCTATGGCCTGGTGAATGCGCTTCCAGATAGGCTCGTTTTCCACCTCGCTGGGCGCAAAGACGGTGTACTCGCCGTCGGTCGGCCCCTCCTGCATGGTCTTTGAAAAATCCACAATCGTGATGTCGGCCAAATCCCAGCCGAAGACAGCGGCGTTTCGCCGGAGCGTCTCTTCCGGCTCGGCAAAGGTGATCAGCAGGGAGCGGACCTTGCGTTTCGCGCTTTCGCTCAGGAATTGCAGCGAAAGCAAGGTCTTTCCGGTCCCCGGTCCACCCACTATAAGGTAGCTTGAAGCAGGGATGAACCCCCCGCCCAGGACCTCGTCCAGCCCATCGATTCCTGTTGATATGCGCGCGTCTTTCATGGCTTTTTCCCCTTTTGAGTCCACCGCCGGGCTCACCCGTATAGATTATAGTGCAAATGCACTCTATCGTTATATCTCTTAAGAATCAATTTTGTTTATAGTGCCTTGAGCAACTGCAACCAACTTCTCGTTTTTTTCATCGATGGCAAAGACGCTACATTGACACACAGCTTGCTTTTTCCCGGAGGATACCACGGATGCTCTTGCTTCCAGTTTTCCTCCTATGGCGGGCCGAAGATAGTTGATTTTGTATTCGGAAGTAACAGAATCACCAAGCACTGATCCCCCTGCATAGGTCAACGCATTGTCAGCAAGATAGCTAATCACTCCGCCATGTACAAAACCATGCTGCTGTTTTAATTCTTCCCTCACCGATAGGGACAATATGGCTTGGCCGGGTTGAAAAAGGATAAGCTCCGTTCCTAGTAATAAACTGAAAGGCTGGCTTTCAAGAACTTTTTTGCCAAATTCAAACAACTCGTTCATAAACAACCTCCCTGTAGGTATAACGTGTATTCCAGCCAAACCATCACGACCGGAACGATAAAGCAACATTCCCCAACGAGGCCTCGCTCCTGAGATTGGTCAGCGCGATCCTCATGGAGATCAGCGAAGACTGGGAAACGGGCAGAGTCTGCAAAGAATTTACAAAAAATGTTGCTTTATCAATGGACGCGGGTTCGATTCCCCTGGCCACACCTGATGATGTGTTGATATGAAAAGTCCGAACGCCTTTATCCTGGCAGTTCCGTCCCCTGATTCATAATCTCCACGTATTTGGTATAGCTGAAAAGCCGGTTGCGCTTGCGGGAAGTCAGTTCCCTGACAATGCCCAAACGCTCAAGATGGACCAGGCACTTATTGACCGTCGCCGGAGTGATGCCTGTTTTCTCCACCAGCCACCCGGAAGTGGTGATGGGACGTTCCATCAGAGTCCGATGAATCCGCAGGGCAGATGGCGCAGCCCGGCCGAGGCTGCTGATTTTATCACGATCTTTATTTGCCAGATCGACAAGTTGCTGCGTTGTTTCCACCGCCTGGGTGGCTGTGACAATGACCGCTTCGGCGAAAAAGTCGAGCCAGACTTCCCAATCACCGGTCAGACGCACATTATTGAGCAGCTCGTAGTAATACCGGCGGTGTGTTTTGAAATAAAGGCTCAGGTAGAGCATGGGTTCCCGAAGCATTTTTTGCTCGCACAGCAGTAGCGTGATCAACAGGCGACCAAGACGGCCGTTACCATCCAGAAACGGATGGATGGCCTCGAACTGCACATGGGCCAGCGCCGCCTTGAGGAGCGCAGGGGTTGGTTCCGGCCGGTCGTGCAGGAACAACTCCAGTTTGCCCATGCAGTCTATTACCTGCTCGGCCGGGGGAGGAACAAAGGCCGCGTTGCCCGGTCGGGTACCGCCGATCCAGTTCTGGGTTCTGCGGAATTCACCCGGTGTCTGATTGCTGCCCCGACCTTTGGCGAGCAGTATGGAGTGCATCTCTTTTATCAGGCGCAGTGATAGCGGAAATCCCTCGGCCAGCCGTTTCAATCCGTGATCCAGAGCGGCCACATAGTTGCTCACCTCCCGGACATCGTCCATCTGCACGCCGGGTTCCATATCCAGTTCAAAAAGCAAAAGATCGGAGAGCGATGACTGCGTTCCCTCGATCATGGAGGAGAGCACCGCCTCCTTGCGAACGTACATGTAGAGAAACAGGGAGATATCGGGCAGGAAGGTGGAAATGCTGTCCAGCCGCCCAAGCGCCAACAGCGCCTGGTCGAACTTGCTGCGCAACTCCGGCGTCCACTCAATGGGCGGTTTCGGAGGCAGCGGAGCGGGGACAAAGGCCCGGGCCTCCTCACCCACCGTTGATATGGTAACGTAATGTCCCTGGAGTTCACGTTTCATCGTTTTTCCGTATCCTAAAATAAGCCCTACTGTTATTTTAGATTAAAAGTTTATCTTAAAATAACAAGGCATGCATCAAGAGTCAAGCCGCGTAACCTAAAATAACAGCCTATCTTATTTTAGCTCGACAGTCCAAAGTTCGTTCGTGTAACGTCTTTTCTGTAAATTCGTTTCGAGCCTGCTCGGTGAAGGTGGGTGCTGGTCGACCGCTTCTACCGCCCGCACCAGCGCCAACTCTCGCGGGCGGTCGGGCGGGCGTTGGATGGAATACTATTGCCGTGACCCGGCGGTGCCGTCGATAATGATCAAAGTCAACCGCAGTCAGTACATGGATGAAAAACGGGTGGGCGGTTGCCTGCCGTCGCAGACCTGCAGCTTCGCCTGGCCGGGTGCCTGACCCGGTTGGCGGAGGTGTTCGAGAAAATGGGGAGGAGAACATGATCGGTGCCATCGCCGGGGACATGATCGGCAAGCCTTACGAGCGCTGTTCCATCAAGCACAAGGATTTCGATCCGCTGGTGCACGGGTTCACCGACGACACCGTGCTCACCGTGGCCGTGGCCCACGCCATTTTGACCGGGGACGACATGGCCGAGGCGATACGGGCATTCGCCAACCGGCACCCTCATGCCGGTTACGGCCGTGGCTTTGGCCGCTGGATGCGGGCCTGGGAGAGCGAGCCGTACAACAGCTTCGGCAACGGGGCGGCCATGCGGGTGTCGCCGGTGGGCTTCGCCTACGACACCGAGACCGATGTGCTGCACCACGCCGAGCGCTCGGCGGCCGTCACCCACAACCATCCGGAGGGAATCAAGGGCGCCCAGGCCACGGCGCTTTCCATCCTTTTGGCCCGCCGCGGGGCCGACAAGGAGACGATCCGCACCGAGATCGCCGGCCGCTTCGGCTACGATCTGGACCGCACGGTGGACGCGATCCGCCCCGGCTACCGCTTCGATGTTTCCTGCCAGGGCTCGGTGCCCGAGTCGATCATCGCCTTTCTGGATTCCGATGACTGGCTGGACGCGGTCAAAAACGCCATCTCCCTGGGCGGCGATGCTGACACCATGGCCTGCATCGCCGGCGGCATCGCCCAGGCGTTCTACAAAAAGATCCCGCCGGCCATTGCGGCCCGGGCCCTGGAGCGGTTAACGCCCGACCTGAGGGCGGTGGTGAATCGGTTCAACGAAAAATATGGGTGTGAATTTTAATCCAGAAGCCGGGCAGGCCTTCATCTGCGCTGGAAACCGGTAATAAATTGGCCTGCTCAAAGATTGAGCAGAAGAAGAACTTTGTCCGAAACCTGTTCCGAGAGATGAAAAGAAACAAGATTGCGTGCAACGTGGAGACAAACGAGGAGGCAAACCTCCAGGCGTGAGGACATCGATATCGTATTCTTTCAATGTCCCCGGGAGATCCTGGACGGTCAACAGGCGGTCAACCCCCTGGAGCTGGACCAATCGCGGGGGGGCGTCTGTCGCGCATGGATGCCGTGCAGCGGCGGGCCATGTCCCGGGCCGCCGCCGCAAGTCTTCAAGGGCGAAGATGGGCTTCCAGGCCGAGCTTCCTGTTTGCGGTCAGTAGCGCCGATCGGCGTACTCGACCCACCCGCCGGCCTCGATCAGCGCCCGGTCGAAGGGGGCCAGGGTGAAGGGAACCTGCTCGGCGAGGCCGTCGGCGGTGAAGTTCAGGCGCATGCGCTGCAAGTCCACGGCGACATGGGTGGAGTGGGCGCCGAAGCGCTCGAAGAGCCGGTCGATGGCCTCCGGGGGCAGGGTGAGGGCCATCAGGCCGCAGTTGAACATGTTTTGCCGGAAGATGCGGGCGAAGCTTTCGGCGATGACCAGGTGAATGTCGTTAACCTCCAGGGCCCAGGGAGCGTGCTCGCGGCTGGAACCGCAGCCGAAGTTGGCCCGGGTGACGATGGCGCCCACCCCGGCCAGGTCCCGGGCCGCGTCGAATTCCTCCAGCGCCAGGTCTTCCAGCAGGTAGGGTTTCAGGGCCGTTTTGGTCATCTCGGTGAGGTAGCGCGCCGGAATGATCTCGTCGGTATTGATGTCGTCGCGGTCGAGAAACAGGACCTTGCCGCCGAAGTTTCGCATGATTTGCCTTTCCGTTTCGTTGCCTGTTTTTACCCAAAACCGCCTTGAGCGCATTTGGGTAAAATCCCCGCCTTGCCCCACACTGACCACTGACTAATGACCAAGCTCTCCGGCACTGGTCAGCCGCCCGGTGAGGGCCGTGGCCGCCGCGGTGGCCGGGCTGACCAGGTGCACCATGCCGCCCTTGCCCATGCGACCGGGAAAGTTGCGGTTGGTGGTGGAGGCGCACACCTCGCCCTCGGCCAGCACCCCGTTGCTCATGCCCAGGCACGCCCCGCAGGTGGGGTTGGTGACGCAGAAGCCGGCCGTCATGAAAACCTCGATCAGTCCCTCGGCCAGGGCCTGGCGATAGACCCCGGGGGTGGCCGGCGAGAGGATGGCGCGGACCGCAGGATGAATCCGGCGGCCGCGCAGAACGGCCGCGGCGGCGCGCAAATCCTCGATGCGGCCGTTGGTGCAAGAGCCGATGTACACCTGGTCCACGGCCACGTCGCCCATCTCCCGCACCGGGCGCACCTGGTCGGGCTTGTAGCCGAAGGTGGCCAGCGGTTCGAGGCCGGAGACGTCGAAGGACAGGGTGTCGGCGTAGACGGCGTCCGGGTCGGGCCACCAGCGCTTGAATGCCTCCAGGGCTGCCTGGCGGTCGGCATAATCGCTTTCGATGAACGGCCAGAGGTAGTCCACTGTGATCCGGTCCGGACGGCAGATACCGCAGGTGCCGCCGGCCTCGATGGCCATGTTGCACAGGGTCATGCGCGCTTCCATGCTCATGGCGTCCACTACCGGACCGTGGAACTCGATGACCCGGTCGGTGGCCCCGTTGACCCCCAGGCGGCCGATGATCGACAGGATCACGTCCTTGGCGAAGACGCCCTCGGGCAGGCGGCCGGTGATCTCGATGCAGATGGTCTCGGGGCTGCGAAAGGCGCAGACCCCCTTGAGAATCCCCACCTCCAGGTCCGTGGTGCCCACCCCGGCGGCAAAGGCCCCGAAAGCCCCGTGGGTGCAGGTGTGGCTGTCGCCCATGATGATGGTGTCGCCCGGGCGCACGAACCCCTTTTCGGGAAACAGGGCGTGGCAGACGCCGTTGCGGCCGATGTCGAAGAAATCGGCGATGCCGTGGCGCCGGGCCCAGTCGCGCAGCACCTTTCCCTGGGCCGCCGTCTTGCTGTCCTTGGCCGGGGTGACGTGGTCGATCACCGCCTTGATGCGCCCCGGATCGAAGACCCGGTCCTTGCCCCGGGCCGCCAGGTCGTTGATGGCGATGGGGGTGGTGATTTCGTGGCAGAAGACGGCGTCCAGGCGGATGGCCTCGATGCCCTCGGCCGGCCGGTCGATGCGGTGGGCGTCGAAGATTTTTTCGGCAATGGTCAGGCCCATGGGGTTTCCTGTGTCGGTTGTATTTACCAAAAAGAATTACGATCAGTCCGTGTCGGTGCGCAGCACGGAGAGAAAGGCCGACTGGGGGATTTCCACCTTGCCCACCATCTTCATCCGCTTCTTGCCCTTCTTTTGTTTTTCCAGCAGTTTGCGCTTGCGGGTGATGTCGCCGCCGTAGCACTTGGCCGTCACGTCCTTGCGAAAGGGCGAGACGGTGGTGCGGGCGATGATGGTGGCGCCGATGGCCCCCTGGATGGCGATCTTGAACATCTGGCGCGGGATTTCCTCCTTCAGGCGCTCGCAGGCGTGGCGGGCCCGCTCCACCGCCCGGTCCCGGTGGGCCAACTGGCTCAGGGCGTCCACCCGCTCGCCGTTGATGAGGATGTCCACCTTGACCAGGTCGGTCTCACGGTAGTCGATGATCTCGTAGTCGAAGGACCCGTAGCCCTGGGTGATGGACTTGAGCCGGTCGTAGAAATCGTAGATCACCTCGGCCAGGGGCAGCTCGAAGATCATCTCCAGGCGGTTGCTCGTCAGGTACTGGTAGTTCCTGTTGATCCCGCGCCGGTCCAGGCACAGCTTCATGATGGCGCCCATGTAGCGGTCCGGGGTGATGATGGCGGCGCGGATGAACGGTTCCCGGGTGCGCGCGATCTGGGCCGGGTCCGGGTAGAGGGCCGGGTTGTCGATGACCATCGTCTCGCCGTCGGTCAGGTCCACTTCGTAGCGCACAGAGGGGGCGGTGAGAATCAACGACAGGTCGTATTCGCGCTCCAGGCGCTCCTGGACCACCTCCAGGTGCAGCAGGCCGAGAAAGCCGCAGCGGAAGCCGAAACCCAGGGCCACCGAGCTGTCCTTTTCGTAGATGAGGCTGGCGTCGTTGAGTTTGAGCTTCTCCAGGCCGGTGGCCAGTTCCTCGTAGTCGTCGGTGGACACCGGGTAGATGGAGGAAAACACCACCGGCTTGGCTTCCTTGAACCCGGGCAAGGGGCGGTCGCAGGGATGCCGATCCAAGGTGATGGTGTCGCCGCAGCGTGTGTCGCTTACTGTCTTGATACCGGCGATGAGATAGCCCACCTCGCCGGCGCTCAACTCGGGTCGCGGCTTGCGCACGATCTGGAAGATGCCCACCTCTTCCACCTTGTAGACGGCCCCGTTGGACATGAAGCGGATGACATCCCCGGCGCGCAGGCGGCCATCGAACACCCGAAAGTGCACCACCGTGCCGCGGAAGGGGTCGTAGTGGGAATCGAAGATCAGCGATTTCAGGGGCTGGTCCGGGTCGCCCGCCGGCGGGGGGAGCTTGGTGACCACCGCTTCCAGGATCTCCTCGATGCCGATGCCCTCCTTGGCCGAGGCGAGGAGCGCGCTGTCCGGATCCAGTCCCAGGTCGTCGGCGATCTGCTGGCGCACCCGGTCGATATCCGCCGAGGGCAGGTCGATCTTGTTGATCACCGGGATGATTTCCAGGTCGTGCTCCAGGGCCAGATAGAGGTTGGCCAGGGTCTGGGCTTCCACTCCCTGGCTGGCGTCGATGAGCAGCAGGGCGCCTTCGCAGGACTTCAGCGCCCGGGACACTTCGTAGGTAAAGTCCACGTGGCCCGGGGTGTCGATGAGATTGAGCCGATATTCCTTGCCGTCGGCGGCCCGGTAGGGCAGGCAGACGGTTTGGCTCTTGATGGTGATGCCCCGCTCGCGTTCGATATCCATCGAGTCGAGGATCTGGTCCTTGAAATCCCGCGCCTCAATGATCCCGGTGTGCTGGATCATCCGGTCCGAGAGGGTCGACTTGCCGTGGTCAATGTGGGCGATGATGCTAAAATTACGAATAAATTTCATAAATCAGGGACGCCTGGCAGCACATCGCCCACCGCTTCCTGGACTTTCCATGGACCGCCGTTTGAGGTTGAGGTTTTCATCGGGAAGTTGACTTTTTCCGCTTTTCGTACTATTTCTATGCTAAAAAATAATTTTTATATATAAAACAGAACCTTCTATCAAATTTCACGCCAGGGTGTCAAGTCTGAAGGTCAGCCAACTCTGAAGGACAACTTAGAACAATAGGGGCGTTTTTTCGTTCAAATGGACAATGAAGCCGAACAAGGCGGTAACGGGGGAGCGCGCTCCGTTCTCATCGTAGATGACGACGATGCCATTCGTGAGGCGATGCACGAATTCATCGACCGTTTCGGCTTCGTGGTGCATTCGGCGGTCACCGCCGAGGAGGCCCTGGAAAAGCTGAGCGCCACGGCCGTGGACGTGGTGATCACCGACATCATCCTGCCGGGCAAGGACGGGCTGGAACTCACCGACGAGATCAGCCACCACTACGACTGCGCCGTCATCGTGATGACCGGCTACAGCGGCAACTACTCCTACGAGGACGCGATCCACAAGGGCGCCAACGACTTCGTCTTCAAGCCGGTACGCTTCGAGGAGCTTCTGCTGCGGCTCCGGCGGGTGCTGCGGGAGCGCGACCTGGCCCGAGAGCGGGACCGGATCGTCAAGGAGCTGGAAACCCTGGCCATCACCGATGGGTTGACCCAGCTTTACAACTCGCGTCATTTCTACTGTCAACTGGAAGTGGAGGCGGGCCGCTGCGTGCGCTACAACCAGGCGCTCGCCTTGCTGCTGATGGACATCGATCATTTCAAGAACTTCAACGACGCCTATGGCCACCTGGAAGGCGACAAGGCGCTGGTACGTCTGGGCCAGGTGATCAAGAGCTGCCTGCGCCAGACCGACTCGGCCTACCGCTACGGCGGCGAGGAGTTTACCGTCCTTTTGCCGGAAACCCGCACCGAAGAGGCCAGCATCGTGGCCTACCGCATCAGGGACGCCGTCAAGTCGCAGGCGTTTTATCCGCAGCCGGGCGGTCCTGTCGTCAATCTCACCATCAGCATCGGCGTGGCCGAGTATTTGCCGCCGGAAGACATCGCCTCCTTCGTGCAGCGCGCTGACAAGGCCATGTACGCCTCCAAGCAGAATGGCCGCGACCGGGTATCCATCCTGGCGGCCTAAGTATCCATCGATTTTCTCATGATCTGCTTCGGTTTTCTCGACAACCCCGGCGACGAGGATATTGACCAGATGATCCGCCTCTACCGGGCGGCCGGGTGGTGGGGCAGGGGGACTGACGATGCGGCCCTGGTGAAACGCATCGTGGCCGGCAGCCACTGCGTGGCGGTGGCGCGGTGCGAGGGGCGGATTGTCGCCATGGGCCGGGCCATCAGCGACCGCGCCAGCGACGCCTGGATCCAGGATGTCACCGTCGATCCGGCCCTGCGCCACCGGGGCATCGGCTCCGGGATCGTGCGGCGCCTCGTCGCCCGCCTGGAGGCCGACGGGATGAGTTGGATCGGCCTGGTGGCTGAAAATGGAAGCTCCCCGATGTATGAACCGCTGGGCTTTGTTGCCATGAAAAAGGCCCAGCCGATGGTCCGGATCAAGAAATGAATCTCCAGCCACTAACCTTTGACCACTACGACCGGCTCAAGCCGTTTTTCGTCGACCAGCGCCATCGCCTCGGCACCTACTGCCTGACGTCCATCATCGCCTGGCAGACCTGCTTTTACCAGCCCCAGTTTGCCGTGGATGCCGACGGCTGGCTGGTGGTGGCGGCCGAGTTTTTCAAGAGCCGCGAAAAACGCCACCTTTTGCTGCCGATCCGGCCCGGATTCGAGCCCGAACCGGACCGGCTCCAGCGCTTGGCCCTGGACACCGGCTTCGACTGCTACTGGTTTGTGCCCGAGGCCTATCTCAAGGCCCGGCCGGCGGAGGTGGAGCGCTATTTTACCGTCAGTGAACAGGACGGTTTTCACGACTACATCTATCGGCGCAGCGACCTGGCGGAGCTGGCCGGCCGCAGCTACCACAAAAAGCGCAACCTCATCCGGCAGTTCGTCGATGAATACGTGCAGCCCGGCCGGGTCGAGGTGGCACCGATTCTGGCCGCCGACGTGCCCGCGTGCCTCGATTTCCTGGAGCAGTGGTGCCAGGAGCGCGACTGCGGAGTTGAAGAGGAGGAAGACGACCTAGCCTGCGAGAAGATCGCGGCCATCAACGCCCTGGAGAACCTGGCGCGTACCGATGCCCGGGGGCTGCTGATCCGCGTGGACGGCACCGTCAGCGCCTTTGCCGTGGGCGACCGCCTCACGGCGGACATGGGGGTGCTGATGTTCGAAAAGGCCTTCACCGGCATCAAGGGACTTTACCAGTACCTGGACCGGACCTGCGCCCGTCGCCTTTTCGACGGGATGGTCTTCATCAACAAGGAATGCGACATGGGCCTCCCCGGCCTGCGCCAGGCCAAGCAATCCTACCACCCGGTGGCCATTTCCAAGAGCTACATGCTGACGCTACGCTGAAAACCAAGCGCGAAAATTCCAGGGAAGCAGATTCCAGAAAATCGTCACATTAATCAATCCGGTTTTTTGCGTTATTCCTGCAGACGCAGGAACCCCAGCGGCCCACGGGTCTTCGCCCGAAACGAATTCTACCGCTCGTACACTACCTGAAGGTACAAATCGCCCCGATGCCCGTCTGGGGTCCAGCGGCCCAGCCCCCTGAGGCGCAGGCGGCTACCCTCGCTGATCCCCGGCGGCACGGTGACGCGCAGCAGGCGCTTGTGAAAGCCCCACGGTACGTTGACCAGCTTGGTGGCGCCCCGGCGGGCCTCCAGCTCGGTGATGCGCACGGTGCCGTAGAGGTTGGGGTCATCGGGTTCTCCAGCGGGCCGGATTACCTGGAGCCGCTCGGTGTGGCGCTTGGCGGTAAGCGGCTTGACGCGCCGGCTCAGCCCGCTGGCCGGCAGGCGGTCCGAAAGCCTGACAAGCAGCATCCCGGCCACGAAGCCGCCGATGTGGGCCCACCAGGCGATGGCGCTCTGGCCGCCGCCGGTGGCGTTGAGCACCTGGAGCAGAAACCAGACACCGATGAAGACGAAGGCCGGGATCTCGAAGAACAGCGGAATGAAAACGATGGGCACCAGGGTGAGGACCCGGGCGGATGGAAATAGCAGGAAATAGCCGCCCATGACCCCGGCGATGGCCCCGCTGGCGCCCACGGTGGGAATATTGCTCATCGGGTTGGAGAGCATGTGCGTCAGTCCGGAGACCAGGCCGCAGAGCAGGTAGAAGGCCAGAAAGCGAAAAGGCCCCAGGTGGTCTTCGACGTTGTCGCCGAAGATGTACAGGGACCACATGTTACCCAGCAGGTGGAGAAACCCGCCGTGCAGGAACATGAAGGAAAGCAGGGCAAACACCTGCTGGCCGAAGGAGAAGTGGGCCGCGATGCGCTCCACCGTGTAGCGTGCCGGCACCAGGCCGTAGAAGTAGTTGAAGCGCAGGATCGCCTCGCCCTGGGTCAGTTGCACCAGGAACACCACCACGTTGACGGCGATCAGGGCTCGGGTCACCACCGCTACGCTACCGGCGGTCTGGGTGTCGCGGATCGGAATCATGGAACGCGCTTCTTGGCCATGGCCTATGGGGACCTTCTGCTCGGTTTGGGGCGACCTAGCGCCGCGCTGTCGGGAAGGCCAGTGGAGGTTTCAGGTTTCAGCGCTGTCGCCGACCCCGCTCGGCGACGAGGGATCCCGTCTCACCTTGCTCATTGGCCAGACACCCGCATGCTCAAATCCACCGCCCGGGCCTGGTGGGTCAGGGCGCCGGCGGAAATCAGGTCCACGCCGGTGTCGGCCAGGGGCCGCAGGCTGTCGCGGCGCACCCGGCCGGAGACTTCCACCAGGGCGCGTCCGGCGATGCGCTGCACGGCCTGGCGGATCTGCGCCAAGTCCATGTTGTCGAGCATAATGACGTCGGCGCCGGCGTCCAGGGCTTCCTCCACCTGGTCCAGGTCGGCCGTTTCCACCTCGATTTTGACCAGGTGCGAAATCCGGTGGCGCAAGGCGGTCACGGCCGGGGCGATGCCGCCGCAGGCGGCGATGTGGTTGTCCTTGATCAGGACGCCGTCGTAGAGCCCCATGCGGTGGTTGGCGGCGCCGCCGACCCGCACGGCGTATTTTTCCAGCACGCGCCAGCCCGGGGTGGTCTTGCGGGTGTCCACCAGGCGGGCCGTACCGGTGCCCAGGGCTTCTACCCAGGTGCGCACGTGGGTGGCGATTCCCGAGAGGCGTTGAAGAAAGTTCAGGGCGGTGCGCTCACCGTGCAGCAGGCTCTTGAGCGGTCCTTTCAACCGCATCACCGTGCGTCCGGCGTCAACATGGTCGCCGTCGCGGCAGTCGCTGCGGCAGGCCACCCGGTCGTCGATACGGGTGAACACGCGCCGGACGATGTCCAGGCCGCAGAGGACCAGATCCTCCTTGGCCACGATCTCGGCCCAGCCCGGCTTGTCGTCTCCCAGCAGGGCGTCGGTGGTCAGGTCCCCGGATCCCAGATCCTCGTCCAGGGCCAGTTCGATAAGACGATCGACGGTGTTCAAAGCGTTGCCTCTCTCAGCGCATCTCCCGGATCCGCGCCAGGTTAGCCTCGATTTTTTGCTGCTTGTCCGCCAGGGCGGAGTGCTTTTCCCGCACCCCTTCGACCACCTCGCCCGGGGCCTTGGCGAGAAAATCCTGGTTGTTGAGCTTCTTGGACAGAGACCCCATGTCCTTGGCGATCTTGGCCAGCTCCCTGGTCAGCCGCTCGGTTTCCTTGTCCAGGTCGATGATGCCCTCAAGGGAGACATACACCGCAGCGCCGTCCACGATGGCGGTGGCTGCCCCGCTGGGCCTGGCTCCCGGGGGGGACACGGTGAGCGCCTTGAGGCGCGACAGTTGACTAATCAAGGCTTGTTCGTTCTCGAGCAGGGCGCGCGTGTCGGGGTCGGACGCCTGGACCTGGGCGGCCAGCGCCAGGCCGGGGGCGATGTTCATCTCGCCACGGATGTTGCGGATGCCGGTGATGACCCCCATCACCAGGGCCATGGCATTCTCGGCGCCGGGGTCCACTGCCGCCTCGAGGTCCTGGCCGGGCCACCGGGCCTGCATCAGCAGGCCTTCGCTGCCCGGCAGGTGGTTCCAGATCTCCTCGGTGACAAAGGGGACGAAGGGATGCAGCAGGATCAGCGCATCGTGGAGCACCCGCCAGAGCACCTGGCGGGCCGTCTTTCGGCGCACCGGCTCGGCGTCGTTGTACAGGTCGGCCTTGCTGGCCTCCAGGAACCAGTCGCAGAACTCGTGCCAGAGGAAATTGTACACGCTGCCGGCCGCCTCGTTGAAGCGGTAGTCGTCCAGGGCCGCGGTGACCTCCCGGCTGACCCGGGCCAGGCGGGAGAGGATCCAGCGCTCGGGCAGGCTCGTTTGGCCTTCGATACGCGGATAGGGCTGATCCAGGTGCAGCAGGGCGAAGCGGGCCGCGTTCCAGAGCTTGTTGATGAAGTTGCGGTAGCCTTCCACCCGCTTGAGCGACATCTTGATGTCGCGCCCCTGGGCGGCGAAGGCGGCCAGGGTGAAGCGGAAGGCGTCGGTGCCGTATTCGTCGATGACGGTGAGCGGGTCGATGACGTTGCCCTTTGACTTGCTCATCTTCTTGCCGTTTTCGTCGCGCACCAGGGCGTGGACGTACACGTCGCGGAAGGGCACGTCGTGCATGAAGTGCAGGCCCATCATCATCATGCGCGCCACCCAGAAAAACAGGATGTCGAAACCGGTCACCAGCACGCTGGTGGGATAGAAGGTCCTGAGCAGGTCGGTGCGCTCGGGCCATCCCATGGTGGAAAAGGGCCAGAGGGCCGAGGAGAACCAGGTGTCCAGCACGTCGGTCTCCTGGTCCAGTTCGCTCCCGCCGCACTGGGGGCAGGCCTGGGGCGCCTGCATGGCCACGGTCAGCTTGCCGCAGCCGCGGCAGGTCCAGGCCGGGATCTGGTGGCCCCACCAGATCTGGCGCGAGATGCACCAGTCGCGGATGTTGTACATCCACTCGTAGTAGGTCTTGGCCCAGGCCTCGGGGATGATGCGGGTGAGGCCCTCTTCCACGGCCCGGATGGCCGGCTCGGCCAGGGGCTTGGCGCGCACGAACCACTGGAGCGACAGGTTCGGTTCCACCGCGGTCTTGCAGCGGTAGCAGTGGCCCACGCTGTGGCGCAGGGGCGCCACCTTGACCAAGAGGCCACGGGCCTTGAGGTCTTCGAGCACCCGGGTGCGGCATTCGAAGCGGTCCAGGCCGGCGTAAGGGCCGGCGGCCTCGGTCATGCGGCCGTCGTCACCGATCACCTTGATGCGCTCCAGGCCGTGCTTACGCCCCAGCTCGAAGTCGTTGGGGTCGTGGGCCGGGGTCACCTTGAGCCCGCCGGTACCGAATTCGCGGTCCACGTAGCTGTCGCGGATAACGGGAATCTCGCGCTCCATCAGCGGCAGAATCACCGTTTCGGCGGGCAGGCCGGCGTAGCGCTCGTCTTCGGGATGCACCGCCACGGCGGTGTCGCCCAGCATGGTTTCGGGACGGGTGGTGGCCACCACGATCCCGTCCTCGCGGCCCGGGAAAGGATAGCGGATGTGGTAGAGGTGGCCGTCCACCTCCTCGTGTTCGACTTCCAGGTCGGCCAGGGCGGTATGGCAGCGCGGGCACCAGTTGATGATGTACTGGCCGCGGTAAATCAACCCCTCCTGATACAACTCCACGAACACCTTGCGTACGGCCAGCGACAGGCCTTCGTCCATGGTGAAGCGCTCGCGCTGCCAGTCGCATGAGGCGCCCAGGCGCTTGAGCTGGTTGATGATGGCGCTGCCGTAGCGCTGGCGCCACTGCCAGACGGCCTCGATGAATTTTTCTCGGCCCAGTTGGTGGCGGTCCAGACCCTGGGCGGCCAGGTCGCGCTCCACCACGTTCTGGGTGGCGATGCCGGCATGGTCGGTGCCGGGCATCCACAGCACGTTGTCGCCGCAGAGGCGCCGGTAGCGGCAGAGGATGTCCTGCAGGGTGTTGTTCAGGGCGTGGCCCATGTGCAGCACGCCGGTGACGTTGGGCGGCGGAATGACAATGCTGAAGGCCGGCTGGTCGCTCTTGTCGGCGGCTCCGAAGGCCTGGGCATCCTCCCAGGCCGCGTACCATCGCGATTCGACGTTTTTCGGGTCGTACCCCTTTTCCAGTGTGGGGTGTTGGGTATCGGTCATCTGCAGATCAGCTCCTGAAATGGCAATCCGGCACTGGGCCGGCCGCAGAAACAACGATCGGGGATCATGCGGTCCAAAAATCCCCGATCCGTGGAGAAATGTCGTCCTGCCCGGCAGTCGAACCCCCGGGCTTTTCTCGTCTCTTTACGCCTCTCCGTCTCCCAGCAATGTCGAGCGGATCTCCTCGATCTCGCGCTTGACTACCCGCTCCACCGTTTCCACCAGGATCCCTTCGATTTTTTCGGCGTAGATTTTTTCGATGACGCGTTCCAGGACCGCTTCGATTCTCTCCGGCGGCAGGGCTGACGCCACCCGGGTCTCGAGATCAGGTTCATGGGCCGGCAGGTCCTGGCGGTCGCCAATTGCCGGCTGGCGATCCAATGGGGCCGATTGGGCGGTGGGATCGGCGGCCGGCGGGATTTCGAGGCCGAGCGAGTCGACGAAGTCATCCGTGCGCCCGGTCGGATCCTCCGCCTCGTCGAGGATGATGGCGTCGTCGAGGAGATCGATGGGAATGCGTTCATCTTCGAGATCCAGCGGCGCCTCCTCCGGTTGCCGGGCCAACGGCGCCGTGGCAGGGGCTTGGGCGGGCGGGAGGCCCGCCAGGTCGCCGCCGGCGGTGTTGACCCGATCGGTCAATTCGATGATGGGAGCATCGTCTTCGAAAGGCGACGGAATCGGATCCGTCAGGTCGATCACCCCATTGTCTGGAGGACTCTGCCCTTGATTGCGAGGCGCTTTTGGGGCATTCATCGTGACAAGCCTCCGGTTTTTTGTTCCGGATGTGGTGTAACTACTGCCAAACACTAAAATTTTTCGGAATTTAGCATGCGCCCGAACCACTGTCAAGCCATATGGCGCCAAAAAGGGGCCGGGAAGGCCGACGGCCGATGAGACGTTTCCTGCTCGCGGCCGATGCCGCCCCGGGGGCTGTTGTGCCGCTTTCGGGCGGGGATTCCCGCCACCTGGTGCAGGTGTTGCGCCTGAAGGTCGGCGATGCGGTGCAGCTGTCCGACGGGCAGGGAATGGAGTACGAAGGGCGCGTGGCGGTCATCGGGCCGGACGGGGTCCAGGTAAAAGTGGGGCGGGCGAGGCCCACGGCGGCCGAATCGCCCCTTGAATTGATGCTGCTGCAAGGGTTTCTCAAGGAGGGCAAGATGGACCTCCTGGTGCGGCAGCTCACCGAACTGGGGCTGTCGCGCTTTGTGCCGGTGATGGCACGTCGCAGCGTGGCCCGGCCCGATGCCCGGCGAATGGAGGGGCGGCTGGAACGCTGGCGCAAGATCGCCGCCGAAGCGCTTAAGCAGTGTCGCCGGGGGCGGATTCCCGTCATCGAGGCTGCCTGCGATCTCGAGGCGGCCCTGGCGGCGGCCGGCGCCTGCGACCTGAAGATCGTCTTCTGGGAGGCGGCCCGCAGGCCATTGCACCACATCCTGGCAGAGGCTGCGCCGGCGGTGCATTCCGCCGCCTTGTTGCTGGGGCCCGAGGGAGGGCTGGATGAAGCGGAGGTGGCCGTCGCCGAGCGGGCCGGTTTTGCCGTGGCCAGCCTCGGCCCGCGCATCCTGAGGGCGGAGACCGCCGCTCTGGCCGCCTGCGCTCTGGTCCAGCACCGGCTGGGAGACCTGGGCTGACACCATCGGCCCATTTTGGACTTGACATCCGCATCGGCTTTGTCTAATTGAACCCTTTCATTTGATCGCCTTGAGCGCCGGTTCGCCGAGGTAGCTCAGTCGGTAGAGCAGGGGACTGAAAATCCCCGTGTCGGCAGTTCGATTCTGTCCCTCGGCACCAAATAAAGCAAACGAGATAAGGGGGTTACCCTGA